>Ga0302324_100003309_pt1 | contig 36476 bp, 30 predicted proteins | sample Palsa_T0_1_FD_201949 | JGI IMG/M metagenome (GOLD analysis project Ga0302324, IMG submission 201949) | Peat permafrost microbial communities from Stordalen Mire near Abisko, Sweden - Palsa_T0_1 | ecosystem: Environmental > Terrestrial > Soil > Palsa > Peat permafrost | place: Sweden: Abisko... | reverse complement strand
AGTTTCAGCCATAGTGCGCGCGGCAGCGCTTCGGCGTGCGCGATCATCGGCTGCAGCAGCCGCTGCGCCAGCGGCACCGCGCTGAACCAGGCGCTTCCAACCGCCACCACGGCCACGAGCCACAGGAAGATCGTCGGTTTCCATTTGAGGAAACGCACATCGCGCAGGATCAATGTCGCGGCGCCCAGCACCAGCACCAGCGCCGCGCTCAAAAGATGCAGGGGCGGGATCCGGCCCAGGCGCAGCCGATCCACCACCAGCAGCAGCACCATGGCGATCATCAGCACGGCCGTGGCGACATAGATGCCGCCGAGCCAATAGGCCACAAAAAAAGCCGCCACGGGCGCCAGATCGAACAACGCTTGCATGCCGCTATGATAACGAAACCGCCCTGTGACTGCCGGAAATGAGCCAATACTTTCATCTGCATGAGGTCAATCCGCAGCTGCGCCTGATACGGCGCGCAGCCGAGATCGTGCGTGAGGGCGGCGTCATAGCGTACCCAACCGATTCCTGCTATGCCCTGGGTTGTCATATTGGCGATGCCGACGCGCTCGAGCGCCTGCGGCGCATCCGCGGCGCCGACAAGCACCATCATTTCACGCTCGTCTGCCGCGACCTGCGCGAGATCGGGCGCTACGCGCGCATCGATACCTGGCAATTCCGGCTGCTCAAGGCGGCCACTCCCGGACCGTTCACCTTTCTGCTGCCCGCCACCCGGGAAACCCCGCGCCGCCTGCAGCACCCCAAGCGCCGCACGATCGGCATCCGCGTGCCCGATCACATCGTGCCGCGCATGCTGCTGACCGAACTCAACGAGCCGCTCATGAGCTCGACGCTGCTGCTGCCGGGCGATGATATGCCGCTCACTGATGGCGAGCAGATCCGGGCACGGCTCGAGCATCAGCTGGATGCGATTCTCGACGGCGGTCACTGCGGCATCGAGCCCACGACCGTGGTGGACCTGGCCGTCTCGCCGCCGGTAGTGGTGCGCCAGGGCCGCGGAAAACTCGCCGGTGTCGAGTGGGAAGTTGGCGCGAACGCCGTATAATCATCTCTGTATCGGCTTAAGGCCCGTCAGCGACGCGGGTAAACAACCACGGTGAGTGCTGTTCCCCCAGGCAAGCGTGTGCTGTCCGGCATGCGCCCCACCGGCGCGCTGCATCTGGGCAACTACCACGGCGCTTTGCGCAACTGGGTAGAGCTGCAATATCAGTACGAGTGCTTCTTTTTCGTCGCTGACTGGCACGCGCTGACCACCGGCTACGAAGACACCGCCGGGATCCCGGCCGCCATCCACGAAGTGCTGATCGACTGGCTGGCCGCGGGATTGAATCCGGGTGTCGCGACGCTGTTCGTGCAGTCGCATGTGCCCGAGCACGCCGAACTGCACCTGCTGCTGTCCATGATGACGCCATTGGGCTGGCTCGAGCGCGTGCCCAGCTACAAGGATCAGCAGGAGCAACTCAAGGACAAGGACCTGGCGACCTACGGGTTCCTCGGCTATCCGCTGCTGCAGAGTGCCGACATTCTGCTCTATCGCGCCGCCTTCGTTCCCGTGGGCGAGGACCAGGTGGCGCACGTGGAGATCACGCGCGAGGTGGCGCGCCGCTTCAACCATCTCTACGGGCGCGAGCCGGACTTCGAACAGAAGGCCGAGCGTGCCATCAAGGAGCTGGGCGGCCGCAACATCACGCTCTATCGCCAGCTGCGCCGCCGCTTCCAGGAAACCGGCGATGCGGCGGCCCTGGAACGGGCGCGCGCGCTGGTGGGCAGCAACACGCGCATCACGGTCGCGGACCGCGAGCGGCTGCTCGGCTACCTGGAAGGCTCCTCGGTCAGCATTCTGCCCGAGCCGCAGGCGCTGCTGACCGCCTCGCCCAAGGTGCCGGGGCTGGACGGGCGCAAGATGTCCAAGTCCTACGGCAATACCATTGCGATGCGCGAGGATCCGGATCTCGTGGCCGCCAAGCTCAAGACCATGCAGACCGACCCGGCGCGGGTGCGGCGCACCGACCCGGGCAATCCCGACATCTGCCCGGTGTTCGAGCTGCACAAACTGTATACCGACGAGGCCACGCGCGAGTGGGCCGCGGCGGGCTGCCGCTCGGCCAGCATCGGCTGCCTGGATTGCAAGGCGCCGCTCATCGAGCGCGTCGTGGAAGAGGTCAAGGGCATGCGCAAGCGCGCCCAGGAGTTCCAGGAGAACCCCGAGCTGATCCCCAATCTGGTCCACCAGGGCGGTGAGAAAGCGCGCGAAGCGGCACGCGAGACGCTCGATGATGTTCGTCGCGCGATGCATCTGCGCAGCTAACGAGTTAGGCTCCCGCTATGAAACCGGATTTGAAGATCGTCGTGTCCAATCCGCCGCCCGAGCCTGAACTCGTCACTGCGCCCGAGCAGGCCGAGATGCCGTTCGCCGTGGTCAACGGCGAGCCGATGACGCAGCTGCCGCGCGATCTGTACATCCCGCCGCAGGCACTGGAGATCTTCCTCGAAGCTTTCGAGGGACCCCTGGACCTGCTGCTCTACCTGATCCGCCGCCAGAACGTCGACATTCTCAACATCCCGATCGCCGAGATCACGCGCCAGTACACGCATTACATCGAGCTTATGCAGGACCTGCAGCTCGAGCTGGCCGGTGAGTACCTGGTCATGGCCGCGACCCTGGCCGAAATCAAATCGCGCATGCTGCTGCCCCGGCCGCCCGGGGCCGGCGACCTGGGCGAGGAGGACCCGCGCGCGGAGCTGGTGCGCCGGCTGCAGGAATACGAGCGTTTCAAACGCGCCGCGGCCGATATCGACCTGATCCCGCGCCTGGAGCGCGATGTGTGGCAGGCCAGCGCGGAGCTGCGCGACCGCCCGGCGGTGCGCGCCGTGCCGCAGGTCACGCTGCAGGAGATGCTGGCCGCATTCAACGAGGTGGCCCAGCGCGCCGAGATGTTCGCGCATCACCATGTGCAGCGTGAGCCGCTGTCGGTGCGGGAGCGCATGAGCAATATCCTCGCCGCGCTGGAGCAGGGCAGCTTCATCGAGTTCTCGCGGCTGTTCACGGCCGACGAAGGCCGCGCCGGCGTCACGGTGGCATTTATCGCCGTGCTGGAACTGGTGCGGGAGGGCCTGATCGAATTTACGCAGACCGAGCCGTACGCCCCGCTGCACGTGCGCAGCGCCTCCCCACACCGTACACTCCACCTGGTCGCCGACAACGATCCAGTCGATGAGGAACTCCCCTCATGAGCGAATCGGACATCAGGAATATCATCGAGGCGGCGCTGCTGGCGGCCGGCCGGTCGCTGAGCTTGGCCGAGATCTCGCAGCTGTTCGAGGAGAGGGCGCGACCGTCCCCCTCGGCGCTGCGTGAGTCGATCGAGTCGCTGAGCCAGGACTACGCCTCCCGGCCGATCGAAATCCAGGAGACCGCGGCGGGCTTCCGTATCCAGGTGCGCCGTCAATACGCGGCCGCCGTGGCGCGGCTGTGGCCGGAACGGCCGCAGCGCTATTCGCGCGCCCTGCTGGAGACGCTGGCGCTGATTGCCTATCGCCAGCCCATCACGCGAGCGGAGATCGAGGCGGTGCGCGGTGTAGCGGTCAATTCCAGCATCATCGGCACCCTGCTCGAACGGCAGTGGATCCGCGTGGTGGGTCATCGCGATCTGCCCGGGCGGCCCGAGCTGCTCGGCACCACGCGTGATTTCCTTGACTACTTCGGCCTCAAGAGCCTGGATGACCTGCCGCCCCTGGCGCAGCTGCGCTCGCTGGGGGAGATCGATCCGCAGTTCGAACTGCCGGTGGGCGGCGAGGACGACGCCATCAGCCCGAAGCTGGCCTTCGACGCCGCCGCAGCCCGCAGCACCGACAGCGCCGAGAGCGCCGACAGCAGCGACGATGATTTCGGCGACTCCGAGCCCAGCGCCGATGAGGATGCGGCGCAACCGCGCTCTTCAGGCCTGGTAGCCGGCCCCGCCGACGACACGGACTGATGCGGATGGCCGCCTCGCACGGATCGCGCCCCGGCGATGCCGAACGGGTGCAGAAGGTGCTCGCGCAATTGGGTCTGGCCTCGCGGCGCGAAGCGGAAAGCTGGATTCGCGCCGGCCGGCTCACGGTCAACGGCAAGCCGGCCGAGCTCGGCATGCGCGTGATCCCACAGGATCAGATCAGGCTCGACGGGCGCGTGATTCGACGGCAGCCCGCGGCAAAAACTGCCACCCCCGTTTTCGTCTGCCATCGCTCGCCCGGAGAACCGCTGCTGCCCGTGCGCGGCGCCGATGCGGCCGGTGCCGACGCGGTCATCAGCAGCCTGGCTTCGCGGCTGCCGCGCCGTGCGGGCCGGCGCTTCATCAGCGTGAGTCCCTTGCCGCTGGTCGACGGCGGCCTGGAACTGCTGACGGCCGATGGGGCTGCGGCTGCACGGCTGCAGCGCGCGATGCGCGGCCTGGAGATGGAATTCAGCCTGCGCGTGCGGGGTGAGCTCAGCCCCGAACAGGAAGAGTCGATCCGCGGCGGGATGCTCGATCGGGGCAGCGCCATCCGGATCGTGCTGCTCGAGCCCGCAGGCGGGGAGGGGAGCAACCGCTGGTATCGGCTGGTCGCCGCCGGCTGCAGCGGCAACGACATCCGCCAGCTCTTTGAGCGCTCTGCGGTGACGCTGGTGCGCATGCTGCGCACGCGCATGGGCTCGTTCGGCCTGCCGCGCACCCTGCCGCGCAGCCACTTCCGGCCATTGACGGATGAAGAACTCGCTAGCCTGCTTGGCAATCCAGGCTCTGCCCGCTGATACCGCGGCTCGCGGCACTCAGTAGCCAAAGATAGGGACGCAGCACCTGTTCGGCCCGCAGCAGCTTGCCTGCATCTTCGGCCGGGTAGGCCTGCGCGCGCATGCGCGTGCGAACCGGGCCGGGGTTGAGCACGTTGACGCGCACTCGCCCCTCGGTGGCCAGCTCGTCGGCCAGCGTGCGGCTGAGCGTCTCGATGCCGCTCTTGGATACGGCGTACGCGCCCCAGTAGGCGCGCGGCCGGCGTCCGACGCCGCTGCCGGTGAACACGATCGAGGCATCCTCGGAGGCCCGCAGCGCGGGCAGCAGCACCTGCGTCAGCGCAAAGGCCGCCGTGAGGTTTACATGCAGCACGCGCACCCAGGTCGGCACGTCGTACTGATCGATGGGCGTCAGCGTGCCGAGAATGCCGGCATTGTGCACCAGTCCGTCGAGCCGGCCGTAGCGCCCCTGCAGCGCATCGGCCAGCGTGTCGTAGTCGCGCGCGATGGCGCGCTCCAGATCCAGCGGGGCAATGCTCGCCTCGGCGCGCCCGAGTGCTGCGATCTGCGCATGGACCTTCTCGAGCTTCGAGACCGTGCGTCCGATCAGGATGACCTCGGCGCCGCATCCCGCCGCTGCCAGCGCCAGTGCACGCCCGATGCCATCGCCCGCGCCGGTGATCGCGATCACGCGCCCGGCCAGCGCATCGCTGGCAGGCTCGAAGCGCCGATAGGTGTCGGCCGCTGGCGCCGCGGTGTTCATGGGGTCGGCGCTCATGGCGTCTCTTCCTCGCCGGACGCACGCAGCGAGCGCACGGGTTGTTCGATCGGCTCGGGACCTGCCAGCGGATCGGCGGTGCTGACGCCGAGTTCGCCGAATTTGCGCGCGCCCGGCAGCACCTGGCGCTCGAGCGAGCCCACGGCGCTGTTGTAGGCATCCACCGCGCCGCCGAGCTGACGCCCCATCCTGCCGATGTGATTCGCAAACGTCGCCAGCCTGCGGTGCAGCTCCTGCCCGAGATCGCGGATCTGGGCAGCGTTTTCCGCCACGGCCGCCTGCCGCCAGCCATAGGCCACGGCCTTGAGCAGCGCGATCAGTGTCGAAGGAGTAGCAACGATGACGCCGGTGCGCAGCGCATCGTCGAGCAGCTCCGGCCGCTCGGCCAGTGCACTGCTCAGGAATTGATCGCCGGGCAGGAACAGCACCACGAACTCCGGACTGCGCGGCAGCTGCGACCAGTAGCTCTTTGATGCCAGTTCGCGCACGCGCTCGGCGACCTGCTGCCCATGACGCGCCAGGGCCGCGGCGCGCGCTTCTTCGGTCGGCGCCTCGATCGCCGCCAGAAACGCATCGAGCGGCGTCTTGGCATCGACCACGAGTTCGCGGCCCTCGGGCATGTGCACCACCAGGTCGGGGCGCTGTGCGCCCGGACCGCTGCCGATCACCGGCTGCTCCTGAAAATCGCAGTGTGCCGACAGTCCCGCCAGTTCCACCACGCGCCGCAGCGTCAGCTCGCCCCAGCGGCCGCGCACTTCCGGGCGGCGCAGCGCCGTGACCAGATTGCGCGTTTCACGCTGCAGTGCCGATTGTCCCAGTGCCAGCGACTCGATCTGCGTGCGCAGCGTGCTGTAGGTGTCGCGCCGCTCGCGCTCCATGGCGGCCGCCTGCGCCTCGGTCTTCTCGATGGCGCCCCGCAGCGGCTCGATCAGCGCGGTGAAGGCCATTTCCCGTTCGCGCAGCAAGCCCTGGATGTCCGCCTGCTCGCGGCCGAAGGATTCGCGCGCGAGCTTCAAAAACAGATCCATGTTGTCGCGCAGCGCGGTGCTCGCGAGTTCCTGCACGCCGGCACGCAGCCGCGCTTCGGAGCGAGTGAACGCGCGCCACAGCACCGCGATGGCGATGCCGAGCAGCAGCAAACACCCTGAGGCTGCGTACGCGAGGTCGGGGGCGGTCATGGCAATCTCAGGAGCGTGTGCCGGCGCGCGCAAGGCCGACCCAGTCGAGCAGTTCGAGCGGGGAATCGATCCAGGCAGTGGCCGGCCACTCGGCGGCGCGCTCGGCGGGGCCGATGTAGCCGTAATTCGCCACCAGTGCGGTCATCTGCGCAGCGCGCGCCGCCTGCACATCGCGCAACGCATCGCCCAGATACAGGCAACGCTCGGGATCGACCGCGATGCGCCGCGCCGCGGTGATCAGCGGCAGTGGATCGGGTTTGCTCACCGGCAGGCTGTCGCCCGAAAGTACACAGCCGGCACGCTCGTACAGTCCCAGCTCCCGCATCAGCGGTTCGGTGAGCCAGCCGGGCTTGTTGGTGATGACACCCCATGGGATGCGATTGCTCTCCAGTGCCGCAAGCACTTCTTCGAATCCCGGAAACAGCCGCGTTTCGAGCGCGATGTGCTCGCGATACTGCTCCAGGAATCGGTTCTGCAGCGAGGCGAGCTTAAGGGGGTCGCTGTCCGGAAATGCGGCTCGCAGCAGCGCCGCCGAGCCATGCGAGATATGCAGCCGCAGCTCGGCGAGGGGCAGCGGCGGCAGCTGATGGCCGGCGCGCATCTGGTTGGCGATGCGCACCATGTCCGGCGCGGTGTCGAGCAGCGTGCCGTCCAGGTCCAGCAGCACGGCGGCCAGTGGTGTCGCGTGCACCAAGCGTCGTTCAACCGCCGCGCTGGAAGTGCGCCAGGTAGTTGACGCCGGCATCGGCGCTCAGGCGCGCGGTGCGCGCGAAGGGATTGAACGCGACGCCGCTGACATCCCGCAGTTCAAGTCCCTGGGCGCGCGCCAGCCTCGCGAGCTCGGCCGGCCGCAGCAGCCGCGCATACTCGTGCGTGCCGCGTGGAATGAGATTGAGCAGGTATTCGGCGCCGACTATGGCCGTCAGGAAAGAGCGCAGATTGCGGTTGATGGTCGATACGAACAGATCCCCGCCAGGCCGCAGCAACGTTGCCAGCTGCGCCACCAGCGCTGCCGGGTCGTCCACATGTTCGATCAGTTCCATGCAGGTGATGGCGTCGAAGCTGCCCGCATTATGCAGAGCCAGCTGCTCGGCCGAGCACACGCGATAGTCGATCGTCAGCTGACTTTCATGCGCATGCAGCTGCGCCACCTCGATCATGGCCGGTGCCAGGTCGATGCCGCACACGTGCGCGCCGCGGCGCGCGAGCGCCTCCGCCAGCAGCCCGCCGCCGCAGCCCACATCGGCGACGCGGCGCCCCATAAGTTCGGTTCGCTGCGCGATGTAGTCCACACGCACCGGGTTGAGCGCATGCAGCGGATGGAATGCGCCGCGCGGATCCCAGAATTCATGCGCCAGCGCATCGAATTTCTGCACCTCGGTGGACAGCCCCGCGGAAGGCCCCGTGGAAGACCCCTTGGAAGACCCCTTGGAAGACCCCTTGGAAGACCCCTTGGAAGACGATAGCGCGGCGTCAGCTAAGCTCATGGCGGCAGTATAGCCGCGAGTATGGAGGCGCTGCTGCGGGTGCTGCCCGGCTGTGGCCCGAGTCCTGCCCAGGGGTGGCCGCAGCGCCGGAAAAGTGCGGCCCTGTGCTATAATTATCGGCTAGAAATTCGCCATTGCAGCCACATAAAGCCCCGACACGAGTGACCGAAATAGCCCGCGAAATCGTCTCCGTCACCCTCGAAGAGGAGATGCGGAAATCCTATCTCGACTATGCGATGAGCGTCATCGTAGGGCGGGCTTTACCCGACGTGCGCGATGGCCTCAAGCCCGTGCACCGGCGCGTGCTGCATGCGATGCGCGAGCTCGGTAACGACTATAACCGCGCCTACAAAAAATCGGCGCGCGTGGTCGGCGATGTGATCGGCAAGTACCACCCGCACGGCGATGTGGCGGTCTACGACACCATCGTGCGCATGGCGCAGCCGTTCTCGCTGCGCTACCTGCTGATCGACGGGCAGGGCAATTTCGGTTCCGTGGATGGCGATCCGCCCGCGGCCATGCGCTACACCGAAGTGCGCATGTCGAGGCTGGCGCACGAGCTGCTGGTCGACATCGACAAGGAAACGGTCGACTTCGTCCCCAACTACGACGAGTCCGAGCACGAGCCGTCCATATTGCCGACACGCGTGCCCAATCTGCTGGTCAACGGTTCCTCGGGTATCGCGGTCGGCATGGCCACCAACATCCCGCCGCACAACCTGAACGAGATCATCAACGCCTGCCTGGCGCTGCTGGACGATCCGGCCATATCGCTGGCCGGGTTGATGCAGCACGTGCCCGGACCGGATTTTCCGACCGCCGGCATCATCAATGGCGCGCAGGAAATCGCCACCGCGTACAAGACCGGCCGCGGGCGCCTGTCGATCCGTGCGCGCACGCACTTCGAGGAAATAGACGAACGCGGCCGCCAGGCCATCATCGTCACGGAGCTGCCCTACCAGGTCAACAAGGCACGCCTGCTCGAGCGCATCGTCGAGCTGGTACGGAACAAGGATATCGATGGCATCGCGGAATTGCGCGATGAGTCCGACAAGGACGGCATGCGCGTGGTCATCGAGCTCAAGCGCGGTGAAGTGGCCGAGATCGTGCTGAACAATCTCTACGCCCAGACCCCCATGGAAACCGTCTTCGGCATCAACATGGTGGCGCTGATCGACGGCCAGCCCAAGCTGCTGTCGCTGCGCGAAATGCTCGATGCCTTCCTGCGTCACCGGCGGGAAGTGGTCACGCGACGGACCGTGTTCGAATTGCGGCGGGCGCGTGAGCGCGCCCACGTGCTCGAGGGCCTGGCGGTGGCGCTGGCCAACATCGATGAGGTCATAGCACTCATCAAGGCCTCGCCCACACCGATCGAGGCACGCACGGCCATGCTGGCGCGCGCGTGGCCGCCGGGCATCGTGCCGGACCTGCTGGCGCGCGCAGGCGAGGTGTCCACGCGCACCGAAAGCATGGGACTCGAGGGCGGACTCACGGCGGACGGCTACCGCTTCAGCGAAACCCAGGCGCAGGCCGTGCTCGACATGCGGCTGCACCGCCTCACCGGCCTCGAGCAGAACAAAATCGTCGAGGAGTTCCAGGGCCTGCTGCGCGAGATCGTCGATCTGTCCGACATTCTGACGCGACCGGAACGGCTGATCGAGGTGGTGCGCAGCGAGCTGATCGAGGTGCGCGAGAACTTCGGCGATGCGCGCCGCACCGAGATCAGCCTCGATCATCTGAACCTCAGCACCGAGGATCTGATCGAGCCGCAGGATGTGGCGGTGACGCTCTCGCACGCGGGCTACGCCAAGGCGCAGCCGGTGTCCGACTACCAGGCGCAACGGCGCGGTGGTCGCGGCAAATCGGCCACGGCCGTCAAGGACGAGGACTTCATCGAAAAGTTCTTCGTCGCGCACACGCATGACACGCTGCTGTGCTTCTCCAACCGTGGCAAGGTGTACTGGCTGCGCGTGTTCGAGCTGCCGCAGGCCGGGCGCGGTTCGCGCGGCAAGCCGATCAACAATCTGTTGCCGCTGGAGGAGGGCGAGAAGATCAACGCCGTGCTGCCGGTCAAGCAGTTCGACGAGCAGCACTTCGTCTTCATGGCGACCAGCAGCGGCACCGTCAAAAAGACTCCGCTCACGGCATTTTCACGGCCGCGCGCCAGCGGCATCATCGGACTGGATCTGCGCGGCGATGACACGCTCGTCGGCGTCGCACTCACCGACGGCACCTGCGACATCCTGCTGTGTACCAGCGGCGGCAAGGCGATCCGCTTCCACGAGGAGGAGGTTCGGCCCATGGGCCGCGAAGCTACCGGCGTGCGCGGCGTGCGGCTCGGCGAGGGCCAGCGCCTGATCGCGCTATTGGTGCTGGGCGAGGGCCATGTGCTCACGGCTTCGGAGAACGGCTACGGCAAGCTCACGCCGCTCGATGATTTCCCGGGTCACGGCCGCGGCGGCCAGGGCGTGATCGCGCTGCAGACCACGGATCGCAACGGCGCCACGGTGGCGGCGCTGCAGGTGCGCGCCGATCAGGAACTGATGCTGATCAGCTCCACCGGCACCCTGGTGCGAACACCGGTGGCGGACATCTCGGTGGTCGGCCGCAACACCCAGGGCGTGCGCCTGATCCGTCTGGCGGAGGGCGAGCGACTCACGGGCGTGGAGCGCGTCGAGGGTCTGGATGCCGCCGAGGATGCCGCTCAGCCTGACAGTGCCGGGAGTTCCTCCGAGCCTCTCAATCCCGTCTGAGGCGATCCGCTAAGCCAGTTCGAGGATCGAATGCAGGCTGTGGATATCCGAGCGCAGAAACCATTCCTCGAAATGGGTGATGTGCCCGTTGGATTCCCGAAACAGGCTGATGACATGCAGCAGCGGGGTGCCGATAGCGACGCTGAGGCGCTCGGCCTGTTGCTGGTCGGCGAGCATGGCGCCATAGAACTGGTGCGCAATCGAAAATGACGCGCCAAGGTTTGCCAGGGCCACCACTGTCGCACGATTGCCCACGGCTGCGCGCGTGAGCCGCTTGCTCCACCTGGGTGAGACGTAGGCGGCTACCAGCGCGTAGGGCTTGCCGCGCGAGGATCGCGCCCGTTCGATGTGCAGCGCCGTCGGCCCGAAGTCCGGCGCCAGCTTCAGTAGCCGCGGTGGTGTCGGCAGCTGCCGATACTGCAGCAGCCGCGTGGTGGTAGTCGATTCCAGCGCGCGCGCGCTGTCGATGAAACTGCTCTGACTGAACTGCGTGCGCTCCCCATCCGGCGATGCCGTGGCATAGGTGCCGCTACCATGCCGGCGCACGATGCGATCTTCCTGTTGCAGCCGATGCAGTGCGCGCCGCACGGTGGATCGCGAGAGACGGAATCTGCGCATGAGATCCGGTTCGCTCGGGAGCGCATCGCCGGCGGCGTAGGTGCCATCGCGCAGCGAGTTGGAAAGCGCCAGGTACAGTTCGTAATAGCGCGCGAGACCGGTTTTCTCGCCGCTGCTCGCGCGCGCACGCTTGGCACGCGCCGATTTTGCTTTCACTCCCATGGACCGGCGATCTCACCCCCCAGCTGGACTGGCGAGACTAGCCGCCGAAAGTGCATGGCGCAACCGTGCATGCGAAGCCGCTTGCGACCCATCTGCTAGAGTAAGAGCTCGCATGTGCATTCACGTCAACTCGAGGATCCTGGTGTGCGGGTGTTCAATTTTTCGGCCGGTCCCGCAGTGCTTCCGCTCGAAGTGCTGCAGCAGGTGCGCGACGAGCTGCTCGACTGGAACGGCGGCGGCATGTCGGTCATGGAAGTCTCCCATCGCAGCAAAGCCTTCATGGCCGTCGCGCGCGACGCCGAAACGGATCTGCGCGCACTGCTGAATATTCCCGATCGCTACAAGGTTTTATTCCTGCAGGGCGGTGCCACGGGCCAGTTCTCCGCCATTCCCATGAATCTCGCGGCGGCCGACAGCATCGTCGACTACGTCAATACCGGTGCCTGGTCAAAGAAGGCGCTCGGCGAAGCGCGACACTACTGCCGCGTCAACGTGGCGGCCGATGCCGCGGGCAGCCACTACACGGATGTGCCACCGCAGAGCCAATGGCAGTTGAGCAGCGGCGCCGCCTACCTTCATTACACCTCGAATGAAACCATCGGCGGCGTGGAGTTTCCCTTTGTACCGGAGACCCCGGTGCCGTTGGTCGCCGATATGTCATCGACGTTGCTGTCGCGGCCGATCGAGGTCGAGCGTTTTGGGCTGATCTACGCGGGCGCGCAAAAGAACATCGGCCCGGCGGGCCTGTGCCTGGTCATCGTGCGCGAAGACCTGCTTGGCCGCGCGCGAGCGGGCACCCCCGCGGTGTGGGACTTCAAAGCCATGGCCGATGAGGGCTCGATGCTCAACACGCCGCCGACTTTTGCCTGGTATTGCGCCGGGCTGGTGTTCAAGTGGCTGCGCCGGCTCGGTGGTCTCGCCGCCATGGCGGAACACAACGGCGCCAAGGCCGAACTGCTCTACCGCACCATCGACGAGTCTGGCTTTTATCGCAATCCGGTGGCGCGCGCGTGCCGCTCGTGGATGAACGTGCCGTTCACGCTGGCCAAGCCGGCACTGGATGCGGCGTTTCTGTCCGAAGCGCGTGCCGCCGGGCTGGTCAATCTCGAGGGCCATCGTTCAGTCGGGGGTATGCGCGCCAGCCTATACAATGCGATGCCGCTCGAGGGCGTCACGGCGCTGACGCAATTCATGCGCCAGTTCGAGCGCCGTCACGCCGCCGCATAGTGCCAAGGACAGTCGATGGGTTACCGGATACTGACGCTCAACAACATCAGCGTGCGCGGACTGGAACGCCTGCCGCGGGATCGCTACGAGGTCGCTTCACAGATCGGCGAACCGCACGCGGTACTGCTGCGATCGGCCGACATGCACTCGATGCCGATCCCGCAGTCGGTGCTGGCGGTGGCCCGCGCCGGAGCCGGCACCAACAATATTCCGGTCGCGGCGCTGTCGCGTCGCGGTGTGCCGGTGTTCAACGCGCCCGGCGCCAATGCCAACGCCGTCAAGGAACTGGTGCTGGCGGGGCTGTTCCTGGCGGCGCGCAATATCTGCCAGGCCTGGGCGTTCGCACGCGAGCTCAGCGGCACGGATGAGGCCATCGATGCGGCGGTCGAGAAGGGCAAGAGCCGCTATGCCGGATTCGAACTGCCCGGCCGCACCCTCGGGGTGATCGGCCTGGGCGCGGTCGGAGTGCAGGTCTGCAACAGTGCCGAGGCGCTGGGCATGAAAGTGCTCGGCTACGATCCGCAGATCACCGTGCAGCGCGCCTGGCAGCTCTCTTCCTCCGTGCAGCAGGCGCTTTCGCTGGACGATCTGTTCGCGCGCGCGGACCTGATCAGTGTGCATGTGCCGCTGCTGGCGGCCACGCGCGGACTGGTGAATGCGCAGCGCCTGAGTCTGCTGCGGCCGGGCGGAGTGATTCTGAATTTTGCCCGTGCCCCGATCGTGGTGGAAAGCGATGTGGTGGCGGCGCTGGACAGCGGTCATTTGCACGCCTATATCTGCGATTTCCCCACCCAGGCGCTCAAGAATCACGCGCGCGCCATCACGCTGCCGCACCTGGGCGCATCGACGCTGGAAGCTGAGGATAATTGCGCGGTCATGGCTGCTGAAACGCTGCGGGAGTTTCTCGAACACGGCAATATCCGCAACTGCGTCAACTTTCCCGAGGCGGTGCTGCCACGGCAGCCCGGCTCGCAGCGTATCGCCATCGCCAACAGCAATGTCCCGAACATGGTCGGTCAGATCTCCACGTGTCTTGCCAGCGCTGGCCTCAACATCGCCGAACTGCTGAACCGCTCGTTGGGGGAATTCGCCATTACGCTGCTCGACGCGGAAGGTCCGGCCGATGAGGCGCTGCTCTCGCGGCTGCGCGGCATCGACGGCGTGCTATCGGCGCGGCTCGTGCAGCCGCTGGATTGAGGTCTTGATGAAGCCACGTCGTTCCGCCGGGAAAGCAGTACAAAAGAAGAACGATCTCAGTAACTTGAGATCGAAAATTGATGCAGTGGATGAGAAACTGCACGCACTGATCAGCCAGCGCGCGCAGCTGGCGCAGCAGGCCGGCATCTCCAAGCACGCCGATGGCCACACGGTCGATTTTTATCGCCCCGAGCGCGAGGCGGAGGTGCTGCGCCTGGCGCTGGCGCGCAACCAGGGTCCGCTCCGGAACGAGGAGATCGTGCGGCTGTTCCGCGAGATCATGTCCGCGTGCCTGGCACAGGAGGAACCCCTCAAGGTGGCCTTCCTCGGGCCCGAGGGCACCTTCACGCAGGCAGCCGTGCTCAAGCATTTCGGGCACTCGGTGCGCGCGCTGGCGCTGCCGACCGTCGATGAGGTGTTCCAGGAAGTGGAATCCGGCGCCGCCGATTTCGGCGTGGTCGCCATCGAGAATTCCAGCGAGGGCACGATCACCAATACGCTGGATCGTTTCCTGGCCACGGCGCTGCACATCTGCGGCGAAGTCGAACTGCACATTCACCACTGCCTGATGGGCAAGATGGATTCGCTGGAACGGGTGGTGCGCGTGTGCTCGCACAGCCAGGCGCTGGCGCAGTGCCGCGGCTGGCTCAACGAACATCTGCCGGAAGTCGAGCGGGTAGCGGTGACGAGCAATGCCGAGGGTGCGCGCCGCGCGCGCGATGAGCAGGGCACCGCGGCGATTGCAGGCGAGACGGCGGCCGAGGTCTACGGGCTGAAACTGCTGGCGCGCGAAATCGAGGATCGCTCCGACAACACCACGCGCTTCCTGGTGCTGGGACGCAAGATCCTGCGCCCCAGCGGCTCGGATCGCACCACGCTGCTGCTGTCCGTGGGCGACACCCAGTCTGCCGGTGCGCTGCAGCGGCTGCTCGAGCCGTTCGCGCGTTTCGGCATCAGCATGACCCGCATCGAGTCGCGCCCGTCCCGGCGTCGTAAATGGGATTACGTCTTCTTCATCGACATCGAGGGGCACGCCGAGGATGCTCCGGTGCGCAAGGCACTGGCGGTGCTCAAACGGCGCGCCTCGCTGTTTCGCGTGCTGGGATCGTACCCGCGGGCGGTGTTGTAACCGATGAGCTCGAAACGCAATCCGGGTCATCTGGCCGTCGAGTCGGTCCGCGGCCTGGCGCCGTACATCCCCGGCAAACCCGCCGCCGAACTCGAGCGGGAGCTTGGACTTAGCGATGTCGCGAAACTCGCCTCCAATGAGAATCCCTACGGGCCGAGCCCGCGTTCGCTGGCGGCGATGCGCGCGGCGCTCGAGCAGATCTGGCTCTACCCCGACGGCTCCAGCCACGAGCTCAAGCAGCAGCTGGCGGCACATCTGAAAGTGGATCCGGCGCAGATCACGGTCGGCAACGGCTCGAACGATCTGCTCGTGCTGCTGGCCGAGGCGTTCCTGACACCGGCACACAGTGCAGTGTTTTCGCAGTACGGCTTTGCGATCTATCGCATCGTGACCCAGGCCACCGGGGCGCGTTGCATCGAGGTGCCGGCATTGGCTCGCGACAGCGCCATGCCGCTGGGGCACGACCTGCCGGCGATGGCGGCCGCGATCCGCGAGGACACGCGGCTGGTGTTCGTCGCCAATCCGAACAACCCCACCGGTACCTGGGCGCAGACCGCCGAGGTCAAGGCGCTGCTCGAGCGCGCGCCAGCCTCCAGCCTGGTGCTGCTCGATGAGGCCTATTTCGAATACGGCCGCGAGCGCGGAACCCAGGACGGGGTTCGCTGGCTGTCGGATCATCCGAACCTGGTGGTGATACGCACCTTCTCCAAGGCCTACGGGCTGGCCGGCGCACGCGTGGGCTACGCGGTCTCGCATCCGGAAGTGGCCGAGACGCTCAATCGGCTGCGGCCGGCATTCAACGTCAACTCGGTGGCGCAGGCCGGAGCGGCGGCGGCGCTGGCCGATCAGGCCCATATGCGCCAGACCGTGCTTGTGACTATGCGCGAGCTCGCGCGCGTCGAGGCGGCACTGCGCGCGCTCGGACTGTGGTGCGCGCCCTCGGCGTGCAATTTTCTGCTGGTGCACGTGGGCACGCAGGCGCAACGCATCTATGAGGGTTTGCTGCGGGTGGGATTGATCGTGCGTCCGGTCGGCGGTTACGGACTGGGCGAATACCTGCGGGTATCGATCGGTCTGCCGGTGGAAAACGACCGACTGCTGCGTGAGCTGCCCGCGCTGTTGCAATGAGCGTCAGCGCGACTCGATATCTTGCGCGGCCTGCGCGCCTGATCCAGGGTTCGCTGCGCGTGCCGGGCGACAAATCCATCTCGCATCGGGCGCTGATGCTCGGGTCCATCGCCGATGGCAGCACCGGGATTTCAGGATTTCTGGCCAGCGAGGATTGCCTGGCGACGCTAGAGGCATTGCGCTCGCTCGGCGTCACCATCGAGCGGCCCGCGGAAACCGCTGTGCGAGTGGCCGGTGTCGGGCGTGCGGGGCTGCGCGCGGCGCCCGCGGCGCTGGACATGGGCAACGCGGGTACGGCCATGCGGCTGTCCATGGGACTGCTGTCGGGGCAGTCGTTCGACAGCACGCTGGTCGGCGACAGTTCCCTCATGCGACGGCCGATGGAGCGCGTGGCGCAGCCGCTGCGATCAATGGGCGCGCGTATCGATACCCGCGAAGGACGTCCGCCGGTGGCGATTCACGGCGGCTCGCGACTGATCGCCATCGACTACCGCATGCCGATTGCCAGCGCGCAGGTGAAATCCGCGCTGCTACTGGCCGCGCTGTACGCCGAGGGCACCACCCGGATCACCGAGCCCGCGCCCACGCGCGATCACACCGAGCGCATGCTGCGGGGCTTCGGCGTGACGGTGCAGCGCGAGCAGGACTGCATCAGTCTTGCCGGCGGCGCGCGCCTGACCGGATCGAGCATCGCGGTGCCGGGGGACTTCTCATCCGCGGCCTTCTTCATCGTGGCCGGATGTCTCGCGGCCTCCCGCGGAGTCGTCATCCGCGGCGTCGGCGTCAATGAGACGCGCACCGGGCTGCTGGACATGCTCGCGCTCATGGGTGCCGATATTCGCCTGGAGCCGCGCCAGGAAGCCGGGCCGGAGCCGATCGCCGACATCCATGTGCGCGCGAGCGCGCTGCGGGGCATACGCGTGCCCGAACACCTGGTGCCGCTGTCGATCGATGAGTTCCCGGCGTTCTTCATCGCGGCGGCCGCGGCAAGCGGCGAGACGCTCGTGACCGGGGCTTCGGAGTTGCGTGTGAAGGAGAGCGATCGGCTCGCGGTCATGGCCGCGGGCCTGGCGACGCTCGGCATCGAATGCGAACTGCTGCCCGACGGCATCCGCATCCAGGGCGGCGGGATGGGCGGCGGCCGCATCGACAGTCACGGCGATCACCGCATCGCCATGGCGTTCGCGATCGCAAGCCTGGTGGCACGCGCACCGATCGAGATCGACGATGTCGCCAATGTCGCCACTTCATTCCCGGGGTTTCCGGCACTGGCCCGTGAGGCGGGCCTGGACCTGGTGGAGAGCGCATGAGCGCCGCGCCCCGGTCGAACGCGCCCGTGGTCACGATCGATGGCCCCAGCGGTTCGGGCAAGGGCACCGTCAGTCGATTGCTGGCGCTTCGCAGCGGCTGGCATCTGCTCGACAGCGGCGCGCTCTACCGCCTGGTGGCGCTGGCCGGCAGCCTCTCGGGGGTCGCAAGCTCGGATGTGGCCGCGCACGCGCGCATCGCCCGCACCATGCGCATCGCATTCAGCAGCGACGCCCGGGGCCAGGAGCGGGTGCTGCTGGAGGGGCAAGAGGTCACAGGCGCGCTGCGCACCGAGGTGGCTGGTGCCGGGGCCTCCCGGGTGGCAGCCTGGGCGCCCGTGCGCGATGCCCTGCTCGAACGTCAGCGCGCCTTTGTCGAGCCTCCCGGGCTGATCGCCGACGGGCGGGATATGGGCACCGTGGTTTTCCCCGGTGCCGCGCTTAAAATCTTCCTGACGGCAACCCCTGAGGAAAGAGCCCTACGGCGCTATAAGCAGTTGAAAGACAAGGATTCCAGTGTTAGTCTTGCGGCCCTTTCGCTCGACATCGCGGAGCGCGACCGCAAGGATATGACGCGGTCCGTGGCACCGCTCGTGCCGGCTGCAGATGCGATCGTTCTGGACTCGACGGCCATGGACGCCGACGGGGTGACGGACGAGATCTATTCGCACGGCCGTACGCTGCGACTGTGGTAGCGAATCGGGGGGATTCGAGTCGATTGAGTCGAAGGTTGGGGCTGCAGGATGCGGCGCCCTCATAATGTCTGACCCGCGGAGCCGGAGGCGCTGCGGAGGGAAAAGCCCGGCGACGGGCGAGAGAGTCTATGAACGAGCCTATGCACGAAAGTTTCAGCGAGATGTTCGAACAGAGCCTGGCGAATCAACGTATTCGGCCGGGCATGATTTTGACAGGACTGGTGATCGATGTCGGTCCCGACGTCGTCATCGTCAACGTCGGCCTCAAGTCCGAGGCCGTCATACCGCTCGATCAATTCAAGAACGAGCGCGGTGAAATCGAAGTCAAAGCCGGCGAGTCGGTCGAGGTGGCGCTCGATTCGGTCGAGGACGGCACTGGCGAAACGCGCCTGTCGCGCGAGAAAGCCAAGCGCGCCCGAACCTGGACGCGACTCGAGACCGCTTTCAATGCCGGTGAAATCGTCACCGGCATCATCTCCGGCCGCGTCAAAGGCGGCTTCACGGTCGAGATCGATCATGTGCGTGCCTTTCTGCCAGGCTCGCTGGTCGATGTGCGACCCGTCAGGGACACCGCCTATCTCGAGGGCAAGCCGCTCGAGTTCAAGGTCATCAAGCTCGATCAGAAGCGCAACAATGTGGTGGTCTCGCGCCGCGCGGTCGTGGAGCAGGAGTTCTCCGCCGAGCGCAGCGCCCTGATGGACAACCTGCAGGAAGGCGCGGTGGTGCGGGGTTCGGTCAAGAACCTGACCGACTATGGCGCGTTCGTGGATCTGGGCGGCATCGACGGGTTGCTGCACATCACCGACATGGCCTGGAAGCGCGTGAAACATCCCTCCGAAGTCGTCAAGGTGGGCGATGAGATCGATGTGCGCATTCTCAAGTTCGACCGCGAGCGCTCGCGCGTCTCGCTGGGCTTAAAGCAGCTCGGCGCGGATCCGTGGGAGAACATTGCGCGGCGCTACCCGCCGAACACGCGCGTGTTCGGTAAGGTCACCAACATCGCCGATTACGGCGCCTTCGTCGAGATCGAGGACGGTGTCGAGGGCCTGGTGCACGTCTCTGAAATGGACTGGACCAACAAGAACGTCAATCCTGCCAAGGTCGTGCATACCGGTCAGGAAGTCGAGGTCATGGTGCTCGACGTCGATGAGGAACGCCGGCGCATTTCGCTGGGCCTCAAGCAGTGCAAGGCTAACCCGTGGAAGGAGTTCGCCGAGAATCACAATCGCGGCGACAAGGTGTCGGGCCAGATCAAGTCGATCACCGACTTTGGCATCTTCATCGGCTTGCCCGGCAACATCGATGGCCTGGTGCATCTCTCGGATATCTCCTGGGATCTGACCGGCGAAGAGGCCGTGCGCAATTACCAGAAGGGTCAGCAGGTCGAGGCCATGGTGCTGTCGATAGACCCGGAGCGTGAACGCATTTCGCTCGGCATCAAGCAGCTTGCCAAGGATCCCTTCTCGGCCTTCATCGCCGAGAACCCCAAGGGCAGCATCATCAAGGGCGTGGTCAAGGAAGTGGACGCGCGCGGTGCGGTCATCGACCTCGGCAACGGCATCGATGGTCAGCTGCGTGCCTCCGAACTCGGACGCGACCGCATCGACGATGCGCGCGCGGTGCTGAAAGTGGGCGATGAGGTCGAATCCAAGTTCATTGGCGTCGATCGCAAGACACGCACCATCTCCTTGTCGATCAAGGCCAAGGAAGTACACGAAGAGGCCGAGGCGGTTCAGAGTTACCGATCCGATGCGCCGACGACCGGCACCAGCCTTGGGGACTTGCTCAAGGAGCAGATCAACGCACCCGAGCGCGGCTGAGCGCATCCAACAGGCGGGGAGGCGCTATGACGAAATCGGAATTGATCGAGATCATCACGGCGAAGCAGAAGCATCTGCCGGCGAAGGACGTCGAACTGGCGCTCAAGCAGATGCTCGAGATCATGAGCGATTCGCTTTCGCAGGGCGATCGTATCGAGATCCGTGGATTTGGCAGCTTCTCGCTGCACTTCCGTCCGCCGCGCCAGGGACGCAATCCGAAGACCGGCGAGGCCGTTGCGCTCGCCGGCAAGTACGTGCCGCACTTCAAGCCGGGCAAAGATCTGCGTGAACGCGTCAACAGCGGCGCAGATCGACCTATCCGCGACTGATTTCAAGGACCGAGAGTGGCAGCGAAACCGATTCGTACGGCAGTTTTTCCCGTGGCTGGGCGCGGCACGCGCTTTTTGCCCGCCACCAAGGCATCGCCCAAGGAAATGCTGCCCATCGTCGACAAGCCCCTGATCCAGTACGCAGTGGAGGAGGCGATCGCTGCCGGTGCGGAACGCCTGGTGTTCATCACCGGTAGCTCCAAGCGCGCCATCGAGGATCACTTCGACACCGATGAGGAACTTGAGAAGCTGCTCGAGTCCCAGGGCAAGACCGAACTTGCCGACGAAGTGCGCAGCGTGCTGCCGGGCAAGGCCTCCTGCATCTACATCCGCCAGCCCTCGCCGCTGGGGCTGGGTCACGCGGTGCTCTGCGCCCGGCCGGCCGTTGGCGATGAGCCCTTCTTCGTGCACCTCGCCGACGATCTGATCGACGCCAAGGTGCCCTGCCTCAAGCAGATGGCCGACGTTTATTACCAGCATGGCGGCAGTGTGCTGGGCGTGGAGGAAGTGCCGCGCACCGACACCGACAAGTACGGCATCGTCCAGGTCGATGCGGGCGAAGGCCCGGTCAACCGGATCCGCAGCATCGTCGAGAAGCCCAAGCCCAATGTGGCGCCCTCCACGCTCGCGGTAGTGGGCCGCTATGTGCTCACCGCCTCGATCTTCGACGAGCTCGAGCAGATCGGGCAGGGCGCCGGTGGGGAGATCCAGCTCACCGATGGCATCGCGCGGCTGCTGGAGCGCGAGCCGGTCTATGCGTATCGCTTCGACGGCCGTCGCTTCGATTGCGGCAACAAACTCGGTTATCTGCAGGCCACCGTCGAGTACGGGCTGATGCACGCCTCGGTCGGGCCGGGTTTCCGCAAATACCTGCGCGACGTCAGCTCGCGCCTGTAGGCGTGACCTTCGTCACACTGCGCGCAATGCCCGGTTCACTCGCAAGCCGCTGAAGCGACAATAGAAACCGGCACGCCTGGCGACCGCAACGCGGTCCGCGCCGGCTTCAAGAAACCCATGTTTGTGCCGATACACGGAGTTGGAACGCTTCAACCGGTAGTGGCTGCGCATGTTATCGATCATCGGCTCCATTCTCGTCCTCGGAAGCGTGCTCGGCAGCTTCGTCATGGAGGGCGGCAGCCTTCTGCTGCTATGGCATCCGAGCGAATTCATCATCATCCTTGGCGCGGCACTCGGCGCCTTCCTGACCAGCAACACCATGAAGGTCGTCAAAGGGGCCTTCGGCGCGGCGATCGGACTGCTGAAAGGTTCACGCTACGGGCGCTCCGACTATCTCGACCTGCTCAAGCTGCTGTATGACATCCTGGTAAAGATCCGGAAGTCGGGCATGCTCGCAATCGAGGCGGACATCGAGGCGCCCGAGAAGAGCAAGATGTTCACCGAGTATCCGCGCATCATGGCGGATCATCACATGATCGAATTCATCACCGACTGTCTGCGCCTGATCGTCGGTGGCAACCTGGATCCGAACGAGCTCGAGAGCCTGCTCGAGTACGAACTCGAGACGCATCACAAGGAAGCCGCGGAGCCCGGGCACGCCATTCAGAAAGTGGCCGATGCGCTGCCGGGGTTCGGCATCGTCGCGGCGGTGCTCGGCATCGTCAACACCATGGCCTCCATCAAGGGCGCCGATACCGCCACCATCGGCGAGAAAGTCGGCGCGGCGCTGGTCGGTACTTTCCTCGGCATCCTGGTCGCCTACGGCTTCGTCGGCCCGATCGCCTCGGCGGTCGAGAACCGTGCGCACGATGAGGGCAAGGCCTTCGAGGTCGTCAAGATGGCGCTGGTGGCAAGCGTGCGCGGCTACGCACCGCCGGTGGCCGTCGAGTTCGCGCGCAAACTGCTGTGGTCGGATGTGCGCCCGAGCTTCGCGGATCTCGAGACTCACTTGAAGGGCAAGAAGAAGGAAGCGCCGAAGGAGGGCGTCGCGGCATGAGTGCGGCCGGCGCGGGCGGCGGCAAGGAACTGCGCCCGATCATCATCAAAAAGATCAAGAAGCAGGCTGCCGGGCATCACGGCGGCGCCTGGAAAGTCGCCTATGCGGACTTCGTGACCGCGATGATGGCGTTCTTCATGGTGATGTGGCTGGTGGCTTCCGTGACCAAGGAGCAGCGCGCGGCGATCTTCGACTATTTCAATAACCCCAGCATGGAGCAGGGCAAATCGGTGAAGCCCTCGCCGGGCCAGATGGGTCCGGGCGGCGCCAGCACCAGCGTCATCAACATGGGCGGCGGCCTGGACGCGCGCCGCTCGTCCACCGCGATGTCCACCGGCATCGGCACCCCCGTTAACAGCGATGCCCCGCCGGTGCCGACGCCGGCAGGCACGAAGGCACTGACCTCGGAGGAGGAGGCGCGCAGGCTCACCGAGGCGGCCGATCACAAGAAGCTCGAATCGCTGATGCAGGAGCTGCGGCAGGCGATCGACATGAGCCAGGCGCTCAAGCCGTTCAAGGATCAGCTGCTGCTCGACATCACCCCCGAAGGTCTGCGTATCCAGATCGTCGATGCGCAGAACCGGCCGATGTTCGATCTGGGCAGCGCCAAGCTCAAGGACTACACCGGCCAGATCCTGCATGAGCTGGCGCCGTACCTGGGCAGCGTGCCCAATCGCATCAGCGTCTCCGGTCATACGGATACGACACCGTATGCCGCGGCCAAGGGCGAGACCAACTGGGACCTGTCCGCTGATCGGGCCAATGCCGCGCGACGCGCACTCGAGAGCGGCGGGCTGCCGACCGACAAGATCGCGCGTGTGGTGGGTCTGTCCTCATCGGTGCTGTTCGACAAGGACAATCCGCGCAATCCGATCAATCGCCGCATCAGCATCATCGTCATGACGCAGCAGGCGGAGGAAGCAGCCGAGAAGAGCGACGCGGTGGCGCCGCAAGCCGCGGCGGATGCTCCGGCTGCCGGCACTGCGGCGCAATCCACGGCGGAAGCCGCCGCCGCGAGTGCGCCTGTTGCGCCTGTCGCGCCTGTCGCACCAGCCGCCGCGGCTGCCGTTCCGCCCGCCGCGGTCGCATCAGCGACGGCTGGCCCGATCGATCGGCCCGCGCCGGTCGCACACTGACATTCTTGCGCCTACAATCTCCGCGGCGCGCGCATGGCTGCGCCGCGGAGGTGGAGAATGTTTTTTTTCCGATGGCGCCGATGGGCTAATGCCCTGCTGAGTCCGCTGTTCCTGATGTTGGTGGCCTGCGCGACCAACGGGGCCGGCACCCCGCATGCGCCGCCACCGCCGCTGCCCGGAACCGAGGCGTGCATCTTTACGGTGAATCTGAACGACTGGACCGTGATCGACAATTCGACGCTCATTGTCTACGCGCCACTGCGCAAAGACCCCTACCTGGTGAAGCTGTTCGAGCCGATCTTCGATCTGCAGTTCCGGGAATCGCTGGGCTTCGAGGATATCGAGCACAATGGCCAGCTGTGCAAGGACGACTATGTGGTCGCGCGCGGCGACAGTCCGCGCCGTACGCCCATCACTGCCGTGCGGGCGCTGACCCCGGATCAGGCCAAGCAGATCATTGCGGCGGCGAAAGCGTTGGATGCCGCGAAGAAATGAGGGCCGAGTCCAACGTGCTGTCGATGATTGGCAACACGCCGCTGCTCGAGCTGACGCGTCTGAATGCGGGGCATTGCCGGCTGTTCGTCAAGCTGGAGAACCAGAACCCGACCGGTTCGATCAAGGATCGCATCGGGCTCTCGATGATCGAGGCGGCCGAGCGCGAGGGTCATCTTCGTCCCGGCAGCGATCCGCCCAACACCATCATCGAGGCAACCGCGGGCAACACCGGCCTGGGATTGGCACTGGTGGCGGCACAGAAGGGCTATCGGCTGATGCTGGTGATCCCCGACAAGATGTCGCAGGAGAAGATCCTGCATCTGCGTGCGCTGGGGGCGCAGATCACGCTGACGCGCAGCGATGTCGCCAAGGGACATCCCGAGCACTACCAGGATCTGGCGGCGAGACTGGCGCGCGAGACGCCCCATAGCTTCTACGTCAATCAGTTCGCCAATCCTGCCAACCCGCGTGCGCACGAGTCGACCACGGGGCCGGAAATATGGGCGCAGACCGGACACATGCTCGATGCCGTGGTGGTCGGCGTGGGCAGCGGCGGCACGATGACCGGGCTGTCGCATTATTTCGAGCGGGTCGCGCCGCACGTGGAGATGATCCTGGCGGATCCGAAGGGTTCGGTACTGGTCGATGTGGTCAGGACCGGCAAAATCCAGAAGCCCGCGGGTTCCTGGCTGGTCGAGGGCATCGGCGAGGATGTGATTCCTCCCATCCTGGATCTGTCGCGCGTGCGCGGCGCCTATGAGATTTCGGATGCCGAGAGCTTCGCGACCGCGCGCGAAGTGCTCGCCAAGGAAGGGGTACTCGCGGGTTCGAGTTCGGGCACGCTGATTGCCGCGGCGCTGCGCTACTGCCGGGAGCAAACTGCGCCCAAGCGTGTGGTCACGCTGATCTGTGACAGCGGCAACAAGTACCTGAATAAACTCTACAACGACAACTGGATGTTCGATCAGGGGCTGCTGGATCGGCCGCGCCAGGGCAATCTGCTCGATCTGATCGTGCGACGCTACCAGGAAGGCGGCACCGTGACGCTGCGCCCTACCGACAGCCTGATGCTCGCCTATCGGCGCATGAAGCTGTTCGACGTCTCGCAGATTCCGGTCATGGATGGCGAGCGCCTGGTCGGTATCGTGGACGAGTCGGACCTGGTGATGCATCTGCACACCGACCCTAAGCGCTTCCAGGATCCGGTCAACACGGCCATGGTGCGCAGTGTCGAGACCATCGCGCCCGATGCGCCGATCGGCGATCTGCTGCCGATCTTCCAGCGCGATCACGTGGCGATCGTTGCCGAGCAGGGCCGGTTCGTCGGCCTGATTACTCGCATCGATCTGTTGAATTATCTGCGCAAGCAACTCAATTAGGGGCGGCCATGAGCGATGAGCAACGCAGCGGGTTTGCCACCCGCGTCATCCACGCCGGCCAGTCACCGGACCCGACCACCGGCGCGGTGATGCCGCCGATCTACGCCACTTCCACCTACGCGCAGCGCAGCCCCGGCGTGCACCAGGGCTTCGAGTATTCGCGCAGCCAGAACCCGACGCGATTTGCCTATGAGCGCTGTATCGCCGACCTCGAGGATGGCAGCCGCGGATTCGCTTTCGCCTCGGGACTGGCGGCCACATCGACTTTGCTCGAGCTGCTGGTTCCAGGCGACCACGTGGTCGCCTCGGATGATCTGTATGGCGGCAGCCGGCGCCTGTTCTCGCGCGTGCGCCAGATCTCCGCCGGCCTCAGCTTCACCTTCGTCGATCTGCGGGATCTTAAGGCCGTGGAGAAGGCGATCGAGCCGCGCACGCGACTGATCTGGGTCGAAACGCCGAGCAATCCCATGCTCAAGCTCGCCGATCTCGCGGCGATTGCCGCGATCGCACGCGGCCGCGGCGTGCTGTGCGCGGCCGACAATACCTTCGCCACCCCGTATCTGCAGCGGCCGCTGAATTTCGGATTCGACCTGGTCATGCATTCGGGGACCAAGTACCTGAACGGGCATTCCGATGTCGTCAACGGCGTGCTCGTGGTCGGCGACAATCCGGCGCTGGCCGAACGGCTGACGTTCCTGCAGAACTCGGTGGGTGCGATCGCCGGTCCGTTCGATTCCTTCCTCGCGCTGCGGGGTCTGAAGACGCTGTCGCTGCGCATGCAGCGGCACTGCGAGAACGCGCTCGAGCTGGCAGCCTGGCTGGAGCGTCACCCCAAGGTCGAGCGCGTGCATTATCCCGGGCTCGCTTCGCATCCGCAGCAGGCACTGGCGCGCGCACAGATGCGCGATCCGCGCGGACAGAGTGCCTTTGGCGGCATGATCTCGATCGAGCTCAAGGGTGGCATCGAGGATTCGCGGCGCTTCCTCGAACGCTGCGAGCTGTTCGCGCTGGCCGAGTCGCTCGGTGGCGTCGAGAGCCTCATCGAGCATCCGGCCATCATGACGCACGCCAGCGTGCCGAGTGAGGCGCGCGCCGCACTGGGCATCACCGACACGCTCTGCCGGCTGTCAATCGGAGTCGAGGCGGTCGAGGATCTGCGCGCGGACCTCACGCAGGCGTTGGGCTAACGGATCATTTGAGCGGCAGCGCAATCTCGACCATGAGACCGCCGCCCTCGGCGTTCTTTGCAGTCACGCTGCCGCCGTGCAATGCGGCCACGCGTGCGGTGATCGCAAGACCGATGCCATAGCCGCTGGATTCGCGATCGCGCGCGCTGGCGACGCTGAAGAACGGTTCGAAGATCCGTGCCAGCAGGTCATTGGGCACTCCCGGCCCGTGATCGCGGATGCGGATCAGCGCCTGCTCGAGGGCGCGTTCGACCGCGACTTCCACCATGCCGCCGTCCGGGGAGAAGCGCACGGCGTTGCGCAGCACGTTTTCGACCGCGCGGTAGAGCAACTCGCGATCGCCCTGGATGCTCAAGGGTGCCATGGCGCGGATGAGCACATGGATCGATCGGGGCTCGGACTCGACGCGGGCATTGTCGACCTGCGTCTCGATCAGCTCCTCGAGGTTGACCGGCTCCATCACCTGCGCCCGCGCAGGATCGTCCAGGCGCGAGAGACTCAGGATTTCGCCGATCAGTTCATCCAGCCGCGCGGTCTCCTGCTCGATGCGGTCGAATTCCTGCTCGAGATTGGCGTTGGGGCGCCGCGCCAGGCCGAGTGCGATCTGCAATCTTGCCAATGGAGAGCGCAGTTCGTGCGAGACATCGCGCAGCAGTTCGCGGTGCGAAGCCAGCAGCGCGCGCAGCCGTTCGGCCATGAGATCGAAGTCGAGCGCCAGCATGCCGAGCTCGTCACGGCGGCTTCCCATGAGACTTGCGACGCGCACGCCCAGATTGCCCGCGGCGATCGAGCGCGTCGCCGCGCGCAGGTGCCGGATCGGGTCGGACAGGTAGCGCGCCAGCAGAAAGCAGACGATGGTGCTCACCAGCAAGGTCGCGAGCGCCGTCACGATCGGGGTCTCGGCGGGATTGATCAGGCCGAAAGGGCCGCCGCGCCGCAGGCGCAGCAGCGACAGCGCGTAGGTTTCATCGTTGGGGGAGACCAGCTGTGTGAGCCAGCGCACGTCGCGCGTGTCGGGAGGCAGTTCCGGCACGTGCCCCGGCACACTGCCGCGGCCGAAACGCGCGCGCAGGAACTCCGGTACGCGCCGTCCGAGCAGATCATTGCCGTGACGGTCGAGCACGAACAGCCGGTCGGGGAGCACGCGCGCGGTCTCATCTGCCAGCCAGTCCCGTAATCCGGGCACCCCGTGCTCGGCCAGTACGCTCGAGGCCTCGCGCGCGAGCTGATCCTGCCGCGACTGCTCGCGCTGCGCGCGCTGGTCGGCCAGCCACATCGTGGTGATCCAGGTGAAGACCAGCGCCAGCACCATCGCGATCCAGAAGGCCACGAAGATCCTGACGTAGAGATTGCGCATCAGGTCTTTGCTGGCGGTTCCGCGACGGTCAGCACGTAGCCGGTGCGGCGCACGTTGACGATCGAGATCTCGTCGGCGACCGCGGCCAGCTTGCGCCGGATGTTGCTGATATGGGTATCGATGCTGCGGTCGTAGGGTGTCAAGCGCCGTCCGAGCACCTGGCGCGTAAGCTGTTCGCGCGAGACCACGATGCCGATCTGCTGCATCAGCACCTCGAGCACGCGGAATTCGGCGCCCGTGAGCGTGACGGTCTCGCCGCGCGCGCTGGCCGTGCGGCTTGAGAACAGCAGGCTCAAGGGTCCGGCATCGATGCGGTCGCGCCGGCCGGCTTGCGGCTCGAGCAGCAGGCTGCGCCGCAGGATGGCGCGCATGCGGGCCACGAGTTCGCGCGGGTTGAAGGGCTTCGGCAGGTAGTCGTCCGCTCCGAGCTCGAGGCCCACGACGCGGTCGATGTCTTCCCCGCGCGCGGTCAGCATGAGAACCGGAGTGGAGTTTTTCTGGCGCAGCAGCCGCAGCACATCCAGGCCGCTTAAGCGCGGCAGCATCACATCGAGCACGATCAGATCAAAGTGATGGCGCCCCAGTGAGTAGAGCGCCTCATCGCCATCGTGCACGGTGGTGAGCCTGAAGCCCTCCGGGTTGAGATACTCCGCCAGCATGCGGCACAGCTCGCGGTCATCGTCCACCAGCAGCACCGCCATCGGCGCGGCGCCTGGGCCCGAGCCTGAGCCGGCGTCCTGGGGCGTATCGGGTGTCTCGGATATCGACTGCATACGGTCATTGTCCGGGAGATGCTGCAGGAGTGCCCGGAGGCTTTACAATTCTTCGCAGCCCTCGATTCTACGGGAGGCCGAGTTATTGTCGCCGTTGTCCGACAGCGGCCCGGCCGGCGGCGGAACGAAGGGAGTGCTGCCGCGGTCATAGCGGGATTTGGTCCGGTGCGGGATCCTAGCCTTTAGCGCCCGGCAAATTGCAGGAGCAGACTGTTTGAAATCGCACCGCCGTTCGCGATGGCGCGGGCCATTGCCGATGGCCCTTGGCATGCTGGCCGTGACACTCGGGCTCACCGCGCGCGCGTACGCGGCCGACCCGCAGCCGTATACCGTCAATATCCACACCACCGGCATCCCGGCGCTGGATTCGACCCTGCACGCCACCTCGCAGCTCGAGTCGCTGCGCAAGGGCGCGCCGGTGGGTCCGTTTGCCCTGATCGGCCGGGCGCAGGATGATGGCGAGCGGCTGGCGACCGTCCTCGAGAGTTTCGGCTATTACCGGCGCGCCCTCACGATCACCATCGATGGCAAGGCGCTGGACGATCCCGCACTGGCCGATGAGCTCACGGCGCTGTCGAAGGACCACCCCGCCCGCGTGGACGTCTCCATGGAACTGGGCCCGCTGTTCCATTTGCGGCATGTCACGATCGATGGCGAGATCAGCGCCGCCGCCCGCAGCGCCATGCAACTCGAGAGCGGCGCGCCGGCCGTGGCGGCCAACGTGCTCGCGGCCCATGACCGGCTGCTGACCGCGTTGCAGGAGGAAGGCCACGCGCTCGCCAAGATCGACGAGCCGGTGGCGTACGAGGATCAGCACGAGCCTTTGCTCGACGTGGTGATGAAGGTCGATGCGGGGCCGTCGGTGCGCATCGGCGAGATCGCGCTGACCGGCCTCACGCGCATGCACGAGGCCTTCATCCGCAAGCGCCTGCTGCTGCACACGGGCGAGCCCTATAGTCCGAGCCGCATCGAACGCGCGCGATCGGATCTGCTGTCCCTGGGCGTGTTTGCCGGTGTGACCGTGCAACCGGCCACGGCGCTCGATCCTGAGGGCAGGCTGCCCATCAGCTTCGACCTCAAGGAGCGCAAGCGTCACGCGGTGACGCTCAACGCAGCCTATTCGAGCGACCTGGGCGGCAGCGCAGGGGCCACCTGGACGGATCGGAATCTGTTCGGCAACGCCGAGCAGCTCAACCTGACCGCGAGCGCCATCAACCTGGGAGGTAATGCCACCACCGGCCTCGGCTACGATTTTGTGGCGCAGCTCATCAAACCCGACTTCCTGGCGCGCGACCAGTCGCTGCAGTTCAGCACGGCCGCGCTCAAGCAGGACCTGATCGCCTATCAGCAGACCGCCACCACCGCCGGCGTGTCGCTCAACCGCAAGCTCTCCACCACGTGGACTGTCAGTGCGGGGCTGGGCCTGGAGCACGAGCAGATCATCCAGGAAGGCGCCTCCTGTCTGCCGCCGGCGCCACCGGCTGCCGACCTGGCGCTGCTGTGCGCCAAGGTGCAGCGCTACTACACGCTGATTTCGCTGCCCATCAGCGCCAAGTACGACACCACCGCCGTGGCCAACCCGCTCGATGATCCGCGCCACGGGCTGCGCGCGACGCTGACCGTGACGCCCACCGAATCGCTGGGAGCTGGCCATTCGGTGGCCACCCTCGGGAATCCCGCGGGTACCGCCAGTGCGACCTTCCTGGTCGTGCAGAGCACTATCTCGAGCTACTTCGACCTGGCGCGCCTTGGATGGTCGAAACCGGGCCGCAGCGTCATCGCGCTGCGCGCCCTTGGCGGCCTCGCCGTGGGCGCCAGCGAATTCAGCCTGCCTCCCGACCAGCGCTTCTACGGCGGCGGCAGCCTGACGGTGCGCGGCTATCCCTATCAGGGTGTGGGTCCCTCCTTCCTGGACGGCAATCCCATCGGCGGCACGGCCATCGAGGCGGCCGGCGCCGAACTGCGTCAGCGTATCGGCGAAAACTGGGGCACGGTGTTCTTCGTCGACGCCGGCGATGTCACGGCAACGACCCGGCCCTTTTCCGGCAATCTGAGCTTCGGTTTCGGCACCGGCATCCGTTATTACACGCCGATCGGACCCATTCGTCTGGACGTCGGCTTCCCCGGTGCCCATCCTGCCGGCGAGGGATTTCCCTTCGTGGAGGTCTACGTGGGATTGGGGCAGGTGTTCTGATGCGACGCCGCCACCGCGTGCTGTTGTGGATGCTGTCGTTGCTGCTGGGCGTCCCGGCGGTGCTGCTCATCAGCGTGTACGTGACAGCCAACACCGCCACCGGGCGCGGCTGGATCGAGCAGCTGACCGCGCGCCTGACGCACGGCAATGTGCAGCTGATCGGCCTGGGCGGTGAGTTTCCGCAGCGGCTCGAGCTGCGGCGGCTCGAACTGCGCGACCCACAGGGACTGTGGCTGTCGATCGATCAGATCGAGCTGCAGTGGTCGCCGCTGCGGCTGCTGACCAATCGGGTGCAGGCGGCCGTGCTGCGCGCGGCGGAAGTCCGGATGGAGCGCGCGCCGGCCTATCCGCGCGATCCCACACCTAAGCGCTCCCACCACTGGCCGCACGTGGAGCTCGACCGGCTCGATGTGGCTCGCGTCGATCTGGGCGCGGCCCTGGCGGGTAATCCCACCGCCCTCACGCTGCAGGGCCACGGCTATTGGGACTCGATCGAGCGCACCTCCATCGATTTGGAGGCCAGACGGCTCGATGCGGTGCCCTCGCTCTATCGCGTCGCGCTGCGGTTCGACGATCGCACCTTGGAGGCGCGCATCGACCTGGAAGAGGACGCGGGCGGACCGCTGGCGCACCTGGCGCAGGTGCCCGGTATCGGCGCGGTGGCGATTCACCTGACTCTCGATGGGCCGCGCACGGGCGCATCGGCGAGGCTGACGGTTCAGGCAGGCAGCCTGCAGGCGACGGCCGGCGGCACGCTCAACGCCAACACCGGGGCGGCCACGATCGATGTGGCGCTGGATTCGCAGGCGATGACGCCGCGGCAAGGAATTGCCTGGCAGCGCCTGCATCTGACCGGACACTGGAGTGGTCCGCCGACGTCGCCTGAGACCACCGCGGCACTCGAGGCGAGCGGATTGATCGTCCCCGGCGTGCAACTGCCGTCACTGTCGGCGCAATTGAGCGGCCATGCGGGTGCGCTGACGCTGGATGCGCGGGGCAGCGGGCTGATCCTGCCCAGTCGGGTGGGTGCGATGTTTGCGTCCGCGCCGGTCGCCGCGCACGTGCTCATGCATCTGGACAAACCGGGGCGTCCCGCGGATTTCACGGTCTCGCACGCCGTGCTCAATGCCAGCGGCCACTGGAGCGGCGGCATACTCGATGGCGCCGGCAATCTCAACGCCACCATCGCCGACCTTGCGCCGGTGGCGGCGTTGGCGGCCTTGCAGCTGCAGGGCCGCGGCACCGCCAACGCCAAGTTTGCAACCCACTCGGGCGAGCGCGATCTGGACGTGAGCGGCGAACTGCAGGTCAGCGGTGGCCAGGCGCCGCTGGCAGCGCTGCTGGCACCGAACTGCACGCTGAGCGCATCGCTGGCCTTCGATGAACACGGTCTTGCCATCACGCGCGCGGAGCTGGCCTCGAGCCACGCGAAGGCCGCAGCCCATGGCCGTGTCGACCCGCAGGGCCTGGATCTGGACTGGAAGGCATCGCTGGCCGATCTGGCTGCGCTCTCCCCAAAGCTTGCCGGCACCGCCAGTGCCACGGGCTCGATCGAGGGACTCTCGCCACGGCTCACGATGACGGCGGATGCCGACGGCGAGGTGGCTTTCAATGACACCCGGAGCGGGCCGATCCACCTGAAGGCGCGCGTGCATGATCTGCCGGAACGACCGGTCGGTGAGGTGCAGCTGACCGGAGTCGTCGACCAGGCGCCGATCAATTTCGATGTCAGCGCGCAGAGCCGTCCCGATGGCACGCTGGAAGCGACGATCCAGCGCGGCGAGTGGAAAAGTGCACGAGTGCAAGGCCAGATGCGCTGGCCGACGGGAGCTAAAGCGCCGCAGGGCCAGGTCGAATTGGTCATGGAACATCTGGAGGACCTGGCACCGCTGCTGGGGCAGCCGCTGCAGGGCAGCGTATCGGCGCGCGTCGATTTCGATGGCGCAGTCTCGGGCGGCCGCGCGCGTGTGCGCGTCGATGCCACGGATGCCGGTGTCCCCGCGCAGCAGCTGAAAACATTGCACGTATCCGGCGACATCAACGGACTCGCGAGCCAACCTGCGGTGGCGCTGCAGCTGTCGACGCGCGCGGTGGTGTCCAACGTGCCGGTAACTGTAGGTGCACAGATCCAGGGCCCCATCAATGCCGTGGTGGTACAGCTGACGGCCAACAGCGAGGGCGATCCCAATACCACCGGCCAGGCCACCGCCACGGCCACGCTGGATATCGCACAGCGGGCGGTGCGCCTGAGTGCGCTGGAGCTTCAATACCGCGGGCAGACCGCGCGTCTGCTGTCGCCCGCGGTGCTGTCATACGGCGATGGGCTGAGCGTGGATGATTTGCGCCTCGGACTGGGCGACAGCATCTGGCAGCTGCAGGGCCGGCTCACTCCGGCATTGGAGCTGCGCGCATCGGCGCACGATCTGACCGCCTCGCTGCTGCATCCATGGCTGCCGGCGCTGCAGGCCGAAGGACATGTCGACATCGATGCGGACCTGCACGGCAGCATCGCCGAGCCCACGGGCAGCGTGACGATCAATGGACGCGGACTGCGGGCGCGCAGCGGCTCGGTGCGCGGCCTGCCGGCCGGCAATATCCTGCTGCAGGCGCAGCTGCAGCAGACGGTGGCCCAGGTGGATCTGAAGGCCGATGCCGGCGAGCGGCTGCAATTGCAGGCCAACGGCCAGGTGCCGCTCAACCCCGTGGCGCCGATGGCGATCAAGGTCGCCGGGACCTTCGATCTGATGGTGATCAATCCCATTCTCGAGGCGGGCGGCCAGCAGGTGCGCGGCAAGGCTGCGCTCAATGCCGATATCAAGGGCACACTGGCGCAGCCCGACGCGGAGGGCAGCATCGAGATCACGCACGCGGATCTGCAGGACTATCCGCGCGGCCTGCATCTGACCGATATCGGCGGCACGCTGGTGGCCAATGGGGATCGGCTGCAACTGCAGCAGCTCGAGGCGCACGCCGGTCCGGGCACCATCTCGGTGAGCGGCTCGCTCGGGCTTGGCGAGGGTCTGCCGCTGTCGCTGAAAATCGAGGCGCACAACGCCCGGCCGCTGGCCAGCGATCTGATCACGGCCAACATCGATATGGACCTGAGCATCAATGGACCGCTGCGTCAGAAGCTCGACGTGGCGGGGAAGCTGCACCTTAATCGCGCCAATCTGACGATTCCCAATGCGCTGCCGCCGAGTGTGGCCGTGCTCGATGTGCGTCGGGCCGGAGCGCCGCCGCAGCCGCCGCGGACCAGCTCCACCATCATCAATCTCGATATTGCGGTCGATGCGCCGCGCGCGGTGTTCGTGGGCGGCCGCGGCCTGAACGCGGAACTCGGCGGTGCGCTGCACGTAGGCGGCACCAGCGAGGAGCCGGGGATCAGCGGCGGCTTCGACATGCGCAACGGCACCATCAACATGGCCGGTTCCACGCTCACTTTCACCAGCGGCCGGGTGAGCTTCAACGGCTCGGGCCTGAAGAAAAGAATCGATCCCACGCTGGACTTCACCGCTACCAGCGTCAGCAATGGTGTCACCTACATGCTCAATGTCGGCGGTTATGCCGATGCGCCTGTGATTACGCTGAGCAGCACGCCCGAGCAGCCGCAGGATCAGATACTGTCGCGGCTGCTGTTCGGCGCCGACCCGGCGCAGCTCTCGACACTGCAGGTGGCGCAGATCGCCGCGGCGCTGGCGACGATGAGCGGCGTCGGCGGTGGACACAACCCGCTGACCGCCGTGCAGCGCAAATTGCGCCTCGATCGCCTGGCCATCAGCAGCAACAGCACCAGCACGCCGACCGCGGCCGGGCCCTCGGCCCAGGGAACCAATACCGGAGCGACGATCGAGGCGGGCCGCTACGTGTCGAGCCGCGTCTACGTGGGCGGCAAGCAGTTCACGACCGGCACCACGCAGGCGCAGGTGCAGGTGGATCTGACCAAGAGTCTGAAGATCCAGACCACGGTGGGTACCGGGGGCGGCACGGTCCAGGGCGAGACGCCGCAGAACGATCCGGGCAGCAGCATCGGCCTGAGTTATCAGTTCGAATACTGACGCGTTCGGTGCCATACTCGCACTTTGCGATCAAGGGGCGACACATGCCAAACAATCCGTTGAATCGTCTCGCGGCGCTCGGTCAATCGGTATGGCTCGACTACATCCATCGCGATCTGTTCGCGAGCGGTCAGTTGAAGGCGATGATCGCGCAGGATTCGCTGACGGGCATGACCTCCAACCCCGCCATCTTCGAAAAGGCGATTGCGCAGAGCAATGCCTATGACAGCGAGATCCTGTCGTTGAGCGGCCGCGGCCTGGATGCCGTTGGCATCTACGAGCAGCTCAGCCAGCAGGATGTGGGCAAAGCGGCCGATGAATTTCGCGGTGTGTTCGATGCCAGCAAGGGCGCCGACGGCTATGTGAGCCTCGAGGTCAATCCGCACCTGGCCAATGACACCGAAGGCACGGTGGTCGAGGCGCGGCGGCTTTGGGCCGCGCTCAATCGCCCCAATGTGTTCATCAAGGTGCCGGGCACCCGCGCCGGCCTCGTGGCCATCGAGCAATTGATCAGCGAGGGCATCAGCATCAACGTCACGCTGCTGTTCGGCCTGCCGCGATATCGGGAAGTCATCGACGCGTTCATCGGCGGCCTCGAGAAGCGCGTCGCCAAGGGACTGCCCATCAAGTCGGTGGCGTCGGTCGCAAGCTTCTTCATCAGCCGCATCGATGCGGTGGTCGACCCGATGATCGACGCGCTGGTCGCCAAGGGCGATGTGCGCGCGGCGCAGGCCAAGGCGCTGCGCGGCGAAGTGGCGATCGCCAGTGCGAAGCTGGCCTACCAGATGTATCGACACGTGTTTGCGCATGATCGGTTCATGGCGCTCAAGGCCAAGGGCGCGCAGCAGCAGCGCCTGCTATGGGCCAGCACCAGTGCCAAGGATCCCAAGTACAGCGACGTGAAGTATGTCGAGGCGTTGATCGGCCCGGATACCGTCGACACCATGCCGATGGAGACGGTGCTGGCCTATCGCGACCACGGTAAACCGCAATCGCGACTGCTCGAGCAGCTTGAGCAGTCGCGCGCGGTGTTCGAGGAATTGCCCAAGCTGGGCATCAATCTCGATGCGATCACGCAGCAGCTCGAGGATGAGGGCGTCACCAAGTTCAATCAGCCCTTCGACAAGCTGATGCAGGCGGTGCAGACCAAGCAGGGTGCTGTTCGACAGGCGGCCGCGGGCGCCCGTTAGGCGACCGGCTTCTGCGTGCGCAGCGCGGCGATGAAGCCGCGCACGCCGGTGTCGATGAGGCCGGCGACCCGGGCAAAATCCGCGGCCTCGCCGTAGTAGGGATCCGGCACGTCGCGCAGCGGCTGATCGGGCGCAAAATCCAGCAATCGTACGAGCCGGGCTCGTGGGCGCGGGTGCGAGTGCGAGTGC
>Ga0302324_100003306_pt1 | contig 36492 bp, 29 predicted proteins | sample Palsa_T0_1_FD_201949 | JGI IMG/M metagenome (GOLD analysis project Ga0302324, IMG submission 201949) | Peat permafrost microbial communities from Stordalen Mire near Abisko, Sweden - Palsa_T0_1 | ecosystem: Environmental > Terrestrial > Soil > Palsa > Peat permafrost | place: Sweden: Abisko... | reverse complement strand
ACGCACCAATGAAAAAAGGCCTTTAGCTGCTGTCCTGTTCTCTTGCAGCATAGCTCAACGCCGGGGCGTTCAGTCACATTCATGTTTAATCCGGCCCCGCCGGTGGCTGGGCTGACTTCTGACTCCTGTCTTACTTCGCGCCCAGAAAATAGCCTGGCCGCGTGCGGACCTTGACATCCTTGACGCCGGCCACTTGTACCAGGATCTGGTGGAATCCTCCTTCGTCCTTGTTGTTCGGATTGTAGGAGATCATGTACTGGCTGTGCAGATCCGCGCCGAGGCGCTCGATGGCCTGCTCCAGGCCCCGCTGCCGCATGAAGCCGAACTGTTCGCCGCCGGTGCCCCTGGTGAAGACCTCCGAAGGATTCTGTTTGAAAATGGCCTTGGCATCCCTGAATACTTCCACCATCGCCGGGACGAACTCCGCCGAACCGCCCAGGCTGCCCGTCTCCTGCATCACGGTATTGGGGGTCGCGGGGTATCCCGATGGCATCGGCGTCATTGCGGGCGGCCGGTTGTCGATGTATCCCGGGTCCGCCTTTGCCATAACGGTCGTGATCATGCGCGAGATATCCACCGTATAAACATCCACATTCGCAATTTGGACGGCGATCAGAGTCTCCTTCAGGCGCGCCTCGCTGGATTTGTCGCGTGTCTCGCTCACCAGCAGGATGATCCGCCGGCGGTTTTTCGGCCGGCTGCTCAGCATGCGCGCGCCTTCCTCCACCGCATCGATCATGCGGCTCTGGCTGCTGCCCGCATGAATCCTCTTCAGCGCTTCGGTGATCTTGGCCGTATCGGACGTAAAGTCCTGCATCGTACGGATGCGCGAATCGAAGGCCATCACCGCCGCTTCACCTTGGTCGCCGATCACGATCGGCTGGATCATATCGCCGATTTTCTGAATTTGCGGCAGTATGGTTTCCACGTGATCGCTGCACTCCACCGCAATCACCATGGAGATCGGCGGGAAAGCCACGTCCACCTTGATATCCTGCTCTTTGTCGTTGTCGAACAGGTGGAACTGCTCGGGCTTCAGGCTGTCTACGCTATTGCCTTCGCGGTCGACCACGGACACCGGGGTAACCACAAACTCAACCGTCTGGTGGAACACGACGTCCCCGGACGTCTCGGGTTTGGCCGGGGGCTGTTGGCCTTGGGCGAACAACGTGGCCGCCAGCAGCCCCGCGGCCATCCATCTAATAGTTGGCATGCAATTCCAGACGTTACGAGTTTCCAAAACGTTGCGCATCTTGATGCTCCGTGCGGCCTCCCAGCAAGTCGAGCACGTGAGGCACTAACTCCACGATAGCATCCAACGACTCGACCGCGCCTTTGGGAGAACCGGGCAGGTTGACAATCAGTACGTTTCCACGGGTACCGCCGATGGCCCGCGACAGCGCCGCCATGGGCGTGGAACGCGATCCGCGGGCGCGCATCAACTCGCCGAGACCGGGAATCTCTTTGTGCAATATCGTACGTGTGGCTTCCGGAGTGACATCGCGCAGGGCCACGCCCGTGCCGCCGGTGGTGAAGATGGCCGCGACGCGATGGCTATCCGCCAGCGCCGCGAGACGTTGCGCGATGAGCGCGGCATCGTCCGGGACGACTTCGGCCACCGGCACGCCCCAGCCCAATTGTTCGAGCCTCTGGCGAACGGCTGGCCCGGAAACGTCGGCGCGCGTACCGGCATGCACGGAGTCGCTGATGGTCAGCACCGCCGCATCGATCATTCTGCGAGTGTACCGCAGGCGCCGATCAGCAAACGGAAGGCCCGCCGGGCGACGATCAGTTCCTCGTTGGTGGCCCAGGCGAGGACGGCCACCGGGCCGCGCGAGACGACGCGATCGCCGCTGCCGCCAACGTTCAATTCCGGGTCGAGCGCGATCCCCAGAAATTCGAGGCCCTCGCAGCACGCGGCGCGCAGGCTGGCGGAGTTCTCGCCAATGCCTCCGGTGAAGGCGACCGCTTCGAGCCCGCCCAGCGCGGCGGCGTAAGCGCCAATCGTTTTCCGCACTTGGTAAGCGAACACTTGCAGCGCTTCCGCGGCGCACGCATCGCCCGCGGCGGCGGCCTGTTCCAGATCGCGCACATCGCCGCCTGCGATCCCCGAAAGCCCGGCCAGCCCGCCGCCTGTGGCGAGTTGCGCGCGCACCTGCGCGCAGGTCCAGCCGTGGCGCTCCATCATGAACAGCACGGCAAAGGCGTCCAGATCGCCATGCCGCGTAGCGTTCTCCAGGCCGGATTGCGGCGAGAAGCCCATGGTGGTGTCGACGGAACGGCCACGGTCGATGGCGCACATCGACGAACTGCCGCCCAAGTGGCAGCTTACGAGGCGGGTTTGGCGGCCCAGCATCGCGGATGCGCGCTCGGCCACGTATTGGTGCGAAGCGCCGTGGAATCCGTATTTCCGTACGCCCTCCGCGCGCCACTGGGCGGGCACGCCGTAGAGCCGCGCTGAGGCGGGCATGGTGTCGTGGAACTCCGTCTCGAAGGCGGCCACCAGCGGTACGCCCGGCAGGCTTTGGCGAAATGCGCGAACGGCCGCCAGATAGATGGCATTGTGCGCCGGTGCGGCGGGCAGGAATTCCTCCAGCGCCCGCAGCACGCCGTCGTCGATGAAGAACGTGCCGCAATATTGCGGCCCGGCGTGCACGGCTTTGAAGGCCACCGCATCCACCGCAACGCCGGCCGCGGCAATCTGCCCGATGGCTTCACCGTAATCCCGCACACGCTCGAAACGGCCGCGGCCGAGGACCTTCTCGGAAGGCATCTCTAGAATCTGGTACTTCAGCGAGGTGGATCCCAGATTCGGAACCAGCAGGTTCATTTGATGCCGTGATACTGCGCGCGGATGGCGACGATATTCTTGTTCGCCTGCGCCTGAAACGGACTCTTCATCGCCGCGCACGCCTTAAAATAGTTAACAGCCTCTTGGGCTTTCTCCATCTTGTAGTTGGCCAGGCCCAGATAGAACAGCACTTCGGGCTTCACGGCGGAGCTGTCTTCCACCAGCGGCAGCGCCTTGCGCAGTTCCTGGTCCGCATTCGCCAGCTTCCCCTCGTTGAAATATTGTTCGCCGTTGGTGGAATAGGCGTATACGAGAATGGTGTTCTTGCGCGTGGTCCAATCCGCGTCGGCCACGCCTGCCGGCTTGGGTTTGGCGCCCATGACTTCGACCAGTTTGGCGCTGTAGGTGTGAACCTTCTCGCGATCTTTCTTCTTGACGGCATCCTGCGTGAGCACCAGCAACATGTCTTCGCTGGGACTTCCGGTTGCCGCCACCTGCTGCGCCAGCGCCACCGCCTTATCGGCGGCTCCGGATTTCTGATACGCGACGAACAACGGATCGACGGCTTTAGCCAGATACTCGCTCTTGGGATTGCGCTGCTGCAGGGCTTCGATCAACGCCGCTTGCTTGGCGGGATCGGCGGTCGCGAGCGCCATGGCGTACAGCGAATACTCGGTATAGGTGTTGACTTGGCGGGCGTAGTCCACGCGCGCCTTCCAGTTTTCGACCTCGTCGGCACCCGTGGGCTGGGGCGAGGCGATCACCTCTTGGGCGAGTACCGCGGTCCTGGACGACCACTTCAAGACCAGGTCGGGATCCTTCTTCATCTCGGCGGCCTTGAGGGTCTGTTGGGCGTCCTCGACGCATTCAGGCGGCATGGCGTCCAGCTTTTCGCCGACGGCCAGCGCTTTGTCGGCGTCGTTGGCCTTGACGTAGGCGGCCAGCAGTTGCTCGTAAATCCAGCCGGCCGCTTCGTGTTGCGGATACTGGGCGGCGAACTGCTCCCGCAGAACCAGCTTCTGGGCGGGGTCTTCCTCCAGTCCGGCCTTCTGGAGCAGTTGTCCTTCCGGTGTGGTGGCGTTGAGCTCCGTGAGCTTGTGACACTGCGTCCATGCGGGCGCGGTGCTAAGCGCCAGGGCGAAAAGGGCGGCGATAGCTTTCATGGGTACCTCCCCGAAGTGGGGAATGTTAACACAATTTGGAGCCAACCGGATTCCGGCGCCCGGCGCCCGAAGCGGATTAGCAATGTTTGCTAATCCTGACCGCTTACGGTATGATTCCTTCAGGGAAAGAATCGTGCCCACCCGTAACGTCAATTTAACCAAGGAACTGGACCGCTTCGTACTGGAGAAGGTTGAAAGCGGACGTTATGAGAACGCCAGCGAGGTTGTGCGCACGGCCCTCCGCACCCTGGAGCGCGAGGAGCGGCACTACGAGGCGAAGCTTGCCGCGTTGCGCGCTGCCATTGATGAGGGCGACGCTAGCGGAATCGCGGATGGCGATGTTTTTCGGCGCGTGCGGAAAGCACTGCGCCTTCCCACATCGCGCCGGTAGGCCGTGCCCGTCCTTCGCTACTCTGAGCGGAAGCCCCGACTTAATTAGCATCGGCCAGTACACACTGCGCACTTGGGGCGAAGCGCAGACAATTCGTTATATCGACGATCTTGAGGCATGTTGCCGGATGCTCGCCGGCAATCCCATGCTGGGCCGGGCGTGCGATCATATTCGTCCCGGCTTGCGCCGCATGGAGCGCGGCGGACACGTCGTATTCTATCGAGAGGATGCCCGCGGCGTTCTCGTTTCACGCATCCTGCACCAACGCGTCCTGCCCGATAGACAGCCCATCGACGACGAGGATGATGGGCTATAGGAGAGACAGGCGCAGGGCAGCTTACTTCAGCTTGCACAGCGGGTCCCCCACCACGATATTCTGCCAGCTCAATCCGGGCATCGACAGATAGTAGCTCTCGGCCAGATTGCGACCGTGGAAATAAGCCGGAAAAAGGACGTCGGGCCGCGGGTTGAGTTCCAGAAATGGCTCGTAGACGTGGCCGGAGCAACCCGTGGCGCCTTCGTGGATGTAATCGGCGGTAAGCGTCTGCGGCGAGCCATCGAACCAGCCCGCCACCCCTTTCCACGTGCCGATCGTCCACTCCGCGGGCGGGCGCCGGAACGTACGGCCGTCAGTCGAAACATACTCAATCACCAGCGCGCCCGGCAGCCATTGAAATCCCAGGTTGCGCTGATGCCGGTTGGGATCGTTGGAGCCCCATCCGGCGTAACCTATAACGTCCTTTTCACCGGTTACCACTTTGACGGATTCGTCCATCACGACGCGATCCTTGGGCAGCGCCAGGGCCGCCGTGCGCAGCCAATTGTTGCCCTCGGAATCATCGTCGGACTTGAGGTCGAACACGAACTTGCCCTGATCGCGTGCCGCCAGCGACCGGTCGATGATGCCCTTCACATCGTCGAAATCGTAACCGGCCAGGCGCGTTACCAGGTAGATGGGAAAGCTCGCATGCGTGAACGGCTGCTCTTTCCGGCGATAAAACGGATTGGGCACCGGACCCGCGCGCGGAAAGCTCTTCCCCTTCATTTTGGAGTAGAGCAGCGCCAGTTCGGAATCGACCGCGCACGATTCGGCGGCAATGCCCTCGCCAGGGCCGCTCACCTTCAGCGGAACGCCCATCGTAGTGACGATGTAGAGCACGTGCTCCCGCAGGCCGGCCTTGGTCAGGCAGTGGGCGATGGGCCGCTCGACTTCCTCCACGTACTTATCCCAGGGGATCTCTTCATCTTCTTCCAGAATGTCCAGCTTGCAGACGTTCTTCAACGGGATGCCGCGCTTCGGAATGTAGTAATCGGCGATACGCCGCGAAAGCTTGTCGGCGCGGTTCACCACCAGCAGAACGTTGGTTCCGTCCTGCGCCGGTAGCGCGGAACAGCCCGCGCAATAGCCAGCCAGCCAGCCGAGCGCCAGTGTGGATCGCCGCATAGTGATATTATGCGCGTGATTGCCATGCACACAGCAACCCCCCTTGCCACAATTGCCGCGGCCTGCACGGCGCTGCTGCTCGCCGGCACGGCGCCGCTTCACGCCCAGAATCCGTACGCGTTTCAAGACCCCAAGCTGCCATTGGAACAGCGCGTCGATAACATCCTGTCGCTGATGACGCTGGATGAAAAGCTCGCCTGCCTGGCCACCAGCACCGCCGTGCCGCGCCTGCACATCCTGGATGCGGGCGGGTCGGAAGGGCTGCATGGCTTGGTGCGCAAGGGCGATTTCGGCCAAAAAGCGGTGACCACCACGCAGTTCCCGGAGGTGATCGGGATGGCTTCCACCTGGGATCCGGCGCTCATCCGCCGCGCGGGCGCTGCGCAGGGATACGAAGCCCGCTACATTTACCAAAACGAGAAATACAAGAGCAACGTGCTGGTGGTGTGGGGACCCAACGCGGACCTGGCGCGCGACCCGCGCTGGGGGCGCAACAACGAGAGCTATGGCGAAGACGCGTTCCTCACCGGAACCATGGCGGTGGCATTCATCCAGGGGATGCAGGGCGGCGACCCTAAGTATTGGCAGACCGCTTCGCTAATGAAACACTTCCTGGCCAACAGCAACGAAACCGCGCGCGGCAGTTCTTCTTCCGATTTCGACGAGCAATTGCTGCGCGATTATTACTCCGTGCCGTTCCGCATGGGATTCGTGGAAGGCGGCGCTAAGTCGTTCATGGCGTCTTACAACGCCTGGAACGATGTTCCCATGACGGTCAACCCGATCCTGAAGAGTCTGGCAGTGAAGGAGTGGGGCGCGGATGGAATCGTCTCGTCCGACGCGCTGGCAGTGGAACTGATGGTCAATCCGCGCCACTATTACAAGACTCAGGAGCAGGCGTTGGCTGAAGCCATCAAAGCCGGCATCGGCCAAGTGCTCGCGTTCTTCTTCAACATCCCGAAAGTGGCGAAACAGGGTCTGGACGACCACTTACTCACTGAGCCGGATATCGACGCAGTCCTACGCGGCAAATTTCGAACCGTGATTCGCCTGGGGCTGCTCGATCCGCCGTCAACTGTGCCTTACTCAAGCATCGGCGTCGCGGACGAGCCGGCGCCATGGACCACGGAGAAGCACAAACGCGTGGCGCTGGATGTGGCGCGCGAATCTGTCGTGCTGCTGAAGAATGCGAATGGCTTTCTGCCGCTGGATAGGAACGCGATCAAATCCATCGCCGTTATTGGGCCGCGCGCCGGCGAGGTGTCGATCGACCTGTATGGAGGCCGGCCGCCTTACGCGATTACGCCCCTACAGGGCATTCGCGCACAGGTCGCGCCCGGCACGGCCTTGAACTACGCCGCGGACAATACGGACGATGCGGCGGTCAAGGCTGCCCGTTCGTCGGATGTGGCGGTGGTCCTGGTGGGCAATCGTCCCACATGCGGCGCCACCAACATCATGGCGATCTTCAATACGGACGTTTCGAGCAAGCCCTGTGCCGACCCCGGCGAGGGCCGCGAGGGCCGCGACCGCGAGTCCATCGACCTATCGCAGGAAGCGTTGATCAAACAGGTGTATGCCGTAAATCCAAAGACGGTGGTGGTGCTGGTGTCCAGTTTTCCGTACGCCATCAATTGGACACAGCAGAACGTGCCGGCCATTCTCCACATCGCGCACGCCGCGCAGGAGCAAGGTACAGCCATCGCCGAGGTGTTGTTCGGTAATTACAATCCGGCGGGCCGCCTCAATCAGACTTGGCCGAAGTCGCTCGATCAACTGCCGCCCATGATGGATTACGACATCCGTCACGGCCGCACTTACATGTACTTCAAAGGCGAGCCCCTCTATCCTTTCGGCTACGGGTTGAGTTACACGACCTTCCAATATGCGCGCCTGCGGTTCGACGCAGGCACGGTCAGTGTCGATGTAACAAATGCGGGAAAACTGGCCGGCGACGAAGTGGTGCAAGTCTATGCGCATCGTCAGGGGATCAAACAACTCAAAGGCTTCCAACGCATTTCTTTGAAGCCGCACGAAACGCGCACCGTCGAACTGCCGCTGGCGCAGACAGATCCCGGAACGCAAATCGTGGTGGGAGGATCGTCGGCGGACCAGCGCCTGAATATGGCGGTGAAGTAGCCCGGCGTCGATATGACGCTCATTGATGAATCGCTCCACACGATGCCGCCACAGCCCTCCGTCCACCAGCCCGCAACACCATTGCATCCGTGGCATACTGCGCACGCACGTACGCCAGCGCGACCACTTTACCCAGCGCGGGTGAGAATGCGGACGACGTGATTTCGCCCGCATCGGCCGCGCCATCGGTGACCTTGGTCCCGCTCGCCAGCGGGGTCTCGCCTTCCACTTCCAGCCTGACCAGCGACCGGTTGACGCGCCCGCGGGAGCGGATGCGCTCCACGATCTCCTGCCCGAGATAGCAGCCCTTGGCAAAGTGGACGGCGTGCATCTGCCGGGTCTCCTGCGGCAGCGTCGTATCGAAGACGTCTTCGCCATAGCGCGGCTTGCCATGCTCCAGCCGCACGGTGCGCGCGTCGTCCGGCATCGCGGGGACCGCGCCCGCGCCTTCCAGACGCGCGATCCAATCGGCTTTCGTTTCAGCCGGCATGAAGATGCGGAAGCCCTGTTCGCCGGTCTCGCTCACATGCGCGACGATGGCTCCGTCCCACGGGGCGTGCGCGTATTCGGCTTCGGGAGCGGGCGCCCCGATGGCCGCCAGCACGGCAGCGGCATGCGGGCCCTCCACCGCCACGCACGCCAGGGAGGCGGTGGCATCTTCGAGCGCGACATCGTCCGCGATAATGTACTTATCCAAATGCCGAAGGACCCTCTCGCGCGTTTCGGGCTCGGTGTCCAACAGAAAACGATCTTCCAAGCAAAGCAGGTTGACGTCCGCTTGGATGTGCCCCTGCGCGTTCAGGAAGAAGGCGTAGCATCCCGTGCCGGGTGCGAGTTGCTGCACATGGTTGGTGGTCATGGCGTGCAGCAGGCGGGCGCTGTCGTCCCCTGTGGCGTAGATGCGGCCGCGTGCGGAAAGGTCCAACCAAGCTGCGGTGGTGCGCAGAGCGTCGTATCCGGTCATGCCTTTCTCTATTATTTCAGACTTTAAGTTCCTTCCCGCTAGAATGAGAGAGAGTGCACTTTGAAATCGTTGGCGCGGTTACTCAAGTCGAATTGATCGCCAGCGGACGGGGCGTGCGCAGGCTAAAGTTCCTGCGGAAGCGCTATGGGGGACAGAACTGGCGCAGAATGAGGGGTCTTGCTACCATTCGATTGGCCAACCGGCGCGACCCGAATCGCCGAGTTGCACTGGTACGAAGCCCACGGCATCGGGCGGAAAGGCTGGAAGATCAAACGCTGCCTGAACTAACGGAATGAAAGGCGAGCAACAGCGATCGAAGTTCGTATTGTGTATCCGCAACAGCGGTTCGGACGATTTGGAGGTGCGAAAGATCTATCAAGTTTTCCCGGACCCGTCCGCCGCGCGCTAAGGGTACGTGCGCATCATCGATGAATCCGGCGAAGATTATCTTTATCCGTCCGAGTAGTTCGTGTCCGTACGGCTGCCGGCGGCGGCCAGTAAGGCACTGCTCGTCAATGCCTAGTGGTATCCGGCTTTCAGGCTGCCCCACTTACTCTTGGCGCAACGCCACCGCCGGGTCGATGCGGGTCGACCGGCGCGCCGGCACATAGCAGGCCAGCAACGCCAGTCCCGCCAGCAGCAGCGGAGCGCCTACCAGCAGCACCGGGTCGTCGTGCTGCACCGACGCCACCGAGAAGAAGACCCCCGCGAGGGCGTGCATTCCCGCCCAGGCCAAGGCCAGCCCGATGAGTGCGCCCCCAGTCACCAGAACGGCGCCTTCCTTCATCACCAGCCCCAACACATCGCGCTTCTGCGCGCCGAGCGCCAGGCGAACGCCGATCTCATGCCCGCGCTGCGCCACGGAATACGCCGTTACGCCCGCTAGGCCCACGGACGCCAGGACCAGGCCGAAGACGCCGATCAGGCCATACGTCCAGGAGGCCGCTTTCAACATCGACATGAACTGCGCGATCTGTTCGGCCATGCTGCGTGCATTGAAGGGGGCGATAGTGGAATCCATGGCCGATATCTCGCGGCGCACGGCGGCGATGGCGTCTACACCCGGCGCGGCCCGTAACATCAGCGTCACGCCGCGCAGCGAGGGCTGGGCGTAATCCGCAGCGGAAAGTAGATGGCCGGATGCTTCTTGTTGACCACTAGGTCTTCGGTCACATCCTTGGCCACTCCCACCACTGCATACGTCTGGCGGCCGCCGCCGAGTGCGCCGGCGCGAAAATCGATAGTGCCCGGCATGGCGCCGATGCCGCCTTGGGGCTGGCCGTTGCCGATCTCGATCTGCCGCCCCAACGGGTCTTGCCCCTTCCATACGGCGCGCACCAATTCCTCGCTGACGATGACGTTCCGTGCGCCTGCGGCCTCGTCCTCCCTAAGGAAGCTCCGGCCGGCAAGGATGGGAATGTCCGCCGTCTCGAAATATCCGCGCCCGACAACGTGTTTGCGCGCCCATTCCACAGCGTGCCCCGCCGAGCCGGCAGTGGAAAAAGTCGCGCCTGCATTGCCATCCATGGCCACCGGCACCGTATCGGTGAGGCATGCGGCGGTGACGGAGGGAAATCTTTGCACCCGGTCCAGCAGCTTGTCGAAGAAGTCGGCCGCGTGGACCGGCGAATATCCGTCGCGCACCGGATCGAGTGAAATCAGATACATGTTCCGGGGATTGAAACCTTCCTGAACTCCCAGTGTGCTTTGGATGCCGAGTCCCAGATATCCTGTAAGCAGCAACAAAGTGAGGGAAGCCGCCATCTGGCAAAGCACCAGGGCTTTCCGCAAACTCAAGAGGCGGAACTTCCGCAGTTGGATATGGCCGCCTTCCTTCAGCGCGGGGATCAGGCTGGGGCGCGTCGATTGCAACGCCGGCGCCAACCCGAAAGCCACGCCGGTGACCATCGTCAGCCCGAAGGTGAATAGCAGCGCCCGCCAGTCGGGATTCAAATCATAGCTGACCGGCACGGGCAGCGGCATGCGCAGTTGCGAAAGCAGGTGCATGCACCAGACGCACAAAAGGAAGCCCGGTACGGCGGCGCCCACGGCGATCAGCATGCTTTCGGTCAGCAATTGGCGGACAAGGCGGGCGCGGCCCGCGCCCAGCGCCAAACGCACCGCGATCTCCTTGCGCCGGTCCGCCGCGCGCGCTAGCATCATGTTCGCCACATTGGCGCAGGCAATAAGCAGGACCATGCCGCCCAGAACCAGAAAGAACTCCCGGAAGAACGGCAGATCCCGCCTGCGAACGGGTATCGTCTTGCCCGCGTCCAGAAGCAAAACGCGGCGGCCTTTTTGGTCCCTGGCCGTCTCTCCGTAAGACTGTTGCAATTGTTGCGCGACGGCATCCAGCTCGGCTTCCGCGGCGGACTCCGCGACTCCCGGCCGCAGGCGCCCCACGACTTGAAACATGGCCAGGTCGCGGCGGTCCAGCGCGTGGTCCGCTAACTCGGACGCCAGATGCGCATCCACGGTGACCGGCAGCCACACGTCCGCGGCGAATAGCGCGGGCGACGCGCCCAGGAAATCCTTCGGCCCGACGCCGATAATGGCCGCCGGATACCCGTTGATGCGCAGAGATTTGCCGACGATCGCTGGATCGGAGCCCAAATGCTCCCGCCAGTAGCGGCCGCTGATCACGACCGCCGGCGCGCGGCCCGGCTGCTCGTATGTCTGGTCGAAGAAGCGGCCTAACGACGGTTGCACCCCGAGCGTAGAGAAGTATGAAGGCGTGACCAGTTGACCCCAGGTCCGCTCGCTGCGCCCGCCGCTCGAAACCCCAAACGGCACCGGCGCGACGTACGCGAACGTGGCCGAAAACAGGCCGTTCAAGGCACGGTAGCGTTGGTACGCGGGATACGACGATGGTGTTTGCACCGCGACGAGTTCGTCGGGATTCGGCACGCCCGGCAAATCGCGGGACATCCCGTGCAACTCGCTGTACGCGCAGGTGGCGATGCAGATGCCCAGGCTGAGCGAGATCAGCGCGACGGCCGTGAAACCCGGCGACCGCGCCAGCATGCGGAGTCCGTAGCGGACATCCTGCCGCAACTCGGCCAGATGTTCGACGGGAAGGCGCAGCGCGATATCCAGCATCAGCCGCGTCAGGCCGAGGACGCCGTGACGCCGCCAGATCTCCTCGATGGCGTCTTCGGCGTCCTGCGCCATCTCGTCGCCATATGCGTTCTTGAATTCGTAGGGAAACGCGGCGGCCAGCGCGCGATAGAGCCGCAGTCCGATCTCGACCGGCCGGTTGGATGTGCGCGTCATGACTCGGCTCTCCTTTCCCGCGCCCCGCGTTTTGCGTGGATCACGCGGACCAGATCTTCCAACCTCGCGCTTTCGGCAGCCAGCACCCGCCGGCCCAGCCGCGTGAGCCGGTAATAGCGGCGGCGCGCGTCGTCCTCCGCGGGCGCGGGCCGCGCGGTGGATTCTTCGATGAGGTCCGCGTCCATCAGCCGCTTGAGCGTGCCGTACAGCGTGGCCGGCCAGAGCCGCACTTTACCACCAGTGCGGTCGAGGACCTCCTGCATGATGCCGTAGCCGTGCTGTTCCTGGCCGTCGAGCGACAGCAGCACGTGAAACCAGTGAGGCTTGAGGGGTAGAAAATTTTCGGGATCGTCGGGCATATATATATCGGTTGATATATATATAACACAAGAGAAGACAGCATACATAACTGCCTTCCTGTAGAATCAGCGGGTCGCAGGGAGTCACAAACCGGGCTCACCCCAACGCCAGCCACCCCAGCGCGCCGCGCGTGGCCGCCCGCGAGAGGGGCCGGTCCACCGCCGGATCCCAAGGCCGTTCGCTCAGCACCATGTGGTTGACGAACGTGGCGCCGCGATCATACGACACGGCCATGGCCAAGTCCACCAGCAGATCTCCGCCGGGAGTTTTGGGACCGTATTCGTAGAATGCGCAGCAGATCTCGCCGCCCGCGGTGACGATCACATGCGGCTGGAATTCATGCTGGCCGGATCCTGCGCCGCGGACCAGAGGCTCTCCGGCCAATGGACCTTGCCACGTCCGCCCGCCATCGAGCGAGCGCCGATGGTAGATCCGCGCGCGGCCTTCGCGGTCGTCGGCCCACACGCAAAGGGCCACACCATCCTCCGCGATGCAAGTCGCCGGCGCCGTTTCCGGAAGCCCTTCCTGCACCCCTATCACCCCTTCGGCGACCGTCACTGGCGCGGAAAAAGTATTCCCGCCGTCGGTGGAATCCACCGCCAGAATACTGCAGCCGGATGGGCCGGTCATCCATACCACGTGAACGGCGCCGCCCGCATCCACCAGCACCTCGGGATTGAAACACAGCCCGGAGAACAACGGCCCCGGTCTGGAATGCCCCCTGCCGCTCCAGGACTCTCCGTCGCTGGAACGCGCGAAACACAGCGCATTACCCAAATCGGCGGCCAGGTAAACGTTGCCCCGGAACGGGCTGGCGGGGTTGAGATCCGTGGCGATTGAGTAGCAACACTCGGCGGCGCCCCGCAGCGCCACCGCGGGGAGGGTCCAGTGAATGCCACCGTCCTCGGAACGATAGACTATCAGGGACGCCCGGGAACGGTCGGGATCCAGGGCCAGCGCGGCCAGGTTCACGGTGCCGTGCGCGTCCATTGCCAGCACCGGTCCCACCACGCCCGCCCATTCGGTTTCCACGGGCAACGGCCAGGATTCCCGCCAGGAAGAGCCGCCATCGAAGCTGACGCGCGCGGAAACAACCGGCGCGCCATCCGGCAAGGTGATCTCTTCGACCCCCACGATGTGTTGTGGATCGAGCGGGTTGACGAGCAAGGCGGAGGCGTTCCGCGCCGCGGCGGGGCCTTCGCGTTTCGGACTGCGTTTGCGGGTTAGCTTTAGAGTTTCGGTCATGGGCGCGCAGCCCGTCCTGATTATATTGTTGCGCAGAATCGTCATATTGTTTCTATATTGTGTGCGCATCTCGTACCGGTCCCGCCATAGGCGCGTAGCTTATTGTAAATTCAGGAGATGCTTGAATCTGGGTGGCCCGATTGTTAACCTTTTGGGAGTTCTCTGAGAACTCTGAGCCATAACCTTAGTCTGACGCCGCCGGCCGCGTTCCTCTAACATAGTGGTTCATGCCGGCTCGCGCGGACGTCATCGTCATTGGGGGTGGAATCATTGGCGGCTCGGTCGCCTGGCGGCTGGCGCAGGCGGGCGCGGCCGTCACGCTGGTGGATGCCGGCACGCTCGGCGGCGAGGCCAGTTGGGCGGGCGCGGGCATGCTGGCGCCGGGCGGCGAGTTCGTCAGCCGCACCCACTGGGCGGACTTCGCGCTGGAGAGCATGGCCCTGTATCCGGCGTTCGTCGCGGAACTGGAGAGCGAAACGGGTTTGGGGATCGATTACCGGCGCTGCGGCGCGGTGGAGATCGCCCGCACGGAAGCCGAATGGCAGGATCTGCTGGCGCGGCGCGCGGCGCAACTGGAGATGGGCATTCGCGCGGAGGTCACGGCCGGCGGACTCTACTATCCGGACGATGCGATGGTCGATCCGCGGGATGTGACGGTCGCGTTGCGGTGCGCCTCCGAGAAGCGCGGCGTGCGAATCCGGGAGCGGTCGCGCGTGCTGGCAGTGCGCGTGACTGGGGCGCGGGCGGACGTTGAAACCACCGGCGGCGTGCTATCGGGATCGGCGGCGGTGCTGGCGGCCGGGGCTTGGAGCGGGGCGATTCCGGTGTTTGGCGGGGCTGGGCGGATCGCCATTCCTGAGACGTTCCCGGTGCGCGGGCATTTGCTGGGGTATACGCTGGAGCCGGGATCGGTCGGGCCGATTCTGCGGCACGGTCACACGTATGTGATGCAGCGGTCCAGCGGATTTACGATTGCGGGCACTTCGTCGGAGCAGGTGGGCTTCGACCGCGAAGTTGACCCGCGGATTGTGGACGACATTCGCGCGCGCGCCGAGGAGTTGCTGCCGCAGTTGCGGTCGGCTGCCGAGCCGACGGCGTGGTTGGGATTCCGTCCGGCGACCGAGGGGTTTGAGCCGGTGATCGGGCGGGTGGGGGAAACGTGTTTGTGGCTGGCGTATGGGCATTATCGGAATGGAATAATGTTGGCGCCGCGGACGGCGGCGCGCGTGGCGGGGGAGATGTCGGGCCGGTAATTGAGTCATCAATGCGGATCATTGCTTCACTCTGAACGGCACGTTGCTCAGGAGAGTCCCGCTGGGTGTATCTACGGTGATCTTGCCGGTGGTCGCGCCGGCCGGGACGGCGGTCGAGATTTCGGAAGGCGATACGACGGTGAAGACAGCCAAGGTGCCGTTAAAGCCGACGCTGGTCGCGCCAGCCAGATTCGTTCCCAGGATCTTGACTGTCGCTCCAACCTTGCCGGAAGTGGTGATGGTCTTTATGAATGGACCAAGTCCCACATTCAGGCGGAATACGGTACCGTCGCCACTCGCGCCGCCCTGGAGCGTTGCCCCGTAGAGGTTACCGTCCGTGGCCTGCGTCAGCGGTTCGTTTAGGTTGGCCCCGTCGGGCCCGCTGAAACTGTAAAGCGTTGCCAACTGGGGATTCCGGGTGGTGATGCTAAAAATGGTGCCAGCCCCGCCAATGCCGCCTACGGAAGTCGTCCCATAGAGGTTTCCGTCTGTGGCTTGGACTAGACCACCTTGGGGCGTGCTGCCGTCATCCGAGTTGAGGAAGCTGTACAGGGTGGTCAGCGTGCCGCCTGAGGTAATCCTGAAGACGGTGCCATAGCCGTATACCCCGCCGCCATCCGTTGTCCCATAGAAATTTCCATCGGTGGCCTGGACCAAGCCGGCCTCGGGATTGGCGCCATCGCCGCCGGCAAAGTTGTAGAGGTTAGAGAGCACGCCGCCCGCGGTGATCTTAAAAACCGTGCCTTCGTTGTGGGCGCCGCCCGCGTAGGTTGTCCCATAGAAATCCCCGTCGGTGCCTTGGACCAAGCCGGCGACGGGGCCACTGCCGTCCAGAACGTCGAAGCTGTGCAGTGTGGTGGGCGCGCCGGCCGATGTCATTGCGAAGACAGAGCCATTGCCATTTGAGCCGTGGTAGGTTGTCCCGTAGAACTTTCCGTCAGTGCCCTGAATCACCGAGCCGTTCGGGTTTGCGCCGTCGTTCCCGTCGAATCCGAGGAGTGTCGTGAGAGTGTGTGAGGTGACTCTGAAAACCGTGCCATACCCGCCAGGGCCGGCATGGAAAGTTGTCCCGTAGAAATCGCCGTTGGCGGCCAGGGTAAGCCCAGCGGCGGGCAGGGCGCCGTCGCTTCCGCTGAAACTATGGAGGCTTGTGAAGGGCGCGCCCCCCGTCGTGATCTTGAAAACCGTACCATCGCCGCTGGCGCCGCCTTCTTCGGTTGTCCCATAGAGATTACCGTCGGGGCCCTGGGCTAACGCCACGCCCAGATAGCCGTTTCCGCCACTGAAACTCTGCAGGGTGGTCAGAGGTTGCGTGGCGACCGAGAAGCTCGACCCGTCTGTCGACAGCGGCGCAGGTACCGCTTCGCTAAAGCCGGCGTTGACCATTGTGATTTTGGTAGCCCCCGAGAAGCTGCCTATTCCACCAGTCTTCGCGCCTATTGTGGCGGCGCAGGTATTTGCCGCGCCAGTGTTGTCGGACCCGTAGGCCGCGGTTCCGAAATTGGCGAGCGGCTGCAACACTCCATCGGGAGACCTGGGGTCTTCGGCAATCCATTCGGCGCTCGATCGCGCCGCCGACGGAGCCGTGCCCGTCACCGGCGGAGCGGAAAGCCCCGTTGTCTCATCGGTAATTGTCAGAATGAACAGTCCGCTGCTATAGCGTACCTCCGCCGACATTTTGTCGCCTGCCTGAATTGGAAAATTCTCGATCACAACATCGATCGCCGGAAAGAACTCGTACCAGGCGAAGTACGATGGCGCGCCATCTGCGCAGTCGGATTCCGTGCCGATCTGCTCAACGGTACTTGACGTTGGCAGATACCCGTCAATTCCCACCCAAAAGCTTGAAAATGAACTCCCCGATCCCGCGCATGTGACCGCCGGGACGATCCAGGAGCCTTTCGCGTCCGTGACGGAGCCGAACGTGCCGCTCACAACGTAGCCGCTCCAACTGGAACTCGTGGCTGAGGCGTCCGCATGCACCCGGACGTCCTGGGCTAGGCCGTGCCGGTGCCGGGGCGCTTTCATCTTAGACTGGGACAGGCCCGGCGCATAGAATTGGGCGGCGGAAAGCACCGCCAGCGCTCCAGCAGTGCGTGCCAACCGCAGGCGGAACCAGGGTTCTCGAATCATCGTGCCATGCTCCTTTAGATATAGGCCAGGCCCTCTGCGCGACCCGCCACAAGAAACAATAAACGGCAGATGGGAGCCGGCGAAAGCGCGGATATACGCGGAAACGCGCAACCGCGCGTTATAGAATGGACCAGATGCCCTCGGAACAGCCGCAGGAATTGTCAGGGTGGAAGGAGATTGCCTCCCACCTCGGTACCAGCGTTCGAACTGCGCAGGATTACGAGCGGAATCTGGGGCTGCCAGTTCACCGCCAGCCCGGCGAGAAGGGGCGGGTATTCGCAGATCCGGACGAACTGGATGCCTGGCGGACCCACAGGAATGGAAATGGATCGCCCGTCAGGGACGAGGAACCCGCACCAAAGAAGAGACCTCCGGCCGCCGCCCGCAAGGTCTGGCCTCGCCGTGTCCTGGTCGCTGCGGTCTTGGCCGTTCCGTTGCTCGCGCTGGCCGGCTACCTGCTGCTCGTTCCCCACGGTCTGCCGGCGGACTTCCGGGTGGAAGGGAAGCGTCTGATCGTTTACGACGGCAACAGCAGGGAACTCTGGCGTCACACCTTCGATTCCGATCTGCAGGGCGAACGTTACCGCCCGGAATCTGAAAAGCGTCTGGTTTGGCTTGGCGATCTTGAAGGCGGGGGCCAACCCATTCTGCTCTTTGTGCCCGAAGCCGTGAACGACCTCGAGGCGCCAAGCGTTCTCTTGTGTTTCGCGGCGGATGGCAACATCAAGTGGCGGTTCCGGCCTGGGCGCGCGGTAACGGACGCCAGCGGCAGGCACATGGTCCCTCCATACATGATTCGTAATCTGCAAGTCATCGTTGGTAAGACGCCGGCGGATACTCGCATCGTGGTATCGAGCAATCACTACCTGAACTACCCAAACCAAGTGGCTTTCATGGATGTCCACGGCCGGGTTGTAGGCGAATATTGGCATCCAGGACATTTGCCGTACTTGCGGGCGGCGGACTTGGCGAACGACGGACGGATGGATCTACTGATGGCGGGCGTCAGCAACGGAAATCATCAGGCCACTTTAGTGGTCTTGGATCCGCTGAAGGTTGTCGGTCTCATGACCTCGAATGAGGTGCGGGACGAGCGGTACCAACTCTTGGGTATGCAACCCGCGAAGGAAAAGGCAGTCGTTCTTTTCCCCAGGAGTGCCTTCAGCCCCGGTCAAGACTACACCAGAGCGATACACCTGCGGGTGACGAAGGAACGCCTACTGGTATATGTGGCCGAGGGCGAAGGGGAAGGCGCCCCGCAGGTCCTATTGTACGAGCTGGACAATGGCTTGAATGTGATGAACCTGTCGCCGCTCAGCTCGGAGGTCGTGTACTTGTATCAGTCGCTCCGATCTCGCGGGCTGGTCGACCATCCCTTTTCCGAGGAGCTTGCCCGCCTGAAGGCCGGCGTGGTCGTGCGCCGGAACGGCCAGCCGTAGAATCCTTCCAATTCCACCACTTCAGCAGCTCGGGATCATGCTCCGCCTCCGACGCATAATACACCGCGCAACGGAAGACGTAGAGCACGCACCGGTCCACGTGATGGCCCACCACCCGGCAGAGATTAGCGTAAAGCGACTCGGGATTCTGGCCCCGCAGTTCCGCCACGTCCCGAATTCCCACGCGGTTCAGGTCCGCCGCTATAGACGGCCCGACTCCGGGGATGGTCAAGAGATTCGCGGTCACTTGTCCGACCATACCGCCAACTCGTTTCCGCTGGGGTCGGCGAAATGGAACCGTCGCCCGCCGGGGAAAGGAAAAATCTCTTTGACGATTGCGCCGTCCGCTGCCGCGACCTTCGCCTGCGTGGCGGCGAGATCGGCGGCGTAGAGGACCACCAGTGGCCCCCCGGCGGTTACCGCATCCTTTTTCCAGAATCCGCCCGCCAGCCGGCCGTCTTCAAAGCTCGTATAGTCCGGCCCGTAATCGGTGAATTTCCAGCCGAAGACGCCCGCATAGAAAGCCTTCGTCTTGGCGATATCCGTGGCCGGGAACTCGATGTAGTCCACGCGGCCTTCGTTCGATTGAGTGTCCATGAACCGATTATGCCGCAAGCCTCCTGACAGCGTTGTGTCAGTATGGTTTCAGATGCGGCGCGCCGACCGGCTCTTCCAAATCGTCCAATACTTGCGAGGGCGGCGCCTGACTACCGCCGCGCAGCTTGCCGGATGGCTGCAGGTTTCCGAGCGAACGGTATACCGGGACATTCGCGATCTGAGTATTTCCGGCGTTCCGGTGGAGGGAGAGGCTGGCGTCGGATACCGGCTGCGGCCGGGTTTCGATCTTCCGGCGATCATGTTCACCATGGACGAAGTGGAGGCGCTGGTGGCTGGCGCGCGCATGATGGAGGCGTGGGGCGGCCCGGCTCTTGGCAGGCACGCGCGGTCGGCGATCGCCAAGATCGCACTGGCGCTGCCGGCGGCGCGGCGGGAAGAGATCGAGCGCACCAGGCTGTTTGCTCCGGGATTTCTGGTGCCGGCAGGCGCGGCGGCCGGTCTCGAAACGGTGCGCCAAGCGATCTTGCAGCGGCGCAAACTGCATATCGAGTATGTCGATGGAGCGAACCGCGCGTCGGCCCGGACGATCCAGCCGCTGGCGCTCAATTTTTGGGGTATGACGTGGTCGGTGGCGGCTTGGTGCGAGTCCCGCGTGGGCTTCCGCGTGTTCCGGCTCGACCGCATCCGGAGGCTCGAGACGAGCCCAGATACGTTCGACGAGGTTCCCGGCCGGACGCTCGCGGATTTCCTGGAGCGTGTCAACAAAGACCAGAACTGAAGCAAAGTGGGGCGGGACTCCAGTCCTGCGCGGGTCCTCAGGACCCGCTCTGCGCGCATCGAAACACCGGGCTGAAGCCGGCTAAAGCCCGCCGTCCAATGCTTTGATCTCATCGAGGATCGTCCGCACCACCACCTCGTCCCCCACCGCCGAGTTGATTATCAAATGATACAAGTGCCGGCTGGGCCAGTCTTTCCCGAAATACTTCTTCACGAACGTGGCGCGTTCCTGATCGATCGCCCCCACCAGCTCGACGGCTTCCGCTTCGGTCTTGCCTAGCGCGCGCACCCGCCGGATCTTCTCCTCAAGCGGCGCATAAATGAACACGTGGAAGGCGTCGGGGCGGTTGCGCAGCAAGTACGGCGCGCCCCGCCCCACGATCACGCAATTACCCGCGGCCGCCGCGCCTTCGATCACGCGCTGCATGAAGACCACCAGGCTGTCCGCATCCAGATGCTCCAACCCACTCACCGGCAGGCTGCGCTCGTAGCTGCCGCGCATGAACACCTTCATCAGCCGGTAAAATAACGGATCGACCCGCTCTTCCATGCGCGCCACGTACCCCTGATCGCAGCGCGCGATGCGCGCGATCTCGGCCGTCAGCGCCGTGTCCCAAAGCTTCCAGTTGAGGCTCTCCGCCAGCTTTTGCGCGATGGCGGAGCCGCCCGCGCCGTACTCCCGCTCCATCGCCACGATGCGAATCATGTGCGCTTAGCTAGTTAGGCCTTCTGCGCCAGCTTTTGTGCGAGCCACCGCGCCTGCCCATACTCGCCCAACTTCACCACACCTTCGATGCGCCCGCCGGCCACGTCGCCCGCGAACTCGTAGTGCAGCGTGGCGCCTTCGATGCGCTGCACACTGCGGATCGTCACGCGGCTGCCCTCTACCGCGCCCGTCAGCGCGCCGGACAAGACATCGCCGCGATGCACGCCGCTAAGCTTGCCTTCGTGCTGCTGGATAATGAAGCGGTGCTGGGACGATCCCGAGACAAAGGTCAGGTCAGCGACCCACTCACCCGAAACGTCTACTGCGGCCGCCTCCGGCTCCGGAACCGCGATATGCGGCGGGTTCGCCAACAGCTTGCGAATCGCCGAGGCCGCGATCTTGTCGTCGCCCGGCATCATCATGTAGGGCATGATGGTGAGGGAACTCGGCCGGTCATCGCGCCGCGTGCCGCTCGCCTCGTTCACCGCGATGCGCGGCTGGCCATGCCACAGAATATCCTCGATCTCCGTGCCGGTGATGCCGATGCGCGCCGTATCCCAATGCAGGCGCAATCGCGGCGCATGATTCGATAAATCTTCGGGCTGCAGGACCTCGCTGGTCACGCCGTCGACTTGAGTGGCCTGTTCCGCGATGTGGTCGAGCCACGCTTGCCACTGCTTCCACTCGGCGTCATGATCGCGCTTCACCCACATCTCGACCGCCGCCAGCATGCCCATGATCTCTTCCTTGCCCACCTTCAGCGAACGGCCGAAAGTGTGGTGCGGCGCGCTATTGATCCACGCGGCGCGCACCAGGTCCTTCTGCCCCAGCAACAACCCGGCCGCCTGCGGACCGCGCAGGCACTTGCCGCCGCTATATGCCACCATGTGCGCGCCGTGCGCCAGGTGAATGTTGGGGATGGTGAGCGTCTCGGCCGCCGCGTCCACGATCACGGGGACACCTTTGCGCCGTGCCATCGCGCATGCGTTTTCGATGGACAGCTCGCCGGACTCCGCGTCGGGGCAGGAAAGAATCATCACCATGGCCGTGCGCGGCCCCAGCGCCGCTTCGAACTGCGCGGCGGTTTCCACCTCGACCATCTTCACGCCCAGCATGCGCACGGCGTGGTCGTATTCGTTGCGCGAATAGCGCGGCACCACCACTTCGTTCTTGAGGCCGGTCAGATTGGGCACGCGCTGCATCTTTTCCGGGTCGCCGCCGGCGATGCAGGCGGATGTGGCGTGCGTCAGCGCCGCCGCGCATCCGGCGGTGACGATTCCCCATTCGGCCTTGGTCAGTTCCGCCAGGCGGCGGCCCACGGCCTCCATCAGCTCGTCCATGTGGACGTAAGCGTTCGAAGCCGCCTCCATGGCGCGCTTCACTTCCGGCAGGGTCTGCGATCCCGTGATGATGGTGTAGGTGCCGCGGCAATTCACGATCGGCGTGACGCCGATCGACTCATACAAATTGGCTCCCCATTCGAGCGCAGGCGCAGGTGCGGCCAAAGCGGGTTCCGGAATGGATGCGGTGACGCCCGCGGCGGCCAGCGCGGCGCCCGAGCGGAACAGCCCGCGGCGGCTCATCTTCTTCGGTGGCATGGAAGCCCCTCCACTACCGTGATGCTAAACGGTGGTGGGGATGGAATGCAAGGCGTCAGTCATCGGGCGCTGGCCCGACCCCGCAGCCGAAAATCATCTGAAGCGGGCCATCTAACTCGACCCGCGTGACGGACGGGCGCATATCTACCGGCAACCTGTGGATTTGCGGACACGTCAACGCCGCGCTTGAGGAGTTTCGGACTGCCGAAAGGCTGGCGCCGGAATGGCCGGTGCCCCTCCGGTCGTTGGGCAACATCTATGAAGGCGGGGGCTCGCTGCCCAAGTTCTGAATGCCCCGTTCCGTCGCTCGATGCCCAGGTCGGCATCAGGGCGTCGTGAGCCGTTTCCGCCGTCTTGTCTTTTCTTGTGTCGGGTGCCGCTCGCTAACTCGCCTTAACAAAGACTCGAAAGAGTTCGCAATGTAAAGCGGATAACCAAGAAGGTCGTGGACTCGGTAAGCTTTTCCATCCTTGGCAAAACACTGCTCATCGGTCATGTAGCGAGGCCTATACAGAACGTCAAGGGGACGGCGGTCCACAATAATACCTCCAATCGACCTGAGCTTGTCCGTCGGACGCGTAGTTTCGGCGGCCCAATGGCTCTGCATAATCATGGGTAACAAACGGCTGTCCGGTCGTCATGTTCGAGATAACCTGCAAGGCGGAGCAGCCCGTGTAGAAGGTCGTGGTTTCGACGGCATCATATAAGGGCGTCACGAGGTACAAAAAGGTTCCGGCGAAATCGTACAAGTTGTCTGAACGAGCCGCCAAAATATCGTCACTCGGATCAGCAATCCACACTGCAAGCTCCCGCACCCCAGGTACAGACGTTCTCAGGATCGAATGTGGAATGATTACCTTCGTGGCAAGTACGGTTTCACTGATCACCGTATTGGTCTCATACTCTTCCGTTGTTGCCGGTCGCACGGTTCTCAGCTTGCCGGCCGCTCGTATGTTTTCCTTTAATTGATCGAGTTCCGCAATCGCCAACCTCCCCCCGGTGTCGAACCCTATCATCGCCGCCAGGTCGGCGTTAGAGTACAACGGCATGAAATCATCCATGCCCTTCGTCTTCTCCGTGGCACCGCGCTCCTCAAAATATTGCTCGATACGCGCGCGCTCAGCGTGCGCATTGATTGAAACCGCGCATGCCAATTCCCATCGACGCTTAAACTCAGCTACCTCGGAATGTGAAAATCTGCGGCCCAGCCCTTCATCTCCCGTAACTCTGCTGTGACAGTTATTGCAAACGACCGCTAGATTTGCGGGAGAATCATTGTTCCGGTCCCCGTCGATATGGTGAAGCTGGACGTGAAGATTCGGCGTGTGACAAATGCAGCAGGTGTGCTGATTGTCGGCGAGCACCCGCACAGCTACTGTTTCTGGTACTGGCGACCGGTCGCTCATTAAAGACAAGTTTAGCATTTACAAATGATCAGCTCATTGGACCGGCATTCAGCGCGCGGGAAACGCGGTGGGCGGCTAGGCGTCCACTGCACCGAACGCGGCAACTGATTCCATTGAGCCTGCTCACCTTTCCTGGGCAGACGGCACGACTACTGGAATTCCGTAGTATGATGAGAATTGAGTTCGCCAAAGCCGAGGCAACCTCCAAGCTCATGGGGCGTGAGCTTTCCGCCCGGAGGGCAACACCACGTGAGCAAGATGACTATTTCCGGCAAAACGCCTAATCCGCCCCGACCGATGACGGTCGATGAAATTGAGCGGGCCGCGCGCGCGGATCCCGATGCCCAGCCGCTCACCGAAGCCGACCTCAAGCGCATGAAGCGAACGCCACGAGCGAAGATCATCCGCCGGGCGTTGGAACTGACGCAAGAGGAATTTTCCGCCCGTTACCACATCCCCCTCGGGACGCTGCGGGACTGGGAACAAGGCCGCGCGGAACCGGATCAGCCCACGCAGGCCTATCTGACGATGCCCGCGATCCCGACCATGTGAACACGACATTGAACATGAAGGAGCTTTTCGTTGTGCGTCACGACGAAGGATGGGCGGTGACGCGTCGTGCCGCCGAACCTAGCGCCGCCGTAGCCGCGACCCAGGCCGAGGCCATCCATCGCGCCCGCGAAATGGAGCCGAGCGCGACAATTCACGTGCAGAAGCGGCACGGCGAGTTTCGTCGTCTGACCGCGGTCTCACGATCGCCGCGCGAACAGACATCCCACAGGCGCCCCTGAACTTTTACAGCTTTTTTACAGCCCATCCACCCCTCACCCGCCCAAATGGGTGAAAATGTACAGATGGGCGCGACCGTCGTCATAGTCGAAGATGCCGCTGCCTGGGCAACCACCCTCGAAATGGCATTCCTGGCCATTCCGGACATCGCCATCACCGTGCTGCCCACGGCCCAGGACGCTTTGCGCCTGCTCGCCCGCGCGGATTGCGCCGTCAGCGCCGTGGTCACCGACCTCAACATGCCGCGCATGGACGGATTCGAATTCATCGAGCGGATCCGCGCCGAACCCCGCCACCGGCGCTTGCCCATTATCGTGGTCAGCGGCGATACGGATCCCGGCACGCCTGAGCGCCTGGCGTCGATCGGCGCGAACGCTTTCTTCCCGAAACCCTATTCGCCCGCCCAGGTGCGGCTCAAACTGGAGCAACTTCTCGATGCAAAGTCTGCCGATCGTTCCCCCTAGGCACGCGCGGGGCGTGTTCTTGATTCTCCTGCCGGTTGTGCTCGCCGCGCAAACCGTCTCTCCGGATCTCAGCAAAATCATGGAGCGCCTCGACCGCCTGGAAAAGCAAACCCAATCGCAGGCCGAAGAGATCCGCCAACTGCGTCAGGACCTCGCTGCGGCGCGCAGCCAGCCGCCGCCCCAAGCCGCGCCCGATCTAGCCGAGAAAGCCGCCGTCGATGAAAGCCGCGTCGCGGAACTGGCCGAGAGCAAGGTGGAGGCCTCTCAAAAATTCCCCATCAGGATCACCGGCATGGCCCTGTTCAACGCCTTCCTCAACTCCAAAGGCAGCGGCGGGATGGAGTATCCTACTTTCGCCTGGCCCCAAAACCAGGCCAGCGGCGGCGGCAGCTTCTACCAGACCACCATCGGCCTGGATTATTCCGGTCCGGAGGTTTTTGGCGGCGGCAAAGTACACGGCAACGTCTACATGGATTTCGCGGGCGGTTCCGGCACGCCGCTCAATTTGGGATTCCGGCTGCGCACCGGCGAGATCGAAGTGGATTGGGCCAATCAAAGCATCATGGCGGGCCAGGAACCACCCATCTTCGCGCCGCGCTCGCCCGCTTCGCTCGCGCAGGTGGAGTTCGCCCCTCTCGCCGGCGCCGGCAACCTGTGGGCCTGGACCCCGCAGGTGCGCTTCGAGCAAAAGATCCGCTTCACGGACGAGACCGGCGTGCGTGCGCAAATCGGCGCCGTGCAGACTAACGAGGTGAGTCCTTACCAGCAGAGCGGAGCGACCCCCGAGGCCGCCCGGCCGGGTATCGAAGGACGCTTCGAGTTCTACCATAGCTTCCCGGGCAGCACCCAGGACGGCGGGCAGGATGGCCCACGCATCGAATTTGCGCCCGGTTTCCACACCAGCGTCACGCACGTGGCCGGCACATCGGTGCCGTCGAATCTGTTCTCGCTCGATTGGTTCGCCAATCCGGTGTCGAAGCTGGAATTCACCGGCGCATTTTTCAGCGGTCAAAACGTCGCCCCGGTGGGCGGCCTGGAGGGTTACACGATCCTGCCCTCCTACGCCGTCATCCCGGTACACAGTAAGGGCGGATGGAGCCAACTGACGATTCTGGCCACCCGGCGCCTTTCGTTCCACATTTTCTCGGGGCTGGAAGACGGCCGCACCGCGGATCTGGCGGAATACGCCATAGGCCGGAACTGGCTATACGGCGCGAATTTCTTCTACCGCCTGGCCCCCAACGTCCTGCTGGGCGCGGAGGTTTCGCAGGCGCGCACCAACTATATTGATAGTAGCCTCCGATTGAACAATCACTATGATCTGGCTCTGGCGTATCTGTTTTAGCGGCCTTTGGCTCCTGCCGGTTTGGTGCGCCAGCGTCTCGGGCTCCGTGGCGCTGACCGATTCGCGAGACCCGGTCGTGCGCCGCCACGATTTCAAGGGCGTGGTGGTGTGGCTGGAGCCGGCCGATGGCGACCCGCCGCGGAAAATCCCCTCCCGCCACTACGTGATGGAGCAGAAGGACAAGCACTTCAAGCCGCACGTATTGGCCATTCCCGTGGGTGCCACGGTAGACTTCCCCAATAAAGACCCCATCTTCCATAGCGTGTTTTCCAACTACGACGGGCAGAAGTTCGACGTCAACCTGTACAAGCCCAACACCAGCCGCGACGTGGTATTCAAGAAGCCCGGCATTGTGCGGGTGTTTTGCAATATCCATCCCACCATGGGCGCCGTGATCGCCGTGCTGGACACGCCCTGGTTCGCCGTCACGGACGCTGCGGGCGGTTTTGAAATTCGCGACGTGCCGCCGGGCAATTACAAGGTGCATATCTTTCACGAAAGGGCCACGGACGAGACGCTGAACGCCTTGGTACGCGCCGTCGGCGTCGAGAGCGGCGCAGTGCGGCTACCGAGCATCCGCATTTCCGAAACGGGCTACATCCCCGCGCCGCACAAGAACAAGTGGGACCGGGACTACCCGCCCCCCATCGACGACGTGCCGGCCTATAGGCCAAACCAATGAGTCACAAATGATAGCCGGCTTCTCACGCCTGTCGCTGTTGTGGAAGATCCTGCTTTCCACATCCCTGGCCGTGACCTTGCTCTTCGCCGTCACGGGATGGATCGTAGTGCGCAACGCCGTCGATACCACCACCAGCACCATGGAAGAGGAGGTGGGCGCCGGTATCCAGGCCTACCAATCGCTGTGGAAGGCGCGCGCCGGGTTGCTGGCTTCCGTCAGCCTGACCTTGAGCCAGATGTCGGACGTGCGCTCCGCCTTCGGCACCCGCGACGCCGCCACCATTTTCGATACCGCCAACGAGTTGTGGCGGAAGCTCGCGATCAATGCCGATTTACTGGTAACCGATGCGTCCGGCAAGCCGATCGCGTCGGTGGGGGCGATGCCCATCGCCGAACGGGATGTGCGCACTGCCGCGGCGCGCTTTCCGGAGCAGGTATCCGGCTTCCTGGTGCAGGGAGGGCGGCTGTACCACACGGTTTTCACGCCGGTCTACCTCGAGCACGTGCTGCAAAACGTGTTGGTGACCGGATACGACGTGGACAGTCCGGTGGCCCGGCAATTGAAAGCCGACACCGGCGGCAGCGAGTTCCTTTTTGTTTTGGACGGCCGGCCGATCGCCTCCTCGCTGGCACCCGGAGCCGCCCGCGTGGTAGCCTCCCAGCTTGCCGCGCATCCCGGTCCGGAGCCCATCCAAGCCGGCGGCGTAGAGTACGCCGCGCGCCCCACGCAGCTCTTGGATATTGAGGGCAAACCGATCGGCAATCTGTGGATCTTGCGCTCCTTTGCGGCCGCCAGCGAGCGGCTGGCCACGCTGCGCCGGAATATTATTCTGCTGTGGCTGCTGGCGGTCGCCGCCAGCCTGGGCCTGACCTACGTGCTGGCGCGGCGCATCGTGGAGCCGCTCAAAGAACTGGACCGCGCGGCCGCCGAAGTGGCCCGGCAGAATTACGAGCACCGCGTGAAAGTGGTCAGCCAGGATGAATTGGGTCGCTTGGCCCGGACCTTCAACGCCATGTGCGCGTCCATCCAGCAAGCGCGCCAGGAGTTGATCCGCCAGGAGCGCATCTCCACCATTGGGCGGCTCTCGAGTTCCATCGTACACGATCTGCGCAATCCGCTGGCGGCTGTTTATGGCGGCTCCGAAATGCTGGTGGATGCCGACCTGACCGAGCCGCAAGTGAAGCGCCTGGCCGCCAACATCTACCGCGCTTCGCGGCGTATCCAGGAATTATTGCAGGACCTGTTGAACGTCTCGCGCGGCAGTGCCCGCGGCGCGGAGATGTGCAAGTTGCGGGAAGTCGCGGAGGCCGGCTGCGAATCCCTCCTGGCTTCCGCCGAAGCCCAGCATGTGCAGGTGCAGGTCCGCATTCCGGACGACATCGAGCTGCCGCTGGAGCGCAACCGCATGGAGCGCGTCTTCTCCAACTTGGTGGGCAACGCTTTGGAGATGATGCCGGAGGGCGGGGAAATCCGGATTTCGGCCGCGGCGCAAAACGGATTTGTGGTGGCGGTTGTGCGCGATACCGGCCCGGGCATCGCGGCCGAAATCCGCGACAGCCTTTTCGAGCCGTTCGTGAGCGTCGGCAAGAAGAACGGGCTGGGGTTGGGCCTCGCGCTCTCGCGGCAGACGGTGCTCGACCACGGCGGCGAGATGTGGGCGGAGTCGGAGCCGGGCCAAGGGGCATGTTTCCGATTGCGGCTGCCAGCGGAGAAAGCGTGAGCGCCAATCGGCCCCGGCGAGCTTCGCTCGCCTAAGCCGGCTGGAGAGCCGGCTTGCAGCCAAGATTGGCCGCCACACAAGCCAACCTGCGGGTGTTCACTCGTATCGCAGAGCTTCCACCGGATCGACCTTCGCCGCGCGGCGCGTAGGCGCCCAACAGGCCAAAAGCGCGACGCTCGCGAATAACAGCGCCACGCCGATCAACGTGACCGGATCCCCAGGCTCCACTTCAAATAGAAACGACCGGAGCACACGCGACAGGACCAGCGCCGCGCACATGCCCGCGATCACGCCGCCCGCGACCAGGCGAAACCCTTCTCCGAAGATCAGGTTTCGGATGTCGCGCTGCTGCGCCCCGACCGCCGAGCGGATGGCCAGCTCGCGGCGGCGGGAAGCCACCGACAGCGAGAGCACGCCATAGATGCCGACCAGCGTCAGCACGCTCCCCACGACCGCAAACCCGGCCAGCAACTGCATCGCGAAGCTGCGGGATGCCAGCGAATCGCCGCGAATCTGTCGGAGCGTCTTCACATTTTCAACCGCGGCCGTCGGATCGACCGAGCGCAGCTCGCGTTGGACAGACGCCATAATCGAGCGCGGGTCCGCCGCCGTCCGGACGACCAGATCTTTGGAAAATGCGCCCGCCTGCCACAGCGAAAGATAAATCTCGGGATCGGCCGCACGCGTCAGGTCGTCGGTGCGCCCATTCGCCACCACGCCAACGATTTCCGTGGACCGCTCCTGCCGCCCACGCAGCCAGAGCTTCTTCCCGACCGCATAGGCGTGCGGAAAGTAGCGATCCGCCAGCGCATGGTTGACAACGGCCACTTGGGGCGCGTTCCCGATATCGGTGGAGCGGAAGTCCCGCCCATCCAAAATCGGCAGCCCCAGCAGCTTGAAGTAGTCCTCGGTAACGGAGCGCAGCGGCAGCGCGATCCGGTCGCTCTCCTTGCTGGCCGCGGGTTGCCCTTCGATATCGACCGTGGCGGGCCAATTGTTGCCCGTCAGCGGGACGCCCCACGCGAAGGCGGCGTACTGCACGCCGGGCAGCCCGGACACCCGCTCCAATGCCCGCCGATGAAAATCCTCCCATTTTCCCTGCACGGCGGTGACGGTCATGGTCAATATATGCGAGACGTTGTAACCCGATTGCACGTTCGAGATGTTCATCATGGTGCGAATCAGGAGTCCTGCGCCTACCAGCAACGCCAGGGTGAGGGAAGTCTGCACCAGCGTAACGCCCCGGAGCAACCGGCGTTCGCCGCGCCCCGCGCTGCTCTTCGGCCCGGCGCTTTTGAGCACCTGCATGGGATCGAGGCGCGAAGCGCGCAGCGCGGGAAAGAGTCCCGCCAAAAGCGCGGCTATTACCGCCGCGCCCAGACCAAACGCCAGCACCGGCCAGCCTGTCGTAACCGAATCCAGGCGCGGGATGGCGTGTCCGCCGACCAGCTTGAACAACCGGACCGCTCCCAGCGCCAGGCCCACCCCCAGCGCGCCACCCAACAGAGCCAGCAGCAGGCTTTCGGTGGATACTTGCCGGAACAACGCGACCCGCCCCACTCCCAGCGCGCTGCGCACGGCGTATTCCTGTTGCCGTTGCAACCCGCGCACCAGCAGAAGAGCGGCGGCGTTCCCGCACGCGATCAAAAGCACCAGTCCGGCCGCTCCCAGCAACGGCAGCAGGATGCGGCCGCCATCGCGATTCATTTCGGCTGTGAGCGAATGCACTTCGGGCGTGAAGCCTTCAAAATCGCGTTCGGCTCGCGCCTCTGAAGCGGCAGCCACTTTGAGTTCACTTTGCGCTTGCCGGAGCGTGGTCCCGTCTCGCAGCCGCCCGACCACATTCCAAAACGATGCTTTCGACTCCGTCGGCGTCGAAGGAGCGGGAACCCAAAAGTCGACCAGCGCATTCACGTTGTAATTTGGCTCCTGCGCACTTACCGGCGACGGAAGAAAGCGGACCCCGTGAGGCATGATCCCGATGACTTTAGGCGGTGTGTCCCAGCGGCTGATGCGGATGGTTTTGCCGACGATGTTAGGATCCCCATTGAACTTCCGTTGCCACATTTCATATCCCAGGACGATGACGGGCGCCGGCTTGGCCCCGGTTTCGGACTCTGCAAACGTGCGCCCGATCACGGGCCGCAGGCCGAGCACGCGGAAATAGTCTCGGGTGACCCACATCCCCTCCATCGATACGCTGCCGTCGTTGAGGACCAGGAAGTTGAAATCCCAGGTGTAGGCTGCGATACCCTCAAACGATTTCGTGTCTTTTTGCCATTCTATCCACTGCGCGGCGGCCCAGCCCCGCGGCTGCGCCATCGGACGACCGTCTGTCCGGGCGGCGGGAATCAGGACGAGGCGCTCCGGCTGCCGGTAAGGCGGCGGCGTCAGCAGGACGCCCCGGATCAGGCTGAAAACCGCCGATGTCGCGCCGATGCCCAGCGCCAGCGTGAGCACCGCGATCAAAGTGAAACCAGGCTGTTTGCGCAGCATTCGCAGGCCCAGGCGCAGATCTTGCAACATTTGGTAGTCCTCCGTTTACTTTCCTTTGACGCGTCAAATGCGGGAGGGGTTAGCCTAACGTTGCAAATACTCAGCCGTCTGTGTATTATGAAGTCTGAGTATGCCTAAAACCGACTCCCTCCAAGGCTCCATCGATCTGCTCGTTTTGAAGATTCTCTCGCGGCGCCCGCAGTTGCACGGCTACGCCATCATGTCCGCCATCAAGGACTGGTCGGGCGATGTGCTTCGCGCCGAGGAAGGTTCGCTCTATCCGGCGCTGCACCGTATGGAGGAAGCCGGCTGGATTCGCGCCGAATGGATACTCAAGGACACTGGCCGGCGCGCGCGCATTTATGAACTGACGGGCGCGGGCAAGAAGCAGCTTGCCGCGGAAGAATCGCGTTGGCAGGCGGTGACTTCGGCTGTAAATCGGGTTCTAAGGACGGTGTGATATGTCGTTGTGGTCACGCATCGTAAACGCAGCTCGCGGCGACCGGCTGAGCCGCGAGATCGACGAAGAAGTACAGGCGCACCTCGAAGAAGCGGTCGTCGAAGGCCGCGACCCCGTGGAAGCCAGCCGCGCGTTCGGCTCCGTGCTGCGGTACCGCGAGGAAAGCCGCGACGTCAGACTGGTCGCGTGGCTGGATTCGCTGCGCGCCGACGCCGTTTTCGGATGGCGGCAGCTTATGAAGAGAAAGGTGACGTCGGCCGCGGCGATTCTGTCGCTGGCTCTGGCGATCGGGGCATGCACCGGCGCATTTCGCCTGATAGATGCCCTCCTGCTGCGGCCCTTGCCGGTAGCCGATCCACAACACCTGTACGTCCTCACCCGCCAGGCCTTCTTCGATGGCAGGATCCAATCGTTCGACGGCTGGGCGTATCCGTCGTTCCGCCTGATGCGCGCGGCAGTGAAGGGTCAAGCCGAGTTGATGGCGGTCTCCTATGCGCAACGGATCGATCTGACCTACAAGTCGGACGCCGAGATGGAGAAGGCGGAGGTCCAATACGTATCCGGCTGGATGTTTGGCGCGTTCGGGCTGCGGCCCGCCGCAGGCCGCCTGCTCACCGAAGACGACGACCTGAAGCCGCATGCGCATCCGTACGCGGTCCTTTCCTACGACTATTGGAAGCGCCGCTTCGGCCAGGACCCGAGAGCAGTCGGGCGCACCTTTCGCATGGGTGACGACCTCTACCAGATCGTGGGAGTGGGGCCCGCGCCATTTACCGGCACGGAGACAGGCACCGTGACGGACGTTTTCGTGCCCGCCACGATGCATCCTGGCGCCGTACACGACGATTGGACCTGGCACCGCACGCTGGCGAGGCTGAAGCCGGGCGTAGCCGTAGAACCAGTGCGCGCGAAACTGAACGCCACCTCGCGCGCGTTTGAAGAAGAGCGGGCCAAGGGATTCACCGGCATGAGCAAACAGGACATCGAAGCATTCCTGGGCCAGACGCTGGTGATGGAACCCGCAGCCGCGGGCGCTTCCAGCCTGCAGAGCGATTACCACGTGTCGCTGATCGCGCTCGGTGTGCTGGTGGCGCTGGTGCTCCTGATCGCGTGCGCCAACGTCGCCAACCTCATGACGGCGCAAGCGGCATCGCGGGCGCGCGAGATGGCGTTGCGCGTCTCGATCGGCGCGGGTCGCCGGCGGTTGGTGCAACTGGTGCTGGTGGAGAGCGCCATCCTCGCGTTCCTCGCAGGCGCGCTGGGCGGATTATTCGCATGGTGGTCCGCGCCGTTCGTTGTGAGGATGATCAATCCGCTAGACAATCCGGCGCGCCTGTCGCTTCCGGCGGATTGGCGGGTGCTCGGATTCGGACTTGCGCTGACCCTGGGAGTCATGTTGTTGTTCGGTCTGACGCCCGCGCTGCGCGCTTCGGCCGTCAAGCCGGCCAGTGCACTCAAAGGCGGCGAAGATCCGCACACTCGGCGCGGCATGATGCACGCGCTGATCGCGGCGCAAGTGGCTTTCTGTTTTCTGGTGCTGTTCGTCGCCGGGCTGTTTGCGGCCACTTTCGACCGTTTGTCGCACCGGCCTATCGGGTTCTCCGCGGAGCGGTTGCTGCTGCTGCAGACCGTGGCGCAACGCGACGAGATCCCTGCATTCTGGGACCAGGCCGCGGAACATCTGCGCACGGTGCCGGGGGTCGCGGCAGTGGCTCTGGCCGGGTGGCCGCTACTCGACGGAAACGACTGGGATGGCTTGGTTTCGGTGAACGGTGCGCCTCCCGGCCCTATCCTCGCCTACTTCCTGGCCGTGTCGCCCGGTTGGGTGGACACCATGAAGATTCCTTTCATCGAGGGCGGAGACTTCCGTCCGCCCGACACGTGGCCGGGCGTGGCGATCGTCAACGAAACATTCGCGAAGCAGTTTTTCAAGGGTGAGAGTGCGATTGGACAGTCGTTCGCGAAGAACGGCGAGCCGCCCTGCAAGATCGTAGGTGTGGTCCGCGACGCTCCGTATCGCAACGTCCGCGAGGCCATCTTGCCGACGGTATATGTCCCGATTCGCCGGATCGACGGGCACGGCGTATTACAGCTTATGCGCGGCGCCACCTTCGTGGTGCGCACGTCCCGTGCGAACCCCATGGCGCTGGCATCCATCCTGCGCCGGGAAGTGCCGCGCGCGCGGCCCGAGTTCCGCGTGAGCAACGTGCGCACTCAGGCGGAGTTGGTCCGCGCGCAAACCATGCGCGAGCGCCTGCTGGCGATGCTCGGCCTGTTCTTCGCCGGCGTCGCGCTTTTGCTCGCGGGTATTGGACTGTACGGCGTGCTCGATTACTCGGTGCTGCAACGGCGGCGCGAAATCGGCATCCGCATGGCGATCGGCGCGCAAGCCGGGTCGATCGCGCGCCTCGTGACCGTGGAGGTCTTCACCATGGTCCTGGTGGGCGCGCTGGCCGGCCTCGGGTTGGGCATGGCATCGGTGCGCTACATCGAGGCGTTGCTCTACCAGGTGAAGCCCGCCGACCCGGCCATGCTGGCGGTCCCGATGCTGACGATTCTGGCCGCCGCCCTGCTGGCTGCGTTGCCGGCGGTATTCCACGCCGTGCGCATCGACCCGGCGGCCATGCTGCGTTCCGAATGAGGCTGACATGTCACTTTGGTCGCGTATCGCAAATGCAGTTCGCGGCGAACGTTTGAGCCGCGAAATCGACGAAGAACTCGATTCGCACATCGCGGAGTCCGTCGCGCGCGGCGGTGAGCCCGCCGAGGCTCGCCGGGCGTTTGGCTCCGCGCTCCGTTACGGCGAAGAGAGCCGCGACATCCGCCTCATCCCATGGCTCGATTCCCTCCGTGCCGATGCCGTCTTCGGCTGGCGCCAACTCATGAAGAACAAGGTGGCCTCCGGCGCGGCGATCCTGTCGCTGGGGCTGGGAATCGGGGCATGCACGGCAGCGTTCCGCCTGATCGATGCGCTGCTGCTGCGGCCCTTGCCGGTGGCCCATCCGGAGCAACTCTACGCCGTTTCGCGCCAGGAACACCGGCTCGCCGCCGATGGCAAGGCCCATATATACGACGGGTGGGCATATCCCGCATTCCGCCTGATGCGCGCCGCGGTCCAAGACCAAGCCGAGTTGATCGCCGTTTCGTCCGGCCGCACCGAGCTGACCTATGGCTCCGAGCGGGAAATGGAAATCGCGCGGGTGCAATACGCTTCCGGGTGGATGTTCAGATCGTTTGGGCTGCAACCAGTCCTGGGACGCCTGCTCACCGAAGACGACGACCGCGCGCCGGGCGCGCATCCGTACGCCGTCCTTTCAGTAGACTACTGGGCACGCCGCTTTGCCAGGGACCCGAAGGTTATCGGGCGCACTTTCCGGATGGACAAACGACTCTACGAGATCGTAGGCGTGTGCGCGGGGCCGTTCACCGGTACCGAGACCGGCTTTGTCACCGGCGTCTTCGTGCCCATAACGATGAACCCGGACATCGGACGCTCCGACTCCACGTGGCACGAAATACTGGCGCGATTGAAGCCGGGAATTGCCGTGGAACGTGTGCGGGCAAAACTGGACGCAGTCTCTCGGGTATTCGAAGCGGAGCGCGCGAAAGGGTACCCCGGAATGTCCAAACAGAGCCTCGATGACATGCTCATGCAAAGGGTAGTGCTGCAGCCGGCGGCAGCGGGCTTCTCGGTCGTGCAGAAGTATTACCGTCAACCTCTGGTGGCTCTCGGCGCGCTGGTGGCCTTGGTGCTGACGATTGCGTGCGCCAACGCCGCGAACCTGATGACCGCGCAAGCGGCGGCGCGGGTGCGCGAGATGGCCCTGCGCGTTTCGATCGGCGCGGGACGCCGGCGCCTTGTGCAACTGGTCCTGATCGAAGGCGCATGGCTCGGCTTCCTGGCTGCAGCGGCCGGCGCGTTCTTCGCCTGGTGGTCGGCGCCGCTGGTCGCCGGCATGCTCAATCCGTTCGGCGACCCGATACGTTTATCGCTTCCGGCGGACTGGCGCGTGCTCGGATTCGGCCTCGCGCTGACCCTCGGCGTGACGGTCCTGTTTGGCTTGGCGCCGGCGCTGCGCGCTTCCGCGGTGAGACCGGCGAGCGCGCTCAAGGGCGGAGACGACCCGCACTCCCGGCGCCGCTTCATGCATGCACTGGTCGCGGTTCAGTCGGCGTTCTGCTTCCTGGCGATATACGCCGCCGGCATGTTCGCCGCCACGTTCGAGCGGTTGTCGACCCAGCCCACGGGCTTCTCCGCGGAAAGGCTGCTTACTCTCAATACGGTCGCCGAACGCGCCCAGCCGCAGGCTTATTGGAGCCAGGTGGTCGAACACTTGCGGACCGTGCCCGGCGTGGAGGCGGTCGCGCTGGCCAGCCGGCCCCTGCTCAGCGGCTATAGTTCCAACGACGCCGTGGCCATCGACGGCGGCCCGCCCAGCGAAGACATGGCTTTTTTCCTGAATATCTCGCCCGGTTTCGTCGACGCAATGAAGATTCCCATCATGGACGGCAGGGACTTCCGCACGGGCGACACGTATCCCGGTGCGGCCATCGTCAGCGAGACTTTCGCGAAGCGATTCTTCAAGGGCGCGAATCCGGTGGGAAGGTGGTTCGAGAGAGCCACCGATGAAGGGCCCCGTCTGCGCATGCAGGTTGTAGGCCTGGTACGCGACGCCCGCTATCTCGAAATGCGCGAGATTCCCCTGCCGGTGGCCTACATTCCGTTCCGGCAGGTGGACGCGCAGGGCGCATTGCAGCCGGTGCGCCGAGGGACGGTCATGGTCCGCACGGCCGGCGCTAACCCGCGTGCTCTGGCGCGGATGCTCAGCCGCGAGGTGGCGAAGGCGCGGCCCGAGTTCCGCGTCGGCAAAGTCGAAACGCAGGCGGAGATTAACC
>Ga0302324_100003304_pt1 | contig 36497 bp, 28 predicted proteins | sample Palsa_T0_1_FD_201949 | JGI IMG/M metagenome (GOLD analysis project Ga0302324, IMG submission 201949) | Peat permafrost microbial communities from Stordalen Mire near Abisko, Sweden - Palsa_T0_1 | ecosystem: Environmental > Terrestrial > Soil > Palsa > Peat permafrost | place: Sweden: Abisko... | reverse complement strand
AAGCCATCGCGGTTGGGTTTAAGGAATTGCAGACCAACCCGCAGAATGCTGACGTGATGGTCGAGATAGCGACCGCCTATGCGAAAATTGGCAACGCTCCGGATGCACAGAAGTTCATTTCGCAGGCGCGTGCAATTGACAAGAGCAACGTCGACTACATCTACTATGAGGCAGAAATCGATGCGCAGCTAGGAAAGTCAGCTGAAGCCTTGAAGTTGCTGCGAGAGGCGCTGGAGAAACATTATTCCGCTGAATATGCCGCCACAGACGAAGACTTAAGAAGCGTGTACGACAATCCGGAATTCAAGAGTTTGATTCAACAGTATTCCAAAAAGAAGCCTTAGGCGAATCAGCGGACCCCGCACACACTTCAAGCCGCACCTATTTCGCGGGGATATTGCAGGCCACGGTATCAAATTCCGAGAAACTGCGAGCTCGGCGTGATGAGGATGATTTCCAGCTTGCGCCAGCACGCTAGCTGCTGAAATTAGCTCCGAAGCGCTTTTTGGTGAAACCAACTAGAAAGATGAGTCCAGTCATGTACAGCAGTGACGAACCGGGCTCGGGAGTAGCGCTAATCACACCGTCCGGGCACGGATTATTGGAATTGCACGTCAAACTCGAGCCCGGCGGAAGGTTCGTCGGCAAATCGAGCAGAATGGGTTCATTTGAGAAAAGAATAAAGGTTTCGCCGTTGGTCAAATAGGCGCCCCCATAATACACAAACCCGTAAAACTCAGTACCTGGATTAGGTGGTGAGTTATCGAGGGATTTGCAGTCAGGAAATACGTTTGTGGAGCACGTGAAAGGCGGCGGATTTTCCGGTAGTTGACCGGGAGGCATCGGGACTTCGAACGTCAATTGCGACACATAGACAGGTGTAGCGCTGGTGGTATGGAAAGTGAAGTCAACGCAAAAGTCTCCGGGAGGACACGTGGGATCGGGATGGTTCAGTGTGTCGTGCGGGTCGGGGACAGTGGTCTGACCGTGGGCTGCGATTGCTGAGATTCCGAACAGTATCAAGAAACAGAACACGCGACCTAGTCTCATAGAATCTCCCTGTCTAGCTATCGAGAACCTAGTCATCTACTACAAAATCGGTAGAGGCCAAACCCTACTAAGTCAAGCGGCGGCGGAGAAATACTCCGCACGCTAGTAAGCCCGTGCCAAACAGCAACATCGAACTGGGTTCAGGGGAGATCGATACAGAGCCGGACAGAATACTCCCGCTCTCTGTGTGAAGGGGTGCGGTCGACGCCAGCTTAATGACAAGGGAGACATCACCTGGACCCGGACAAGTCGGAGAGCACGAAACACCGTCGATTGAAGTTATAACCAGATTCCCGGTTCCAAACGTCAAGAGTCCGCCCCCGGCCTGCGCAACAGAACCCAACGAGAGTGTACCTGTAAGCAGCGTCCCGTTATTCAGCTCAAAACTAAAAGTTCCTGAGGCAGAGTAGATGCCTCCGCCTAAAGATGTCAAAGCCACGGTGCCTGATACCAGAGTGTAACTGGTTCCATTTAAGAGAATACCAGTACCGAGCGCAGCGCTGCCCTTCGCCGACGATACCGTCATATCTACGACTCCGCCACTTTCGGAGGTAAAGGTAACTGTCCCGGAGGACTGCAGCCCTAAAGTAAGAGTGGACTGGGCGCTAGCGGTTTTGGATGCGAAAAGAAAAGCCAGTACAGCGGTAACCAACACTAACCTGCGCATGGTAGATCTCCTCAGTTCCTTTAATCTACGTGATCCCCGGGGCCGAAAGACATTTGGTTCGGTTTTGGTTGGGTTGGGTTGGGTTGGGTTGGGTTGGGTTGGGTTGGGTTGGGTTGGTTAGGAGTTTATCTAAGTAAACTTCAAAAACCGCTCTAGAACAGAAACTGCTCTCCAATATTTTTCTATCATTGGGAGGTCATGAGTATGACGACTAGGTTAAGATTGTCAACAGGAATATTAATAAATTTATTCTAATCTTTATTCTTTTTCCACAGGTCGAGCACTAGAACGCCTAGTACGAGCAATGTAGAGGGTTTTCTCCGAGGTGTAGCCGACATCAATTTGCTTGATCTAATGCCTGTCGAGCCTGTTGCATATTGGCAGTGCTTAGATTCAATCGCAAAGCGGCCTCGAGTTGCTCCTTGCCCTTTGCTTTTTGTCCAGCTGCGAGCAGGGTCATACCCAGATGATAGTGAAATTGCGCCGTGTCCGGAGATTTATGGACGCATTCTTGGAGCAGAGGCATCGCGTTGGCGTAGTTGCCTCGCTTGTACATCACCCATGCTAACGTGTCCGTTATCGTCGCCACGTCTGGCTCCAGCGACTTGGCCTTCTCTGCCATGCCTAGCGCAACATCGAGGTCCTTACCTTCTTGTGCGTCCACCCAAGCGGTGTTGGCCATGGCGACCGCGAAATTTGGATCAGACGCGAGAGCCTCGGAATAATACTTGCGAGCTGTCTCCATATCTCCTTTGTCCAAATAGATGTTGCCAATCATCGTGGCAAGCGGTGCAAGCTTCGGTTGCAAGTCGAGCGCTTTCTGATAGCGCGCAATCGCAAGGTCACTTTGCCCCTGTTGCTCTAAAATTTTACCAAGCCGCAAGTAAGCTTGAATGTTGTTGGGATCGATTTGGATGGCGCGCTCGAACTCTGCTTGCGAAACACTGTAATTCTTCGACTGAAAGTTTAAGGAGCCCAAAATAACGTGGCCATTCGCATCCATCGGGTTGGCAGAAACGTATTGCTGAACGCGAGCGAGCGCCTGAGCGGATTCATTTCGAGCAGTCAAGAAATCTGCGAGTTGCGCCAAGGCAGTTGTGTTATGCGCATCGAGTTGGAGAGCAAGCTCAAACTCTTTCTGTGCGTCTGGCCATTTCTTCTCCGCTGAATAAATTTGCGCCAGGTTGACTCGAATCGTTGGGTCGTTGGGGGCCAACTGTCTTGCGATAAGGAGTTGCTCTTCCGCCGGCCTTAGCTTTCCCTGTCGCGCAAGCGCGTCGGCAAGAAGCTGACGATTATCCGAAGTTGCCGGAAACCGCTGAACCAACTCTTGTGCGTAAATCTGGGCATCTGGCGCGTTCCCCTGCGCTAGGCTCAGACGCGCCAAGGCCTGCAAGGCGACGGGTAATCCCTGAGATACTTTTAGAGCATCCATCAGTGCATTGCGGGCCTGGCCCATGTCTCCGTTCTGCCAGAAAGCCATTGCCAAGTAATAGTGAGCCTGCGGTGAGTCCGCAGCATCCGATGTAACCTTTTGCAGAAAGATAATCGCATCCTGCAGTTGGCCTTGCGCCATGAGCAACCGCCCGTGGCTGATGCGGATGATGACGTCCTTCGGTGCATTCTTCATTAATTCTTTATCTAAGTCGGCGGCCAAGTTGACTTGGTTTGTTGTCAGGTACAGATCCTGTATCCGCTTCTTGATCTCAAGATTCTTGGGATCTACCGACAGGCCTCTGCGGTACTCGATCAGTGCCTGTTCCGTCTCCTTGCGCTGGAAATAATAATCGCCAATGGCCGTCGCTGCGTCGGCGGAATTGGGGACTTGTTTGCGTAGCCTATCGAGAAGAGCACCTGCTTCGTCTTTCTTGCCTTGGTTCGCCAGCATAGACGCCCATTCTATGTACAGCGAGGTTGCCTCTGGGTTTTTTGCAATTCCGTCCTGAAGGGCTTGCTCCGCTTCCGAATCCCGATTCTGCAGTCGATAAAAATTAGCCAGATCGGTATAGGCTTGTATGGATTTGGAATCGACTTCTACTGCCCTCTTCAGGTGCCGTTCGGCATCAGCCGGGCGGTGCAAACTAATCTCAACCAGAGCTAAATTCACATAAGAGCTGGCTTCGTTTGGAAGCAACTCGGCAACCTTTGAAAACGATTCGAGCGCCCGGTCGGGCTGCCCCTGCCCAATCAACGCGGCGCCGAGAAGCTGATAGGCGCCAACGTTTTTCGGTTCTCCCTTCAAGATAGAGTTCGCCTCCTCTGCTGCCTTATCGAAATCTCGCGCAGAAAGGTATAGGCGTCCGCGATCCAACCTGGCATCTATACGTCCCGGGTCAAGTTCAATGGCTTTCTCGAGGGATGTGTAGGCCCCCTGCCAGTCGCGCTGTGCTAAGTCAGCCTGGGCGAGCTGGTAGTAGGCGTCAACAAAGCGAGGATCGAGCCGGAGAGCGTTCCGAAATTCGACGCTGGCGTCGCCGTATTGGCCTTTTTTCATATATTTCTGACCCTCGGCGAGATACTTCGCCTTTGCTTTCTGTGGGTCGCGCGCGCACGCGCCGAGTACTAAAGTCACGGAAATTGCTATCACGACCGTTTTCAGTTTTCTGTCGCCTTGCATGTTTTTTACTCCGTCGTTGCTACGAGGTTCACTTCGGTATTATTTCATCTAATTGCGGAAAAAGATCTTGGGTGAAGCGGACAAGCCGAGTTCGGGCGCTGGCCTCATTGTCATTTATCGGCGTAACCAAACGAACCAGGGCGCCATCTGTCCGATTCCGAGAGATCGCGTCGGCCACCATCCAAAATTTGCCAGCATATTCGCTTGCGATGACTCTACCTCTACCCTGATACCAATAAAATACCAGTTGTTTATTCGCGTCCTTCTGGATCACATACTCGTTGACGACAATCTGGCGCCCTCCCGCAAGCGAGATAGTGATGAAACCAGAATGGATAGGGTCCCATCCCGCTCCCGGCAAACAGTTCTTAGGCGAGTGGATTGTGTCTCCAGTTTTTTGGCTTCCATAATAGCCCACATACAACTGAACAGGAGCAGAACCATCCTCAAAATAAATTCGATTCGTATAGTCGCTCACGCTAACGGCTTGCACAATTCGATCCGATAACGGCTGCTCTTGGCCTAACCATGGTCCGACCGTGTAAGGTAGATCGAGAAAGGGCTGATGCGGAACAACTAGTTCGCCGTGACTCACGCCGTGCAAAAGAATAAACGCGCCGAGTAGAACAGCGGCCGTGACGCCAAATCGTATTGATCCGACGGGATTAAACATTAGTTGTCTTTTTTCTGCGTTCGCCGATACGTCGCAGTATCCAATGGCTAACAAACATTAGTACGAGCGCAACGAGAAAAATAGCCCAGCCCGAGAACTCGTGTAGGAATCCTTCGGCTGCCGCGGGTCCGAAATGACGGGCTAGGATACCGGCCCCCATGATTCGGACACCGTTGGTGACGATCGCAATGGGAACCATCAACGCTGCGAGGACATAGCGCACCCAGCGTCGGGGCGATACGAGATAGCCGAAGGCAACTGCAAGGGCCATAAGAGTCATGAGCGACCGGATTCCGCTGCAAGCCTCCACTACCTCCAAAGAATAGTTCGACATAATCAAAACATTGCCATCTCGCAAGACCGGTACCTGAGCTAACTCCAGCCCGGCAGTCGCGAGGCGGGATGCAATTAACTGCAATGGAAATGTGATCTGATTATAAATGATCACAGGAATGGGAATCATCCACATTAGGTAGCCCAGCGGAAAAGAAACGGCACGAAGCATCTTCCAACCTGCCAAAAACAGAATCAGTCCTGCAAGCAACACCAGCAAGGAGAATCTGCTGGTAAAGAGTTCGGCACCCAGAGAACCAAGCAAAAGAAGAGCAATAGCACCCAGCATCACGACGAATCCAAAGTTGCTTGGCTTGATTTCTGTTTTCGTCCAACGTTTGCGCTCGTGCCAGAGAATGTAGCCCGCGAACAGCGGAACGAAAAACCCGTGTCCATAGTCAGGATCGGTCCACCACTGCAGGACCAAATCCTTGATCACTGAAGCGTAAAGCATCAGAATCAGGCCTGCCAAAATCACACACCACACTACTAGCCGCCGGCTCCACGGCCTCGTCTCAACGTGCTCAGTATTCGAAAAGGGTTCGGCCGAAACTGACAACCGGTCTCCTAAAACCAACGGGAAACATCGCGGAATACGACATCGAGATCGTTCGAAAGATGACCTGGCTCATTATACTTTGGACGGCTTCATTCGCGAAACAGATCTCGCGATTGAGGCGAAGGCAAAGAAGATCGTTACTGCTGTCTCAAGAGATGTCAACGAAAAACCGGGTACCAGTATTCACATTCATCCGCGAAACAATTACGTGATTAAAGGCGGAGGCAAGAAGATAGACCGTTCGCCCCGGCAGCACATCGATGTTCTGATTCGTACCCGTCTTTGATCGAAAGGTCCACAAAACGAGAATCTTTTCAAGCGTCAACTTACTAAAACTAAAATACATAGATCGGTTCGGATCTGGAACCCTGCGGCTGCAATTTGCTACCCAGCTGTCTCTCCACTCTTTTTCTCTTTCGACTTTCTAGCCTTTTCCCACCGGGCAAGCACTGCGTTACGGGCGATTTCACTTCGCTGCTCAGATGTAAGCTTTGCGGCTCGAATTTTCCCTCCTTTGGAACCACCCAATCTCCCTAACGCAACAGCGTGCGGGTTCTTCTTTTTGGTCATGTCTCCTAGAAGGTATTCCGCGAGATGCGGACAAATCAATACAAATTAACTGTTGACTTATACTTAGGCGCCTATGTATGATTTGACTTGTTCTTAGGCGTTCAAGTACATGGAGGGTCGATGAGGCGGAAATCTTTCGTTGAGATCGAGGCTGCCCAAAAGCTTTGGGGAGATCTCCCGCAGACAGCAATGGATTCCTTGAAGAGTTTGGTCAAGCGATTTGGGATTTCGGTTTCACTCGGCGACGTTCAGTACTTGGATGGTCGGTGGTACATAACGCATTCTGGCCTTCTTCAAATAGCTCAACGCCGGAGGTGTTCCGGACTCAGAACGAGCCTCCTGACTAAGTTTTGCGATTCGGCGGCCAATCGCTGGGTCTTCCGTGCAACAGTTTACAAATCTCCCCACTCGAAGGGTTTCGTTGGCTATGGCGATGCCGATCCTTCCAACACGTCTCCCCTAGTTCGTGGCGCCGAAATGCGTGTTGCCGAGACCCGAGCCGTCAATCGCGCTCTCCGAAAAGCTTACGGGATCGGGCTCTGCAGTGTCGAAGAGTTCGGGTCGTTCTCGGCTCCGCAAAAGCCCATCACGGCCACGCCACATTCCAATGGTCATCTCGGATCGAACGGCTCAAGCAACGGCCAGCCGCGATTACGTGACCAACTCTGCGTGCTGATTCGTCAGCACAACCTTGATCCTTCCCTGGTGAAAGCCTACGCCGCAGATTTCTGCGGTACTGCAACTCTCAAAGAAGCCAGCCGCGATCTGGTTGAGACTTTCGTATCGACACTGGCCGACGAAGCCGCGAAAGATCTAGGCGCCCTGGTTTGCAAGTTGAACAGCTACACCCAGCAGCCTGAGGAGGTGAAGTCGTGAAACGCCATTTGCCTGGTTTGCATTTAGAAGGACAACGCGGCGATGAAGTCCTGCAGGGCGTATTCCTCGTGCGGGTCGATCGCGCTTACTATCGTTGGCATCCGCAGAAGCCGTTCTTCGTTCTCAGCTTCGCGATACTTGAGCCTCAGGGTTTCGCTTCCCGCAAAATCTCTGGGCGAATCTACGCCACTTCAAAGGCGATGTGGCGACTGAACTGGTTCCTTCGCGATTTTGGCTACGATCGGGATTTGCTCGGGCGGGATGAGGTAGACGAAAAAGCCCTGGTTGGTCTCACTGGAGTCCTGCGAACCACGAAGAAAGTCTTTGCTGGACGCACCTATCTAGATCTTGCGGGATTTGCACCCTCCAGCGAATGGGAATTCATTTCGAAGGACGCTCGCGATGGCGTCCTGACAGGAGATTCTGGTGACGTACAGCTACACGCAGATTAGCCAATACCTTCGTTGTCCTCGCAGCTATCGCTACCGTTATCTCGATGGATGGCGGGAAAGAGACACGCGCGCAGCGATGGTTTTCGGCCGCTGCTTCGAAACCGCACTTGGCGCTTACTTCCGCCGAGAGGACCCATCCGCAGTGCTCTTCAAGGAATGGGGTGCTTTTCGGGATACTCCGTTTGAATATAAGAAAGGAGATTCCTGGGACCGCTTGGCCCACCAGGGAGTCCATCTACTCCAGAAATTCGCACAGGATGATCGCGTTCGCATTCACCGTCCACAAGAAAGCTTGCAGGTAAAGATGCTTCGAACTCTTCCTGGAAACAACGAGTTCGTTGCGTACATAGACGCTCTCGGCGCTCTCGATGGCAGGGAGCATTTGATCGATTGGAAGACTACAACGGCTCGCTATCCCGAGGAGCCGGAAGGGTTGCTGACGCTGGACCCTCAACTCATTTGCTATTCCTGGATTAGCGGTATCTCTGATGTTGCACTCGTCGTATTCGTGCGCAAGCAGCTTCCCGAGATCCAATACTTGAAGGCATCAATCTCGGAAGAGCAACGCCGAGAGTTTGGCCGGCTGGTCGAGACAACGGTCGGACAGGTCGAGGCAGGTCAGTTCCCTACCCACAGCGGGATTCGCTTCCCTCAGAACGCTTGCGTCAGCTGTTCGCATTTAGGGCTGTGCTTGAATGACAAGACGATGGTCGACGCGAACTTGATTCGCCGGCCAGGAGCGAGCGATCTTGATTGGCTTAACGAGCTTGTGGATTAATAGGCAGATGACTGCCCCAGAGCTGAATCGCCGACGGGCACTGGTCGTTCTCGGGAAGATCGACGAGATCTTGTCCTGGGAGCAAACCAAGGAACGAGAGCGCGATCGGCGATTTGTGGAGCTGGGCCAATACCTATGTGAAGTGCGATCAGGTCAGTATTGGAGACTCGAGAATCTGAAATCGTTTGATGAGTATCTCGAGAAGCGTTTTCCTGAGTCGCGCCGGAAGGCGTATTACTTGATGGCCATTCACGAGAATTTGACGCGGATTCCAAAGCAACATCTTCGAGAGATCGGTTGGACTAAGGCCACGGAGATGGCCAAAGTGGCGCGCCGAGACGGACGTGGCTTCGATTGTGCAACCTGGTTGCACAAAGCCCAGGAGCTACCGAAAGATACATTCAAAAGAGAGGTAGAACGCCACCTCACGGGAAAAGAAACGGAGCCCTGGGAGATTATCTACTTCAAGCTTTACAAAAGTCAGTTGCCCGTGGTCGAGCAAGCCCTCGAGACGGCGGCTCTTATGCTCGGGACTGATAAATCTCGGGGCTATTCCCTCGAAATGATCTGCGCCGATTTTCTCGCGGGCGCTGCTTTGGAGACGGGCGGATCCGATGAAAATCTCGGACGCTCGGCATCCGGCGGTTATTCATCCGCAACCTCAGAGCAGCCGGCTGCTACAGAGGGCAGGCGACATGAATAACCCGACTTCGCAAAAAAATCCCCGAATTCGGGAGTCGCCTAAGGTTTATGCGAGGCTGCGTAGGAAAATCTTGGAACGCGATGGATGGCGCTGTCAGAAATGTGGAAGCTCCAAGAATCTCGATGTTCACCACATGAGACGGCGCAGCGCCCTGGGTGACGACGCAGAGACCAACCTGATCACGTTATGTAGGAAATGCCATCAAACCCTGCACAGGTCCGCCAGAAGGCTACCGACGGCAGGGTTTGCTCAACCGTAAGCCGCGTGAATGTCGTACCACGCCAGGGGCTCTTTGCCGAGAGCCGAGCGAACCAAGTTGTAAGGCGCCTTCAGCGAAGGATAGCGGCCTTCCCTTCCAAACAAGGAAATTTGGGTAACGATTCGACGTAATCTCACGAGCAAAGCCTCCGCATCAACCCAATGCCCCTCAGCTTCTTCTCCAAATGGTCCCGTCATCAATGTATCGAATCGCGTTTCAACGTACCGTCCTTCACGTGGAGGGTTTGGGCAATGGTGTTTGTAATGAAGTTGCTGATTGACCAATTTGAATCGCCTATATCCGGCGACGTGGAGGTGGGAAACAACATCGATGCACTCGGCAAAATCATCCGTTGGAGCTTCAAGCGAGATGAACTTAGGTCGTTCCGAGAATTCAAGCAGTTGATGAACGCAGACGTGGTCCATGCCTTCGATATCGATTTTCAGATAGTACGGGATGCCGTAGGCGAGGATAACATCCGAAAAGGTAATGGCCTCAACCTCAAACACTTTGGGCTGATGTCCGCGAGAGATGTTGCGCTCTGCATGTTTCGTATCAATCGTACCCCAATCGTCATGGCCATCAAAAACAGAAAAAGACACTGGGCCGCGCTGATCGGCTATGGCGAACGGAACAATCGCAAGGTCTCCAGATTCAATGAATCTAGCGAACTTAGCAGTGCAGTCTCGCACAAAGTCAAGCCTAGCTTCTATAGCTACAACGCGAAAGCCTTTCTCCAGGTAAAACGCCGTGTCTTTACCCGTATGCATTCCGATGTCCATCACCAAGAGCTTATCGGGCATAAGCCGCTGTGGGCGTGGCGGAATAAGACGAACGGCCATTATTTTTTTTACCTTGCGCTTTCGCTTTTTTGCGGCAGCTATGGATTTTAGCATGCCGAGGTGAGCATTGTTATGTCCATCGGGGGAGCCTGGCACCGGTGCCGAACCTGTACATTTGATCGCCGTCGTCGCTGCCGACGCCAATGAGATACCGCAGAGAGGGCGCTTTCCGCATTGTGTTCCAGAGTCTCTGCTCCGTTAAATCCTTCCGGATCCATTCGTACATCTTGGGGTCGTAATAATCGGCCACGCTGGAAGAAGGGTTCCAGATAGAGGTGGCTCACGGCGTACATCATGTTCTTAACCTCTCGGCCAAGAGCTTTTCGTCTTTCCAGGACACTACGCTGATTGCGGGATTGGTCATGGAATACAAAGAGGGACGGACATTGATCACAAAAGAAAATTTAATCGGATCGAAATGAAGTCCCTTCAAATCTCGAGGAAACTCGCTTTCCTCATATGTCATCGCTGCATCGATGGGGGCGTAAAGACCTAGAGCATTAAAGCCCCAGGTGGTACCTCGCTGCTCAAAAGAAGCAGTTCAACTCACTCTCGCATGCTCGTATGGGAGATCTGCAAAGGCTCATCTGCGCCTGCGAATGATCAGCAAATTGTTGTCGGGATCGCTGAACGAATTCGGCAGCTCTACGAGTGCGAACTCATCATCTGGGAACCGCTTCGTGCAGATGGTTTCGAGTTGATTGTGCCATCTCTTGATGGTCTTCTGAAAAATGTCTTCGATTACGTAAACTCCACCCGGACGAAGGTGCTCCAAGGATCCCTCCAAGAACGAAATGTTGCTTTCAAAAGTGTGCAGGCCGTCATCAACTATAATGTCCATGCCACCCTGCAAAACAGGCTGCGACCAGAGATCACTTATTGCGACACGGTCAAGTTGGTCGCAGTAGAAGGTCTTGATGCGATCTTCTTCGAACAGAATGTCACGATCGATATCCGCGCCATAAATGAACGCATAGGGGAAGAGTTCGCGCCATCCGCGCAAAGATGCCCCGGGTCTCCCATTTACCCCCATGCTTGAGGCGAGCTTTGGGTTGTTGGTGCCCAAACCGACTTCGAAGATCCGTAGTGGTTGATCGCGGAGTTTGCCAAAGAGCACAGAATAGATAGTCGTGTAATTGTGCCAACCCTGACCCTTGTCACTGTCATGCCTGGTCATTACACGGCACATCTCCGTTGGAGCAACTACGTTGATACCGCGAATCTGGTGTACAAGTTCCGATGTGTGACCGCCGGGAAAGCCTTGAACCTTTGGAGTGCGTCGGACAAAGAAGGAGGCGACTAAACGTGGCAAGTAGAATCGACTATGCCACCAGCAGGAACGAGCGTACTGATAGGCTTGCGGTGAGAGGCGTCTAAGCAGTTCACGGGCGGTTGATATCATTTGTAGTTCACAATCACTATACTTAACGGTAATTCCCGTTTTCCATTTTCGACCGAGCGACAACATTCGCCCAGGGCGCCTCTGAATTCAATCGCTCCATCAGGTTTTGGTTGTTGAGCGCCGCAAGAAGCGCGGAATCCATCAGTTCTACCTCTCGTGAGGCTTGCGTAGCCCTGAAACTGCGCCTTTTCACCCGAAGATTCCGACACCTTGCGCTCCCATGGCTTCCTCGTCTCCGAAATCGGCACCGACCAGGCGCGCGCCTACTCCGTGAATTGTAACGCAGCGCCCCTCCTAGCATAGACCCGTACAGCCGCGACAGATGGAAGAGTTCCGGATCGCAGATAATTTGACAGTATGGTGCGGCGGATCGTCGGTTTCGAAAACGGTACGACGGTTTAAGCCTGAATTTCCGATTTAGACCATTGGCTTGTGCAGCATTGCTGTTCCGCTGGCGTTAGATACTGCGGATCGAATGGCGGTAACTTGGTGGTCTGAGTTGAGTTGCGGAGATCGATGTTCTTCAAACAGCCGGAAATTATGGCGCGAGCCTCTGGACTTACGGCTCGCAGCGTACTCCGCTACTAGTGTTGAACTGCTTGAATAATTTGCTGATGAGCACTTTTTACCACAGAGACTACGTCACCGTAATTGCGCTCTTCTCCACCGCACATGAATGACTCAAGCGGAGCACTGCAAGGAACCGAACGGACTCCGACGCCACCAGGGCCAGTAACGGCCTCGCGTCCGTCGTAGGCATTGTCGGAAAGCGAGACTAGTCCCCAGTTATTTTTCTCGCTCCAATTATCGAGATACTGCCACCAAAAAACGCCTACGTATGGCCGGCTACCATTCGCGCCATAGGAAGCACTGGGGTAATTGGTTACAGCGTTGAAATAGTCCTGTCCGCGGGCTTCTTGGGTGGCAAATGCTCCGTCGGCCGTGTAGGAGAAAAACGCTGAATCAGGATTTGCTAGACGAAATTCACTTACGTAAAACGGTTTGTCGCCATAATACGCGAAGATGAAGTCCAACATCGGTTGAGTCAGCGGCCCAGCGGGACCAGCGGCCATCTCCATCACATCAATGTCCCGAGCGGCTGCCTTTAGAACGTTGCGGTTGGATGGAGCACCCCACGTTCCCAACGAAGTCGGTCCAAGATACATCACGCCGGGCATCCAGGTTTGAATTAGCGTTCTGCACATTGAGAAATAATGATCAGCAATCTGGAAGAGGAAATTGTCGAGGTCCAATTTCACAGCGACGTTGACATCCAGTAGAGAAACGAAATCAATGCCGGTCCAGATTTGATGGGAAATCCTTCCATCCTCATCCATAAGGCCGCTGCCAATACCCCAGCCATTCTTGACATAGTTGGCGGTGATTGCTGCGCCGCTGGCCGGCGCATTCTCGCTGCTGAAGCTAAGGTTCAGTGCACCCGTGGCATAGTCAATGCTGCCATTGAGTTTCGGCCCCCACACGGTCCCGTCGCCCTGATCGCCGGCCACAACTTGGCCGTCCACCAAGATCTGTAGCGTGAAGGCCGTTACGGTAGTGTCAGTCAGCGTGCGGCTAAAGGAAAGCGTCGAATCGTCTCCGGAGCCGATGGCTTCCACAACGCCGCTTCCGGAAGAGTCAAACGTCGTGTAATTGGATCCCCAGGCGGAATTGAGCGTCCCAATGTTGCCGTATTTCGCTGCCAGTTGATCGCGCAGTGCCTTCTTTGAGTAAACTGTCGCGTCTGGGTATACGAAACCTTTTGACGAGTTCGCCGTCTGCGACGGTGACATCGTGAGAACGAGCCAGCCAAGATGAGCGTTGCTATACCCGGTTTTGAAGTCTGGACCGTTGCCGAAACCATACATCTCATCGCTATCGTCCGCATTCATGCCGATAAGGTACTGCTTGTAAGACGACGCCTTGATCGCAACCGGATACGGATCTTTGGCCAGCTCGGTGGCCAAAAAGACGGAAAGGTTGTTATCGTAATAATCGGCGACGCCGACGTTGGGTCGATAGCCGGTGTAGAATTTGCTAAGCCCATACAACATGTTCTTGGTCGGCTGCGGTGCCCAATTGTTTTCATTCTGCATTCCGTAGAGCGAAGGACGAATCTGGCCAATGAACGGAAGCTTCACCGGATTCGTGTGGTCCGGCGTGTTCCACGTATCGTCCGTTTTGAAGGGCAGAGTATAATCGTAAGCGTAGGGCCCGACAGTATTGTATCCCCAAGACTGGATCCGCTGAAGCTGCGCGGTCGCCCAGTGGGAGCTGCTGTCGCCGTACTTGGCAGTGACTCGGGCATTGTAGCTACTGCCCATTTCGTCGATTGAGCTGGACCCGGCGAGTACGCACATGCCAATCATGAAAAGGCCGTTATTGTCGGGATCCACGAGCATCCACTTATTACCGAACTTTTCGGCGCGGAAAATGCCCGTCGGTGCATTCGGCGAAGGCATGTTGGCGAATCCACCATACTGATCGAACGTAGTGTCGTTAATAGTGATCGCGTTCGATTGTGTTGCGCTTCGCTGTCTGGTGCTGGAGTCGACCACTTTCACCGTAAATTGATACTCGCCATTCGTGTTCGGTATTCCGCTGATTTTTCCGTTCGCTGACGCAAGATTGAGTCCGGGGGGCACGTTACCCGAAGAAATACCCCACGAATATGGTGCCGTTCCGCCAGTCGCTGTAAAGGTGGTGCCATAAGTCTGCGAAACCTGTCCGTTGGGCAGCGCAGTGGCGTTAATTGCAAGTGACTGACGATCGTTAAGAGCAATTTCGAAGGTCAAGGCTGTTCTTGCCGTTCGAGGAGGTTGAGAACTATCGGTGACCGCGAAAGTAGCGACAAATTGACCTGAACTTTCCGGCGTACCCGAAATTGCGCCAATACTCGAATTGAGAGACAAACCCCAAGGAATCTGCCCAGACTGAATCTTCCACGCATAGGGTAAAGTTCCTCCCGACGCAATCAAGGAAGCCTGGTATGGTGATTGTATCTCGCCATTAGGCAGGGCGCTGGTCGCAATTTTCAAGAGTGTCGTTGGTTGAGGATCCTGGACGGGCTTGCTTAGCTGACTTATGGCCCCCGTACAGCTAGCGTTCATGCTCGCAAGTAGGAGTACGAATACGATTGAACCTTTCAACCATACCAATCGATCCTGTAAGACCCGAAGCCGTACGCGGGTTGTTCCCCTGCCAGCTTTGACTCTTGTCATGTTTGCCCCATGAAACTATTGGTTATCGAGGATTTAACAATAGCGTGTACTTTAAGAGGCGTCGCCTGTCCGTAAGGACAAATACAGTACAGTACCTTTGTTGCTTGAATGGGTTGGTAAGCCGCGCCTCTGGATACACTATGGTGATTTCTGTTGGGAAGATCAGATCAGGGGATACATTTTGCAATGGGTGGACCCAACACTTTTGTAAAAGATAGAGGAAGTCTTTTCCATATTTCGATTGCGGCGCGGAACCGCGGGTTTCTGCGATCCAACTCTAGCGTTTTTTCATCCCGAGCGGACCACTGATACCAATAGAGAGGAATGATCCGGGTGTTCCACTCGAGCTTGAAGTTGTAAGTCGGAGAGCCTATCGTCGATCTACCGAAATCAAATAGACGATATCCCTTTGCTGCTGCGAAGCACATGGATTGCCATGCCATGAACATGCTCGCCTTCAGATCCCTTCCTTCTGGGAGGGCAGCCGCCCAGTTCGATTCAATGGAGTTCCGAAATCCGGTCATGAAAGACGCACCGATGATCTTTTGTTGGTTTCGTACCCTGCAAATGAAGGATTCCTCTGGGAAGATAGATAAAATCTGTTCAAAAAAATTTTTGGTGTAAACAGGAGTTCCTAAGTCTCTCATTCTGCGCGCGAAAATCTCGTAAAAATCGTCCAGGAATTCAAGACCGCCGAATTCCGCCTCTAGACCTTTCTTGCAGCATCGGCGAACGTTACTTCGCATTTTGGTGTCGAACCGCTGGATTATAGCTTCGGGATCGGGATTCAGATCGAGCACCATAACAACCCGGTCCGTTTTTAGGTGCCAGTCAGCCGTGAGTTTTGTCATTTGCCGGAGTTCGACGTGCTTCGATTTCAATTTCCTTGCCAACGAGATAGCCTCGGAGAGCAAAAGGGACTCGGCATCCGGGCTGATCGCCAAGATGCCACCTTCACTGAAATAAGGCATTGAAGAAAGCAAATTCCCAAACAGCCGCGAATTCTGCCAGACCAGCGGAAGCAACCCGTGGATTTCTCCGGACTCTTCCGCCAGCAGGTAGAAAGTTCGCCAGCCGAATACGCGCTCCATCACGTATTTCCACTGCCACCGAAGATAGTTCACGCCATCATGTGCCGTGACGAAATTGTTCCACAGTTCAGCGTGTTGATCGCCCGCGAACATGACTTTCATGACTGTTTGATCCGGCCGGATTCTGAAGTAGGTTGCATTATTCTTGCTTTGGGACGAAACTTATTCTCGATTCGTGGTGTGTATAAGACGTTGGCTCAGACACAGCCGGTGATGATTTCCGCGCAAGCACAGCGCGATTCTTGCTGTTTTCGGAGGGAATGTCCGATTTTGCTACCAGCATCATTTCGAGAGACCCTTAGGTTACCACCAGCCGATCATCTATCGAATTGCATTTCACGGGGTATGTGCTCTGGAATTCTGACTCAATGAGCGGCCGATTTGTGGTGATACTCTAAATGTGTGTTGCTGTTTCTTTACACTACTGGGAGATAAAGGCATCTATATCTTGGGAGATGTGACTAACCTTCCCTTGGTCGATGGGTGTATGGATTCCATTGTTAGTCTTCATACGCTCTATCACGTTCCTGCTGATGAACAGAGTGAAGTGTTGGCGGAAATCTATAGGCTACTTAAACCTCGTGGTACGGCCGTCATCGTGTACTCCTAGGGGCGGCGCTCAGTCGCCATGTTTCCATTCTCATTAGCAAGTTTTGTTATTTACACAGTGCGTGGTGCGCTACATCTCAGATTAGGACAAGGCAAAGCGTTCTATGAAAGATTATATTTCCATTCGCACCCCTACTCGTGGTTCGTGAAACAACTGAGCAGTTGCCAGTATCCGATGTTTGTCATACGCAAATGAAGATATTTGTCGGCATCTCTTTTTTGGTCGGCTGGTATGATGGGAACAAATGCAGTTCAGATATTGAGAACTATCCCTATTCCGTTCCCAGTCCAATATGCAGCCACGACTGCCGATGAAAGGATGTCATCACGAAATGTTCAGGTTCGATAGATTCTGCTTTATAATCTTAGTCTTCTGTGGGTTCAATATCGTCTGCGGACGCCATGGTGCTGTTCAATCAACTCTCAAGAACGCACGCATGAGCGCAACCTTGCAGCAGAGGCAAACTGCGACTTCCGGTGGCAGCGTCCAGGATAGTACTAGCCCGAACATCACGATGCCTTCGCCGCCGCCGTCGGGTCGAACCGGGAGTGCTTATGGCGCCACCTTATCCGCTGTCGGGGGCACGCAGCCTCCAACCTGGAGCAACAGCTCTAGCTCGCAGCCTAGTTCAGTTGTCCTCGCGGCGACCAGCGGCCCGATTACTAGAGCGCCGAACACCGTCGGGACTTTCAATCCCACACCACAGGTAAATGATTCAGCACAGCAATCGGCAAACAAGACGCTGCCGCCGACAATCTCAAGCACATCCGTTGACCAGCACGGCGGCTTGAGTTCCGTCCAATGCACTTCGGCGACAGGCTGGTTTCACATGGAGAAGATTGGTGCCCGCTGGTGGTTATGTACCCCCGAAGGGCACGCTTTCTTCTACAAAGGGGTGAAACTAATCAGCCCGGATAACAGCTCCGACTATTTTGGTAGGAACAACTACTCTATTGTCATGTCCAAGTACGGAAGCAGGAATAATTGGGCCGACATGACCGCGCAACGCATCCTGAGTTGGGGATTTAACACGATTGATGCCGGCTCATCGGTATACATGATGCCCTGGCTTACCGACGGTGACTGGCCGTTAGACGGCAAAAAACTACACACTATTCCAACCAAACTGCCCTTCATCGTCGAAATCAATCCCGGTAGGGATTCGGTTCGCAATGTCTCCTTCGGCACCGATAACGGAACCGGCAACAAAGTGCTGCTGACCGAGGCAGTTAAGAATGTGGTCTCAGGGTGGTCGGCATTCTATACGGGGTGGCGCTATTCGATCATTCCCGACTACTACGATCCTCGCGTCTATGCGTTTTTCGATGCGGAGTTGAACCCTGGTATGGATATAAATCAGCTCTCCCAGATGTGGACATCGCCGTACCTCAACTACTTGATCGGCCTGAGTATCGAAGATAGCGACCAGATGGCGGGCTTCACGACAGACCCTAGCTTCAATACCAAGGCCAGCCCGGAATGGGGGTGGACGCTTTCCACGATGGCCCCAATCATGACGGCTTCCTATGGCGGCCACTGGAACTACCACACCGATACCACGGTCTACGGCAAGAAGGCGCTGCATGACTGGCTGGTTGCCAAATACACAACCATTTCAAGCATGAACACTCATTGGGGGAGCAATTACAGCAGCTTTGATTCCACTGGCACCCAGATAACGGGCGAGGCAGTGGGTCGCGGTGACGGCAGCACCCCCACGTTTAATCACACAGCCGCCCACATGACCCCCAGCCGGTTTTCCATGCAGGTTCTCGTCAATGGCACGGTGATTGCCGGTGAGCACAACAATGGTGTGAACTATTGGGATAACGTTACGGATGTGAGCGCAGGGATGCTGACTGGGCCGCAGGTAAGCGGCAGCGTCACCTTCGGCACGGGAACCGTGGCCCTGACTTTCACTCCGGTCAGCATTCTCCTGAATAGGTGTCAAACCGATGGCAGGACGGTCACGGTGGAAACTTATCAGCAGCACGGTTTCTGGACGGATGCGAAAGTCACAATCACCGACACAAAGAACTGCAACGTAAGTAACCAGACAATCACAGTGGTTGATCCCTGGCATTTTACTTTTGCGAAGACGGGCAGCTTCGCCACTGAGTATCCCGGCAAAGGCAACGCCACTGCCGCGATTCCGCAAAGTGGCGATGCCATTGCTATCAATTATGTGCAGAACGGTTACAGAATCGGCACGGGCTTTATAGACGAGGACGGGCGTCATTCTTGGATAGGTAAGGACTATGCCTACATGACCGACGTAGCCCCTAACGTGGCAGCAGACTTCCGTGCATTCCTTGTGTCTATGGCTAAATACTACTTTGGGACTACTGCCAGTACCCTCCATGCCCGCTATCCGAATCTGTTGTATTTCGATGAGGTGGGTACCTGGAACATCCCGGCCCGTGCAGGCACACTGCAAGGCTCCGCACCGTATGTCGATGGCATCATGTCCGGGGACCAAATGCTGTTCACTCAGGGGATGATAAACTTCCAGTACCAATATTGGGGGGACAAGCCGCTCTTAGAGGGCATTTTCGTGACGGCCAATCCGGATTCGGATATGTTCCCCTATCAGGCAAACAGCAGTCTTGCTACCCAAGAAACCAAGGGGCAGCAATACTATGACATCGCAACGCAGATACGCAATTTGTCATATCCGAATGGCTCCCACCCCTATGTAGGATATGGGATATGGGGGTATCGAGACATGATGAACGAGCGTCTGAACTGGGGGCTGGTATCTTATGGCGACAATGCGTACGACGGGCATGAGGATGTCACCGGAAAAGTGCAGTGCTCACCTCCTTTGCAAGCGTACACTTGCGGCGGCGAGCCTGCATACTGGACCTGGCGTGCGGGGCAGATGGTCACCGTCCCTTCTACCAATCCGGGCAATCGGATTCAGGTAGACATCGGCGGATCCTACTACATATTCGAAGTCACGCAGGCGGGCATGACGGGCAACGTCCAGCCCTCTTGGCCCAGCAAGGGGAGTAATACCGTAACGGACGGCAGCGTCGTGTGGAAGAATGTGGGCAAGAAATCAAATCCCAATGGCTTCGGCGACATGATTACGAAAGTAAAGCAGGCCAACGCGCTGTGGATGCGGTACTGAAGGCTATACGGAAGCAACTCAGCGAACTCCTGGTCTTGCCATGCCGACGCAGTCGTCTGCCAAAGCAAAAACGGCATTGAAGAAAATTTCAGGGGCAAAGGCCCTTGCTGTTTGCTTTGCGTTCAGTTCCAAGCGAGTACAAAGTTCAGTGTCGGCTAGGACGCGGGCGATGGCGTGGTGCAGAGCCATGGCCCTTCCGGAGGGCACGAGCAGGCCATCGTGTTCGTTGATAATGTAATCTCCTGCATCATCGTCAGCAACGATGACGGCTTTACCCATGCTCATTGCATTGCCATACACCGTGCGTCCTCCGGTTTCAAGTGCACCCGGTCGGAGTGGGACCACCACGGCGGCGGCGCCAGCCATCAGGCGGTTAAATTCGTCCGGTGGCAAGCCCGCAATGATTTCCACATTGGGCGGCAACGTAGCGGCCGGCAGTTCGTCCAATTGTTGAGTAACTATTATAACGCGAGAGTTCAGGCCTCGCGCCGCAGCTACCAGCGTTGCGTAATCGCGGTTAGAGTTACCCCCAGAGAAAACATAATTGCCTCGGCTTACGGGGTACTTCTTGCCATACAGTGAAGTATGCGAATACAGGAACACGAGCTTCTCGCGCGGCACGCCCAGTTGCCGCGGGTAGAGTTCCAATTGCCGACGAGAATACACCAACACGCGACTGGCCGAATTCGCGACAGTGCGGTACAAGGTGCGCTTGAACAGCCGTTGCACGCGCGACATTGGCAGATCCCACATGGACTGCATAAAAATGTGGGGCACCTTGTGCCGTCGGAATTTCTGCAGGACTGCGAACACGAATGCCAGCCGCTCACTGCCGGTAATCACCACCTGAAAGCTGCTGCTAAGGCGAAACAATTTCCAGCCCCAGGCCAAATGCTTTGTAATCGGAAGCTGTCCCCTGAATCGCTCCCAGTCCTCTATGTAACCTGGCAGCAATATAGTGCGGCGGCGCCAGATTGGGTCGAAATTCTTGTGGTGTGTCGTCAGGATAGCACTTCGTGGTAACGCATCGAGCCCGTTCGTCTCCATCAGCGCACTTCCCCGTTCCTCTCGCAGGTTCAACCCCTTAGGAGATTATGTTCGAGTGTACCGCTGATTCAAGCATGCGACTGTTGATGTCGCCGTGTCGTCCTCTCTCATCGTCTTGCAGTGAAACTTACGCGCCCGCTGCGACCTGACCTAAAGAAGTCCCGCGGAAGTTCGAAGGAACGGCGAACCTATAGACGAGCTTCCGAAGTCAAATAGACGATAACCGTTCGGCGCTGCGAAACACAGGGATTTCCACACCATGAACATACTAGCCTTCAGATTCTTTCTTCTGGGAGGGAAGCCGCCCAGTTTGATTCGATGGTGTTCCGAAATTCGGTCATGAAAGATGCACTGACGATCCTTTCTTGGCTCCGCACCCTACAAATGAAAGATTCCTTTGGGAATACAGATAAAATCTGTTCGAAAAACCTTTTCGTATAGACAGGAGTTCCCAAATCTCTCATTCTCCGCGCGCGAAAATCTGGTAAAAATCGTCGAGGAACTCAAGCCGCCGAAGTCAGCCTCGTTTCGGAGTTCGCCTTCAGATCGAGCACCATAACAACCCGACCCGCTTTTAAGGGCAAGTCAGCCGTAAGCTGTCATCTGCCGGAGTTCGACGTGCTTCGATTTCAACTTCCTCGCCAATGAGATAGCCTCTGAGAGACGCCATCGTGTGCCGTGACGAAGTTGTTCCACAGTTCAGCGTGTTGATGGCCTGCGGATAGGATTTTCATGACCGTTTGATCCGGCCGGATTCTGAAGTAGGCTGCGTTGCTCTTACGTTGGGAATGAAACGCAGTCTCGATTTGTGGTGCGGATAAGACGTCGGCACGGACGCAGCCGTTGACGATTTCTTCTCAGGTACAGCGCGGTTCTTGCTATTTCTGTGGACGCTGTGCGATTTTGCTACCAACATCATTTCCAGAGACTCGGAGCTTAACATCAGCCGATCGTATATCGAATTGCAATGTACGGATGTAAGATCTCCGGAGTTCTGATTCAAAGAGCGGCCAATGTGTCGAGCGCTTGCGAGATCATGAGGCCTGAGTGTAGGTTGAAAAAAGCACGCAACGCCATACGTCAGGTTGCGCGGTGCAGCGGTCGAAGAGCCTTAATTAGGTGTATACGCGTAATGCGCGAAACTCACGGTGCCAACGAGCGGGACGGGGTACTCGAGTTACTGAAAAACGCCGATTATGCAATCAGGTTACTTCACCCTGATTGCCACTTTCCCCTTTAGGATTTTTGCAACGGTGCTGGGATGATCGAAATGCACTTGCAGAGATTGGTTTTCGGATTGATCGAATCATTCCACTTTACATTTTGAGAGGGCGATAAGAAATGTCTACGTCAAATATATTCGCTCCGGAACAGGAGGTTTTTTGAGCGATATGCCGAAAGTTTCGGTGATCATTCCGACCAAGAATCGAAGGGCTGCCCTGGAGGAGGTGGTCTGCACGCTGCTGGCGCAGACGCGTATGGCTGACGAGCTGATTATCGTAGATCAAAGTCAAACGGAGTCACTTTTGCAGACGAGTCCGTTATCTCTGAAGTACGTCTATAATCCTGAGATTACTGGCCTTACTCAGGCGCGTAATGAAGGCATGAAGCAGGCAACAGGTGACGTCTGGCTTTTCCTCGACGACGACGTCGTGTTGGAGCCCGATTTCATAGAAAAATTGCTAGCTGCATACGCTCCGGGCGTTACAGGAGTGTCCGGCATTATCACGAACTACAGTGCTCCTCCTATAATGCAACGAATGTGGACAGCAATTTTCCAGCTTGGCCCTTTTCATGACAGACGCCAAGCTATTTACTACGATGCGGCAAGACTCGCGGGCAGTGCACCCATAAAGGTTCGGGAATTCGGCGGCGGCTTGATGAGCTTCTGGGCCGACGATATTCGTGGGTTGTGGTTTGACAAGAACCTACGCGGCGCTTGCTTCGGGGAAGACATTGATTTCTGTGCCCGTCTGCCGCGAAACTGCGTTCTGCTGATTACGCCGCAAGCGCGGCTGGTGCACAAACACAGCCCCGAGGCTCGCAATTCGGTTCACTGGCTCGACCTGCACGCCCAAGGAACGAACTACATGCGCCAGCGCCACTGGCGATTGGGCGTCTGGAACGATCTGTGCTTCGCATGGCTTAACGTGGGTTATGCGATAGCCGCCACGCTTGCGAGTGTCCGAAGGATGTCTCCCGAGCCTTGGAATGCCTGGAGACAGGGTGCCAGGCGAGGACTAGCGCTTGGGAGGAACGATAGGTTGAAGTAGCAGCCGGGTTGACGCGCTCGTGCTTGCGCTTTGGGCAGAGCAATTTCCTGGCAAGGGGTAGTTATCCCGCAGATTCTAGTTCTGTTTCAGCTGCGGTTCGCGGTCACGACCACAGAACCGCGGAAACTCGAGAAGGTAGGACCATCAGAGCGAGCCTGCGAATTTCGCTCCAGGAATAGCGCGCCGCCAGGAAGAATCCTCCGATCAAACCAAGCCAGGTGACTCCAGAAACCACGAGTCCTTTGTTTTCCCAATATCTGGCAAACACAGCGGATAGGCCGACGATTAATAGGAATGCAAGATAGGTAGGCAGAAAAGAAAAATGGAACGGCATTCGACGCAGAAGAAGAAAAAGTCCGACCAGCTGATCAGACAACTCCGCGATTCCCCAGGCCACGATCGCTCCCCAGAGGTGGTACGGCGCCCACAAGAGCCAAAAGGCCAAACAGAACACCACCATCCTTCCGGCCTGGGCGATAACGCTTCCGTACGGCTGCCCAATCGCCGTAAACATAATTCCTACAAACCAGTTCAAGACCTGCAGAGCAGCGATCGGAAAGGCAAGGAGCCCGAGGTTCACAAGGTCTCTATAGCGGGGGCCGAGCACGGCGAAGAGGGGATGTGCGAACAGTATTGCAAAAGTGGCCGCGAGCATCCCGCACGGTAGCATAAATCGCAGATAGATTTCTGTGAGACGCCGCGAGGACTCGTAATCACCCAGCGCAAGCGTATTAGTCAGTGATGGCAGGAGACTATCGAGCATAAGCGTCGCGAAAGTAGGAATCACCGAAACGAGCGTAACGAGCGTCACATACCGGCCAAATTCCGCGAGTCCGCCAGCGTTCAGGATGAAAATGTAATCAAGTCTTGTACTTAAGAAGGTGAGAATGGAAACGAACTGTAATCCAGAAGTGAAGGGCCAGAAACCCTTAGGTAGAAAAAATCGAACGTCGCCAGGATTACTGCCGAGGAGATGGTGAAGACGCCTCGCGGCAAGGGTGGTCACAAAAATAGCCAAGACCAGATAGGCGCTCCATATGATGGCCACGTAATGGGAAGCCAAGAATCGCCGCGCGGCAAAATACAATATGGCGTACAGTACGAAACTCGTCAGGGTAATAATGCGGTTGTAAACCTGGGCCCACTTGATCTCCAGCAATCCCTTCAGAGCCGCGAGGATCAGAGACGATAGAATATAGAAAGGTGCGAGCCACACAAGAACGACGCCGAACCAGTTGCCGGCTTCGGGACCCAATACGTACCGCAGGCCCTTGGGCCAGATTGAGGCTACGATTTGATAAGGCAGCGTAGTTGCAATAATGACTAAGAAATAGGAAATCAAAAATGCGAGGCGCTTTTCGATCGGTAGTTCAGGCAGAAACTTGATAACAACGCCATTTCCCCCGAAAAAAAGAAAAATCGAGGTGAGGCCAACGTATAGCGACAAGACGCCGTAGGTACCAACCACCGCAGGATCGACGCGGGCCAGCAATACCGTGGTGATGTACCCGCAGGGCGCCGATAGAACAGAAAGCCAAAGAGTCCAGCGCATTCCCAAAATCATGTGATGCCGCTGCCGTTCGGGTACGCCGTTTAGAACCTCGGCGAACGATACCGTCGCCTTGTTTGTTGTTTCATTTTGCATATGTTGATTTTTCATCGCATTCTAGTTGCCAACCCGCGGCACCTGTCCCACGATCGACATTTCCATTGCAGATGAAGCTTTTGGTTAACGCGGCAAAACAGTCTCTTCCATAACCGCCAGAGGAACCGATACCTCAACCTGTCTCGCGAGTTTTTGGGATCGTGCGAGGGGCATGAGGCAAAACATTAGGGCGAAGCCCATCCAGCTGGTCTTTTGATACTCAGCGGAGACAAAAGATCCAGCCACGGCGAAACCCACTAGCCCCGCTTGCAGCGCCGAGGCAGTTTCTCGAATCAAAGGATGTGTAGAAGTAGACCTCCGTAGCTTCCCCAGCGTCCGGTAGGTAAACCAAAAGATACCAAGAAATATCAAGAGCGCGGGCAAGCCCAGCTCAGCGGCGACTTCTACGAACATATTATGTGCCACACTGTCGACTTGGATATTCGTTCCTGGTGCCATATACGAGGGCATGAGGAGTTTGAAGCGTCCTAGGCCTATTCCAGCGATGGGATGCGCTTCGATCATCCGCAGGCCGGCCTTCCACGCCTCCAAATGAAATTGAGTAGACCCGTAATCCGTGCTGGGATCCAGCAACCGGTGAAGCGGGGATCCAGGCAAAGCCACGCTCAATGGAAGCACGAGCGCACTCATAAGAACTAGGTTCCGAACTCTACGCTTCGTGTGCCAGACGAGAAAGAGTGCCGCTGTTACAAGTCCGAGGAATCCTCCACGAGAGGAACAAAAGATGACGGCTAAAATTGTGAGCAGCAAACAGACAATAGAGAAAGCCTTCTCCCAGCGCGGCCGTCGTCCATGCATGAAATAAAAGGCCAGCACAATCGCAAAAATCGCGGTCGCACTGAAATAATTGGAATCACCGACGATCCAGCCAGGACGGAAATTGACGCCGTAGATCTTGTACCCATGCTGCCACTCGCGAATTAGGTAGAGGGAAGCAAAACCATACGAGCCGACAAGCGTAAGGACCGTCCAGCGCAGACGTCGCAGCGTATCAACAACGGAAAGGGTGATGAAAATCAAGAGCAGCGAAGAAGTATAAATAATCAGAGGGCCGTCGCTCAAAGCAAGTCCGCCTCCCCTGGTGCATGCAGAAAGAACCGCAATTAAATACAGCAGGACAAACAGGCGAGTTTCCCAAGTACCTAGGAACGACGGAAGCGGAAACATCTGCCGAGAGAAGATGTGAACAAGAGAGTAGACGATGCAGATCACGCCCATCCACTCGAATATTGAAATCGGGCCAATTTTCTGCCCCCAAATGGGGTGCTCCATCAACGGAAGTGTGCCCACTAGCCAATAATAGAAAATCATTACACACGCCTCCGCTTGAGGGAGCGCTGAGCGGCAAATCGGCCCGACCGCAATTCATTCCAGCGAAATTCTAATTCGTGCCAACCCGTGTAATCGCGTGTCATCGTCTTCGGATGACCCATCCCGTGAGCATGCTGTTTGCTACTACCATAGCTACATCGCCAGGAGGTAAGGTCAGAGTTGTGGCTCCATTTTGTGCCGAGCGGCTCTAACCAAAACGTTCGGTCGCATTTTCTCCAGCCCCGCGATGTACCAAGCTGTCGATCGGCTGATTGGTGTTCTCTCTGAGCGAACCTGTACGAGACCTTTAAAGCCATCCTTGAGCCCCCGTAAGAAAGCCCGCAGATGGCCGACTCGGAGGCTGAAGAAGGCCATCATTGCAAGCTTGGGGATGAGGAACCGCATCCCTTGTATAAAGTGATAGTCCTTATATGCAATCCAAAGGTAATTGCGGGTGTAGAAGTAGTAAGTCCTCTCTGAAGATCGCGTATCTGATGACATCAGATGGCGCGCGCGAATTTGCGGTGCATATAAAATTCTGAAACCATGATCCAAAATTCGTAATGCTAAATCTAATCCCTCGTTCCCGAGAAAGATAGGTTCGTAGTACTTTCCGGCCGCTTCGAAAACTTCCCGCCGGTAAGCGGCAGCGCCCTCGACAAAATAATTCGTCTCGAATTCGGTAGAGCTGAAGTCCGCCATGCTTCGCGGATGACACCACTCCCTGCTGCGTACGACGCCGGTCTCCGCATCCCCCAAAAAAAAAGCCAGTACGTGTATATCGGGACGAGACCGAAACGCCTTCACTGCCCTGGACAGTTCAAATGCTGATTCCAAGAAAATGTCATTGTCCAACATGATTACAATCTCGCCGCAGGCGCGTTCGATTCCTGCATTCCGACCGCTGCAAGCGCCAAGATTTTGTCGCAATTCAATCAATTCTACCTCTGGTGCATAGTCCTCAATAAATTGGCAGATCCCGTCTCCCGAATTATTGTCGACAAGAATGATTTCCCGGTTGGCGTATTCCTGCATCCGCACTGAATCGAGCACACGCCGAAGAGCTTCGCGGCGCTTATAGTTCAGGATCACGATGCTGACGAGCGGAGATTCCGGAAGCGAACTCGCTGCATCCATGGTCGTTCCTCCGAGCTTTAAGCAAACAAATGTTATACTTCTAAATGCCTTCAAATAAAAAACCCAATCGGTGCGGTCTTTGCCAACAACTTGTCCGATTGTGTAGCCAGTCGCTCGTCGTTTGTACCTCGTTCAGCATCAGAACTTGTTTCACCCTTGGAGTCGAGACGTTGCGTCGGCCTTCCCAGACACGAAAAATACAACGCCGCGGTTTGCTGCACTTGCCTTTGTTGATTGAACTCTCGTTGTACCAGATCGCGGCCTTGACGGCCCAGTTTTTCAAGCAGCGCCGGTTCGCGAAGAAGGCCGCAAATGGCCTCCGCGAGTGCGACTGGTTGCCCGGGCGGGACGGTCTTGCCACTGATCCCGTCGACGACCACCTCGGGTGTCCCGTCAACAGCCGTAGCGACCACTGCGCGTGAAGCTGCCAGAGATTCGATCGCGACCAAAGGCAGCCCTTCGTAGAAGGACGACAAGACCGTAACGTCTCCCATGGCGAACCAATTATTCAAGTTTGGTTGAAACCCTAGAAAGCGTACCGTCTGTTGCAAATTGAGTTGAAGCACCTTGGCTTCCAAATCCCTCCGCAAACCCCCATCTCCGAGACAGATCACCTGGAGTCTTGGAAATTCGCGAAGTATAAGGGGAACCGCATCTAGCAGCACCGAGTGACCTTTCTGAAGCTCCAAACGTGCCGGTACAATCAAGGTCGGCGTGTCCTCTTGGAGACCCATGTCCTTCCGCATGGCGAATCGCTTCTCGCTTGGCGCACTAAAGCGATTCAGATCACAACCGTTCCGAATTACGACCACCTTTTCACGCGGTAGCCTCTTCCGATTTATCAAATACAATGCATTCGCTTCGGAAACTGCTATGAAGAAGTCCACAAAATACCCAAACGCGCGATCCAGAAGATTGCTGGACTTTAACCAACCGCGCCGCCAGTTTTCCGCAACGTGGTTTGTTTCCAATATCGCTCTGACACCGCAGGCCCAGCCAATCGGAGAGGCGAAACGACTACTAAATGACATATGCGAGTGAAGAATATCGATGTGTCGCGTCTTAAGAATCTTTACAAAATCGAGAATATCTTTAATGCGACTAGAAGAGGTCAGGGGTAGCTCGATCAGTTCTACATCCGCCGGGAGATCGGCGCGAACCTTTTCGGCAAGTTCGGGAGGACAAACCATATGAAAACGGAATGGCGTACGTGGGAGTTCGCGCAAGAGCGTTAGCATGTGCTCCTCGGCGCCGTAACGAACTCGGGTGCCAGTAAAGAACAGCACGGCAATTTCACGTGACTTCATCATTTCGATCCCGCCCTACGCGACTTCGCCAGACAGCTAATTTCTCGATGGAAACTCCAGTGCCCAACCGAACTACGAAAAATTGTATGTCTTGTGCCGATCGGGTTTTCGATCCGCAGTTTCCTGTCAGGCGTAGGAACTCGTTTGCCCGATCATGAGAACGGAAGTTTCATGCGCGCGTCCTCATCAAGAATTGCTGATAGTTCCAGATTACATCGTGAGCTAAATCCTCCCACGATGGGGATGGGTGATTCTTAGCCGTCATTCTCCTGACAGGCAAGTAGCTGCTCAACAATGCACAGTTCACCCGTTGCGCATGGGTCTGAGAAGAATCTACTTCCGCCGTTGCTTGAAATAGAAGAGTGCTGGCAACGAGATAGGTCCAGTGGCGAGGAGAAGCTTTTCGGAGAGTCAACCAACGGAGCAAAATGAGATAGCTCCGCTTCCATCCGGAGGCCCGCAGAATGTAGAACCAGCCGCGAACTCTTTTCGTGAATGGCTGCAGACTGATCCACTTATTGAAGAGTTCGAAGTCTGTAAGCTCCGTTTTCGCCCCTACCAACCGAGCTAACTCCCAGCGCCAAAGTGCGCGTGCCGCTTGAATGGCAGCCTGCCAATTTAGGTCAATTGAAAGGTCATTGGTGGCGCCGGGTACCAGTTTTTGGGCGGTGCAGTCAGCGACAAGGTTTGCAAAACTTCCGAGCTCAAACGGATACGCTCCTGTTGGCCTTTCACGGGATAACCGCAGGAGGACGTCCCGCCGTCCTCTGTACGTGGGCACATACGCTTGCACGAACACCAGGAACGACGTGGTCATGTCCAAATAGAGTTTCAGGATTTTGTACCGTAATGTTGCGGAGGGCAGTTTGTTCCCGCCGGAGAGTTCCGCCGCGCATTCAAGCATTTCAACCAGCCGGTTACATAGCAGACGCCAAGCATCCTCCAACGAAAGGTTCTCCGCCAGATAATCAGGAATGGATCGAAGGATGCGCTCATCACCTGCAACGAGCTGGCCGCAATGTTTGAGTTCGTATGTAAATATGTGCGCGGGGAGGCGCTGGAAATAACCCGGATGCACGGCGCTCAGATCAATTATGCATTGAATATTCCGCTGTAACAGATCGTTTTCGATCCGCCGACGAACTCCGTTGAGCGCCGCTGGTGCCGGGAGACTGGCGTTCTCTTCGAGCACAACCATGAACTCGACATCACCGCAAACTGTCCAAGAGTTTTCTTTACAAAGAAAAGAAGCTTCGTCGCGTGCCAAGCTTCCCGTCGAGATCAGCGCGCTCAATTGATTTCTGAATGCGTGCGTACATTCCCGCAGAGCACTGTCGCAAATAGCCTGTCGGAGTAAAGTGGAATCCAAAGGCGCCTCAGGGGTGTTCGTCGACCTCCGCGCAAGTTCTGGCAGACCACTCATCGATTCTCCGGTATGCCCACTAGCTGTTCTAATAGTGAGGAGCGGTCAGGAACAACTTTCCTGTCGGTCGATAGGTCGTCCGAAAGATCCCGGTGAAACTTTTCCACATACTTTGGTGGACAGACCAGAACGGGGCGAAAAATCTTGCTATCCAGTTTCCAAAGCAGAGCCAGAATGTGTTCTTTCACGCCGCCTCGCGCGACCGAATTCGTAAAATACAGAACAGTGCTGGAGATTGCATTCATGCTTGCTCTGATCCAGTGGGCTTGCGAGTACCAATTGTTACTTCCGTTTGAAGGCTCCCGCCGCCGGAGCGCGACACCATACCCTTTATGCGGGGGCTCAGCCCTGCTGCGTTTCGCATGCAGGAATAAACATCGGCGATGGTGCGCACCGATACAGTTGGTTGACTGCTGCTAAGAAAGATTGCATCGGACCAGGGATCTTGTGGGTGATAGCCATGCATTCCGATCGGCATCCAACCTCTTCCGTTAAAGTCACCTTTAGACACTAACCAGCCCGGGTGAAGCAAAAAGATCAGTTCTCCAAATCGTCGGTCTTCAAAGAAAACTCCCAACTCGCGAAGCTCTTCGTCAGGCAAACTACGCCCACAAGAAAGCCTGTTCAGACAATCGCGCACGGATTGCCTCGCCTTGTCATTGAAGAACCAAAAGCGCGCCATTGTTGAATCGTAGACCGCGAGATAATCACCAGGCATTTTCAGCCCAAGCGCTTCGATTTCACCGACGAGATCGAAGTGATGTTGGACGGGGGTCATGCCGTGATCGGAAATCACGGTTATCGTTGCTTGAGAGTCCACTTCTCGGGCAGCCTGAAATACTTTTCGCAATCCTTTTTCATACGTCCGCAAACGTTCCTCGATCTCTTCGGGCTCATTACAATGCATGTGTAGAAACATGTCCATTTCGCTTAAATATAAAAAGAAAAAAGAGGCTGTCTTCGACTGAATATCCTGGATGGCCCGGTCGATGATGTTCGCGTCGGATAAATAGTGATAGGAATACACCCTATGAGCGATACCCTGCGCGGAAAGATCATCAAAAATGGAGGATGAACCAGGGATGCCACCGGCACCGTAAATGTTCTTTTTTTCGACATAATTGAACAGAGGTAGAAATCTTGGGCTTACGCTGCAATCAAACAGTGGCCCCATCCCAAGGACACGTCGTCCAAGTTCTTTGAGAAGCTTCCGAGTTAAGCGATTGTCCAGAAGCGCGTCTGGTAAGAACCCTGCGGATCTTAACCACTTAAAAGGAGATCCCTCGGGGTCGTAATAGAAAAGATTCCAGTGGCCGGTCCGTGCAGGTGGCGCACCCGTGAGAATCGTCGGAATCGCGCCGGAACTGAATCCAAGAACGGTCTGTAATGGGACTCGGTTAGGCAGAATATCACTGAGGAATTCCCGGCCTTCTAGATACTGCCAGCCCAACGCATCGATCAATACAAATACTGCTACCATTCAGTTCCCTCTCCGCCAGCCCCCCGGTAATTGAAAGTCGCGGCCACGCACGCAACATATGGATCCCAGAGTTCTGCGTGGTCACAAATCTCGACATTCATACTTTGACAACTCGCGAGTTCCCGTTGATAGCCACAAAATTGCTGGCCCTACCCGTTTCAGTAGCTGCCATACTCATCGCGCTCGCGAGATATTCTCGGAAGGTGATCATTTCAAAATCGGATAGTACCTTTTTGATTTTTGCCTCGGTCGTCGAAATGTTGACGTAAGATTTGAAGCGCCTACCAAGTCCCATCTTCAGTCGGGGAGAGCCCAAATCGATTTCTCGTGGATGAACATAGAATATTGCGGGACGTTCCTGACGGAGGACACGCTGCGTCATTGTTTTGATTACGGAGTACGGAAAGAACCGCAGATAACCGCCGCCAAAGAAGCATATGGGTCTTCCCAACACGCGTTCGACGGAAGCTGGAAACTCTACAAAATCCGCAGATTCGAGTCGATAAGGGGCGTATCTTCCGTTCGGTAATCCTCCGTGTCCGCGGTGAGCAGGAAACAAGGATGAATCGTAGCGATAGCCAGCCTCAATTAACCTGTCAAAGAACCAGGGCGTATCTTTAGTCAGCGAAAAGCCAGAAGCCCGATAACCCCATACCCGCTGGCCACAAATCTCCTCGATCACGTTCTTTGATCGCGCAGCGTCTTCAAGGAACTCTTGGGAGGTCATTTGATATGCGAGTCTGTGCTCATACCCATGAGACGCAATTTCGTGCCCTTGTCGGGCGGCTTCTCGCACTAGATGCGGATATTTCTGCGCTATCCAACCGATAAAAAAGCACGTTGCCTTCGCTTTGCCTTCCTCCAGGATGGCCAAGAGTTTCGCGAAATTGCTTTCCACACGAGAAGGCAGGGAATCCCACTGGGCCATTTCTGGAGTCGCGGGAAGATCGAGAATGTGGTACCAGTCTTCTACGTCAATAGAGAATATGCATTTCATGACTAATGTTTTTTGGACCGGAATTCCGTGTAGGCGTTTCGGGGGGCGAACAGAGTTTGATCCGGCAAGATAGCCTTGGCGATGGGACGGTTTCCTTCTTCCACCGGAATCTCGGTACGAGAACCACGCGAATGTGCGGCACTTTCCCACACGCCGAATCGCGTCCCCGACAGTGCCTGGATTACTCCGACCAAAGCCGCAATATTCACCAGGACAAAAAAGAAAGGAAAGCTCGCCGCACCAGTCGATTGCCGGCGTCGAGTGGCGAACGACCAGCCCACGAGGGCGAGGCTATAGAAAATGACTTGCAAAGCTAGCACCAGCGCATAAAACGCATGTGAAACCAACCACAAATTCGAAAGAAGAATCAGCGCTAGAGGGACAGCGCCGAACCAGCGAAGAAACTTTCGCGAGAACAATTGCCAGGCTCGGAGTCCTCTGAAGCAATGCCGCAATCGCCAAAAACCGAGAATTCCTTGTCCACAAATCCGGCGCCTCCTGTTGAATTCTTCCGTCGGAGAACTGGTAGATTTCTCGAAAGACACCACGAGTGGATCGAACAAGATCGCATGTCCAGTCTTTCCGATGTCGGCGGGCAATTCAAAATCGTTGGCCAAGTCTTGCTGCAAAGTGCTGAAAAGGCTTCGGCGCATGCAAAAAATCGATCCATCCGCGACCAAGACAGATCCAATCCGGCTTTCCAGCGCGTTGACCCGGGCCTCGTAACCCAGCGAGGCTCGGGTTCCGGTCGCGACGCCAGAGTCGTCGTTTTCGCGAAGGGTGTGCTCGATACCCGTTACGCAGCCCACGCGAGGATCCGCAAAATGGCGAACCATTTTCCGAAGGCAGGCTGGTTCAATATGCGAATTGGCATCGGTGAAGAATAACAATTCGCCCTGTGCTAGCTCGTTCAGGCGATTCAGCGCTTCGTTCTTTCCTTTTCTCTCTTCGAGTCGTAGAGCTCGAAAGCGAGGATCGCTTACGTTTGCCAGGATCTCATCCGTGCCATCCTCGGAAGCGTCGGAGGCTACAAGCACCTCTAGCATCTCGCGGGGATAATTCCATGCTAAAGTTTCCGTGATCTTCCATCCGATGTCTTTTTGTTCGTTTCGCGCGGAAATTAAAACAGAAACCGGTGGCAGATATGAGTCTGAGGCGTCCGGGTGAAAAGGACGGAACAACCCGATAAACCAAAGAAGAGCCGGATAGCCGACATAGACATATCCCAGCCAAACCACACCAAGCCAGAACAGAAATTCGAACACACGGGTCATCGCGCCCCTCGTCCTAGCAGCACTATCTTCATAGTCTTGAATAAAATTAATAGATCAAGGCCAACAGAAATATTCTTTATGTAGAAGAGGTCGTAGCCGAGCTTCTCCTGGTTATCTTCGATTGTCGTGCAATAGTCGCGATTGACCTGAGCCCATCCCGTCGCGCCCGGTTTGACGGCCCATCGCTGACGATAATAGGGAATCTTTTCTACGCATTCGCTCTCCTGATTGGGCACGAATGGCCGCGGCCCAACGAAATGCATATCGCCGCGGAGAATATTGAAGAGCTGTGGCAACTCGTCCATACGAGTGCGTCGCAATACCCTCCCCAAGCGCGTGAATCGGCTATCGGTTCTCTCCGCAGGAAGATAGTTCTCGTCCTGGTCAACGCCGTTCTTCATGGTACGGAACTTGAACAGGGTGAAAATTGCGCCATGCAGCCCAACGCGCTTCTGTCGGAAAATTGCCGGGCCATCAGAGTCCAAACGAATTGCTAATGCAATCAACGCCATTAATGGGAATGCCAGGGTCAGACAGACAGTAGACCAAATGATAGATGAAGCTCGCTTATAGATCATTAGAGGCCGCGAGACCTCTAAGCCAGGAGAAAACAGCAACCAACTCAAGCGCAGAGATTCGACGGGAAGTTTTCCGGTGACCGCCTCGTACATTTCAGCACCGTCCTGAAAACTTACTCCCCGGCTCTTCAGCTGAAGTAACTGTTGTACAGGCAAATTTCCTCTACGTTCGTTCATCGCGATAACGATTCGTTCTGCTCTGTAAGGCTCAATTAAGCTGAGAAATTGATCGCCCGGTGTCTCGCCAGAACTCAAGCGAAGGTTTTCGTTCTCATCGCTCTTCAGTTGGCCTACCACGCGAATACCCAATTCCGGGCGAGCACCTAACTCCGCCACGAGCGACTCAGCTAGGGAGCCGTCGCCAAAAATCAGCACACGTTCGGCAAATTGGGAGCGACTATTCAGTGCCAAGAACAGCCTACGCCAAAGCAGCAGGATTACTGCCACGAGCGCTAAACCGATCAGGAAGATTCCGCGGCCAAGCTCTAAGGGTGGATACACATAATAGACCAGGGCCAAAAGTATGCATCCTACTCCCAATACCTGAACTAAACGGGTGAGGACCTCGCGCCGGTTGCTTAAAATTGATGTGTCGTAGAGATCAAAATAGTACATACAACCGACGAAAACTGCCGACACTACGAGAATCTTGGCTCCCCCTTGTTCGTAGCTGAGCATCAAGGCGGCGTCAGTTGCACCCAACCGTGCAATCGCAGCGGCGACGAATGCAAGGACAACCAGGCACGCTTCCGAAATTCCCAAGAAGAGGGTGCGGGTTGGAAAATGGGTATGGAGCAGGCGGATCATGAAGCAGCCTTCGATTTCTTCTCTTTTATCGGCTGGTTTTCTTTCTTCTTAACGCCGTAATATTGGTCGGAATAATTCACGCGATCGAATTCGGAAGCCTCGTTCAGGACCATTCCTATCCATTTCGGATTATCCAAAGCTTTCACGCCAATCTTCACGGCTTTGACAGGTGCAACGCCTTCGCGGACTACCAGGAGTGTGCCGTCCACTAGTCTCGACCAGAGGTTAGCGTCAACGATTGGCGACATGGGGGTTGAATCGACTACAACCCAGTCAAAACCGCCAACTATTCGCGTAAACGTCTCCGCAAATCGGGCCGATTGCAAAATTTGCGATGACTGATCGCAGGCGGACCCGGCACTGAGAAACCACAGTGGCATCTCATCCAATTTGTAGATGTAGCGAGCAATTTCATTATCTTCTTCTCGCTTGCGCCACCATTGATTTATCCCTTCCAGATCGCTCAACCCAAGCATGCTTGCAAGGGTTGGCCTGTGCAGATCTCCTTCGACCAGAAGTACTTTATAGCCGAAGTGCTTCGCCAGAGTGACCGTGAGGTTTGCTGCGACTAAACTCTTGCCTTCGTTGATCACTGCGCTAGTAATCTGTAACGATTTCAGCTCGCCCTTCTGACGTAGATTTTCCAGTCGAGCCGCCAAGGCTCGAAATTTTTCGGCACCTAGTCCCTTGGGATCCGTCAGGGCCACCAAACGCGACGTCTTGCCAATCTTGATTTTTGCACGAGGACCCTCTGCCATCTCGACGGGCGCTCCCAGAATATTATTTAACAGTTCGAGAGGTTTGTTCGGTTGGGGCGTAGTGGTTCCTCGCTTCCGTTTCTCCCCCTCTATTCTTCGCAATGTGTCGTAAAGCCGGCTCACTCTGATTCCACTCCCGATTGCAATTTGGTTTCGTCAATCGTTCCAGACGAATCTACCGCAACCTTATTAAGATGAAGATCCCCGGCTACCTCCTGGACGATCTCGGGGGTAATCTGGAGTTGATGGTGGCCGAAACCCAGTAGCAGGGAATTTTCACAAAGTGTGTTGACTAAGCGCGGTATGCCTCGCGAAAACTTGTGAATCAAAGCTATAGTTTCGTCGGGGAAAATAGTCGCCGCGTGCGAATTAGCTCCAGATAGTTGTAGCCTTTGATGAATGTAGCCTTGCAGCTCTTTCATTTCCAGGGGCTTCAGACTGCAACGTAGACCGACCCTTTGCTTTAGCTGCCGCAGTTGTTGTGAATCGAGCTTTTCCTCGAACTCCGGCTGCCCTACAAGCACAATTTGGAGTAGTTTGTGCTTGGTAGTCTCAAGATTAGTAAGAAGGCGGATTTCTTCCAGCAGCTCCCAGCTCAGCAGTTGG
>Ga0302324_100003302_pt1 | contig 36508 bp, 25 predicted proteins | sample Palsa_T0_1_FD_201949 | JGI IMG/M metagenome (GOLD analysis project Ga0302324, IMG submission 201949) | Peat permafrost microbial communities from Stordalen Mire near Abisko, Sweden - Palsa_T0_1 | ecosystem: Environmental > Terrestrial > Soil > Palsa > Peat permafrost | place: Sweden: Abisko... | reverse complement strand
CCCCCAAGCAGCACGCCTTCGGCGCGGATGATGGCCGTCCGCATCTCGTTCCTGATCTCGATCCCGTTCTCCAGATGGGTCACTTCAGCCGAGCGCTGCTGGATCACTTTTGGCTAGCGCCGAAGCGGTGTTCGCTCTATTCGCCAGATGTCCGCTTTTCGAACGCCTCATAGTCGTTGGCGATGGCTTGGGCCAGCGCGAAGAGTTTGCTCAGCAGTTCTTCGGGCGACTGGAACCGGATGTGCAGTTCGCCCGGACTCAACCCCACCCCATCCGGCAGGTCCGGCAATCGCTGGCGGAGGGTTTCCGGCTCCACCGCGATGGCCACGCGCGCGCCGGTTTGCAAGCGGCGGATGGCGTCCAACCGTTCGACCAGCCGCTCCTTGCGCCGCCACTCCATTTTGAAATCGGGACTATCGCGAATCTGTTCCAACTGCGCGATCAGCTTGGGCCGGTCAATCAAAAAAGTCCGGCCCGCCTGATAGCCGCCGAAACACCGTATCAGGTCGATGGCGCGGCGCCTGCGCAAACGGAACAGGAGCTCGCAGACGGCGCGGTCCACGACTGGCACATCCAGGACCGATAGCTCCGCAAGGATTTCAGGGACGCGAAGCAGCCACTGCGCTTTAGCTGGCATCCGGCAGGCCTATCCTCGTTGCCAGCCGGTTTCCTGCCAATTCAGCCCGGCGGTGTCCAGCAGCATGTGATGGATTTCGATCCAAAAGCCGCCGGGCTCGGTGTTCAGCACCTCGCCCAACAACAGTTGCCCTTCCCATTCCAGGCGCACGGCGGCGCGGCCTCCCACCTGCAATCCCGCCGCTAATTCCGCCGACAGGCGCATGCGCTTGCCGGAAAACTCGAGAATGCGCACGGGGCGCCCGGCGGACTCGGCGCCCGCCCCCTCGCCCAATACCCGCAGTTCCGCGGATTGCCCCGGCTTCCAGTTGAGTTCGCGCATAGCCTTCGCTGCCCAGTGTACTATGCCTAAAGGCGATGTTTTCTTTTCTCAAGAGCTTTTTCTCCGCGCGCATCCTCAGCCTCCTGGTTCCGGAGACGCTTCTTATTTTTTCCTGCTACGTTCTGGCGGCCTATTGGTCGGGTGGCGCGGACCCATCCGTATTCCTGCTTTATGACAACGGGCTGCTGCAAATCGCGCTGGTGGTGGCAGGGGTGCTTGTGGGCTTGCAGCTCAACAAACTGTATGTGCAGGTGGGCGTGCGGTCCAAGATATTGCTCTTACAGCAACTCTGCCTGACGCTGGGTGTGACCTTCCTGTTGGAATCGCTGCTGAGCTATCTGCGGAATCCGGAATTGGTGCTGGCGCCTTCCATCATGCTGCTCGGCAGCGCCTTGACGCTGGTGGTCCTGCTGGTCTGGCGCATGTTCTACAGCGCGGTGCTCTGGAAGAGCCTGGGCGCCAAACACGTGCTCTTCTATGGGACCAACGCGGCCGCTCTGGAAGCGGGCGGCAGTCTGGCGGCGCATCCCGAACTCGGTCTGACGCTGGCCGGCTACATTGACGACGAGCGGCCGGCGGGTACGCCGCTCAACGGAGCTCGGGTACTGGGTTCGACCGCGGAACTGGCGCGCGTGGTTTCCGAAGTCCGCCCGGACCGCATTGTGGTAGGTGTTACCGAACGCCGCCATGGCATGCCATTCAGAGAACTCCTGGATCTGCAGTTCCGCGGCATTGAGATCCAGCGCGTGGCGGAGTTGTACGAAGCCGCCTGCGAGAGGGTGTGCGTGGCCGAGTTGCTGCCCTCGCAACTGATCTTTTCCGACGAGTTGGGAGCCCGCCGCGGCGCCATCGCCCTGCAGGCCATTTATTCCAATATCGTTGCGCTGGCCGGCTTGGCGCTGCTGGCGGTATTGGCGCTGCCCATTGCCCTGGCCGTCAAGTTGTCTTCCCCAGGCCCGGTCGTGGAGGGCCAAATGCGCTGGGGGATGAACCTGGTCCCATTTACGCTTTTCCGGTTCCGCTGCCGCCGCGCCGACGGGCAACTTACGCGCGCCGGCGGCTGGCTTCGCCGCCTGCGTTTGGACGGGCTGCCGCAACTGTTAAACGTGATTCGCGGCGAAATGTCGCTGGTGGGACCGCGTCCGCACCATCCCGAGTTCATACCGGCTCTAATGCAGCAAATGCCCTACTATGGGCAGCGGCATGCTGTGCGTCCCGGCATCCTGGGTTGGAGCCAGCTCAACTGCGATTACGGCGGGCGGGTGCGCGATGCGCGGGAGTCGCTGGAGTACGACTTGTATTACATCAAGCACATGTCTCCGGCGCTGGATGCGTATATCGTGCTGCATAGCTTGCTGGAGGCGCCGTTCCGGGCGGGGTAGAGAAGAGCGGACGTGCTGTTCGCTGGCTCTCAAAAGAAGCCTTTTGTTCACCGCTCTCGCGGGAACGTGCGCAGCCGCCCTCACCGCGGAGGAGCGTGCCCAGGTTGGCACTGCGACGGCCCCGAGTTCACACAATCGCCGATTATGGGAAGCGCCGTAGTGGCTCCAATAGGCCCTCTCTTAGCCGTGGTAAGATGCGCTGACATGGTGGACCCCGCTTCGTCCCCCCTCACGCGAGAGGGAATGTTCGTCCCGAATGACGTCGAAACAATTGCCGGAATGCTCACTGTTTATGAGGCTCGTGATTTGACAGTCCAGTGCCGTCAAGCTTGCCGCGGGCGTCACACTGCAGCTCGCCGGGACGACCGTGTTCGAAGGGCGACAGTCGATACAGGTGAGCGGCATGGGCGTGTCTGGGTTCGTGCTCGGCCCTAACCTACGAAGCCATTCTACGTTGTCCAAAATAGAAGATAAGCGGCGAGCGGGCCTGAAAAGGCTGGCAATAGCGCGACAGCGGGCCGATGAGGCTTTCAGACGCCTGAGTGCAAATGATGACCTTCGGGGACCCGGTGATCGAAACGCAGCCCCGTCTGGAGGAGGGCCCAGAGAACGTCACGACCATTGACGACAAGCTCACTGTCTATCGGGAACCCGACTTAAGATCCGAGGCTGTCAAGCTTGGGGCCGGCACCACCTTGCGGCTTGGCGCGGTGGCCGTGTTCAAGGGGCGGCAGTGGGTAGAGGTTGGCACTGCGGAGATAGCCGGGTACGCGCGCGGCCCAGATCTACGAGACCACTCCACGCTACGAAAGATAGATTTGAAGTGGCGGAAGCTTGCGTTCGCGCTGTATGTGGCTGTGGTTGGATTTATAAGCATCTGCGAGGGCACGTACATACTCGTACACGGGGACGAACATATCGGTCCAGACCGGATCACCTTTTCAAAGGATGCGGGGCTATTACATAGGAATCCGGATGGCAGCAGTACCTATTCCGTTGGCACGGCGGCCATGCAACACGGTGCCGAGGCCATGTTCCAACTCGTATTCTCATCCCTGGGGGTTGCTGTTTTCGATGGGCTAATGCTCTTCGCTAACTGGATTGCGGACGCATATCTTGCTGGATGGCTTTCACGCAAGATCTTAGAGCGAACGGTACCTCCTGGTGCTTGGCAAAGGATCGTGCGTGTCGACGACAGCCTAGCAGCCCGTGGTAGTAGTCAGTCGCGGCTGAAAACGAGTTCTCAGCCGAGATTCCAGGAGTACCCGAACCTTCAACCCCGCTCCGGCAACGCGTTGTAGCGCCTCTGAGCGCGCCCTCCTCTGGCCGCGTCCAGCCGTTCCGAAAATAGTGACTACTACCACGGGCTGCTAGTGATGCCGTGCTTTATCCTGGGATTGGCGCTCAGTCTGGTCCTGGGTGCCTACGCGGACTCGCTCATTTCGCACGTGCACGCAGCAAACGTTCTCTATTCGTTCGCGTCCCACTTCTGGATCGTGTGGGTTACGCAGTGCCTTATTTTGTGGCCGATACCTTCGATGCTTTTTGGAGCGGAGACAGAACGGTGACATGCTTCGGGGCAAGAGCGGCGGTGCTTTCCACGGAACTTCTGTGTCGTGGCCCGATTCGCCGATGGAGGTGGAAGTGTGGACGTGAAGTGAAGCGCCCAGAGATCATCACGACCGTCATTCTACTCGCGACCGCAGGCTGTTCTTCCTTCACCAAGCCAATTGAGCGCGAATCCGTAGACTACGGCTTCCGGGCAAAGGGACTCCTGTTCGTCGAGCTCGCTTCGGGGTCAGGCGCGCGAGTTCGAATCGAGAGCAGTACTATCCTGCACTCGCCCAAAGGATATCGAGCCTGCCCGGCGTGTTGCACGCCAGCCTCATTCGCAATGGCCCACTCAAGCCCGCCGAAACGACAACCGTACGGTCTGCAGAGGCGGACACGACCCCAAGCATCAGTGCAGTCTCGGACGCCCTGGCCTCGGGATGCTTCGAGACTCTGGGGGTTGCCCTGCTGCGCGGCCGCCTCTTCACGCCGCAGGATTCCTCTGTATCGCCTGCTGTTGCCATAATCTCGATGTCTGCGGCAAAGGCACTGTTTTCCGACAGCGACCCGATCGGAAAGCGCATCGCGATTGGATCGGATGCGGTGAAAGCCGTGATAGTCGGGATTGTTCAAGACGCGCGTTTGTGGGTAGGACCTGACGCTCACCGCCCGGCGGTCTATCGGCCTTTGTTCCAGTCCGTCACGACTGAGCCGCAACTTGTGGTTCGCGTCGCGGGCGACCCAGAGGCCCTCATCCCAGCTATAACTCGCGAGGTTAGTGGCATGGGTATTGAGACCGTCCGAAGCGCCAAGACTCTCCAATAGGCCCAGGATGCTCGTGGCTGGGTTTGGTTTAGGAGAGTCTTGTGGTAGGTGCGGTTCTCGATTTGATGCACCAGCACGTTGCGGGTCCAGCCGAAGTGCCGCGTCGAACGGACGTAGAACTCCCGTTCGGCGGGATCCTTGCACTTTTCGAGAATCACTACATTGTGCGACCAAGCAATTTCTCGCACCAGCGGTGCGAGTTTCTCGTCGGCGCCGTATGTCTCGTGGAACAGCTTCATTCTCCAGAGGTTAGCGGTCGAGAAGCCGGCAGCGCCCGGAAATTCCGCTTGCAGGTCCCTGGCCAGGCTGGCAACCACGGACTTGCCCCAAGTCTCGCCCTCCTGCCGGGATACAATCATCCTGCCGATATCGGCGTAGAGGCTCACCAGTTCCCGGTTCACTTGGCGTAGCGCCGCCAGTTGCGCGGCGCGGATGCGCTGTTTGATCTCGCCTAAGAGCGAGGCGTAACGGTTCGGATTTGCGTCGTACATGTCTCCCTCGCGGCGTTTCCTTGTCCAGGCGTGAACGGCGCGCCCAGTTTCTCGCACCGGCTGCGCGAGAATTAGGCGGCCAATCGGCCGATGCCGCTACAGTTCAGCCCAGACGTCGGCTAGCACCAGGACGAACCCGGCCACAGGACCCTCGCCGGCGAGCCGCTCCGGGTTGACGAGCTGCTCAGGCTCGCATTCCGGGCGATAGATGTATACAGTACGGTGATCGGGGTCCAGCAGCCATCCCAGTTGAGCGCCGTTTTCGATCCATTCGCGCATCTTGGCTTTGAGCTTGGAAAGGCGGTCTGAAGGGGACATCAGCTCTACCACGAAGTCGGGGCAGAGCCGCAGAAACTTACGCTGCTCTTCCCTGGTCAACTCGTTGAGACGAGAGCGTAGAACCCAGGAGGCGTCCGGTGAATATGCGGCCCCGCCAGGGAGGTAGTATTGCACGCTCGAATCGAACGCCCGGCCACGTCCGTCTTTTCGCGCCCAGATTCTCAACTCGGCGCTAAGTTCGCTGTTACGGAAGCTGCTTTCGCCTCCCACCGGGGGCATGATCAGGATGTCTCCTTCCGCCGATCGCTCGATGCGTACATCCGGATTGCTGGCGCAAAACTGGAAGTACTCGTCGTCGCTCATCCCGCGTTCCCACTGGATGGCCATCGGCCGCTCTAATTCCTCGACCAGGATGTGCATGATTTTAGAATACCTTACTGCCCAGCCAAAGACACAGCGGTCGGGTCGGTAGCTTCGCGCGTCGCGATTCCGGAGAATTTTTCCACCAACGTCTCCCGCAACGAATCGACAAACGGGGCGACCACCATCGGCAACACATCGGACGCGAAGGGGCGTGTCAGCACCACATAATCTCCGTTCGAGAGTGGCACGCGCACGGTCCAGCCGGGGGCTCCGGAATCCTCGGCGGAGTATTCGAACATTTCGCCGGCCAGGCACAGCCGCGCCTGCTGGAATCCAAACTTCCCGCAAGCTTCGCGGATCACTTCCCAGCAACCGGCGGGCGCGCCGGCGGCGGCCAGGGAGGCGCGGAATTTCCGCAGCTCCAGTTGGGCGCTCACCGAACGCTGGAAATCCCCGCCAAACAGCAGACGGCCGGCCAGATCGAACTCGGCGTAGCCTAAATACTGAATGCCCAGCAGAACAAAAAGGCCAAAAAGCACCAGGAGCGCGCCGGAGAAACTGTGCACCACGCCTTGCAAGAGCGAAAACGCTGCGGCTAAGCCACACAGACCGTAGAGCACCAAAACGACGCGCCGCGGCGTAAACCCGCGATCCAGTAGCCGGTGGTGGATATGGCCGCGGTCGGCTGTAAAAATCGGTTGCCGCCGCAGAAAACGCCGTACGATCGCCAGCGCGACATCCAGCAAAGGAATCGACAGCGCCATCAATGGCGCCGTCATGCCCAGAAGCGTGGCCGATTTATTACTCCAGATGGCCGCGTAGCAGCCCAACAGGAAGCCGATCAGCAGGCTGCCGGAATCGCCCAGAAATATGGTCGCGGGATTGAAGTTGTAGCACAGGAAGGCCAGCAAAGCGCCGGCCAGCGGGAAGGTAGCCACCGCCAGCACCATATTGTGCTGCATCATAGCCGCGGTGAAGACGGTCAGCGTAGCGAACAGCCCCACTCCCACGGCCAAACCATCCAGCCCGTCCACTAGGTTGAAGGCGTTCATGCAGGCCAGTAGCCAGAGAATGGTCAGCGGGATGCTCCACCAGGCGTCCGTGGGAGTGCCGCCGATGGACACGATGCGTACGCCACCTACGCAGGCCAAGCTCGCCGCCGCGATTTGTCCGGCTAGCTTGATCCAGGCCCGCAGGTCGAACAGATCGTCCAGCAATCCGATCGCGAAGGCCAGCGCGGCGCCTGGGAGCAGTCTCCACACGAGCGAGAGTTGCTGGGCGAGCGGACTGCCTTCTTCCGGACGCACCAGTACGTACGCCACCAGATACGAAATGGCGATCGCCAAGCCACCCACCCGCGGGATGGGATAGCGGTGGACCTTACGCGCATCGGGCTGATCCATCACCCCGTAGGACCGGAATACATCCCGGCAGATCGGGGTCAGCACCAGCGAGATGAGAAATGCTCTGAATCCTAACCAGAGCAAGGAATGCACTCGCGACACCTCCTGCTACTCATCCTGATGTTGGCGCACGCCGCTGCTGCATGTCAAGGCACATGGTTTCAATTATTTCCGGTTGGTACCGCCAGCAAGTTGACCGGCGGCTATACCGCCGCCTAACCAACGTGGACGACGCCGGACCAGCTTGACACCGCTCCTTGCGGCGCGTCAGAGTGAATGGTAGAACGCTGTTTGCCGAATTGATCGAAATCCTGGAATCCCGGAGGCCCTTTGCTGCTTGTTCGAACGACCCTTTTTTTAGGCTGCGCGCTGGCCCTGCTGGCGCAATCCGATACGCCACAGGCCGATTCCACGCCGGCCAGTTCCGATGAGGAATATGGCGGACCCGCAATTTTAAGCCGCGGCGAAACCCCGGCCGGGCAGACGGTGGCGCCCATCGCCTTCCGCCCGTATATTGGCATTGCCGGAATCTACGATACCGGTTTGGTTCCAGTCTCGGTGACCGCTACCGGGCAGATACCTTCCAGCGATTTGTACGGATTGGAGGCGAATCTGGGCGCATACACCTATCACGTCTGGAAACACACCACCCTGGCGCTGGATTATAAGGGGGATTTCCGCGAGTACTCTACCAGCTATTGGGACAGCACCGATCAATTCCTGTCGCTGATCCTCACACACCAGCCCAACAAGCGCGTGACGTTTACGCTGCGCACACAAAGCGGGATCTATTCCAACAACTATTTCCTGGCCTCGGCCCTGGGCTCCCTGGATCCGAATTATCTTCAACTGCCGCAAAACGACATTTACGATAGCCGGGTCATATTCGCCGGCGTCTCGGGGGATCTGACCTACCGCTTGACGCACCGGCTGTCGTTCAATGTAGGGGGAGAAGGCAACCTGGTGCGCAGGCAGTCCAGCGCACTTTACGGCATGACCGGGGCCGTGGCGCGTGGGGACTTGGAGTACCGGATCAGCCGGCATTCCACCCTGGGCGTGGACTATCGCTTCACCTACTACGACTACACCAAGGGCTTCGGCGATACCGAAATAAACTCGGTGGGCGTCAACTACAGCACCCAGTTGTCGCCGCACATGCAAGTGTCCGCGCGCATCGGAGGGGCGCGCGTGCAGAGCTCGAGCTTGACCGAGGTGACGCTCGACCCGGCGCTGGCGGCTCTGCTGGGCGTTACGGAGTCCGTTCAGGCCGCCTATCGAGTCAACTACATACCCGACATACAGGTACGGCTTACGGACACTTTCCGCAGATCGCTGTTTAGCGTGGCGTACCTCAATCAGGTGATTCCTGGCAACGGAATTTACCTCACGTCCCGGAACAACTCCGTGAACGCCTCCTATAGCTACACCGGAGTGCGCCACTGGAATTTCGGCGCGAACGCCACGTATGGCCGGATGACTGCCCTGGTACAGACAATAGGAGCGTACGCGACCTATGGCGCGGGTGTCGGCATTACGCGAGACCTGGGAAAAGGGTTGCATAGCGTGCTGCGCCTGGACTCGCGCCATTACGATATCGCCAGCGGGACGATGTACAACCACAACGAATTCCGGATGTCCCTGGGGGTGAATTTCAGCCCGGGAGACATCCCGCTGGCGCTGTGGTAGCGGTTGGCCGATCAAGCCAGAAGCCCGGTGTAAATCCCAGCCATTCTCCGCGCGGCCGCTACGAGCGAGAAGCGGCTCCGAATCAGGCAAGCGGCGTTCGTTGCCAATTCGCGGCGCCGCGCTGGATCGCAGACGAGCATACGCAAGACCGCAGCCAGCCCCGCCGCATCGCGCGCTTCAAAGAGCATGCCGGTGTCGCCCTCCGTGACCAGCTCGGGATTGCCGCCGACGCGCGATGCGACCACCGAACAGCCGCACGCCATGGCTTCCATGAGCGAATTGGAGAGCGCTTCGGAAAGCGATGGCAGCACGAAAATGTCGATGGCGTGCAGCCAATCTGCCACCCGCTGCGTGGCGGGTTCGAAGACGCAGTCCGGGAGAATGTCCAGTGCGCGGGCCCGGTCCTGTAAGTCCGCCAGACACGGTCCGCTGCCGACTATGGCGAGCTTCATGGCGGGCACAAGGCCGCGCACCGCGGCAAAAGCTTCCAGCAAGGCACCCAGTCCTTTTTCAGGCCGCAGGCCGCACACTACCCCTACGACCAACTCGGCGGCGCGCAAGGCCTCTGGCCGAGCGCCGCGCATGGGTTGGAAAGTCCCGGAATCGACGCCGTTATAGCAGAGATGGATTAACCCGTCCGGCATCCTCTCTTCATCGCGCATAAGGCCGCGCAAGAACTCGCAATTGACCACTATGCCGTCGACCAGGCGATCCGTCACGCGTAATGCATGCCGTTGCACCGCGGGCCACAGCGCGCGGTCGACCCGCTGGCTGGAAACCACTACCGCGGAACCTGCTAGGCGGGCCGCCGGCACTCCATAGAGATTCGCGGGAGTGTCGAATGTGTGCACCAGGCCTATCTTTTGTTCCCGGATATATGCGGCGATGCGCAAGGCGCCCTTAACGCTGGCCATTGAAGGCACCGGGAAGTGCACGATGGGCACTCCGGCGGCCCGCAGGTCGTCCGCGCGAAACCCCGCGGGACGGAAGCAGCCCACACGCGGATCGAACCGGGAACGGTCCAGCGCCTTCGCGATTTCCGCCATCTGGCGCTCACTGCCGCCCAGGTTCAGTTCGCGCACCATCAGCAGCACGGGGATCGGAGCAGGCATGCATCCTCAATGTAACGCACGCCCCCCCGCGGGGCGGGTGAAGACTTAGAGTGGTCGAATGCTACAGTAATGGCAAGGTATCCAGAGCTATGTGTGGCATTGCCGGATTCTATTTGCGCGAGGGGCCCGCGAGCTTGTCCGCGGTGCGTGCTATGTGCGACCGGATACGGCATCGGGGGCCCGACGATGAAGGCTACCACGTAGACGGCGGCTGCGCCATTGGCATGCGGCGGCTCAGCATCATCGATCTCAGCACCGGCCATCAGCCCATGACCAACGAAGACGAATCCGTCTGGGTGGTCTTCAATGGCGAGGTCTACAACTATCGTGAACTGCGCCGCGACTTGCTGGCTCGTGGGCACAGGTTCGCCACGAATAGCGATACGGAAACGCTCGTACATCTCTACGAAGAACAAGGCGCCGAGGGCTTGCGGCGTTTGCGGGGGATGTTCGCTTATGCCGTCTGGGATGCACGGCTGCGGCGCCTTTTCTTGGCGCGCGACCGTTTCGGGAAAAAGCCTCTGTATTATGCGGTGTTGCCGGAGGGTTTCTACTTCGGAAGCGAGTTGAAATGCCTGCTGGCGGCCGGCGTGCCCTCCGAGATCGACTCGGAGGCCCTGCGGCTCTTCTTCCAGTTCACGTATATCCCAGAACCGCTGAGCTGTTTTCGGGCGGTCCGCAAACTTCCGGCAGGATCCTGGATGACCTACTGCGCAGACGGAACCGTCCATCAAGGCCGCTACTGGCAATTCCCCACACCGGTTGCCGAGACGCCTGTTAGCTTCTCGGAGAGCGATGTGTGCGTGCGGTTACGCGAGACGTTCGATGAAGCCGTACGCATCCGCATGATTGCCGATGTGCCGTTAGGCGCCTTCTTGAGTGGCGGCATCGACTCGAGTTCGGTAGTTGCGTCTATGGCTCTTGCATCGCCTGAACCAGTGCGCACCTTCTCGATCGGCTTCGAGGAGAGCGCTTTCAATGAACTTGAATATGCCGCCATGGTTGCGCGCCAGTACGGTACCGATCATCACGAGATCCTAGTACGGCCCGACGCGGTAGATCTGGTTTCGCGTTTGGTCCGGCACTTCGATGAGCCCTTTGGAGATTCTTCCGCTATCCCCACATTCGTGGTTTCCGAATTCGCGGTCCGGCACGTCAAGGTTGCGCTGAGCGGTGACGGCGGCGATGAATTATTTGCCGGCTACGATCGTTTCCAAGCGCTCGACAAACTACGGAAGCTCGATTGCGTGCCCCAAGCGTTGCGTACGTTCACTTCCTGGGTTGCCGACCGCTTGCCATACTCGGCCTATGGCAAGAACTACCTGCACATGCTGAGCCGCTCCACTGCACTGGAGCGTTACTTTGAGAGCAACTTTGCGCCGTGGTTTCTACGCCAGGAATTGTTGCAGAAGAGCTGGATGCCGCCGGGCGACAGCGCCTATGTGATGCAATCGATGGCCGGGTTTTTGCTTCCTGGCGATGCCGACTTGCTTTCACAGGCCTTGTTTTTTGAAACCACCCAGAACTTGCCTGGCGACTTGTTGACCAAAGTCGATCGCATGTCGATGGCCAACTCGCTTGAAGTGCGTTGCCCGGTGCTCGACCATGAACTGGGAGAACTTGCAGCTTCGATTCCCAATGGCTGGAAGATTAAAAATGGCAAGGGCAAATATATTCTATTACGGGCGCTGGGAGATCGCTTGCCGCCACCGCTGTTGAATCGCAGCAAAATGGGCTTCGCCGTACCGCTCTCGTCTTGGTTCCGGGGTGCCTTACGAACGTTTCTTTGGGATCATCTGAACAGTACGGCGTTTGCCGGACGTGGTGTGGTGTCGCCGCCCTTTGTACGGCAGATGCTGCGAGAGCACGACTCCGGGCGGCGCGATAACGCACAGTGGTTGTGGTCGCTACTCATGCTGGAACTCTGGTTTCGCCAGCTCGACGCTCAGCCCGCCTTGGCGATTTGCCCTTATGATTAAACCCACGATCACCGTGTTTGAACATGAGCTTCATCATAAACAGTGCCCTTCGATCACGTGTTCCGGCGTAAGCAAAGGTCATTGATTGTGTGCCTCAGCATAAGCATGCAAGCTCCTTTACGTGCTTGATCGTAAATACAGGTCGTGCGGCGAGCCCAACGAAGCCGGAAGCTTATGAAAATAAATGTGTTACGTGATTACGGTAAGGTACACGCCAGGATCTGTCGTGTTTTGAACAACTTACGCTAGTCTTACGCTGAGGCACGCACGTCTTACGATCAAACCCATGGCTCTTACGGTCAAACACATGCCTAGCGGCACGTAGGAATTTTTTCTAACAGATTGATTCATAATGGTTTATACACCAACAGGATGCCTTCGCCAGACCTCTATATGGTATGGTTTATGGTTTGGATAATCTTAACCAAAGGTAACGCGCCCAAGCAGATGGCGCTACCCTCTGACGGTTTGGTGTGTGCTTCACAATAAATACCGCCACGCTCCACGGGCTTGATCGTAAATCGCTAGAACAGGATGCCCAACTAATGTTACAAAAACAGAGGATGCACCTGGTGTTCTAAAGGCTCAAGCGTGACCAAACACAATCCCAAGCCCGCACTTGTGAATCTTTCCGTCGAGGAAGAAAATCTTGCCGCTATCCCCTTCGCCGTGTTGGAGCGCAGAGTCGGCAAGCGAATCGGGAAGATCGAGATTAAGGGTACGAAGATCCTTCCCAACGGTAGCGAAATGGAAGTGGTCTGGCAGATCCAGGGTAACAACGAACTGGGTCTGCCCACCGAGCAAGACCTCGACATCTTCGTTGTCTTGGGGGTTTTGACTTTTCGTAATAACTTTGCGAAGACGGTCACTTTTAGCGGGCGCGAGATCGCCCGGATGTTAAACATCAACTCGGTGCATGGCAAGTTTTACCAGCGCTTGAAGCTCGCCATGGATCGCTTTATACCACTACGCTTCCGGGCGCTTACCGCTACCGACCAGCAGGAAGAAGTGAAGTGGAGCAACGTCTTCCAAGAGGCCAGTTTCCTATTGGATCGTAAAACCGGTCGTTGTACCGGCAGCATAACCTGGACCGACAAATTGATCCAGTCCATCAACAACGGCTTTTTTCGTGTGTTGGATGCCGGACGCTACATGGAGCTTGACGGCATTACGGCAAAGCACTTGTACAGGTTTTTCGCCGTGGCGTTCGAGAAGACAGACCTGATTGTGATGGATGCCCGCAAGCTTGCCATGGAGCACGTAGGTATACTGAATCCACCGCACTATTTTTCGCGGCTCATGCAGACTCTGGAGCCGGCATTCGACCAACTAATCAAAATTCAAGTGCTCGGATCGTATAACGTAATTTCCGCAGAAGATTGGCGCATTGCCATGCACCGGCATCCATCCTATGTGCCTGAGCGTAAGAGCCTGATGTTACAGAGCACAACCTGTCCCGAATTGAGCCGGGCGCACTGTCAAGGCGCCCTGGAGAAGGCTGGTTTCGCTTATAAACAGGCGACAGGATGGACGGCCGCCGCGGAAACGCCTGAGCAACTGTATGCTTTGGAAAGAGCCGCGCAGCTTGCGCTTGCAATGAAGCAGGAAGGCGTACTGCCACACGTAGCACTTAGTTACCTATCGCGCGCCCTCGACATGGGAGCTGGCGTGGCAGAGGGCCAGGAGCTGCTCGATTGGTGCGAGATGGCACTTGATATATGCAGACAAAAACAGCGTAGCGGCCAGAGCTTGAAGAACGCCGCTGGACTGGTTATTAAGATAGTGAAAGACCCAGCGTCCCGGCGGCGCTTCCTGGACGAACATATGGAGTCCAGCGCCAAGGAGCGTTACCGGCAGCGCGAACGAGCCGTCCTACGGCAGAATCAGGAAGTCGAGGAGCGCGCTCTGATACTCGAATACGAACAATTCCGCCACGTGAGCGCTCAGGAGCTGTTCGAACAGCTTAGCGATTCCTCCAAGCAGGCGCTTTCCAAGGAGAAGTCGGACGTGCTACGCCGCGAAGGCCGGTTGGAAAGAATGGCGCCGGAGATACGGGATCGCGAAGTGACCGAACTCATTCTGCAAGATCTCGCAAAGAACGACGTGCCGCCCTACAGCAAGTGGCTGTTACGCAAACGCGCGGGGCAGGCCGTCCTGCCGTTTGCCCCTTTAGACAGCATCGCCTAAAAGACCTGCGCTACAGTGAGGTTAATGCCTGCTAAATCGCAGGAAGAGATCGCCGCTCACGAGCGTTTCGCGTTCGGGGAAAATTGGCGGCGTTTCCTTTCCGTTTTGGACGAAGACCGCATCCGGAGAGCCGAAGATTCCTTGCGCCGCATGCTGGAAGTCCCGGATTTACGCGGCAAGACGTTCCTCGATATCGGCTGTGGCAGTGGCCTATTCAGTCTGGCCGCGCGCCGCCTCGGAGCCCACGTGCATGGCTTCGATTACGACCCGCAATCGGTAGCTTGCGCGCAAGAATTACGCCTTCGATACTTCCCGCAGGACCCGCACTGGCGTATAGAGGAAGGATCGGTTCTGGATACCGATTATGTTGCCGGTCTAGGCTGCTTCGATGTGGTGTACTCGTGGGGCGTGTTGCATCATACCGGCGCAATGTGGCAAGCTCTTGAAAATGCCGCGGGCCGAGTGGCGCCGGCCGGGAAGCTGTTCATTGCTATTTACAACGATCAAGGCAAGATCAGCGACCGCTGGCGATCGATCAAGCGTGCTTACAATCGGTTGCCTGGCGGCTTGCGATTTCTCGTCACAATACCGGTCCTGGTGCATTTGCACTGGCGGGGGACGCTCAAAGACCTTCTACGCGGCCGGCCATTCCAATCCTGGCGCAGCGCACGCAGCCAACGTGGCATGTCCGCGTGGAGGGACCTGATCGACTGGGTTGGCGGGTATCCGTTTGAGGTTGCGAAACCAGAGGCTATCCTGGATTTCCATCTGCGCTGCGGCTTCATATTGACGCGCCTGGCAACATGCGGCGGGTCTTTGGGTTGCAACGAATACGTCTTTGTCCGGACGGACGCCGCGAAGGCGTGAGTTTCCGGGTTTGCCGTACGCACACGCGCGATAGTAGAGTAGGTCTTGGCTATGAAAGCTCTGATTACCGGGTCGGGTGGGCTGATCGGCTCGGAGTGTGTCCGCCAACTCTCGGCGGAAGGCTGGGAGATCGTTGGAATAGACAACGATATGCGCCGGCAATTTTTCGGCGAGCAAGGTACCACACATCCGGTGGTGCGGGAACTGCAGGCGACGCTGCCGCATTACCGGCATCTGTCTATCGATATTCGCGACCGCCAGGCCGTCCGGCAGGTGTTCGATACGGAGCGCCCGCAATTCGTCATTCATACGGCCGCGCAGCCTTCACACGATAAAGCTGCGGCCATACCCTACGAAGATTTCGACGTAAATGCCCTCGGCACCATGAACCTGCTGGTGGCCGCGCGCGATTTCTGCCGGGAATCGCCGTTTTGCTTTACCAGCACCAACAAAGTCTACGGCGACCGGCCCAATTACTTGCCGCTCATCGAACTCGACAAGCGCTACGACTACGCCGGCGGTTTGGATGGCGTGGACGAGAACATGTCCATCGACCAGTGCCTGCATTCCGTTTTTGGCGCTTCTAAAGTGGCCGCCGATGTCATGTGCCAGGAGTTTGGCCGCTATTTTCAAATGCCCGTAGGCGTCTTTCGCGGCGGCTGCCTGACCGGACCGCAACATGCCGCGGTGGAACTGCACGGCTATCTGGCTTACATCGTGCACTGCGCCGCAACCGGCAAGGAATACACCATCTACGGTTACCAAGGGAAGCAGGTGCGCGACCAGATCCACAGTTACGATGTAGCCCATCTGTTTCTGGAATTCTTCCGTTCCCCGCGCTGCGGGGAAGTGTATAACGTGGGCGGCGGCCGGGCGAACAGTCTCTCGATTCTCGAAACGGTCGACGCGCTGGCGGCCATAGGGCTCAAGCTGCGGTACAGTTACAAAGATACGAACCGCGTCGGCGATCACATCTGTTATATCTCGGACCTGAGCAAGCTGCGGGCGCATTTCCCAAACTGGAAAATGCAGTACGGCCTGCCGCGAATCCTGGACGAAATCGCCGCGAGGCATGCGCCCGCGGGCGCACGGAGCTAATGACGGATGAAACTATCGGTTGTCATTCCAGCGCGCGATGAGGAGGGGTCGATCGAGGAGACGGTCGCCGAAATCGCCACGGCCCTGGCGGAAGAGCGGATTCCGTTTGAAATCGTGGTGGTGGATGACGGCAGCACCGATCAAACCGCGGCCCATGTCCGGCAATTAATGGAGCGCTATCCTGATGTCCGGTTGGTGCGCCATACCGGTCGCCATGGCTTTGGGATGGCCGTACGCGCCGGATTGGCGCATGCCACCGGCGAGGCCGTCGCGGTGATGATGGCCGACGGGTCCGACAGCCCCAGGGACTTGCTTCAATACTATCGGAAGGTCGCAGAGGGTTACGATTGCGCTTTTGGCTCGCGATTTATCCAAGGCAGCAAGATCCTGGATTATCCGGTGCACAAGCTGGCTATTAACCGGATGGCCAACTGGTTTATCCGGATTCTGTTCGGGCTTCGGTACAACGACATCACCAACGCATTCAAGTGTTACCGCCGGCAAGCCATCGAGGGAATGCAGCCGCTGATCTCGCCGCACTTCAATCTGACCGTGGAGATGCCGCTGAAAGCGATCGTGCGCGGGTATTCCTACGCGGTGGTCCCGATTTCGTGGACCAACCGCAAGTCGGGCATCTCTAAGCTGAGAATCAAGGAGATGGGCAGCCGCTACCTGTTCATCGTGCTGCATGTGTGGCTCGAGCATCACCTCTCGCGCGGCGATTACCTGCGGCAAGAGGAGGCCGAGGAGCGTGCCGCGACGCGGCATGCGTAGGCGATCCTACCGGAGATCCTTCGGCAGCACCCGCGCGAACCGCAGCTTCAGGTCCACCCATATCCAGGTGAGCGGATCGCGGAACAAACGCACTTTCTTGCCTTCCCGGAAGGAGCGCGAGCGGTAGTTCACGGGGACTTCCAGCGGCCGGTAGCCTTTCCGGACCAGCTTGATGACCAACTCGTGATCGAAATCGAACCGGTTGCATTGGAACTTGAGCCCGAACAGGCCATCGCGGCGAAAAACCTTGAACATGGTGAACGGGTCGGTCATGTTCTGGCGGAAAAGAACGTTAATCAGGCCGGTAAAGAACGCATGCCCGAAATTCAGCCCAGCCGATAGCAGTTTCTGCTGGGCGAACTGCCGGATCTTCCAGTCGCCGGCATGCCGCGTGCCGAGGACGAACAGCGCGCGATGGGAAAGAATCGGCGCGAGCAAAGCGTCGTAATCGTCCAGGTCGTACTCGAGGTCGGCATCCTGAATCAGCACGATGTCTCCGGTGGCATGCCGGAATCCCTCGCGGATTGCATGGCCCTTACCCCGCGGCCGGTCCTGGAGCACGAGTTTGACCTCAGGATGACGCTGATATTGTTTCGCCAGATCGAGTGTTCCGTCGGTCGAATTGCTCTCGATCACGATGATCTCGCGATCGATTCCGGGGAGATCCTTCTTCAGCAGCGCATCCATCAAAACCGGGAAAGTCCGGCTTTCGTTGAATGCGGCGACGAGGACCGAACACTTGGGGCGGGCCGGACGCTCGCCGCGTACGGCGGTGACCAGCAGGCCGGAGGCGGTCGTTTTTCGGACCAGAACATCGCGAAAGCCACGCCGCAGCAACAGCAACTGGATCGTGGTTTCATCGAAGTACCACAGGTCCCCGGAAGGCTTGGCACGCCGCAAATCGACGCGCGGAACCGTGAGCAGGAGTGGAGCGCCCGGCCGCAGCGCCATGCACGTTGTTTCCAGCAGCTCGCCAGGCGCGGGCTGTCTCTGCAATTGGTGCAGCATGATGGCTGCGTCATAGGCGCCGGGCGCCAGACAGCCCGATGCCGTTGCAAGATCCAGCAGAGAGCCGCTGCGGAAGCCGCGCTGCCGGAGCGCCTCCATGTAGCGTGCGGTGTCGCGCGAGACCGGATTAGGCGGCGATGCGGACTCGCCGCGGGCGGGCAGCGCGTCCACAGCCACACACCCGCAACCCTGGCAACGCGCCAGCGCTCGTCCGTGGACAACCAAGAGAGGGGCGAAGCGCGATTCGTCGCAGACCGGGCAGTTCATTTGGGACGACCAGCGCCCGCCTTCCGGGCGGTCGCCATCAACCCGCTGGCGGGCACCAACAGGTGGCGATGGGCTATGCGGCCTGGAATTGCCGGACGCAACAAGCCAATCAGCGGACTCAAGATGGGCACGCGGAACCGGTCAAAATGGCGCGAGAGGTAGTCGACGGTCAGCACCTTGCGGCTGGGCGAGACGCGGATTTCATCGAAGCCGCACCGTTCCAGCAACAGCCGGATAGACGCCGCGCTGAAATAATACAAGTGCTCGACTTTGTATTCCATCCAGCGGCTCCGCATAAGGCGTCGCGTCCAACTATCCAACGAGGGCGTAATCAGCAACAGCATGCCGCCCGGGATCAATAGGTCCCGGATGCGTAACAGCCAGCCTTGCGGATCCCGAACATGCTCGATTACGTCCGCCGCCAGCACCGCGCCGAAGTGCTCCCGTGCCAGGGAAAGCGCCTCGATGCCGCCAACCGAAACAGCCGGCACTCCCAGGCGGCGGTTGGCAATAGCCGCGGCGTGCGCGGATATCTCGACGCCCGAGACGCGAAAGCCCCGGTTGTGGGCCTCCAGCAGGACTTCGCCGTGGCCACAACCGATCTCCAGCAAGTCCGTGTTTTCCGGCCGGACAAGTCCGGCAAGCGCATTGATGTACAACGCTCCCGTGGCGCTTTTCATTCTTGATCGTCGCGCGGCGGCTTCCTCACTTGTTCCTCCGAGGAAGTAGCTGTCGCTGTAGATGGCTGCCAGAACGGAATCGTCCGGCGGCGGGTCCAGGAATTCGAGTCTGCATGCCGGGCACGCGCGCAGCGCGTAATTCGGCACGGTCGAGCGGCGCGGGAGCGATGGCCGTTCGCAGACAGGACAGCGGGGAGAAGTATACCGGCGGCTGTGCAAAAGAATCCCAGATTGTATCAGCGTTTTGGCGGCGCGCCAGTCTTTGCCCTCGGCGAAACAGGCGTCCTCGTCGCCCGTACCGACCCGTGCTTCCGATGCCTAGAAGGTCGTGAACGCCGATGAGCCCCCGCCATCCGCGCGCCAAGTTATGAGAAACAGTACACTTTCAAGTCGCCCGGTCGGCCAGAACATCGCGTAAAGCGATATACTGCAATCTTTGGACAAGTTTATGATCTTACGAAACAGTACGAGCGTGCCTGTCGCGCTTCTCCTTTCCCTGAGTACGCTGTCGCTTGCGGCGAATCGCGCGGGGGCTGATCGGGTACCCGAAAAGGCAAAGGCGCAGGCGCTCGCCAACTACGGCAAACTGCCCTTGAGTTTTGAAGAGAATCGCGGGCAGACCGATGCGCGCGTGCGGTTTCTGTCCCGCGGAAGCGACTACTCAATCCTGTTTACCCCTTCCGAAGTCATCCTGAACCTGCGGTCCGTCGGCAAGACGCGGCGGCAGTCCATCATTCGGATGGGCTTTCCGGGCGCGCAATCCTCGCCGGTCATGGCTGGCGGCGGGCGGCAAAGCGCCACCAGCAGCTACTTTATTGGAAACGATCCGGCCAAGTGGGTAACCGGCGCCCCCAATTTCGCCCGCGTGCGGTATGGGGAGATCTACCCTGGGATCGACCTGGCTTTTTACGGAAACCAAGGGCAGCTTGAGTACGATTTCGTGGTGGCCCCAGGCGCCAGCCCGAGGGCCATTCGGCTGCAGTTTGACGGCGTGGATGGCATGCACATTGATCGTTCCGGCAATCTGGTATTGAGCGCGGCGAATGGCGAAATCCTGCAACACAAGCCCATCGTGTATCAGGAGAGCGCTGGCGGACGGCAAATCGTGGAAGGGCGGTACGTCATTCGGGCCCACCATCGCGTCGCATTTGAAATCGCCAAGTACGATAACTACAGACCATTGGTCATCGATCCCGCCCTTACCTTTGCGACCTATCTGGGTTCGAAGGGCGATGACGTGTTTGGCATTTCCGCGGCCGCATCCACCGCGACCTATCCGGCAGTGGCGGTGGACTCGCAGGGAAACGTCTACGTGACCGGCTACATGGGTGGCAACACCTACAGCTTTCCGGGTCCTCCAAGAATTTTGACCGCCGGCGGAGAAGGCGGAGGCACGGATGTATTCGTCGTTAAAATGAATCCCACCGGGACCGGCCTGCTCTATTCCGTGGTCTTCGGTACCGGCCTCGAAGACATCGCCGGCGGCATCGCGGTGGACGCCGGGGGAAATGCGTACATCACGGGTCACACTAATTCGGCCAACTTTCCGATTACGGCGAATGCGCCGCAAAGCAGCCTCCCCGCCGCTTCGATCAACGCGTTTGTGACCAAGGTGAATGCGGCGGGAACGGCGCTAGTCTACTCCACATATCTGGGAGGAAGCGGCAGTTTCGAGGGAAACGCCATCGCGGTAGATAATTCCGGAAACGCGTATGTGACGGGAACAGCGACGCAGTCGCTCACCTCCCCCTATACGCTCTTCCCCCTGGTCCATCCCATATTAAGCTCGCCGGCGGCTGGCTTCCTGACTGAGGTCAACGCGAGCGGCACGGCCTTTACGTATTCCACCTTTCTGGCGGCGGGCATCGGATATGGTGTCGCCGTGGACAGCAGCGGCGATGCATACGTAACCGGCTCGACCGGCAATGTGGGGGCTCCCTCACCGGCTCAAGGATATGTCCTGAAAGTCAGCACCGGGGGCTCGGGTGTGGATTATGGGCCGGTTCTTCTGGGAAACTCCAGCGCCGGGCTGCAGAGCATAGGCTTCGGCATCGCACTGGACTCCCAAGACAACGCGTATGTCACGGGAATGACGAACGATCCAAACTTTCCGCAGATCCTGTCCGCTGCGCAAGCTAAGTTCGGCGGTGGATTAACCGATGGCTTTGCCGTCAAGCTGAGCTCCAGTGGCGCTCTTCAATATGGCACGTATATCGGCGGGTTGGGCAGCAACCTGCTCCCGGAGCGCGGATCGGGTATAGGCGTGGATGCGGAGGGAAACGCGTACGTCTCCGGCACGACCCAGTGCATCGGTTTCCCCACCGTGAGTCCGATTTCCGGAGCCCGGAATGGCGCGGCGACCGTGCTGATGAAGGGCACCATTAGCGGCTCCAGCTCCAATTGGGCGACCACGGGCCTAGGGGGCGGTTTCGACCAGGTGACCGCCTTGGCCTTCGATCCAAGCGGCAATCTTTACGCCGGCGCCAGCGCGCTTAACGCCGCCACGGGCGACGGTGGGATCTACAAATTAGCAAACGGCGGCAGCACCTGGATGTCCTCGAATAGCGGCATCACCTCCACAACCATCGACGCGATCGCGGTGGATCCGAACGTGCCGTCGACCGTTTACGCAATCGGCAGCGGCCACCTTTATCAGACTACGAATGGCGGCACGAGCTGGACGCAGCTCGCCCTGGATGTGGGTGCCTCCGCCGTGATCGCCATTGCCAAGACCACTCCTTCTTCGACGGTGTATGTGGGGTCCAGCGCCGGCTTGCTCTACAGCACGAGCCCCGGAACGTTGTGGAACCACCCTACGACCCCGCCCCCGGCAGGGGCCATCAATACCATAGTCGTCGATCCGAACAATTTGACGACGGCGTACGCGGGCACTCCTGGTGGCGTATATCAGACAGTCGATGGCGGCGCCGTGTGGAGTGCGGTCAACACCGGCTTGGAACCGGCGATGGGAACACTCGTGGCCGTGACCGGCTTGGCAATTAACGGCTCGACGAAGACCATCTACGCAGCGACCGGGAGTGGATTGTATTACAACACGACGAGCCCTGTTGGTACTTGGACGCAGGCAATGCTGGGAACGCCGGAGCCGATTTTGAACACGCCGTCTCTGGTGGCAGTAGATGCCGGCAACAACGTTTATGTGGCCTTCCAAGGAGCCGGCATCGCCACCGGGGCGAGCGGCGGCACCCAACCAGGCGACTGGAGTCTGCTCACATTCAACGGCCTGACACAGAACCCGACCCTGGCTCTGGCCGTGCCGCCGACCGGCTCCGGCACAGCCTATGCCGGCGTCGTTTCGGCCACCACCGCTTTTCTGACCGAGATCAGCCCCAGCGGCCAGTCGTTCTTGTCCTCCACCTGCATAGGTGGCTCCGATAACAATCTCGGCCAGAGCATCGCCGTTACACCCGGCGGCTCGGTGTTGCTTTCCGGCCTCACCTATGCCACGAATTTCCCAGCGACAACGGGCGCTGTGCAGACCGTCAATGCGGGGCTCTACGACGCATTTGTAATGGGAACCGGATCTCCCGCTGCGGCGCAGATTGCCAGTCCGGTCGCGGGATTCGAGCTTTCGGACACTTCGGACACTTTTTCGTGGAATTCCGTTAGCGGAGCCACCGCGTACCAATTGACCATCGGCACCACTCCGGGTGGTTCGAATATCTACTCCGATACCGTAACTGGTACATCGCAAACCGTGGATTTTATCCCCTGCACCGGTGGAACCATCTACGTGCAGTTAGCCGTCGAGGTGAACGGCGTCTTCCAGACGGCCACCACTTACAGTTATAAGTGCAAATCCGCCATTGGGGACTACAACGGAACCGGGTCCCAGGATTTGCTGTGGCAAAACACCTCGAGCGGCCAGGTCAATGTAAATTACCTCGGCGGCGCGGGCCCCCAACCCCAGGGATCCGCAGTCCTCAATAATGGCTCGACGCTGGCGGGCTGGAAAGTGGTGGGAGCCGGCGATTTTGACCAGAACGGCGCGCAGGACCTGGTGTTGCAGAACACCACTAGTGGGCAGGTGAACGTGAATTACTACGCCGTGGGCGGGACGACGGTGATCGGCACAGCCGTGCTGAGCCCCGGGATGGCTGGCTGGTCGGTAGTGGCGGTGGCCGACCAGAATGGCGACGGGTCGCCGGACCTGATCTGGCAAAACAGCAGCACCGGCGAAGTAACCGTATACTACTATGGGGGCAGCGGAGGAGCGACGAACACCGGTTCGGCGGTTCTGAACAGTGGGGCCGGGACGGCCGGATGGCGGGTGGTAGCGGACGCCGACTTTGACGGCAACGGCACGCCGGATCTGGTATGGCAGAACCAAAGCACCGGGCAAGTGAACGTGAACTACTACGGGGGCAGCGGGGGAGCCACGTTCATCGGCTGGGCGGAGCTGAACACGGGCGCGGGGACGGCGGGCTGGTCGGTAGTGGGGGCGGCGGATTGGAACGCCGATGGGGTGCCGGATTTGGTTTGGCAAAACAACAGCACGCTACAGGTGAATGTGAACTACTACGGGGGCGGCGGGGGAGCCAAATTTGAGGGGTGGAATTGCCTGAACTGCGGCTCCAACTTTGCGGGATCGACGGTGCGGGCGGTGGCCCCATTTAGCAACAGTGGCGAGCAAAGCCTGGTGTGGCAGAACGCCAGCAGCAACGCGGTGAATGTGTATTACTACGGACTGGGAGGATACCTCTCGCAGGGATCGAACCAGTTGAACAGCGGGGCTGGGACGGCGGGATGGCATGTAGTAGCGGCGGCGGATTTCGACGGGAATGGGGTGCCGGACTTGGTGTGGCAGAACACCAGCACGGGGCAGGTAAACGTGAACTACTACGGAGGTACTGGGGGCGCGACGCTGATCGGGTATGCGGTGCTGAACAGCGGGGCGGGGACGGCGGGCTGGTCGGTGGTGGCGGCGGTGGACATGAATGGGGACGGGGTGCCGGACTTGATCTGGCAGAACGCCGGCACGGGGCAGGTGAACGTTAATTATTATGGGGGCAGCGGGGGCGCGACACTGACCGGCTTTGCGGTGCTGAACAGCGGGGCGGGGACGGCGGGCTGGCACGTGGTGGCGGCGGCGGATTTCGACGGCAACGGAGTGCCGGACCTGGTGTGGCAGAACACCACTACCCGGCAGGTCAACGTGAATTACTACGGCGGAACCAAAGGAACTACCCTGATCGGCTATGCGGTGTTAAATACCGGAACGGCGGGTTGGACCGTGGTGGGAGCAAACGACTTCGACGGCAACGGAGTGCCGGACCTGGTGTGGCGCAACGATAGCACCGGACTAGTGAACGTGAACTACTACGGCGGGCCCAGGGGCGCGGTATACGAAGGATTCAACGTGCTGAGCGCCGTGCCGAATCCGGGTTTGAACGTCATTGTGCCACGAGAGAGGTAAGGGATGCCCCAAGTGCCAGCCGTATCGGGCGTAAACCCTAAAGCAGGCGGGCAAAAGTACCGATCTAGCTGGCATGAAGTCGCATTCAGTCTGCCCGCTCGCGGTTCTCGTAACTATGGCCCACGCTCTGCCCGCCGTGCCTGGCCGGGGACTGACCGCAGCGGCTTACGGCAGAATGCCGTTGATATTTGAAAGGCGCGGAGCGGAAGCTGGCGGGCAGCCCTTCGTCGCGCATATTTCCGGGCATACAATAGCCTTCGCCGCTTCCGGGGCGGTCATCGAGCGTCCGGGCCGGGGTGGCTCTCATCAACGCGAGGCCATGCTCCGGTTTGCGGGCGCGCGTCCCAACGTGCAGCCGCGGGCAGCCGGGCCACAAGCCGCGACTGCCAATTACATTGTGGGCTTGCGTGCGGAGCAGTGGCGTACGAACATACCTCTGTACGGGAAGATCAAATACCGGAACCTCTATCCCGGCATTGACCTGATCTACTATGGAAACCAAAACCGGCTGGAATACGATCTCGTAGTGACGCCTGGCGCGTCCTGGCGTTCCGTCCGCGTAGCCTTTGGCGGCGCAAAAAAGGTTGAAATCGACCGGGAAGGCAATCTAATAGTACGGACCGGCTCCGGGCCGGTGAAGTATGGCCGGCCGGTAGTCTACCAGCGCTTTCAAGGCGGCCGGCGCGAAGTGTTCGGGCAATATATTCTCAGAGGCAGGCATGAGGTCGGGTTCGACATAGGCGCATATGACCCAAGCAATCCGCTGATCATCGATCCGACGCTGGCATTTGTCAGCTACCTTGGCGGCAGCGGCGACGATTATGGGCATGCCGTCGCCATAGACGGCGCCGGCTGTGCTTACGTGGTTGGCGAAACAGGGTCGGTCAACTTTCCGGCGTTGGGCCCAGAACAGGCCTCCATGGCCGGAGACACGGACGTATTCGTCACCAAATGGAACGCGGCAGGCACCGGGATTGTGTACGCCACCTACATTGGGGGCGCCAACCGCGATGTGGCGATGGGCGTGGCGGTGGATGTGGCAGGCGACGCGTACGTGACCGGCTTCACCTATTCGGGGGATTTTCCGATCACCAGCGGCGCGTTGCGAACCAGCTTTGTGGGTGACAGCAAAGCCTTCGTACTCAAATTGAACCCGGGCGGCAACGGGCTGATCTATTCGACTTTTCTGGGAGGAAGCGGCGATGACTACGGCGCCGGAATTGCCGTGGACGCGGCCGGCGAGGCGCATATCGCCGGCTATACGGCTTCCATCGACTTTCCCACCTCGACGGGCGCCTTTCAGCAGCATTATGGCGGCGGCTCCTATGACGGGTTCCTTGCCAAATTGAACGCCGCCGGCTCCGCCTTGATTTATTCGACCTATCTTGGTGGCATCGCGAACGATACAGCCGCCGGCGTGGCGCTGGATCCGTCCGGGAACATCTACGTGACGGGCCAGACGCAATCGGGGAATTTTCCGACCCTAAACCCGTTGCAGGCAACCAGCAGCGAAAGCGACGCGTTTGTGGTGAAAATGAATGCCTCCGGCCAAGTTCAGTATTCCACTTATCTGGGTGGTACAGGGCTGACCAACGGCACCGCCATCGCGGCGGATTCCGCGGGGATCGCTTACGTTACAGGCTTTACCGATGCAGCCGATTTCCCGGTCGCCTTCAACGCTTATCAGGCTGCCAACAACGGCTCCTACGACGCTTTCGTAGCCGTTCTCAACGCCTCTGGGAGTAGCATACTGGGCGCAACCTACCTGGGAGGCGCAGGGCAGGATATTGGTTATGGGATCGCGCTGGACGGTTTCGGCAACATCTACATCGCCGGGTCGACCAATTCGATCGATTTCCCGGTGTATGCGGCCACCCAGCCGGCATACAATGGCGGCGGCGATGCGTTGGTCGCCGAATTCAACAACCAGTTGACGAGCCTGGTGTATGCCACGTATTTCGGCGGAAGCGGGAACGACGTGGCGGCCGGCATAGCAGCGGACTCCGCGGGAGACGCATACATCACGGGATGGACCAGCAGCGGAGAATCTGGCGTGGGGCTTCCCGTCACTCCTGGAGCATTCCAACAGTTCGGCATGGGAGGCATAGACGCCTTTGTGGCGGAATTCGCAGTCAGTGGGAGCTCGCTTGCCTGCACCACTTCCACGCCGCAGGTCTTGACTGTGCAGTCTGGCAGCGCCTCGCAGTTGGTAGGCGATCTCATACTGGGTTGCACCGGCGGCACGATTGGCACACAAGTAACGGCCAACATCCAGGCCGCCTTGAACACGAGCGTTGCGGGCACCCAACCGGAGTTATTTGTTGGCTCGAATACCAATCCAATTTGGGGCGCCCCGAGCGGAACCAGCGCCATTCAGTTTCAGGGGATATCGTTTGCCGCCCCCGGACCCTCGGCCAGCATCACTTTGCGTATCACGAACGTTTGGGCAAACTTGTCGTCGATTGTGGCTGGCGGGCAGGTCATTATGACGGTGACCGTTCTAAACGCAAACCCGTCCCTAACCGCCACACCGGCCCAACAGGTAGTGGCAATTGCGCAGAATTTGCCCACGGTGCAGCTGCAGCAATTGGTGCTTTCCACGGCGTCCGCTCCAGCCAATTGCGCGGCTCCACCTCCGGTCGCCGGCTTTTTGATCGGCGACGCGGCGGCTTTGGCCTGGTTTCTGGTAGGGAACGTCTCGGTAGGGGATGTGGCCATGGTGAACTGGTCTGCGCCATTCGGCGGGGTATACCAGAGTTACTCATTAACAGCCACCAGTAGCGGCACCCAGTGTCTCTGGGATTCGATGAACATCGCCGGGGCGCCCAAGCCGATGGCGGGGGCATGGAATGTGAACCTCTACTGGAACGGCGCATTGCTGGCGTCGGTGCCTTTCGCCGTATCGACGGCTGCAGCGACGGAATTGATTTGGCAGAACGCCGCCTCGTACCAGGTAAATGCGAATTATTATGGCGGCACTGGCGGGGCAACGCTAACCGGCTGGGCGACCTTGAACAGCGGCCGGGGCGCCAGTGGCTGGCGGGTGGCGGCGACCGGCGACTTTGACGGCAACGGCACGCCGGACCTGGTGTGGCAGGATCAAACCACCGGGCAGGTGAACGTGAATTACTATGGCGGCGCTGGCGGGACGACTCTGACCGGCTGGGCGATGCTGAATAGCGGGGCGGGGATGAGTGGTTGGGAGGTGGTAGCCGCCGCCGATTTTGACGGCAATGGAGTGCCGGACTTGGTCTGGCAGGATCAAACCACCGGGCAGGTGAACGTGAATTACTATGGCGGTAGCGGTGGGGCGAGCATAATCGGCTCGGCGATATTGAACAGCGGCGCGGGGACCAGTGGTTGGAAGGTGGTAGCCGCCGCCGATTTCGACGGCAACGGCACACCGGACCTGGTATGGCAGGATCAAACCACCGGGCAGGTGAACGTGAATTACTATGGCGGCGTTGGCGGGGCGAATTTGACCGGCTGGGCGATGTTGAATAGCGGCGCTGGGACGAGTGGTTGGAAGGTCGTTGGCGCCGCCGATTTCAATGGCACCGGAGTACCGGGCCTGATTTGGCAGAATCAAACTACCGGGCAGGTGAACGTGAATTACTATGGCGGCTCTCGAGGCGCGGTTCTGACCGGCTGGGCGATGTTGAATAGCGGCGCTGGGACGAGTGGTTGGAAGGTGGTAGCGGCGGGGCCGCTATGAGAAAGGCTGGTTGACTGTCTCCGTGCGCAACTCTTGGCAGGCTTCGATCACGTCGCAAATCGTATGTACAGTCTGGCATGGGAGTGTTCCGTAGATGGGTAAACAGAGCACGCGGCTCGCGGCGCGCTCCGCAACCGGCAATCCGGACGGCGCCGCGGATGGCAGCGCCGCATAGCAGGGCGCGCGCGAAACCAACGGGTAGAAGTATTTGCGCGAGATAATATTACAGCTTCGGAGCGCCTGGAAGAGAGCGTCTCTGTTCGGCCCATATGCGCCTGGATTCACTAGGATGGGGAAGTATGCGTAATTGGGCTGTGTCGAGTCGCTATCGCGAAGCATCGTCAATCCCGGCACTCTAGCCAACCGCTCCCGGTAGATGCCCGCGATGCCCTTGCGGAGCGCGATCTCGTCCGCCACCATGCGTAGATGAAGCAGCCCGAATGCCGCCTGAAACTCGTCCATCTTGCCGTTAATGCCCGGTCCGATCACTTCTTCCTCGCCCGCGATGCCGAAGTTCTTCAGGAAGTTGATGCGGCTCCGTTGGGCGGCCGTGCGTGAGACCAGCGCGCCTCCCTCGATGGTGCTGAACAGTTTGGTGGCGTGGAAACTCAGCATCGACACATCGCCGTAATCCACAATAGGCCGGCCCCGATATTTGACGCCGAAGGCGTGCGCCGCATCGTAAATCACGTGCAGGCCGTGCCGGCCGGCAATGGCCTGGAGGGCATCGACATCGCACGGGGTTCCGTAAACGTGAACCGCCAGAATGGCCTTTGTATCCGGTCCGATAAGCCGCTCGATGTGGTTAGGATCGATATTGAATGTGGTCTCGTCAATGTCGCAAAAGACCGGCCGCAAGCCGTTCCAATACAACACATGCGCCGTGGCGGGGAACGTGAATGGCGTCGTGATTACTTCGCCGCTATCGATCCCGAGCGCGTTGAGAGCCACCAGCAACGCAATCGTTCCGTTGCAGAACAGGCTGAGATGTTCGACGCCCAGGTATGCGCACAAGCGGCGCTCGAGTTCCTGGTGCAGCATTCCATCGTTGGTGAGCCAGCGCCGCTCCCATATGCCCCGCAGGTATTCGGTATAGTCGTTCAGCGCCGGCATGGTCGGGCGCGTGACGTACACGGGCTCGCTGAGCCGGTATGCATTCACGATCCGATCGAGGGGCGTAGCGTGAAAAACGGAAGCCATTACCCTAGGAATAACCGGAAACCAGCGCCCACGCAACTTCGGCGCGCGCCATGGCCCGATATAATAGCTGGTTACGCATGAGTTTAAGGCGCCTGCCGCGGTGATTCCTCGGGCGCCATTGGGCAACCAACCCCTATGAAAAGCGATGAGCTAGCGCGCGCACCGGGTTCTTGCAAGATGAAAGTGCTGGTTTTCCCTTGTGGATCGGAGATCGGCCTGGAGATTCATCGCGCCCTCCAATTCTCCACGCATTTCGGTTTGATTGGAGGCTCGAGTGTGCCCTCCAACCATGGCAAGTACGTCTATGAGCGGTATGTGGATGACCTTCCTTACGTCGATCAACCCGGATTTTGCGAGGCGCTGAATCGCGTGATCGACGAACAGGGAGTGGCATTCGTTTTCCCAGCCCATGACAGTGTGGTGCTGACCTTGGCGCTGCGGGCCGGTGAGCTGCACGCACGCTATGCCGGCTCTCCCGCCGCCACGTGCCAGGTCTGCAGGAGTAAGCGGGCGACGTATCGCGCTTTGGGCGGATGCGTCCGCGTGCCACGCCTGTTCGGCCCGGACGAGGTGCCCCCCTATTACCCGGTATTCTTGAAACCCGATGTTGGTCAAGGGTCCAAGGGAACCCACATCGCGCATTCCCGGGAAGAAGTCGATTGCTTCCTGCGCCAGGACCCTACGCTACTGGTCATGGAGCAGTTGCCCGGACGCGAGTACACTGTGGATTGCTTCACCGACCGCTTCGGCGCGCTCCGGTTTGCCGGGGCGCGCGAACGCGTCCGGATCGTCAATGGGATCAGCGTTGATACGGCTCCGGTCAACGGAGAGGAATACCAAAAGATGGCGGAAGCCCTCAATGCAACCCTGCGCTTTCGGGGCGTCTGGTTTTTCCAGGCGAAGCGGGACGCCGGAGGTGAACTGGTCCTGTTGGAGGCGGCCCCGCGTGTCTCCGGGTCCATGGCCCTGTACCGGAACCTGGGCGTGAATTTCGAGGCGCTCGCCTTATTCGACTTGATGGGTAAAGACGTCGACGTGCGCTGGAACCAGTATTCCATTCGTATGGATCGGGCTCTGGGCAGCCGGTTCTCTCTCGATCTGCGTTACGAGGATGTTTACATCGATCTGGATGACACCATCATTCGAGACGGGCGGGTGAATCCTCTGGTGGCCGCATTCTTGTATCAGTGCCGGAATCGCGGCATCCGCTTGCACTTGTTGTCGCGCCACGCCGGAGACCTCCACCAGACCCTGAATCGCTTCGCGATTGAGCAGTTGTTCGACACCATCGTCCAGGTGCCGGACAGCTCCTGTAAGTCGGAATTTATCGTGACGCGCGCGGCGATCTTTATCGACGATTCCTTCGCTGAGCGCAGGCGCGTGCAGGAGCGTCTGGGAATCCCAACATTCGCCGCCGATGCGCTGGAGAGCCTGATTAGCCTATGACGACCACCAAGGTGGAGGTCAGCAAGATGGACGAGGAGCACCTCAGGCTGATTCGCGCCGGAGTTGGCTCTTTTATGGCGGACTGCGCGCGCCGGTTCGACCGGCCGGGGCGTCTGCTCGACATCGCGCCACAAAACCATGAAGGCGCAGCGCCTTATTTCCAGCAGGCCCGCATCGAAACGCTTGACATCGACCCGCAATCCGGTGCCACGTATATCGGCGACTTGTGCCGCTCGAACGAACATCTGATCCCGGCCGGCTCTTTCGATTGGATCGCTTGCACCGAAGTGTTGGAGCATGTGCTGGATCCGTTCGCCGCTGTGCGGGAGATCCGGCGCATGCTGAAACCCGGCGGGCATGCGTTTATCACGACGCCGTTTAATTTCCGTATTCATGGCCCGCTGCCGGACTGCTGGCGCTTTACGGAACACGGCCTGCGCGCGCTACTGAAGGACTTCAGCATCGTCTCCTTGGACCAGGCCGCCACGGAGGGACGGGCGTTGATGCCCGTGCATTATCGAGTAATCGTACGAAAGGACGATGCCGAAAGCGTGCCTGATCGAGTCGCGCCCGAGTTTTCCGTGCTGATTACCTGCTACAACGAGGAACATAGTATCGAAGAGTTCCATTCCCGGCTTTCTAAAGCCATGCACCAGCTTGGCCGTTCCTACGAGATTGTATTCGTGGACGATGGCAGTGCGGATCGCACCTTCGCGAAACTGGGCGAAATATTCGAGCGCGACCCCAAGGTCGGCGCGATTATGGATATGTTCCGCAATGCCGGGCAGCAGGCGGCCATTACCGCCGCCTTGTGTGAGGCCCGCGGCCGGGCCATTCTGCTGATGGACAGCGATCTGCAACTGGCCCCGGAGGAAATACCCGGGCTGGTGGAGCAATACGAAAAGGGATACGATGTGGTGAGTGGCGCGCGGACTAACCGCAAGGATGCCTGGCTGCGCCGCGTGCCTTCCAAGCTGGCCAACGGTATCATGCGTAAGGCAACCCGGAGCGAATTCCGCGACTTCGGATGCACTTTCAAGATCTATAACGCCAGACTCGTGCGGGCTTTCAGCTATGGCCCGCATCGGCTTTTCAGCAACGTCGACCTCATCGCGCGCGCCGGCCGGCGGTGCGAAGTACCCGTTACCCATTACCCGCGCAAATATGGCAAGTCGGGTTGGACATTCCGGAAACTGCTGAAATACAACATGGACAACATGGTCAGCCTTTCGGAGCGGCCATTTCAGGTTCTGGCGTTATCGTGCCTGGTCTTTGCGGCACTGTTTTGCCTGCGCATTCTCTTGGGCTATGTCGTCCCGATCCATATTCTAGGCTCAATCTCGAACGGCTTGGTGTTGAATGCGATCGCCATCTCGCTGCTGATCACGATGGGCGTGCTGTGCATGATCGGTGAGTTTGCCATCCGGGCGTTTCTCATCAGCCGAAACCTGCCGCTCTATGTCGTCCGCCAAGTGCGCCGGCGCGGGGGAACCGAGTGACAATGCAAGAGTTGACACTCTGGTTTGCAAACTTCAATCCCCAGGCCATTACCTATACGTTGCTTGCGATAGCGGTGCTGCTTAGCTGCGGTTTCTGGTTGTCTGCACTCCTCCAGCGGGAAAGGACGCTGGCTGAAATCTGGGCCGCCGCGCCGATCTTGGGCCTGATGGTCCTTGTCCTTACCACGGCAAACCTCAACTACCTGGGCGTGCCCGTCAAGATTAGCGCGCCGGCGCTGACGGCGCTTTTCGGCGCAGGGTCGCTTTGGGTTGGCTGGCGCATGCCCGCCCGGTTTGGCTCTGGCGACCCTATGCTGGGTTGGCGGAGCCTAGGGGTCGCCTTGGCTGCGCCTCTTCTGTTCTTGGCGCCGTATCTCATCAACGGCGGTTACTACTCTTTCAACGACGCCGTCTATTACGCGTCGATCGCGGACTTCGTGCGCGAGCATTCCTATTTTGCCTCCACCGCCGCCGCGCCCCAATATCTCTGGCTCAGCGAGATGAATCTTGCGCAGGCGGTCTGGGGACGTATGGGTGCGCAGTACATTTTGGCTACGCTGAGTTCTTTAACCGGTGTGGATGGGGCCGGTGTTTTCTTGCCGGTATGCGCTGCGGGGATCTTCGCCGGCTGTTGCGCATTCTGGATTTTCGCGCGCAAGCTTACGCGCTCCGCTTTAGGTTCGCTGCTCGCAGTTCTGTTCTACGCGGGCAACGTTACGTTCGTACACTACGTGGGGGGGTTGAATTTCGCCTCTCAAACGTTGTCGTTGGGCGGAATGTATGTGCTGGCCGCGCTTTTTATCGAGAACCTTGACAACGCCGGATCGCGCATCATGGCGGCCGTGGTCATAGCCGGCATGGCGTCGATTTATCCCGAGATTTTCCCCGCCGCCGCCGTGCCGGTCGCAGTGGCAGCCGCGCTCTTGTTGGCACGCCACATCCTCACGCGAACGGTCTCGGAGATCGGCCGCCAGACGCTGGTCGCCGGCGCACGGTGGGCCCAGATTCTTGGCATGGCGTTTCTGTTGAATCCATATACCTGGGTGCATTTGCTGCCGAACGTCGTTAAGCAATACAATGCCACCAAAACCGGGTTTGCTTTCCTTCCCATTTCCTGGTCGCTGGTGGAGATGTATTCCGGACTCTGCGGTCCCGAGCGCTCGACTACGCCGGCGCTGCACGTGGTCGGCGTCCTGATGCTGGCTGTTGCGGTGTTCGGTGTCGCGCGATTGGGTCGCAAGACGCGCTGGCTGGTGCTGGTTTCAGCCGCGGTATACACTGCCTTGGCCTTGGTGCAGTTGTACGTGCGGCATTTCCCGTATGCGGCCTTGAAGGTTCTGGTTTATTCCTTCTATCTAGTCCCAGCGGTGCTGGCATGTGGCTTTGCCACACTGCTCGAGCACCCATCCGAGGGTCTCCGCTGGTGCGGGAGGCTGCTGTTTGCAGTGTGGCTGGGCTTTGCCGGCAGGGCATTCATCAGATTTGCCGCCGGGAGCTATTTCCCAATGGTCGCCTCCGGCATGTCCACTGCGACGCGATGGAATTCGATTGCGGAAGTCGCCAATCTGGCGCACATTGCAAAAACCGGGGAAATTACGCTGATCGGTTGCAGGCCCGATAGTCTGGCGCGGTGGATTCCGTATTTTTATCGCAGACCGGCCGGAGATCTCTTTCCCAGCGTTTACTACACGTTCACTTCCAAGGCCGTTACCGATCCCCGCCCCTTCGCCTGGTACCTCTTCTACCGGCCGGACACGTCCTGGGCCGACGAAAGCGCAATTCTTTTCGACAATGGCCTGTTCACTTTCTCTAAACCCCAGACGGCCCTACTCTTAACCGACGATGGCTGGTACGGAGCGGAGCCCTTCGGTGTTAAGTATGCTCACTGGATGAACAAGCGGGGCCGCCTCCTGATGGTCGCCCCCCACCTGGATGCGGTTACGCTGCAAAGCAGCGTCGGGCTCGCGCCGGATAAGCAGCCCAAGCATCTGCGGTACTTTCTGGACGGCGCGGCGGCAGGAGGAACATTCGTGGATGGCAACGCCCGCCGCCTGGAGACGCCCCGGTTCAATCTGTCGCCGGGATTCCACCAACTTGTATTTGAAACCGAGGAAGAGTCGGGGCCCTCCAGTGTGGATTCCAGATCTCTGAATCTTTGGTTTGGCGATCTGCGCATTGCGCAGCCCGCCCACTCGAAATGACAGGGCGGGCTTACTTGCCCGGCATGACTGTCGTACGCTCCGGCGAAGACGCGTCCGCAATGGCGTCCGTCCCGGCGACGGCGCAGTCTGCCGGTCACCGTCCATCCGAATTCCAACGGCGAAGCGCTACGCTTGCGCGCGTTCCTGGCAAGGCGGCGTCCGGCATTGACTGGGTCAAACGGCGACCGTTCGCTTGCGTATATTCTATTAAAAGTGGACAACGAAATTCTGCAACAAGTTCGGGACGAGATGCAGCAGTCCTATAAGCCGCGCGACGTGGGCCAACAAGCCGGACACGCCAGGACGGGCCGGGCACTCCCCATGGAATTGGCGGAGGTGCGGTCCGCCATAGCGGCCCTGAGCGCGAGCTACGCGCTGGTGGGCCAAACGCCACCGGAGCCGCCCACCTTCCGCGGCCGGATGGGCGCCAAGTTGGTCAAGCTCGTACAGCGGCTGCTATTCTGGTATACGCCGCAGATCGTGCACTTCCAATATTCCGCGTTGCGTGGTTTCGAGGCCATGTTGCGGGTGTTCGAGGCCATGTTGCGGGCGTTCGAGGACCAAGTTACGGCGGCGGCCGTCGCCACCGCGCGCGCGGGGGTCCTGGAACGGCGGCTAGAGGCCCTCCGCCTGCAGTCTCTCCCGCGCATCGACCGCGAGATCACGCGCCTCAGAGCGCAGCAAAGAGTGCAGGAAGAGCGCATGGCGTTGGCGATTCAAATGCGGAACGAATTGCCCGAGCCATCCGGCTCCGCCCCGGCGCAGCGGCCGTGGCAGGAAGACTTGCACAAGTTGGATGCTCTCTACGCGGCATTGCAAGACGAGTTCCGCGGCAGCCGGCAGGAAGTCAAGGAACGATTGAGCGTCTATTTGCCGAAGCTCACGGGGGCTGGCATCGGCAGCGACTCCATGCCGATTCTGGATGTGGGGTGCGGCCGCGGTGAATGGCTTGAGTTGCTGCGCGAACACCAGTTGCAGGCGGCCGGAGTGGACTTGAACCGCGTGGCTCTGGCCATTTGCCAGGAACGCGGCCTGCCGGTCGCGGAAGCCGAAGCCGTGGCGCACTTGCAGAGCCTTCCAGAGGCGTCCTTGGGGGCGGTGACCGGTTTTCACCTGATTGAGCACCTGGCATTGCCGCAGTTGCTCGATTTGCTGGACGCTGCCTGGCGTGCGCTTAAGCCGGGTGGAATCGCCATTTTTGAGACTCCCAACCCGAACAACATGTTCGTCAGCTCCCGCTACTTCTACATCGATCCGACGCACCGCCACCCCATTCCCACCGCGCTGGGGAAGTTTCTTGCCGAAGCGCGCGGTTTCGAGCGTGTCGAGATCCTGGAATTACACCCCTGGCCGGCCGAGCAGCGCGTGGACACCAGCACGGGCGGTGTTGTAGCCGCCCGTTTCAACGAATGCTTTTATGGGCCACAGGACTACGCCATAATCGGTTGGAAGGCCTGAGCGCGGATCGGCGGTGGCGCCCTCGAATGGATTTGAACCAACTGAAAAAAAACTGGGACGAATTTGGCAAGACAGACCCGCTATGGGCCATCTTGACCTTCCCCGACCGCAAAGGCGGAAAGTGGGACCCGGAAGAGTTTTTTGCATCGGGCCGGCGGGAAATAGCCGCCGTTATGGATAAGGCGCAGGCTTTCGGGCTTCCAGCCCGCCGCGAAGCGGCACTGGATTTCGGCTGCGGCGTGGGACGCCTCACACAGGCCCTTTGCTCGTGGTTCGATCGCTGCTGCGGGGTGGACATCGCGCCTTCCATGATCGAACTGGCGCGCAGGTACAACGCGCATGGCGGCAGATGCGAGTACGTTTTGAACGCCTCTAGCGATCTCCAAATGTTCCCGGGCGGTGCATTCGATTTGGTCTACTCCAAAATCGTGCTGCAACACATGGAACCGCGGTACAGCACATCTTACATCGGGGAATTCGTGCGTGTGCTGCGGCCCGGCGGACTGGTGGTGTTCCAGATACCCGAGCGCCCGCGAGCAGTACTACCCCCCGGACAGGGCACCTGTGGGCCGATGCCGGATGGCGGCTTTCGCGCGTTGCTCACGGGTTATCCGGCCGCCATCCGCGCGGTTGGCGGATCGC
>Ga0302324_100003300_pt1 | contig 36510 bp, 33 predicted proteins | sample Palsa_T0_1_FD_201949 | JGI IMG/M metagenome (GOLD analysis project Ga0302324, IMG submission 201949) | Peat permafrost microbial communities from Stordalen Mire near Abisko, Sweden - Palsa_T0_1 | ecosystem: Environmental > Terrestrial > Soil > Palsa > Peat permafrost | place: Sweden: Abisko... | reverse complement strand
GGATCGCGGACAGCGGCGAAATCGTCGAGGTGGATCCGCCGAAGCGCCTGATCATCCGCTGGCAGAACCATTGGAAGGAGGAGTTGAAGGCCGAGGGCCCCTCACTGTGCACTTTTGAGATCGAGAGCGTGCCCGATGTCAGCCCGGCAGCGGTGAAGCTGAGTGTCACTCATGCCATCGACCGTCCGGAGTCGAAGTTCATTCAGGCCGTGTCGGGTGGCTGGCCGCAAATACTCTCCAACCTCAAGTCCCTGCTGGAAACCGGGGAGATTGCCGTGAAGGCGCGCAGCAAGACCGCGTGACCCCCAGGCCGATGCAGCGGGCCTGCGCGCGAGCGGTCGCCTCAGGCCTGATGCATCTGCACCAGCAGGGCTTTGAAGCGGGGGTCGGAGCTCAATCCCTTCAGGAGCGGATCGAACTTCATCCAATGCATGCCGGCGTCGCGTTGCTGAAGCGCGCGCTGCAGCCACTGGAAGGCTGTGTCCGTCTGCCCGCGCGCGGCGTAGATGAGGCCGAGCTGATAGGCGGCGGCAAAAGGAATGGTTTTACTGGCCAGCGCCTGGGTGAGAAATTTATCGGACTCGCTCGTGCGGCCAAGCGCATCCAAGGCTAGCGGAGGTCCGATCAAGGCGAAATCGGCGCTCTTTTCGAGAGTGAACTCGGCCAGCGCGTCTTCAGGGCGATGCTGAGCGAGGCGCACCAGCCCCAAGCGATAGTGCGCTGTGGACGCGCCGGGATTGCGCTGCAAGACCTCGTTGAGGACGGCTGCTGCCTCGTCGAGACGTCCGGCCCGGTAGTAGGCATTACCGAGCTGGCGGTAATTGTCGAGGTTGAGCGGGTCGAGGTCGCGGGACTTCAGATGCGAGGCAATGGCCTGATCGAACTGTCCCTCGGAGTTGGCGATGTAGCCGGTGAGCCACAGAAAGCCGGATTCCCGATCGCTCGGGGCCAGTTCAGCGGCGCGCTTGAGTTCTGCCTGCGCTGCGGGGATGTCCCAGTCCATCATGTAATAGAGGCGTGCCGTCTCGACGTGTGCCGAGACCAGATTTGGATCGAGGGAGATTGAACGCTGCAGCGCATCCATGGCCTGGCGCCGCGCCACCTCGTAGGGCCCATAGCTGCTGCCGACGAAGCCGTCGATGTACAGATCGCCTAATGCGAGCCAAGCCTGCGCGAAAGAGGGATCCAGCTGCACGGCCTTCAGCAGTTCATCGCGCGTGGGCTCGAAGGCAGCCGCCTCACCGGCCCGGAGCTCGCGCGCCCGCAGGTAATGCAGATAGGCATCGCTGTTGCCGGTCGGGGCCGCGCGCGGCGCTTCTCCGAGCATCGACACCTTGAGCGCCGCGACCACGCTGCCGGCAATGTCGTCCTGCACCTTGAACACATCGTCGAGTTGGCGGTCGTAGGTCTCTGACCAGACCCGCGAATCATCGCTCACACTCACCAGTTCCGTGGAGATACGCAGCGCCTTGCCTGACTTTCGTACGCTTCCCTCGAGTACGTGCGAGACGTTGAGTGCCTTGCCGATCTCCGCCAGCGTCGTCTGGCGGCCCTTGAAGTAGAAGGACGAGGTGCGCGCCGGCACCCGCAGACCTTGCACCTTGCTCAGCAGGTCGATCAGCTCCTCGGACAGGCCGTCGGAGAAGTATCCCTGATCCTTTTTCTCGGATAGATCCTCGAACGGCAGCACGGCGATCGACTTCTGCGTCGCCGGCCGCGGCTCGGGCGGGGCAGAAGCAACTGCAGGAAGCGCAGCCGAGGGCGGCGGCGCGCGTTGCAGCCAACCGGCGCGCTCGACGAGCAATGCGCCGGCGAGCACGACGGCAAGGGCGATCGCCGCGGGCAGCGCATAGCGCCGGATTGGGGTCACCGTCGGTGTGAGCGCTGCGGCGGCTGCCGCAGGGCGCTCCGGGATCGTGCCGGCGTCGCCGGCACCGGCAGCGGAGGTCAGGCGCCGAATGCCGTCAATGAGCTTTGGTAGTGCGGCCTCGATGCCCGTACGGGCATCAATCCACTGGGATTCGGACAGAAAATACTCGAGCGCCGGCGTCAGGGCGGTCTCATCCAGGCGCACGGCGACGATCGGTCGGCCTTTGGAGGAGGCGCGTTCGATCTCCTTGCCGACATGCGCCGAGCCGACCGAATTCGCGGAGAGTATGACGAGCAGAGTTCGGCAGCCGGTGATGGCGCGCACGATGGCGTCGGCGTAGTTGGCGCCGGCGGGCACGTCGCGCGGTGCCATCCACACCGTGATCGCGGACTTCTCGAGCAGGCCGCACAGGCGCGCGGCGACCTCGGCGTCGAGCGAGGCGTAGCTGAGGAATGCATCGCGGCCGCTCACTGGAACATCGTCGGACATCAATCACTCCGTCGCTGGGGCGCCGCGATGTTGGCAGATCGCAGGACTGATGTCATCGCTTCTCGTCAGACGGGAGCAATTCAGCCATCTCATCGGCGCTTCGCACGCGCAGCGCAGGGTCCGGTCGGATTCAGGTGCGAACTCATGCCTGCTGTCAGTGCATTCTTATGCGCACCCTTGATGCGCATCGATTATGCGCATACAATTGCGCATGGTCAGGAAAAAATCTGTGTCCATCGCCCGCGGCAGCAAGAAGGCGGTAAACGTCTCGATATCCGCGGAATTGCTGCAAGCGGCCCGCGATAAGCACATCAATCTGTCAGCGGTGCTTGAAGCGGCTGTCAACCATGAGATAAGGCAATTCCGCAAGACTGAATGGCTCGAGCACAATGCAGATGCAATTAAGGCATATAACTGCGACGTTGAAGAGCACGGCGCGTTCAGCGACGGGTCGCGCTCGTTCTAATGCCGCAATTCTCCCTGCACCGGAATCGGAATCCAGCATCGCGCGCGCGTTTTCCGTTGCTGCTCAACGTTCAATCAGACTTGCTCGAGCCATTGGCAACACGGGTTGTCGTTCCTCTGACTCCAGCAGCCCCAGCTCGGGCGCGCGCGATGCGAACGCTGACGCCGGTACTGGAGTTTGAAGGGAAGAACTATTTAATGCTTACTCCGCAGATTGCCGGCATCCCTTCCCGCGATCTAGGGCCGATCGCTGGAAATTTGGCATCGCACCGCGATGCGATCATCGCAGCAGTTGATTTCCTGCTCGCAGGAGTCTGAGTCTTGGAAGGGAGCGGGCGATGGGAATCGAACCCAGCGAAATTGTTCTGATTGCCAGATAGATCAAATGCTTACGGCATCGTCCAGTCGGTTCGGCTGACTGGCGTGCGAATCGCGGCGTTTTTCTTTGGCGCTCCAGCCAAGCTGTTGATTTATATCGCTTGCCCGCCTGCCAATCCCTTTCTACTGCATGGATTGTTGCGGTATGCTCAGGCAAGGGGCGACCCCGACGGCCGGACGAAACCACGGCGACCGTGCGGCACATGGGCAGAAAACTCACCGAAAGACGGCGATGGGACGCGCGCACCCACCAGCCCGAGACGTTTACGCGCGCTAATACGTGCATGGGGTCGTCTGCTTGAATGCAACGCTGATCAAACCGGCTCTCTCGACGCTGGACGACGATGCGTGGGACGACCTCTTGAGCTTTATCGAGGAGCGTCGGGTCATCCCGATCGTGGGTCCCGAGCTGCTGCTGGTCGAGACCGACCGCGGATCGCGTCTTCTGTATGACTGGCTCGCCGAAAAGCTCGCGGCGAAGCTCAGCGTCGATGTGTCGCTGTTGCCGCAACCCTACACATTGAACGACGTCGTATGTTGGTTCCTGTCCAGCCGCGGCCGGCGTGAGGAAGCGTACGTGAGGCTGCGAGGCATCATGAAGGATGCCGCATTCGAACCACCGCTGGCGCTCAAGCGCCTCGCCGCGATCACAGACCTCGACGTTTTCGTTTCCACGACCTTCGACTCGCTGCTCGAAGAGGCGCTGAACTCGGTCAGGTTTGCCGGCGCGCCGTCCACGCAGGTGCTGTCCTACGCTCCGAACCGCGTCGCGGACCTGCCGACGGAGCGCGATCGACTGACGAGCCCGGTGGTCTATCACCTGTTCGGCAAGCTGTCGGCCTCACCCACGTACGTCATCTCGGACGAGGATTTGCTCGAGTTCATCTGCGCGTTGCAAAACGAGCATCTCGCGCCGGAAAAGCTGTTCCACGAGCTCGAGCACAACCACCTTTTATTCATCGGCAGCAACTTCTCGAACTGGCTCGCACGCTTGTTCTTGCGCATGGCCAAGCGCCAGCGCCTGTCCGACCCACGCGATGTAGGCGAAGTGCTGGCCGACGGTTATTCCGGGTCCGACGAGCGGCTGGTCTCTTTCCTGCAGCAGGTGAGCGTGCGCACGCGCATCTACGTGGGGGCGGACAAGTTCGTCGAGGAATTGCACGAACGGTGGCAGGCGCGCCGCAAACCTGTCGTGGCGGTCGCGGCAATGCCGGCGCGCTTCCTGCCGCCGGCGCGCGACATGCCGGAAAACGCCGTGTTCATCTCCTACGCGCGCGAGGATCTGGCGGCCGTGCGCGAGATCAAGGCCGGGCTCGAGGCGGCGGGTGTCACGACCTGGTTCGACATGGACCGGCTCGAAGCGGGCGACGACTACGACCGCAAGATCCGCCAGAACATCGCGCGCTGCTCTTATTTCATCCCGGTGATCTCGGCGGCGACGCAGCGGCGCACGGAGGCGTATTTCCGGCGCGAGTGGAGCTATGCCATCGACCGATTGCGCAACATGGCGGACGGCGCATTGTTCGTGTTGCCGGTGACCGTCGATGCAACGAATGCCGGCGAAGCCATTGTCCCGGACCGTTTCCGCGCGCTGCATTTCAATTCCTTGCCCGGCGGGGTCGTGCCGACGGAGTTTGCGCAGCGGCTCAAGGATTTTATGACGGCGCGTAGCCAATGAACGACGTCCACGGCAGCGCCGCGAAACCGGCCGACGCTGCCGGCGGCGCCACGGCAGTCGATGCAACGAATCCTTGGCTGGGACTCGCCTCCTTCACCGAGGAGACGCGCGAGTATTTCTACGGCCGCGAGGCGGAGGTCGCCGAACTCGCGCGGCGCGTGCAGCGCAAGCTGTTGACGATACTGTTTGGCCAGTCGGGCCTCGGCAAGACCTCCATCCTGCGCGCAGGCCTCGTGCCTCGACTGCGCACCCAAGGCTACTGCCCCGTATATGTACGCATCGACTATGGGCGCGAGGCGCCCGAGCCCGCGGATCAGATCAAGGCCGCGATTGCAGCTACCGCGCGGCGTTCGGGCGAGTGGACGCAGGCGGGCGTCGCGGTCGCGGGTGAGTCTTTATGGGAATTCCTGCATCACCGCGACGATGTGCTCAAGGACGAGGCTGGAAAAACGCTGATCCCGCTGCTGATCTTCGATCAGTTCGAGGAGATTTTCACCCTCGCGCAGACCGATGATTTCGGCCGCGCCCGCGCAGCGCGCTTCATCGCGGACCTGTCCGATCTGGTGGAGAACCGCCCGCCGAAGGAGCTGGAAGAGCGGCTGGAGCAGGACGACACCGCGGCCGAGAAGTTCGATTTCGCGCGCGGCGACTATCGGGTGCTCATCTCGCTGCGCGAGGACTATTTGGCGCCGCTCGAAGGACTCAAGAGCTCGATGCCGAGCATCACGCAGAATCGCCTGAGGCTCGCGCCGATGACGGGCAGTCAGGCACTCGAGGCAGTGCGCCGTCCCGGCGGCCGGCTGGTCACCGAGGACGTGGCGGCGGCAATCGTGCGCTTCGTCGCCGGAGGCGCGGAAATCGCCAATGCCGAAGTCGAGCCTTCGCTCCTCAGCCTCATCTGCCGGGAGCTGAACGACAAGCGCATAGCAGAAGGCCGATCCGAAATCTCGTTGGACCTGCTGGCCGGCTCGCATGCCACCATCCTCAGCGAATTCTACGAGCGCGTGCTCGCCGATCAACCGGCGGCCGTGCGCCGCGTGATCGAGGACGAGCTGCTCACCGAGTCCGGCTATCGCGAGAACATCGCGGAAGAACGCATCGTCTCGTCGTTCGCAGCGGCCGGAGCGGCCACCGGCACGCTGCCGCTGCTGGTCAACCGGCGGCTGCTGCGCATCGAGGAGCGGCTCGATGTGCGCCGCGTCGAGCTCACGCACGACGTGTTGTGCGCTGTCGTCAAGGCGAGCCGCGACCTGCGCTACGAGCGCGAGGCGCGTGACCGTACCGAACGACTGCTGTCCGAGCAGCGCGACCGCGAACTTAAGGCGCGGCGGGCGCTCAAGCGCGCGCGCCGCATTGCCGCGGGCTGCGCGGCACTGGCGCTATTAGCCGTCATAGCGCTCGCCTTCGCATTCGTGAGCTTGCGTCGTGCGAATCGCGCCGAGCTGGCCGCGCAAGAGAGCAGAGCCGCCGCGGAAACCGCGCGCAGCCACGCCGAGCACCTGCTGGGCTACCTGAATGAGGATTTCGCAGTCGAACTCGCCGGCTTCGGGACGCTGGGGCTGATCAAGCAACTCGGCGAGCGCGAGAGCCAGTATTACGACTCACTGCCGCGGAGCTTGCAGACCACCGACACGGTGCGCAGCGCGGCTCTTGCGCAGGTCCACTTCGGGATCGCGCAGCAACAGGCCTTTGACCTCAAGAGCGCGCGCACCAGCCTGACCAGCGCGGTGACGACGCTGGAGCAGCTACGCGACAAGGGCGACACATCGGAGGAGACCGCGATCGCGCTCGGCATTGGTCTGGCGGCGCTGGCGGATGTCAACGATCGATTCGGTAGCGACGGAACGCAGATCCAGCAATACAACGCCCGGGCCGAAGCGCTATTGCGCTCCTATGTCGACGCCGCCAATCCCTCAGTGGCAATCCGGCGCGCGTACGGAGAGGTGGCGATGAGCGTCGGCAGTTACGCAAGCGGAGAGGAGGCCCTCGCCCTGTTGGCACGTGCCAAGCGGGCGTTCGAAAGCATCGGAGCGCTCCAACTGACCGATCTGCCTGCAAGCGCGGACTACGCCAACACCCTAAGTATCGAGGCGACTGCGTTGTGGCGGATGGGCAAGATCGATGAATTAAAGAAAGTGTCAGAGCAAGGCATGCAGCTCGCCAATGACATACTCGCGCAGCGTCCCGGACACATCGTCGCCCTGCAGGCGCGTGCTGCTCTGAATTTGCTCGGTTCCTCACCGGCGCACGAGGATCTACGCATCGGTGATTCGGCCGAATTCGTTAAGCGTGCCCTCGAGGATGGCCTTCTGTTGCTGCGCTTGGACCCGGCCAATGTCGATACCCGCGGTGCTACGGCCTTCGCCGCCGCGACCCTGGCGGGCGACTACGAGCTATTGGGCCGACCGCGCGATGCCCGCGAGGCTTTGCGGCAGTCCCTGAAGCTCTTGTTGGCTGCCGGGCAGGTCGCCGCGAGTCAAGGCGACTATGTCGTACCTCGCTACGCGAGCATCGCGCGAATCGACGCCGACTTGGGCGAGCGCGATGCTGGCGAAGCAGCCATTAAAGAAGCGGAACCGATACTCGCCGACGTGCAGGCCAGGCTGGGTGACGACAGCGTCAAATTTGCCATCGCAAAGTGCGCTCTCTCGAACGGCCGCGCCCGACTCGATCTGTTCAACGGCGATTTCAAACAAGCCGCCGCTATCGCACAACCCACACTGAAGGCCTATCTCACATTGAATCAATACGGTCACGTCAGCACCACCATTTCCTGTCCAAGCAATGCGGCGTTGATCGGCGGCAACGCCGAACTCATGCTCGGCAACTATGAGGCGGCCAAGTCCGCGCTCGCCTCTGCCGTGCCGGTGGCTGCGGTCGGCGGTGATTGGACATCCCGCAACTATCACGCCGCATTGGTCGTATTGCAGAGCATCGCGATGTCGCGTCTCGGACAGACCGCCGAGGCGCATGCGCTTTTGAGCCCGGTCTTCGAGTGGCAGCGTGCCCGCTTCGCGCGCAATCATGACGACGCACAGCAGCGGCTGGAATATGCGAGCGCGCTCTACGCGCTTGCGTTGACGGACGACGGACATCGCAGCGAACTACTGAACCAGGCTGCTGCGATCATCGCCGCGCTGCCAGCCGAAATGCGATCGCTCAAGAGCACGCGGATGTGGGCAGATCGCATCCAGGCCGAACGGGGCCACGCCGCGGCCGGCTAAGGTAGCGAGAAGTCAGTGTTGATCATCGCATGGACTTTCGCACCGAGGGTGTCCAATGCGAAGGGCTTGCTGAGCATATCCATGCCTGCATCAATGAAGTCACCTCGAACGAGAGCGTTTTCCGAATAACCCGAGACAAACAGCACCTTCAACCCGGGGCGTGAGGTTCGCGCCATCTCCGCGAGTTTTCGGCCATTGATATGCGGCAATATGACGTCAGTGACCAACAGATCGATTCTTGTGTGCGATTGCAGCAGGGGAATTGCAAACCGCGCTTCCGAGGCCGTGAGAACATTGTAGCCAAGGTCCTGCAGCGCATCGCTGATGATGGATCGGACCGTGGCCTCATCCTCGACCACGAGTATCGCTTCCCCCTGTCCCCTGGGCGTTTCGGCGTTGACCGGCTTTGGATCGACCGCATCTTGCTGGGCTCTCGGCAGATACAGCCTGACGGTGGTGCCTTGGCCCACTTGACTGTAAATGCGCAGATGGCCGCGGCTTTGCTTGATGAATCCGTAGATCACCGAAAGGCCGAGGCCGGTCCCTTCCCCAACGGGCTTTGTCGTGAAGAAAGGGTCGACCGCCTTCTGCAGAACCTCGGGTGACATGCCGACGCCCGTGTCCGAAACGCTGACGGCGACGTATTCACCCGGTTGTACGTCCTCATATAGCGCGGTGTAGGTTTTATCCAATCGAGTATTCGTCGATTCTATCGTCAAGCGACCGCCTTCCGGCATGGCATCGCGCGCATTGATGGCCAAGTTCAACAGTGCGCTTTCGAGCTGGTTTGCATCAGTAAACGCTGTCCAGAGGTCGTCGGAAAGCTTGCAGATCAACTCGATGCGTTCGCCCATGGAGCGCTGCAGCAGGTCCTGCATGCTGGTCATTACCCGGTTCACATCGTTCGGCCTCGTGTCCAGTGATTGGCGCCGCCCAAATGCCAACAATCGATGGGTGAGGGTTGCGGCGCGCTGCGCGGCCACGGATGCGGCGTCCATCCAGCGATGAATATCCTCGGTGTTGCCGGCCGCCATCCGTCGGCGCACCAGGTCGAGTGAGCCAATAATTCCGGTCAAGAGGTTATTGAAGTCGTGAGCGATGCCGCCGGTCAGCTGGCCGATCGCCTCCATTTTCTGAGCCTGCCGCAACGCATCCTGCGCCTTCGTCAGCTCGATTTCCGCCTCGCGCTCGACTGTGATGTCTCTGCCGGTACAGTACACGTAATCGTCTTCCTGAATGCCAACCCAGGAAATGTAGCGATAGCTGCCGTCCTTGCACCGATAGCGGTTAACGAAGCGGATTGCCGGCTGACCCACGAGTGTCAACTCGAAGCCCGCCCGCGTGTGCTCCACGTCGTCCGGGTGCAGCAATTCGAAGATCGACGTGCTCGCGACTTCGCCCTCCGACCACCCCAGTATGGTCTGCCAAGCAGGGTTGGAGGTCTCGAAGTATCCCTTGGAATTAAGCGCCCCGAGCAAATCGGGACTCAAATTCCACGTCCGACCGCGTGCCTGGGCGCGTTCGAGCACACGCCTTTCCAGGTCGGCGTTCAATTCCCGAAGCGCTTGCTCTGTCGCGCGCCGCTCGGTGATATCCAACCCTTCAACGAAGATCGAGGTGACCTTGCCGGACTCGTCTTTGATGGGCTGATAGACGAAGTCCAAGTAGCGAGTTTCCTGCGGCCCGCCGGGAGTGCGTTGCAGGACGATTTTTAGGTCTTTGCCGACAAAGGGTTCACCCGTGGCGAAGACCTTATCGAGCAATTCATAAAAACCCTGCCCCTCCACCTCGGGCACCGCCTCCCGGACAGTGAGCCCGATGACGTTACGGTGACCAATGAGCTGATGATAGGCCGGGTTGGTGAGTACGAATCGATGCTCGGGCCCTTGCAGCAGTGCCGAAAAGCTCGGTGAACGAGCAAACATCTCTCGCATCCGATGAAGTTCTTCGGCGCTGGTAAGGCTGTCCTCGGGTTGGTGGTCCGTTGTCACTCTTGCAGCTGCTTTAACTGGGTGCGTCGCCCAAGTGGGAATAGGACAATGCTTTGAAGGCCACGGCCGCTTTCTTATTCTTGGACAGCGCGCTTTTCAGCTCCGGAGGCACCGTGACCACACGCTCTGATCGATCGACATCCAACGCTACCGAGACGCGATCGCCCGCGGCAGCCTTTGCTCCAGCCTGCAACGCCTTGCTGACCATCATCGAGTGTGTGCCGTCACCGTTTGGCATGAGCGAATTCTGAAAGGCAAAGCCGTTTAGGGTTCCTGCCACCGCACCTGCGAAGGCGCCGCCAGGGCCGCGCGCTGTGAGTTGAGCCTTGAATTGAGCCTTGAATTGCTTCATACCTGCCCTCGGCATCAATCAGCTACGATGCAGCTTGCCATGATACTGAGGCGAATATGCGAATGAAACTCAGGTTATGCCTTCGGGGTTTCACGGCAGGAGCAGCCTGCGCACTGTTGCTGCTTTCGGGATCGTCGTGGCCGGTGTACGGCGCCGAGACCAAGCCTCTTACCGCCATCCTGATCATCGCGCGAGATAACCTGTCCGATCCGGATTTCGCAGATTCGATTGTGCTCGTGATGAACAATCTCGGTCCCGGGCCGGTCGGCATCATCATCAACAGACCGACGCCGGTTGCTGTCTCGCATCTCTTTCCCGGACTCAAGAACCTCGCAAAGGTGCGCGATAAGGTGTACTTCGGCGGACCCGTTGATACTGAGTCGGTGTGGTTTCTATTTCACGCCGCCACACCGCCCGAGAACTCGATCCAGGCCTGTGACGGCGTGTACTTGAGCGCCGACCGCAAGCTGCTGATGCAGCTGTTGGCCCGCACCAAACCCATGGACAAACTGCGGATCTTCCTCGGCCACGCCGGCTGGTTGCCAGGTCAGCTGGAGGGCGAGATCGAGCGGCATGATTGGAGCTCCAAGCCTGCCGAGATGGAAGCGATATTCAACGGTAAGTCCGAGCATCCCTGGCCCTCGCCGCGCGATCCAGCGCATAGTATTTAAATGCTGCTGACCATCTGCCGATTCCCTGGGATCCATAAATCCATCCTCCTGTCTTTGCCCGGCGCGATTCCCGATGCGATGCCTGCCCCGAAACCGGAGTCGATCGATTCCGGCGGAGGAGCGCCAGGTCGTCCCAGGAGTCGAAGCCATGCTCCCGCGCATAGACAAGTTGCATCTGCTTCCGTAAACGGCGCTTGACGAATTTCTTCGTCCGAACAGCCGTCAAAGCGCGGATGCCATTCGCGAATCTGTTCCAGCGCGGCCGGACCTGCTGAGCTCCGGGTCTGTAAAAGGCCGTGAACACGATCGGAGATCCACTTCATGTCAGCAACAAAGATTCGTGTACGACGCGCCTGGAAAGAAGGCTCTGCATAGGCCTTCAGCTTTGACCAACTTGCGAATCCTTGCTCCCTCGCAATGACGAACTGAGCATCATGCAAGGCTATTTCCCGCTCCCGCTGCGCGGTTATATCCGCCACCTTGACCCAGCGGAGATGCTGATCCCGCAATCTGGTAAGCGCGTCAGTGCTTCCAGCCCGGATTGCGCGCATGAGCTAGCGCGCTTGTTTCTTCTGCTGTTCCAGATTCATGACTACCTCCTTCGTGTGCCTGGTCCGCATGACAGGCGAAAGAGGGTCATCAACAAAGTGAGCCTCAGATAAATGCAGGTGGGCGCAGCACTTTCCGCGGACAGGACGCACCCTGCGCACGTCTTGCGCAAGGCTATCAATAACCTGTGGCCTTTGGACAGTCCGACTCAGGCTTGGCCGATGCCACCGTCGGCCACCACATCCACCCATCACACTTTCTGTGCATTTGCCTACATAATTGCACCTTTTATCGAATCAAATGGTGCTATAATTGATGCTACGAGTGGGAGGATTGTTATGCGCACGACGGTAACGTTGGACGACGACCTGCTCGCGAAGGCGATCAAGATGACGGGCGGTCTTGATCGCTCGACGGTGTTGCGTGAGGGGCTGAAGGCCCTCATCGAGCGAGAAAGCGCCATGCGACTCGCCAAGCTTGGCGGCACTCAGCCGCAACTCGAGCCGGTCCCAAGAAGGCGTGCTGGCGCGGCACCATGATTCTCGCAGACACCTCCGTCTGGATTGACTACTTCCGGGAGGACCTGCCGGAGCTTGGCGAGCGTCTCCGACGCGGCGACGTGGTCATGCATCCGTTCGTCGTGGGTGAACTCGCCTGCGGCAACTTCTCGAACCGCGAAGAGACGCTTGAATTGCTTCAACAACTACGCGTGGTAACCGTCGCCGAACACCACGAGGTCATGACTTTCATTCGCGGGCGCCAACTTTACGGGAGCGGTGTTGGTTATGTGGACGTTCATTTGCTCGCTGCCGCGGCAATTGAACGATGCCAGCTGTGGACCCTGGACAAGCGACTCACTGCGGTGGCAGCGAGCATCGGCGTAGCCGTCAACGCTTGACGTCGATCAATGCCGCGGCACTGCCGACATCGCGCAAGTGGGTGTTGGAGCGGGCGATGGGAATCGAAAATATCGCGGGGGATCCAGGAATCTATGAAAATCAAGGTGTTACATGCGTCACTGAGCACTGCGTGTGATTATTGTGTGGAAAACACCGTCATACCAGCCAACGCCAGCCAATGCGGCTTCTTCCGATTCATATTTGGCAAATCACTGCGTAAATTGCGGTTGAAGCTCCCAGAGAGGAGCGTATATTGCGATTGTTGAAGATTTCAACAATTGAGGTCGTAAATGGCAACCGTCAATTTCAGCGTACCCGATGAAGTCAAGATGGAGTTTGACAAAGCATTCGGTGATCAGAACAAGAGTTCCATCATCGCGGATTTGATGCGGCGGGCTGTGCGTGAGCGCAAACTCCAAATCAGGCGGGAAAGACTCTTCCGGCAATTCCGTGTCGCGCGTAGCGGTCGGCCCACCTTCACCAGCGAGGAAGTACGCAGGGCGCGATCCGTCGAACGGTCGTGATAGTCGTCCTCGATGCAAGCGTGATTCTCAAATGGCTGCTTGAGGATCCCGCACGAGAACCTGATACCGAGAAGGCATTTGCACTCGTCGAATCCGTTGTAAGTGGAGGACTTGAGATCCTGCAGCCGGTGCATTGGTTGGCCGAGGTGGCGGCGGTTGCTGCGCGCCTCGTCCCGCAGACGGCCGTCGGTGATGTTGAAATGCTCGCCGCATTCGAGTTTCCTAGTACCGACAGCCCAACCGTCATTCGACGGGCAACCACCCTTGCGATCGAAACCAATCAGCATCTGTTTGACACGCTGTATCACGCCGTCGCGCTCGAGCACGAGGACGCGCTGCTTGTGACGGCGGACGAACGGTACTATGGAAAAGCCAAAGTCTACGGAACGATTAGGACATTGCATGACTGGGAAGCGGGAGCTTGATGGTCGAGGTTGGCCCTCTCCTGACCTTCGAAGACGCGAAGTGCTCCGCCTGGTCCCAGGATCGATTGCATTCAGCCAGCGCCATCGACACCCTGGCGATCAACCCGGTGATTCGACGCTCTCGATCGCGGACTGCGCCTGATCGATCATTGTTCGTTCGAAACTTATACCGTTCTGACTCGGCTGCCGCCACCTCATCGTTGTCCGCGTAATGTGTTCGCGATTTTCTGAGGCTGCGCTTTGACGAGCCATGTCTCCGTCTGAACGCACAGACATACAAGGCGTTTATATTGGAATTTCCCTAACATGCGGTAACCGGCGGGAGCGCATACGACGCGTTGGTCTCTGCAACGACAGCAGCATGCCGGGCGACGCTCATAACCCGCGATCGTCGCGCGGCATCGTTATACGAGACATACGGCATCCGAGCCTCATGTCTCGGCTGAGAAGGGAATCGGATAGCAGTTCTAACGCCAACTGTTATCGAACCGCCAGAAGCGGTTTCGGGTTTCCAATAGCCAATGGTTCTGCTTTTCGTAATTTTGGGTTCATGTTTCGTATACCCCTCGTATGTTCGATTATGAGCTGACTTCGAGGGGGCCCATGGAAAGCGATACACAACGAATCGCGCTTGGGTTGCGCCAGAGAGATGCCGCCGTCCTCGAGACGCTGGTCGAGCAATACCAATTCCGGCTTGTTCGTTATCTTGTCTCCCTGTTGGGCAGGCGCGATGGAGTTGACGATCTGGTGCAGGAGACTTGGCTCCGAGTCCTGGAGCGAGGTGGATCCTATGACGGGCGTTACCGCTTCGAACCCTGGCTCTTCCGGGTGGCACGCAATATTGCTCTCGACACCATGCGTAAGCGACGGATGCTCAGTCTGGATTCCAATGAGGGGGGTGGTGTTCGCTCATCGCCTGCTTCCGGTGAGGCTTCGCCGTACACGCTTGCGGCGCGCACGCAAGATGCCGAGCGGCTTGCCAAGGCTCTGCAAACTCTGGAGCCCGTCTATCGCGAAGCCCTCGTATTGCGTTTTCAGGAAGGTTTATCCCTACAGGAGATATCCGTGATCGTGGGGGCGCCAGTCTCTACCGTAGCTTCCAGAATTTATCGAGGACTGGCAACGCTGCGGCCTCAGTTGCAAGGAGAAACAGCATGATTCTTGATCACCACGAAAGTTTCCAACGCATGATCGACCAGAGTCTGGCGGGCGCCATCTCAGCGAAGAAGGAACAATCTCTTCGCGAGCATCTCTCCACTTGCGCTCCATGCAAGGAGTATCTCAGCGCCAGCAAACGGGTTATTGCGGGCCTCAACGGTTTTTCCTTCGAGGTAAATCCAACTCTCAATTCCAGGGTTCTCGCAGCCCTCAGGCTACAGGTGCAACAGGACCGCGCGGCACGGCCACGCCGTCGGCGTTTCACGCACCAGCATACTTTGTCACTCGAAGCATGGGCTGCGTTTGCTGTAGCGCTCTCGATGTCAATTGTGGGATCGGCACTTGTCTACCAGGTGGCCAAGAACCTTATGGTCCCAGTGCATTTTGACAACGCTCAAGTCCAGGCAGGCGTGCTCGTCTTCTGGCTGCTGCCGTCTCTCTGCGCGGCCGTGTGTGTGCTCGCGACCCCTGTTGAGAAAAGAGGTATTGCATGACGCAACAATCGGCGGTGCTTTTGGTCGCGTTCATAGCCGGGCTCGTAGTTGCGTCTGTTTTGCTGCGAACCGCCAGAAGGATTCTTCTACCTCGGTCTGCAATGGTTATCGCAGCACTGGCGATCCCGCTTTGGTTAGTCTTTTTTGCTTCCAGCCAGGGCCGTTTCTTCCTTGCTTCCAGAGGATTTCTCAGTGCCATGCCGGACGCGCTTTGGTTTGGCTTAACGTTTGGCGCCTTCACTGCGGCTTTCTTTCTTGCCCTCGGATATGTCTATGGAGACGCAAAAAGGCGTGACATGCCTGCCTGGGCGTGGGTGATTGCCGCTTTCTTCATACCCAATTTTATTGGATTCATCCTTTATTTTCTGTTCCGAGGGCCTCTCGTTGGGCCTTGCAGCTCATGCGGCAAGCCAATTCGAGGGGGAGAAGCATTCTGCTCACACTGCGGATGCTCGCAGGGTTCTAGTATCGGAAGCAGCACAGCTGACGATCGCATAAAACGGTGGACGGTATGAAACGTGAGCGCGCCCTACAGGTGGTGTTGGTGTTGGTGGGCTTGCAGTATTGCTTTTGGGGCTATCTCCTTTTCGACAATCTGTGGCACGAAAAATGGCTTAGCGGACATAGTGACGTCATGCCGATGTTCCTGAGCCTTAACACGGCGCTTGGGGTCTGTCTGTTGCTGGCCGTTAAGCAGCCGGCCAAGCATCGCTTGATGATCGCCTATGCGGCGTGGTCAAGTCTTGCCCATGGGTTCACGATGACAATAATGTCGGCGCAGGCCGTGGCGCACGGGATGCACAGGATGGATAGCCCCCAGGACATTGTGATGTTTGGGGTTATTGGATTCACGCTGCTTGCGCTCCTCCCGCCAAAACAAGCATCGGCGGCAGGGGCGCCTACAAGTGAGCCGCGCTTTGCCGAACGCTAGGGAAATTTGGAGCGGGCGATGGGAATCGAACCCACGGCTCAAGCTTGGGAAGCTTGGGTATTACCATTATACGACGCCCGCTACCCGCCGGATTCTAGTCGGGTTGCAGCGTGTGGGCAATTGTGTGGGTTGCAACTTACCTAGACGCTCTTGCGCTTGCGCGCCAGTGCACTCAGATCGCGTCTAGGCGAGCGACACCTGGCGACGGCGCGCAAACGCTCCAACTCCAGCGAGCCCAGACACGAGCAGAGGCAGCGCCAAGGGCAGCGGCACCGGCGTCACGAGTTTCCAGTAGCCTCCCTCTTCAGTGCTTCCGTCGTAGGTGAAGTCGGAGTTGGCCATGCCAGTGGCGACAGTTGTACCTGCGGTGCCGCCGGCTGTGGTAGCCATCATGAAAGCTTCACCGTTCACGGTTCCCGATAGCTGGAATTGGCTGATCAGATAGTATCCCTGGGTTGGGGCGGCAAAATGATCACCGTTTGCGGCTGCCGGAGTCACCAAGCCGCTGGTTTGCCAAGGCTTGGTCGTGCTAAAGCTCGCGCTAGATACATTCGACAGATTCACGGTCACGTTAACACCACCGCCTGTGGTGTAGGTAAAACCGGTGATATCCGCGGTCATCTGATCGCTACCGCTGGCGTAGTACGGACCGAGGCCGTTACCAGAAAGGGGAGTCAGCGTAAACGACGACAACGTCAGCTGCAGCGTGGCACTCGGCACAGTTGTATAGTTTCCGGATTGTTCAAAGTCCGGTACCCACTGGAAGGTTTCGACGACCGACGCATGCGCGGCCATGGGCAGGGCGCTCGCCACTGCGGCAATCGCCAAGAGCCCCGAGGTCGCCGTCGATTTGAGCATTCTTGCAATAAGCCTGGACATCGCCTTATCCCCTCCCTGGTCGAACCAGAGCTTCATTGGTTCCGCGGCTGCAAGAATACGCACGGGAGCAGGTTAGCGGTGAAACTATGTCGGGGTCACGGTAACCTCGAGATGAACGCACGTCAGTGTCAGACATGTGAACTTTGGGTAACATCGAGCCGTGCAGCCGACACCGCCTCTGCGTGGCGAATGGAAGTTGCCTGACGCAGTAGAATCTGAACAAAATCAATACGTTCATGCCGGCGTCGCAACTTATCGAGCATTGACGACAGGCCGACGCTGCACCGGGCATGGCGCGCATTTGCCTTAATATTCCCATCTGGTCGGACAAACTCATTTACCAAAAGACGGTCGCTGGCTAAGATTTGTACAGTCCTACTGATAAGGGCACCCGGCCTTTGCGCAAGAGCTTTACAGTTGTATTCCAGCGGATTGCGCACACGAAAATCTAGGGGAACAACATGAGCCTTGCGTCTTCGGGCAGATTGGCTGCCGCCGTAATCGGTGGCCTGCTGCTGAGCCTGCCTCCGGTCTTTGCACAGGGGCTGGACGCCGTCGGCAGCGATGCGGTAATCAGGATTCCCGCGACCATCACCAGCATGGCCGGCTACGCCACGCGCATGATCTCCTATCGCGATCAGAACCATAGCTGGCAGACCACAGACGGCGCCATTCATCTCGTGGTCAACTTGGGTCCTCCTGGCCTTACTCTCTATAGCAGCTTCAACAGTGGCGCGACGTGGACTGCGATGTTCACGCTGGCTAATACCGATGGGAATTCCACCGACGACGGCGTGCTGACCACCACGGCCACAGGCGCCAGCTTGCAATTGATGTACGCAACGGGCACCGGAACCATCGCCTACTCCACGGCAACCTACGACAGCGCGGCGCAGTCGTGGACCTTGGCGAGCACTCAAACCGCCTATTCCGCGGCGGGCATCATCGCTACCAACCCGGCGTTTGCCAGCGATTCTGCCGGGAACCTATGGTGCGGATTCACCGCGGAAAACAACGCGACGCAGGAATATCAAGAGGACATGATCTACCAGCTCGCCGGCAGCACGGATTGGCTGGATACGGGGCTGATTTTCGGGCAGGTGGACAACACCACCCAGCATAGCGCGCGACCGGTGGCCTATGCCGGAGGCATCGGAGTGCTTTACGAGGATGAAGCGGCTCTCTACTGGGCCTACCGTCTGAACAGTTTTGCGCTCGACGCGCCCTGGGTCTCGACCATGATGTACGCGGACCTGCCGCCGGAAAGCTCTGACCCCTACGACACGCACTACAGCGTCGTGGCGGATTCCGCTGACAATCTGTACCTCGCGTTCATCGGCAACCCGGCCAACCTCATTTTCACGATTTTCTCGAGCAGCGCGAATGCCTGGGGGCCTCTGCAGCTGCTGGGGAAATCGACTGCGGCGTCGGCGTACCCGGAAGTTTCCATCGCCGACGGCAATTTGCTGCTGATGGCGAATCACGTGACCGATGTGGAAGTATTGCAAAGTAGGAACTTCGGAAAGTCCTTCAGGGAGACCCAGCTGCTGACGCACCCACGGGTTACGAATGGGGTCTCGTACAACAAGCCGCGCGTCGAGACGCCTCGCTATTCGACCTCACCCGTGCCGGTATTCCAGCAGTTCGTCGACGGCTCCGAGGACGAGCTGATGTTCTTCCAGGTTCCGGTCATCAATTAGACGGTCAGCGCTCTGCCTAAGGCCGCGCGCGCCAGCAGCCGGGTGGAATCGAGCGTCGGCAGCGCGGAGTTCTCATCGTTCATGATCAGCGGGATCTCGGTGCAGCCGAGCACCACCGCGTCGCAGCCTCCCGCCTTCATGCGTCCGATGACCTGCTGGAAATACTCCACGGCTTCACGCCGGAAGATGCCGCGAACCAGTTCATCCATGATGATGCGATTGATCTGCTCGCGTTCCTGGGGGCTGGGGCGGAGGTATTCCAGCGACCGTGCCGCGAGCTTCTCGGGATAGACCTCACTCTCGACCAGCCACCGGGTCCCGGTCAGGCCGAGGCGGCGGTAGCCGCAGTGCGCAGCCTGCGCTGCCACGACCTCGGCGATGTGCAGCCATGGTAGCGGGGATCGCGGCAGGACGAAGGGCAGTGCTTGGTGGATGGTATTGTCGGGGCAGATCAGAAACTCGGCTCCGGCGCGCGCCAATTTATTGGCCGAGGAAAGCATGAGCTCGCCCACGCTGCGCCAGTCGCCTTGCTGTATGCATTGCATGTACTGCGCAAACGAGTGGGTATGCATGGACACTTCGGGATGCGCATGCGGGCCGAGAAACCCCGCACCTTCCACGCAAATTGTCCGATAGCACAGGGCCGCGCCTTCGGCGGAACATGCCACGATGCCGATATGCCGGGCCATTGGCGGTGTCTCCTTGTCAAAAATTGACGCAACTTTGCGCTCGATAATGGTTTCCCGGTGCAAGGAAAGGCGAGTATCGCGTTTACAACGGGTGTAGATCATTCATTCATCAACGCACACGAGGCGATATCTTATGGCAAACCGACTTCATCGATGGGTACTGGCCGCGGCATTGACCGGGCTGGCCGGCGGCGTGCTGGCTCAGACGGGGTCGAGCTCCGCATCAGTGCCTCCCCCTCCGCCGGGCGGACCGGGCTGGCACGAACATCGCCATCACGGCGAGTTTGGCTTCATCATGCGCAGCTTTCACGATCTTGATCTGACCGCCGCTCAGAAGGAGCAGGTGCACACGATCCTGTCCGCCGCGCGTCAACAGCATCAGGCCGAGCGAGCGGCCGGTGGCTCGACTATGCTGGCATTGGCCGATCCCGGCAATCCGAACTATGCGACTGCATTGCAGACTGCCAAGCAGAATGCCGCGACGCGTATTCAGGAAGGCAGCGATCTGCAGCTCAAGCTCTACGCGATTCTGACTCCGGCTCAAAAGGCGCAGCTCACGCAGAACGTGGCGGCGCACGAGGCGAAGATGGAACAGTGGAAGGCAGCTCACGCGGCTGGAGGGGCGGGCGCCAACTAAAGGCGAGCTCTGCTAAGGCATGCAGGCGGCGTGAGCCTTAAGTCACGCCGCCTTTTTGCTGGCATGATGCCTTGCGCTCATGCCATGGTCCCCAAGCCGCCGCCGGTTTCTGAAGCACGCCGCCTACACAGGCGGCGGTGTTTTGCTCGGCGCCGCCGGGCTGAACGAGCTGTCACCGTGGATATGGCGCGAGCGCCTGGAGTTCGAGCCTAACCGCAGCTACTGGGCGCGCAGCGCCGCTCCTCGAAATCCCCGCTTGGCGCGCGACCTCGATGTCGATGTGGCCATCGTCGGGGGCGGTTTCACCGGACTCTCCTCGGCCTATTACATTCGCAGCGCATCGGCGCAGAAGTCGGTGGCATTGCTAGAAGCGCAGGGCTGCGGCAGCGGCGCTTCGGGCAGGAACGGCGCGATGCTGCTGACCATGACTGCGGACCGCTTCATGAATTTCAGCTCCTCGCCCGCCATGGACCGGCGAATTTACGACCTGACCGTGGACAACATTCGGCGGCTGGCGACACTCAGCCTCGCCACCGGCATCGATTGCGAGCTGACCAGCAACGGCGCACTGCAGGTGCTCGAGACCGCGCAACAGATCAAGGCTGCCGAAGCCTATGTGCGGCAGGCCAGACACTTGGGCATGCCGGTCGAGCTCTGGGACGCAGGGCAGGTCGGCGCCGCCATCGGCACGAATGTCTACGCGGGCGGCTTCTACGACCCGCGCTGCGGAAACCTGCATCCGATGAAACTGGTGCGGGTGTTCAAGGCGGCTGCGATGAGCGCGGGCGCCGCCATCTACGAGGACACGGTGGTCGACAGTATCGAGGAGGGCCGGCAGCATGTGCTGCATACCCGCGATGGGCACACGGTGCGGGCGAAATCCCTGGTGCTGGCCAGCAATGCCTTCACAGCGCGGCTCGGATTCTTTCGCAATTCGATTTTGCCGCTGCGCGAATTCATCGCTATCACCCGGCCGTTCAGCGAACAGGAACTGGCGGACATTGGCTGGCGTCGCCAGCTGCCGTTCAACGACGACCGCACCCAGGTGTACTACCTCGGCCTGACCGCGGACCGGCGCATCCACATCGGCGGAGGCGCTCCTGATTACTCATTCAATAATGAAGGCGGTAACGCCCAGTCTGAGCGCCTGCACGTGGCGCGGTTGCAGCGCGAGCTTGGACGCATCTATCCCAAGTTGGCGGGACTGGAATTCGAGGCGAGCTGGGGCGGGGTGATCGACTGGTCGCTGGATGCCTCCCCGTCCGTGGGTGTGGCGGGGCGGCAGCGGAATATTTTCTATGGCCTGGGGTACAGCGGTCATGGCGTGAATCTGACCTCGGTCTTCGGCAGAATCATCGCCGATCTCGAGGCGGGACGCGGAGCGGCGTGGGATCCGTATCCCTTCGTCAACGCGCGCCTGGATTACGTGCCGAATGAACCCTTCCGCTGGCTGGCCGCGGAGTCCGGGCTGGCCTGGTACCGGCTCACCGAGGGAGAGGCTTCAACCTGAGGGTGGCCGTGCGGCGTCCAACTTGGATTGCACGTCGGCCAGAACGGCATCGAGCCTGGACTGCAGTTCCTGCAGATGTTCGGGAGAGAGTTTGCCGCCGTCCTTCTGCTGCAGTTTCAATGCCTCATCGTGCAGCGCGAGCACCCCACGGCAGGTGCTGTCCTGCCAGTGAGCGATACAGTACTGGCCGGCAATCTGGTTGTTGTTTTCGCGGATGGTGCTCATCGGGGGTGCGGTGTGACTGGCCGACGAGCTGATTGCGCCGATGGCGCCCACCTGCTTGATGACTACACTCGGCGCAATCCGGGTCATGGTGACACTCTGGGTCATGGCGGGATGCGTGCTTTCGTAGGCAGCCGCGGCTGAGGCCATGAACAACGCGCACAGAGCGATGGTGCAAATCGGGATGAGATGGTGAAGCGATTTCACGGGACGCTCCTCTCGCAAGGTGTTGCCGATTATAGCACCGCGGGTGGCGGACTTGCTGGCATCGATCACAATCGTCTCCGCCAGTCGGTCGTGGGCGCATTGGTGGTTGCGCTGAATGAAAAATTGCGCAAAGCCAAAGCCGCCTTCGAGAAACGAAGCACCGTAGCCAAGCGACCGCTCCAACGCCTGCCACAAGCTGATGCGTTCGTGCGTCAGCGAGACAACGCGTGTCCGCAGCAGGCGTTTGCCAATCGTCTGCCCGTTGCCAATGTACAGCGCGATGCAGAAATACAGCACCAGCACAATCACATCCAGCACGTGCACGAGATTGACCAGCGTGTGGCGCTCCCAGTCGTGCGGGACGTAGTTCTCCCACAGAAACTCGACCGGCTTTCTAAGCAGCGCAACGAGCAGAAAGTCGATGCAGAACCCTGCAGCGCGCCGGCTGAATGTCGCCAACGGCACGCCGTCGATTGCATCCTCCCGTGCGGTCTCGCGAGCGCGATAGAAGGTGGTTGACTTGAGCATACGGCAGCCTGACAGATCCAAAGTTGCGACGCCACACGTGAAGCCCGGAACGTCTTGATACACTGATGGCACGGATCAGAGGAGGTGAGCGATGCACGCACGGCTATTCTCGATCGGAGTCATCCTTGGAGCGATCCTCAGCTCGGCGGCGCTGCCCGCTGAGCGCAGTCTGTCGGTGACGATTTACGCCAACGACCTGGCATTGATTCAGGATCGCCGGCAGATCGAGGTTGGCACCGGCCGGCAGCGAATCGAATTCCAGGATGTGTCGGCGCAGATTCGCCCGGAGACGGTGTCGCTGACGGCGCCGGATATCAGCATCGTTGAGCAGAATTTTGACTATGACCTGCTGACTCCGGCCAAGCTCATGGAAAAGGCGGTGGGGCAGGACATCACCATCGTGCGCGTCAATCCGGCGAGCGGCGCGGAGACGCGCGAGCAGGCGCGGGTGCTGGCAACCAACGGCGGCGTGGTCTTGAAGATCGGCCAGCGCATCGAGGTGCTGCGCGATGATGGGTTGCCGGTGCGCGTGATCTTCGACAAGGTGCCGGACAATCTGCGCGCGCGGCCCACGCTGTCCGTCACGGTGGACAGCAGCCGCGCCGGAGCGCGGCCCGCGACTTTGAGCTATCTCACGCCGGGTCTCGGCTGGCGCGCGGATTACGTGGCGCTGTTCAACGAGGCCGACGCTAAGATCGACGTGCAGGGCTGGGTCACGCTGACCAACTCGAGCGGCACCAGTTACGACAATGCGCAAACGCTGCTGGTGGCTGGATCCCCGACTCAGGCCGGCGGCGGGATGGGGTTTGGTGCAGTTCCCGGAGGGGTGCGCCGGCCGATGCCGCGCCCGCAACGCCCGACCTTGCAGGAGGCGGGTACCGAAAGCGGTAGCCGCGAGCAGCTGGGCGACTTCTATCTATACCCCATCGCGGAGCGCACCAGCATCGCGAACTTGCAGACCAAGCAGGTGAGTTTTCTGGATGTGCACGGCGTGCCGGCCGAGCATGGCTATGAATTTTATAACGGCTGGCTGGGCACGGCGGATGCGCCGCAGAGCGCGAAGACGGTGTACAGCTTTTCGACCAGCGCGCATGCGGGCTTGGGCGATCAGTTGCCGGCCGGCGTGCTGCGCTTCTATCTGCGCGACAAGCGCGGGGATCCGCAATTCATCGGCGAGAGCCGCATCGATCACACCCCGATGGGCTCGACCCTGGCGCTGGCCACCGGCGATGCCTTCGACGTCAAGGTGCATGCCGTGGTGGACAAGCGCACGCGTCGCGGCGAGTTCGAGTGGCAGACGGACATGCGCTACGACCTCACCAATGCGTCGCCTAAGCTGGTGGTGGTCAAGGTATTGCAGAGCGGCCTATGGGGCGATTCGCGAGTCAGCGCCGAGAGCCAGAAGAGCGTGCGTCGCAGTGCGGAAACGGTGGAGTGGCCGGTGACCGTGCCGGCAAACGGCAAGGCCTCCCTGACGGCCACCTTCGTCACGCGCAACTAGATCCGCGATGCGCGGTCGGCACTGGCTGTGGATGGTCCTGGCGGCACTTAGGTCCTTGGCTGCCGCGGCAGACGATGTCGCGGCTGACGATGCCGCGGCAGGGCGGCCCAGTATCGTGGCGGGGTCCCCCAGCGATGTATCGGTGACCGTGTATCGCGCTCCGCACCGCAATTCGGGATCCATCGACCTGGGGCAGCTCGGTGGATTTGCGCTGGTGAGCGAGACCCGCACGGTGCGCCTGCCGGTGGGGGAGAGCCGCCTGCGCTTCGAGGGCGTGGCCGATGGCATCGAGCCGGCTAGTGCCATCATTGCCGGTCTTCCCGGAATCCTCGAGAAGAATCGCGAGGGACAGTTGCTCAGCCCCTCGGCGCTGATTGCCGCCGCAGTGGGCAAGCCGGTGGTACTCGTGCGCACCAACGCCAAGACCGGAAAGGCCGTACGCCTGTCCGGCACTATTCTGTCCGACGCAGAGGGTGGAGTGGCGTTCAAGACGGCACAGGGGGTGGAAGGCTTGCGCTGCTCGGGCCTTGCGGAGAGCTTCGAGTTCACCTCGACGGAATTATCGGCGCTGCCCACCCTGTCGGTGATGGTGCGCGCCGCGCAGGCGACGACGGCGACCGTGACCCTGTCATACCTGGCGCGCGGCTTCGATTGGGCGGCGGATTACGTCGCGACCCTGTCGAGCGACGGCAAGGCGTTGGAGTTGGGCGCCTGGGTCACGCTGGCGAACGGCAACGGAGTCGGATTCCCCAGCGCGCGCGCCCAAGTGGTGGCCGGGCGCGTCAACCGGGAAAGTGGCGCGGCGGAGCCGATCGACATCGGCGGCCCCATCCTGGCGCAGTGCTGGCCGCGGGGTTCGACCAGCGATACGCCGGAGCCAGTTTACCTCGCGGGCGCTTCGCCGCTGGAAGGCGGGCTGATGGACGTGGTCGTGACCGCGCGCCGGCAAATGATGGCGTTGGCTGCGGCTGCGCCGATGCAAGAGGTCGCGCAGCAGGTGGTGCAGGAGGAGCTTGGGGACTTGAAGCTGTACCGGGTGCCCGACCGCACCACCGTTGCCGCCCTTCAATCGAAGCAGGTGCGACTGATGGATCGGCAGGCGATTCCGGTGCACAGCGTGTATGCAGCCGACATTACGGGCAACGAGGGGGACCGATTTTTCCCCGCCATGAGAGTGCTGCGCACCCAAAACGATGCCGCGCACCATCTGGGCCTGCCGCTGCCCTCGGGCAGCGTCATAGTGTTTACCGACCGTGGCGGGGTCAGCCTGTTGCTGCATGAGTCCGCCATGCGCGATCTCGCCGTCGACGAGGAGGTGGAGATTGACCTAGGGGAGAGCGCGGACGTGCAGGTCAAAGCGCTGAAGGAAAAGGACAGCGTCGATTCCACGCATGCGCAGATGCGCGTCGAGGTCAGCAATGCGCGCGCGGCCGCGATTCAATTCGAATTGCGGCTTTCCTTGAACCAAGGCGCGCGAGTGGTTCGCGCCGATCATGAAATGGCGCTCAAGAACGGCCGGCCTATTTTCAAGTTGAACATTCCTGCCGGCCAGATAGCTACCCTGAGCTACCAGGTCGAGGAGGCCTTCAGGCGCTCGGCTCCGCGCTGAGCGCGCGCTCGCGATCGATCAGCACCCGCTTGCGGTCCAGCCCCCAGCGATAACCGCCGAGGCTGCCGTCCCCGCGCAACACGCGGTGGCAGGGCACCAGCACGGCGATGCGATTCGCTGCGCAGGCGGACGCGGCGGCGCGCACCGCTTTCGGCGCACCGATGCCGGCGGCGAGCTCGGTGTAGCTCACCAGGTCGCCGCAGGGAATCTTCAGGAGGAATCTCCACACCCGGATCTGGAACGCCGTGCCGCGCAGGTCGAGCGGCAGGTCAGGGCGAGGCGCGGTGCCGGCGATGTGCGCCTCGAATGCACGAATCCACGCGTCGAGCTGCTTCGAATCCGCCATGCGCGAGGGGGTCAGCGTCGCGCGCGGAAACTCCGCCCGCAATTGCGCCGCCAGGACCACCTCGCTTGCGCCGAATTGCGCGAAGCACACGCCGCGGTCGGTGGCGGCCATCATCAGGGGCCCGAACGCGGTGGCGCGGCAGGCGTAGGCAATGTTCTCGCCGGCGCCGCCGGCCCGGTAGCTCGCCGGGGTCATGCCGAGGCTGCGAGCGGCTTCGCCGTAGACGCGGCTGGTGGACTGGAAGCCGGCATCCGTAATGGAGTCGAGCACTCGCTGGCCTGCTTTAAGTCTTTGCTTGAGGCGCTTGAGCCGGGCTGCGTCCTGGTAGGCCTTGGGCGACACGCCTAGCGCGGCCTTGAACTTGCGCTGCAGGTGCGCGGGCGAGAGATGCGCCTGCTTCGCCAGATGCGCGAGCGGCAGTGCGTCGCTGGCGTGCTGATCGATGTAGCGGGCGAGACTCTGCATTGCTTCGCCCGCTCGGTCGAGGGCCTTGTGCGGGTTGCAGCGCTTGCAGGGCCTGAATCCCGCCTGTTCCGCCGCGGCGGGGCTCGCGAAGAAGCGCAGGTTCTGCGCTTTGGCCGGGCGCGACCGGCACGACGGTCGGCAGTACACGCCGGTGGTGCGCACCGCATAAACGAATGCGCCGTCCGCCGCCGGATCTCGCTCGGCGACGGCGCGGCGCATGGCGACCTCGCCAGGTAAGGCGCTGGGTGTGCTGCGAGTGCTCAAAGTGCTGGAGTGGGTCACGGGGTTGTCCTGGTATCGAATGATGGCGCCAATGCTAGGCGCGGCGCCAGCCCGTGGCGCTCCGATTCTTGCGCACCTATACGGAAAAGAAAGGGATGAATGAGCAAGAAACGGAGTGTCGCTCCCGGTTCGAACTCCTAGGCTGTTCCCTGCCATGACGTCTGAGGAGAATAGGATGAATTTTCGCATTTTAGGACTATCGCCCGAACCGTTTCGGCCTCTGTACGGCCTCAGCGATGAAGAACTCGCCCGGCGTGGGTCCCGGCGCTATGTCGCGGACGCGAAGCCGGGATTCCCCGATCGCATCGAGATGCGCGACGCGGAGCCGGGGGAGCCGCTGATTCTGGTGAACTACCTGCACCAGTCCGCCGACACCCCTTATCGCGCGAGTCATGCGGTGTTCGTGCGCGAGGGCGCCCAGCAGCGCTACGACGCCTGCAACGAGATTCCGGAAGTGTTGGCGCGGCGAATGATTTCGCTGCGCGCATTCGACGCCGATCATTGGATGGTGGCGGCCGAGTTGTGCGAGGGACCGCAAGTGGCAGCCGGCATTCGGAAGCTTCTCGATCAACCTGGGGCAGCGTACTTGCAGGCGCACTACGCGGTGCGCGGATGTTATGCGGCGCGCATCGAGCGTGCGTGAGTCAGCCATTGCAGATTCGAATACCGCGGCGAACATGCAGCAGCATTGCGCAGCGAGCTATGGGCAAGCTTTGCAACTCGCCGAAATTCAAGACTCGAGTTGCGAGACCTGGGTCGCCGAACTCGATCGCAGATTGGTCGCTTACGTACAGCTGCGGTTCGACGCGGCAGAGCCGCTGATCGCGGGCGAACGAGCGGTAGAGATCCAGAGGTTCTACGTCGACGCTTTGCACCATGGGGCTGGGTTGGCTCATCAACTCATGGCGCACGTTCTTGCGCGGACTGATGCCGCCGGATATGCGGTGCTATGGCTTGGAGTGTGGGAACGAAATGCAAGAGCCTTGGCCTTCTATCGAAAATGGGGATTTGAAGTTGTGGGGGAGCATATCTTCGTGGTGGGTGACGACCCTCAACGTGACCTGTTGATGCGTCGAGACGCGCAATGCGCATGAGACTTATCGCCGCGACTGTTCTGGCGGTACGCGAGCACTTCTGTGCCGGCACCGCGAGCTCGTATGCCGCTCTCAGTGACGAGCAAAAGGCATCGCTGGCAAAGTCCGAATTTCAGGGATACAGCTACGCCGGCAAACCCCATCGAGGCGGGAATTACGCCAATTACGCGGGCGAGGTCGTTGCCTACTGCGGCGGCGAGGCGCAACCAGCGGCACCTGCCGGCCGCTAAGCACTCACGAATGCAGGCTTGTGCATCACGGGTTCGTTGACAGCGTGAAGGCGGTTAACGTGTCGCCAGCCGGTACCACGAGCAATCCGTCTCCGGCCGTTAGTCCTGAAATGGTGTCGCCACTCGAACTGATGGCACTCCCTGCATTCGCCGTCCAGAGCTGCATTCCGGTTGCGGCGTCGAGCGCATAGATCTGTCCGCTCGAGGACCCGACGATGACTGCGTCGCCCACAACAATGGGCGAAGTGATTAGACCGCCGTCGCCGCTGAAACTCCACACGGTCGCATAGTCGCTCAATGCCTTGGCGTTCAAGGTGCCCGACTGAAGAAAGAACCCCGTCGTCGAGCTGACCGCCGGCACAACGTCTGCGGTGAACGTGCCCAGCAATGCGCCGGTCGTTGCATTGAAATAGTCACTACCGCCCGCGAGGCCTCCGTACAACGAATAGAGCACATTGTTGGCAACTACTGCGGTTGCGCCACCGCCGCCGCTGCATGGGGCGTTGTCTGCAAACAAGCTCACGCCCGTCTTCGGATTGAATCCGTCGGTCGTGCAAATCGAAGCAATGTAGACGCCCTGCGACGTGACCGCAGGCGTGCTACCCGTTCCGGAATTGCCATATTGTCGCCAAACGGTCGAGCCGCTGGCCTCGTCGATCGCGAACAGAACCGGGGCGCCGCTTCCTCCGACCACGTACACGAATCCATTGGCTGCGGTCGGTGCGGTCTCAAATGCAATGCCTTGGACGAAGGTTGTGGTCCAGTCTATCGCTCCCGTCTCGGCGTCGTAAGACTGCAGCGTTCCGGGATCATTACCCCAGGAGCTCATCACGAAAACTTTGCCTCCATCGTAAGCGGGCATCCCAAAGCCTAGCGGAAGTTGGATCGGACCCCAGACGGCAGTGCCGGTCGCATGATCAAGCGCAATCAGTTCACTATGGGCATTGCCACTAGCTACCACATTGACCGTCACGAACACCTTGCCATCCGCGATCAGGGCGTAGGAAAACTGTCCACCGAGATTGACGCTCCAAGTGCTTGAGGTTGGGAAGCTCATCGACTGAAAGCTGATCACCCCCGCATGGTCGGGCGTGATTTGCAGGGCCACCGCATCCGGCGCGGGATTCTGGATGCTGACAGGCAGTGCCGCTGAGGTGACAGTGCTGGCGCCGGGGTTTTTGACGGTAATCGACGCCGATCCGGTAGTGGCAATATCCGTTGTGGGTACGGTCGCGCGCAGCTCGGTACTCGACACTGGGCTCGTCGTCAGGGGAGCGCCATTCCATTGGATCACCGCGTTGGGCGCAAAGGAGAGTCCGACCGCAGTCAGCGTGATATCGCTGCCGCCCGCGGTGATGATGCTCGGAAATACGGACTTCAGCGTCAGCGGCGGCACCGGCGCAACCGTAAAATTTATCGCATTCGAGATCGGCGCCGTGGGATTCGGGTACGCTTGCACCGACACGGCCCTGCTACCCACACTCGCTATTTGAGATGCACTGATCGGCGCCGTTAGTTGATTCGGCGACATGATGTAGGTCGTGAGCGGCATGCCTCCCCAGAGCACCACAGAACCGTTCGTGAAGTTTGCGCCATTGACCGTCAACGTGAAGCCGCCCGATCCGACGATTGCCGAGCTCGGCGAAAGACTCGCCACCGTCGGATCCGGCCCCGGCGGCAAAATCAGGAACGGTAGGGCCGCCGACACCTGTGCACCCGTCTGGCTTGAACTCTCAACAGTGATGCTGCCTTGTCCAGGTGTTATCAGCAGGGAGGCGTCGATGGCGGCCGTTAATTGGGTCGGTGACACGAATGTCGTTGGCTGCGGGGATTGATTGAAGACAACGATCGAGTTGCTTGAGAAGCTGCTTCCCGTAAGCGTCAGCGTGATACCCGCGCTGCCCGCCACAACGGCGCCTGGGCTGATGCTGGTCAGAGTAACCGCATCCGCTTGCACAATGTAGGTGACGGTGATGGTTAGCGGACTGTCTTGAATCGGCTGAGTGCAGGCACTGTCGTAGCACCCCTCCATGGTGATGGTATCGGTATAAGTACCTAAACCGAGCGCGGCGGGTAATTTGAACTGCACCACAAAGTCGACGACGCCGTCGCCAGGAAAACCTTGGATCGAGGCAATGCCATGGGTCGTGTACGAGCCATCGATGTAGTACGTCGTGGCCACGGTGGCATTGGTATTGACCCACGCGCTATAGTTAGCTGTCGGCGCGGATCCTGATACCGTTGCAGTCACCCCGAGGTTGTTGACATTGCCGAGCCACAAGCTGGCCGCCGTCCCGCTCGGCTGAGCCGTCGGGACGGTCGCATGAGACCCGATGGTCGCCCCGGTTGGTGGGCTCGAGGTGCCAGCGCCAGTGCTGCTCGCATTCCCGCCACCACCGCCGCCGCAGCTAGCGGCGCACAGGGCTATCAAGAGAATTGTGGTGATCCGAGCGAATGCGGCAGTTAACATCGAAGTCCCTATCTTTACTGCTCTCTTACAATTACTTTCTCATAACCGACGCTTGCTGGCTACAATTGCCATGCTGCCGAATAGGGTTTTGTCAAATCAGTCATTCAACGTGATGTCGAAGCCAGCGGCAGCCTAAGTCGGTACTGTGGCCGACACAAGAATCGATCGGGGAATGCTCGATGAACAAGGCCGCCGCCACGATAACCTGCGCCGTCGCCTGCACTTGTGCTGCTGTATTTACCGGCGCCGCAGCAAACGAACCCGCGGCAACTCCACCCGCCGCCGCTGCACCCAGCAGTGTTGCCGCGGACAATGCGGCCGGGCGTTTTCATGCGCTGTACGCACGCGAGTGGATCTGGCGCAAGGCGCAGTTCGCGGACGACGAGGATCGGCGCCAGGAGACCATGGATCATCTGCCGAAGGTCGATAAGGCCACCCAGACCGGGCGCGAGAAATATTGGGCCGAGGTGCGCACGGAGCTATCCGCTATCGACGAGAAAGCGCTCGATGCCGAGGATCAGGTCAACTACGAGGTGTACGCGGAGCAGATCGACTCGTTGCTCGCCGATCAGCGGCAGCTCGAATGGCAGATGCCCTTCAACAGCGATTCGGCCTTCTGGAGCAATCTGGGCTTCACCGCGCGCCATCCGATCATGACGGAGCAGAATTACCGCCATTATCTTGCGCAGCTCAAGGACATCCCGCGCTACTTCGATGAGCAGATCGCCAACATGCGCTTAGGGTTGAAGCGCGGATTCAGCGTGCCGCGCGCCACTCTGGTAGGACGCGATGATTCCATCGCCGAGGTGCTCAAGGCGGACGATGAGAAGAATCTGTTCTACACCCCGTTCAAGGACATGCCGGCCGTCATTCCAGCGGACGAGCAAGCCGAGATGCGCGCCGAGTGCTTGAAGATCATCCGCCAGAGCGTGATTCCGGCTTACAACAAGCTGCTGATCTTCATTCGCGATGTGTACATTCCCGGAGCGCGCAATACCCTGGCCGCCGAGGCCATGCCCGACGGCAAGGCCTACTATCGAGCCCGCATCCTGAAGTTCACCACCCTCGATCAGGACCCGGACAGCATTCATGCCCTAGGGCTGGCCGAGGTGGCCAAGATCCACGAGCAGATGCTGCGCGCCATGGCTGACAGCGGCTTCACCGGCAGCTTCGCGGAGTTTCTGCATTACCTGCGCACGGACCCCAAGTTTTATCCGAAGACGGGCGAAGAGCTGCTAGAACGCGCAGCCTGGATTGCCAAGCAGGTCGACGGCAAGGTGGGGCGCTACATTGGACTGTTGCCGCGCAACCGCTTCGGCATCGAGCCGGTGCCGCCGGATCTGGCGCCGTTCTACACCGCCGGGCGCGGCGGCCCGGATACCTACCTGGTCAACACCTTCGACCTGCCGTCCCGGCCGCTGTACGCGCTGACGGCGCTGACCCTGCACGAATCATCGCCGGGGCATTCGCTGCAGATGTCACTGGCCGCCGAGCACGAGGGGATGCCCGATTTTCGCCGCTACAGTTATATCTCGGCGTATGGCGAGGGCTGGGCTCTGTATTCTGAATATCTGGGCAACGAGATGGGCCTGTACCACGATCCCTACGATCTGTTCGGCTACTTGAGCTATCAGATGTGGCGTGCCTGCCGGCTGGTGGTGGACACCGGCATTCATCATCTGGGCTGGACCCGCCGCCAGGCGCAGGATTACCTGTTGTCGAATACCGCGCTCAGCGAGCACGAGGTGGAGACCGAGGTGGACCGCTACATCGCGTGGCCGGGACAGGCGCTGTCGTATTATCTGGGCATGATGGACATCGAGGCCGCGCGCGCCAAGGCGCAACAGGCGCTGGGCGCGAAGTTCGATCTGCGCGCCTTCCACGACGTGGTGCTGTCCTTGGGGTCGGTGCCGCTGCCGGTGCTCGACCGGCGCATCGAGCGCTTCATCGCCGAGGGTGGCAAGTCGCCTTATCCGCCGCGTTCGGGCGAGGAAGAATCGCCGAACAAGTGACCGAGTTCCTCTTCCTTGGTGCGCAGGTAGTCCTCGTTCTCGGGCGTGGACTCCGACACGATGGGCACGCGCTCGACGACGTTGAGTCCCGCATGCTCCATGGCGCGCAACTTGTCGGGGTTGTTGGTCAGCAGTCGTAAGTTGCGCACGCCGAGATCCTTCAGAATGTCGGCGGCAGCGGAATAATTGCGCGCATCGACGGGCAGGCCCAGCTCGCGGTTCGCATGCACGGTATTGCGCCCGCGATCCTGCAGGGCATAGGCGCGCAGCTTGTTCAGGAGCCCAATGCCGCGACCCTCATGGCCGCGCAGGTACACGATGATGCCGCCGGCGCTGCTGATTGCACCCAAGGCAAGGTCGAGCTGCGCCCGGCAGTCGCAGCGCAGCGACCCGAACACCTCGCCGGTCAGGCATTCGGATTGGATGCGCACCAGCACGGGCTCAGGGACCGGGAGGGAACCGCTGACGAGCGCCACATGCTCGACGCCGCTGGCCTGCGCCTGGTAGCCGTAAATGTCGAAGTTGCCGGAACGGGTCGGCAGCCGGCTGACGATGATCCTCTTCAATGCAAACCTCTGATCTTAAGCACCCCGCGCGGCGCGCCGGGCCGCGAGAGAATACGCTCAATTCCTGCGCCGCGCCGCAGCCGACGGCCTCCTGGCGGCTGCGAGCGCGACGGCCACCGAGCGCCGCGCCCAGGCCACGCATTCATCCGCATCCTCCAGCGCGTCCGCCGGCAGCTCGAAGTAGCCCATGCCCGAATGGGGCTTGTCGCCTGCCGGCCGGTCGGGGAAGGGCATGAACTGGCGCGCGCCGCGCGCCTCGTAGTCGGCGCGGTTGGAGGCGTCCACCTTGAAGTAAAGGGCATCGCCGCTGAGCAGGGCAAAGAACAGATCGTCGCAGTACAGCCCCACGCCGCCGAACATGGGCCGGGAGGTGAGCCGGCCGACGCCGGCCAGTTGCTCCAGCACGTACTCGAGGTACTCCTTGCTGACACTCATGCTGGAAGCATACTTGGTCGCCGCCAGTGTTCACCATGCGGTTTCCCGCCTTATACTCGTCCCGATGAACGCCAGTCTCAAGCCCGGGAAACAGGGCGCGCAAGCTGCCGCTTTACTGGAACGGCAGGCGCGGATCGACCTTGCGGCCTGTTACCGCTTGGCGGTGCGCTTCGGCTTTAACGAAGGCATCGACAATCACCTCACCATGCTGGTGCCGGGCTACTCGGACCGCTTTTTGCTCGCGCCCTTCGGCCTGCACTGGTCGGAGGTGCGCGCCCGCGATTTTCTGGTGGTGGATTTCAACGGCCAGGTGTTGAGCGGCGAGGGTCCGATCGAGCCAACCGCGCTGTACATTCACCTGCCCGTGCATCGCATTGCCAAACGCGCGCGCTGTGTGCTGCACACCCACATGCCCTATGCGACGGCGTTGGGGACGCTCAAGAATCCGCGCCTGGAGATGGTGGTGCAGAGCGCGCTGGGTTTCTACGAGGACATCGCCTACGACGAGAATTACAACGGCCTGGCCTTCGATCAGGCCGAGGGCGAGCGCATGGCGCGCGTGCTCGGCGAGAAATCGGTGCTCATGCTCGGCAACCATGGCGTGCTGGTGATCGGCAAGACCATCCCGCAGGCCTTCGAGCGGCTGTATTTCTTGGAGCGCGCCGCCCAGGTGCAGATGCTGGCGCTGTCCACGGGGCGCGAGCTGCGGGTGATTCCGGATTCCATGGTGCGCGCGACGCTGGAGCAATTCGGCAGCGGCGCGCAGGTCGGCGGCCGCGATCGGGCGGATCTGCACTTCGAGGCCTTGAAGCGCCTGCTCGACCGCAGCGAAGCGGATTACGCGAGCTGAACTCCTCGCTGAAAGCCGCTCTCGATCCGGCGCGGGCGGCACGCAGCCCGATCGTGTTCCTGCTGGCGGTGGTGCTGTTCATCAACTATGTCGATCGCGGCACGCTGCCCACGGCCGCGCACCTCATGCAGGGCGATCTGCATCTGGACCACGAGCAGATGGGCATCCTGATGTCGGCGTTTTTCTGGACCTACACCGTGATGCAGATTCCGGTGGGCTGGCTGGCGGAGCGCTATGGCGCGCACCGGATCCTGGCGGCCGGGCTCACCCTCTGGGCATCCTCCACCATGCTGGTCGGCCTGGCGCACAGCTTCGCGGCGCTGTTGGTGCTGCGGCTGTTCTTAGGCCTGGGAGAAAGTTCGGGGTTTCCCAGCGTCGCGAAGATAATGGCGGCGGTCGTGCCCGCGAAGGGGTTAGGCACTGCCAACGGCATTTGCGCGCTGGGCTACACCTTGGGGCCGGCGGTGGGCACCTTTGTTGGCGGCGAGCTGATGGCAAGCTTCGGCTGGCGCTCGGCCTTCCTGGTGTTCGGCGCGCTGTCGCTGCTCTGGCTCTGGCCCTGGTCGCGCGTGGCCGGCGAGGTGCGCACCGCGGTGCGCGTCGGTGCCGAAGACTCGCCCAGCTTCGGGATGATCTTGAAGCAGCCGGCGCTCTGGGGCACGGCGCTCGGCCTGTTCTCCAGCAATTACACCTTCTACTTCATGCTCAACTGGCTGCCCACCTACCTCCAAGAGGAGCGCGGCTTCTCGACCGTGGGGATGGCGAAGGTGGCCTCCATTGCCTACCTGGTCAATGCCTTAAGCGCGCTCGCCGCGGGCTACCTCATCGATCGCTATCTGAAAAGCGGCGGCTCCGCCAATGCCGGCTACAAATCGGTCATGGCGGTGGCGCATGTGGGGTCGGTGGCCTGCATGCTGGCCATGGCCTTAGGCTCACCGGCGCTCGCCATGGCGAGCTTATTTCTCTACCAGGTGCTATGCGGCGCGTCCTCGCCGGGCTGTTATGCCATGTGCCAGGTGCTCGCCGGCCCGCGCGCCTCGGGGCGGTGGGTCGGCATCCAGAATTCGCTCGGCAACCTGCCGGGCATCATCGCGCCGGCGCTCACGGGGTGGATCATCCAGACCACCGGACACTTCACCAACGCCTTCGTGGTGGCGGCCGCGGTGAGCCTGCTCGGCGTGGTGGGCTGGATCTGGATGGTGCCGACGCTTAAAGAGCTGCGCTGGAGCAGCGCCGCCCTCGGGCCTACCAGTTAGGGTTCGGCAATCCGCTGAACACCTCACGTAAGGCAAGCCCCCAGCGCTTGCGGATCATGTTGAAGTATTCGTTGTCGTTATCGATGCTGATGTGCGTGCCGATGCGCAGCTCGTCGCGGCGGACGATGGCCAGATCCAAGGGCGGCCCGACGGTGAGGTTGGAGCGCATGGTCGAGTCCATGGAGACCAGCGCGCACTTGGCCGTGTGCGCCAGGCTGCTGGTGCGGGAGATGACCCGGTCGATGATGGGCTTGCCGTACTTGGATTCGCCGATCTGAAAGTACGGCGTGTCGGGCGAGCACTCGATGAAGTTGCCCGCCGGGTAAATGTGGAACAGGCGCGGATCCTCGCCCCTGATCTGGCCGCCCAAGATGAAATTGGCGTTGAAATCGTGGCCCAAGTCCTGCAGCGACTGCGCGTCGCGCTCGTGAATTTCGCGCACGGCATCGCCGACCACGCGCGCGGCATTGAACATATTCGCGGCGCGCAGGATGCGCGGCGGCAGATCCGCCTCCACCGGCGTTTCGTGCAGCACATTGACCACCGCCTGAGTGATGGCGAGATTGCCCGCCGACAAGAGCACCAGCGCGCGTTCGTTGGCCACCTGGAAGGTCGCCATTTTCCGAAAGGTATTGATTTGATCGACGCCGGCGTTGGTGCGCGAATCGGACAGCATCACCAAGCCCGTATCTACAAGAAGCCCAACGCAGTAAGTCATGGGCGGAAAATTCTACAGCATCACTGCTGCTGTTGCGCCGACTCCGCCACCAGCACCGTGGCTTCCATGCGCTCATCGCCGCCGCCCTGGCGCACGCCGCGCACCGGCGCCGCGTCCAGGTAGTCGCGGCCCACCGCGAGCCGGCAGTAGGTGCGCACTGCGGGACGCTTGTGGGTCACATCGATGCTCTGCCAGCCTAGGTCGGA
>Ga0302324_100003299_pt1 | contig 36512 bp, 26 predicted proteins | sample Palsa_T0_1_FD_201949 | JGI IMG/M metagenome (GOLD analysis project Ga0302324, IMG submission 201949) | Peat permafrost microbial communities from Stordalen Mire near Abisko, Sweden - Palsa_T0_1 | ecosystem: Environmental > Terrestrial > Soil > Palsa > Peat permafrost | place: Sweden: Abisko... | reverse complement strand
TTCCATGCGAGACGTGGCCAATTCGTTCTTTTCTGCATGCTGCAACGTCGTTTGGGCGGTTAAATAATTGCAACGATAGGGACACCGAAGACTGCATCCCCAATTTCGTGGCGTACGCCGGCAAGCGAACGATCTTCGACGTTTTTGATGAAGAACAGGTCGCCTATAAGATCTTCAAAGAGCCCGGGATTCTGCCGCCGATACTCCCGTGGCAATTCTTCACCATCGCGCAGAAATTCGATCGGCCGGTTGCCGAACTGTCTGCTTTAAAGTCGTATCTCAATGACGCCAACGGCCCGAGCTACCTCTTCGTCGAGCCCGAGTACTGTTGGCCCGGTGTCGCCAACGGCACCGATCAGCATCCGCCTGCCGACGTTCGACAAACGGAAACATTGTTGCGGACTATTTACAATACGATGAGAGACTCAAACGTATGGAGCAAGACGCTTTTGCTCATTACGTACGATGAACACGGCGGCTGTTACGATCACGTTGAACCGCCGGCCGGCCCGAAGCCCGATACGTACCAGCCCCAATTCCCGGCCACCTTCGACCCTTTCACGCGGTACGGGCCGCGGGTTCCCGCGATTCTCATCTCGCCGTACATCGAATCGGGTACGGTGTTCCGCGGTCCCGCCGGCACCGAATTCGATCACACTTCGGTATTGGCTACCCTGCGCGAGTGGATCTATGGGGCGGGTGACAAGCGCGATATTCTCGGTGATAACGAACGGTTACGTAAGGCGCCATCGATGTGGAGCGTTTTGACACGGAGCGATGCACGCACTGACCGCATTCAGATGCCGATGAAAACGGCAGCACCTCTGCCGATTTCAGAATCAGTCACCGTTGGTACGTTAAGCACGGAGGCAGCGTACCTGCGCGCCGGTGTCGAAGCGGAGCGAATCGTGACAGAGGAGATAAGGCTGTCAGCCGGCTCGGATCCGGACATCGATTGGGACGAGCGTTACCGTCAGCTTTGCAGCGAAAAATACGAAGAGCTGCTTGAAAACCCGCAGCTTTTGACCGAAGGGCTTTACGCGGGCGCCGCTCAGAATTGACGCCGGCGGGCGTGGCGAAAAGATAGTATGGGAATGCCCGCAGCGAAACTCGGCGACACCATCGTCGCAGTCGATACCCACATCGTTCAGCCGCCGGGGCCCGTCCCGCCGGTCGTTGTGCCACTGCCGTTCGTCGGCACGATCGACGGCGGCGTGAGCAGCAACGTTATGATACAGGGTCGACCGGCAGCCACGCTCGGGAGTACGGCGACGAATCTGCCGCCGCACATCCCGCCGGGCGGCGTGTTCGTGAATCCGCCGACGAACAAGGCAACGATTATTTCGGGTAGCGCGACGGTGCTCATCAACGGCAAGCCCGCCGCGCGCGCCGGTGATACTGCAATCACGTGCAACGACCCTGCGCCGCTTCCGGTCGGCACGGTCGTCGCGGTTGGCACTGTCCTTATCGGTGGTTAGTGCGACGCTCGAAAATCGGCTGGAGGAATCGCCATTGCGAAAGCATATACGCCTTCCACTGATTCGCTGTCATGCGGGACTGGATGCGAACATAGCGTGAGTGTGTCGCATCCGCTCTTCCCCATCGGCGCCGGATTCTGAGTAAACGTCGCTTCTAACGGGTTGGAGCATCGTGACCATCGAGTTCTCACGCACGAACAGACACGCAAAGGCTCTCATGTCTTTGCGCAGTTCCCTTTTTGCGTTCCCGATGTTCGTCTCGGCTAGGTCTGTTGGAAACGACCCTCTGTTTTCATTGACGCTTTCGTCAAGGAGGGTATATGCCCGTCAGTCCTACATATCCAGGCGTCTACATCCAGGAGGTCGATAGCGGGTCGCGCGTCGTCTCCGGCGTTGCAACATCGATCACGGCATTTATCGGCCGCTGTTCACAGGGCCCCGCAAACTCCGCCACGACCGTCTTTGACTACGGAGAATTTGAAACGCTCTTCGGTGGTCGCATGCGCGATCTCCCGATGACGTATGCCGTCGACGATTTCTTCAACAACGGCGGTTCGCAAGCGGTCATCGTTCGCGTGTGCGCGGGACCGCCGCTGGGCGGACCGGCGACGCTCTCGCTCGTCGCCGATCCGCCATTGACGGTGACGACGGGCCTGCGCGGGACGATCGCAAACGAGATGAAGCTGATCGTCGCCGAACACGACACCACAAACGACCCGGACAAGACGGCGTCCTACGATGTCTCGCTGGAACTCGGTCCCAAGATCGTCCTTGCGGCGATTCCGAAGGTCGCACCGGAAGCGTTCCTCATGACGCTGCAATCGCTCAGCGATTGGATCAGCGTCACGGGAACGATAGATGCCGACGGCGTGACGAAACTGTTTCCACCGACCCCACCGCCGGGGGCCGGCGCGCCGCCGCCGGCCCCCGGTGCGGCGCCCGCTCTGCAAAGCTGGCCGAAGGCGTTTGCCGGCGGCTCCGATCAGAAAGCGCTGACCGGCGCCGTATTCCAAGCCGGCGATCTGCACATCACCGCATCGATCGGTGGGAGCTGGGCCGATGACTTAGCGGTGTCGCTCGTTCCCACGGGAGCCGGTAAATTTACGTTCGTCGCCGATCACCCGTTGTTTTCGACTCCGCTCGATCTTGATTTCACAACGTGGGCAGAACTGCAAACGGCGCTCGCGGCGACCGAGCTTTTCACGCTAGCGACACCGCCGACGTTCGATATTGCGCCGTTCGTGCAAAAGGGAATTCCGCTGACGCGGATTCCGGATGCGGCCGGCGCGGCAGCCGCGCTGCTCACGTTCGGCCCGCTCGTGCTCACGGCGTCGAGCCCCGGCGCGTGGGGCAACCAAGTCGGTGTGTTTTTCGACAAGAAGAACATCGGCCAGGACGTTGCACTGCGCTATGTCGATTACGGCATCGAGACCTCGACCGATTTTTGGAACGTCAATGTCGTCTACCCCATCAAAAAGGGTCAGACGCAGTTTCCGATTGCCGAGACGATCGGACCCGTCTACCTCGGGCCGCTCGATGCGCCGTGCCGCATCGATCACGTTCTCGAACAAGAATCGGATTTGCTCGCCGCGCATCAACCCGTTGCGGCGCCGGCCGGCGCGCAGCTTTTGCAAGATCCCAAGCTCGTCGGCCAGCAGGATCCAAAATCGCCGAATCAGCGCCTCGGAGTGCTCAGCGGCGGCCAGGACGGCGAGACGCTATCGTCCGACATCGTGATCGGTAGCGAAAGCGCGCGCAGCGGAATGTTCGCGCTCCAAGAAGTCGACTTGTTCAACATCCTGGTCGTCCCGCCGGATCCGTTGCTCGATGGCGATCCGGAAATGTCGGTGATATACGACGCAGCCGCGGCGTATTGCGCGTCGCGCCGCGCGATTCTGATCGCCGACCCGCCCGACAAGTGGGGCTTCTCGGCGAAGAAGAGCCAGTTCGACAAAATCTCACCGACCGATTTCAATATCGGCGAGATCGGCGCGCGCCGCAGCGTGTTCACGTATTTCCCGCGCATCAAGAAACTGGACCCCGAGTATGGAAATCGGGAACGGGTGTTCTCTGCCAGCGGCATGATCGCCGGGATATTCGCGGCGACCGACGTGCGCCGCGGCGTGTGGAAGGCTCCGGCCGGCATCGAAGCCGGTATGAACGGCGTCACCAATCTCGAGTACCGGCTCACCGACATGCAGAACGGTATACTCAACCAAGTCGGCGTGAACGTCCTGCGTGATTTCCCGGTCATCGGTAAGGTGATTTGGGGATCGCGCACGCTCGCGGGTGCCGATGCGCTCTCGGACGACTACAAGTACTTGCCCGTTCGACGGCTCACAAATTACATCGAAGAGAGCCTGCTGCGCGGAACCAAGTTCGCGGTGTTCGAACCGAATGCCGAGCCGCTTTGGTCACAACTGCGCCTGACGATCGGTGCGTTCATGACCGATCTGTCACGACAGGGAGCTTTCTACGACTATTTCGTGCTCTGTGACACGTCCACGACGACGCAGTACGACATCGACCGTGGCCGCGTCAATGTAACCGTAGCATTTGCGCCGGTGAAGCCGGCCGAGTTCGTTATTCTCACGATCCAGCAGCTCGCTGGACAGACCGCCGCCTAGCCGGGGAGGAATTTCTTTATGCCAGCACCACAATTCGCGACGAACACGAAGCGCTACGACCCGTACAAAAACTTCCGCTTCAAGGTCAAGATCGGCACCGACTATGTCATGGCGTGCAACAAAGTCAGCGTCCTTAAACGCTCGACGAAAGTTGTTGAATTCCGCGCCGGCGGCGATCCAAGCGTGGTCCGTAAGTCGCCGGGTCAAACGACATACGACGCAATAACGCTTGAAGCGGGCGTTACGCACGACGTGACCTTCGAGCAGTGGGCCAACAAAGTCTGGGCTTACTCGCTCTCGACACAGGCGAATAAGTCCGACGTTTCGCTCCTAGACTTTCGCAAAGACATCATCATCGAGTTGTACAACGAAGCCGGTCAAAAAGCGATTGCCTACAACGTCTATCGTTGCTGGGTCTCGGCCTACCAGGCGTTGCCGGAATTGAACGGTACGTCCGGCGATACGGCGATCACCTCGATTACGCTGGAGAACGAAGGTTGGGAACGCGACACGAGCGTTAAGGAGCCGACGGAAGAATCGTACGCACTGCCTGCGTCTAAATAAGTAAGTCATGCGTGCTCCGTCGGCGGCGGAGCTAATCCGGGTATGGGAATTGGGCCAGGGGAGGAGGCCGTGGTATCGCGGGCTCCTTCTCTTGGCTCCGCTCTTCCCCGGAAGTACGCTGCGCGATCTCAGCGCATTAACGCTGGGAACCCGTAACGCTACACTGCTCTCGCTGCGTGAACGCCTGTTCGGACCACACCTCGACGCGATCGTCGCCTGCCCCGCATGTCAAGAGCGGGTTGAATTTTCTATGGCCGTCGACGTGCTGTTGGCTGCGCACGCTCGAGCGGATCGATCGGCCTACGAGACGCGTTTCAGCTGCGAGGTCGACGGCGCCGAGATCGGCTACCGGCTCCTGTGCAGCGACGACCTCGAAGCTGTTGCCCACCTCGAAGCCGGCGATCAGGCCGTCGCGCTTGCCGACCGGGCGATCGTCGATTTGCCGGACGGCGTGTTCGCGTCGGATGCAACGCTCGATGTCGTTGCCGATGCGATCTTCACAAGCGACCCGCTTGCAGACGTGCAGATGAGCATTTCCTGTGCTGCATGTAGCCATGAGTGGTCGGCGCCGTTCGACGTCGTTTCATTCGTCTGGAATGAGATCGATGTGGAAGTCCTGCGGCTCTTTGACGACGTCCACCGCTTAAGTGCGGCGTACGGATGGTCGGAGGCCGTGATCCTCACGATGTCGTCCAACCGGCGTCGCGAGTATTTGGTGCGCGCATGACGAGCTTGTCATCGCTGGGTGCCATCGCCCAATCCGCGGTCGGCCATCAGGCCGTCATCACGCCACGGTTGACATCGCGTTTCGAGTCGGTGGAACCGGCACACCTCGGGGAAGACGAGGCGAGCGGCGCGAGTTCGTGGTCGCAATTATATGTACCGCCGCGTGACGCGGACGAATTTACCGGCGTCGCGCGATTGCTGCGTTCGTTTGGGCTCGATACGAGGTCGGTCGGTCCGATCGGCGAAGGCGAAAGCGCCGGCGACGCCGGCGATTTCAGTGTGCCCGCGACCACGCGCAAAACGCAGCCGAGCGTCACTGTCGACGAGCGGGCTCCTCGCGCGGTCGCTGCGTCATCTCAGGCATCACAACTGAGTAACGAAATCGCGCCGATTCCACGGCAGCACGACGAAGCGTCCGAATCGGATGTGTCCGGTGATTCGGGCATACCGTTCGCCGAGCGCGCCATCGATCGTGCGGAGCCTGTCGACACGCGAGATGCGGGCAATCTTTCCGCCACCGGTCCGGACGCGGAAACCACAGGTGATCGATCCGGCGCCGTGTCAACCCCGCCGATTCAACGACGCGCGTACGAGAATAGCGGACAGCCTCTCGCCGCCGCTGACGGTTCGGAGGCGACGAATGCACGAACCGTGGCTGACCGTGCGGACGATCCGCGTCAGCAAAAAGTGCAAGCGAATCATGAAATTACGCCGATGCCACGGCAACGCTACGAAACGCCCGGAACGGATGCGTCTCGCGATACGGGTCAACCGTTCGTGGAACGTGCCGTCGATGTGGAGCCTGCCGACGCACAAGCGGCCGGCGATCGTTCCGGCGTCGTGTCAACGTCGCTGATTCAACGACGCGCATACGAAAATAGCGGGCAGCGTGCCGTTGGCGCTGATGGTTCAGAAGCGACAGATGCACGGGCCATAGCCGGCGGTGCATTGGCCCGTACTCCGTCCTCCCAAGATGTTAACGCTGCCGATCCGAGTCCGCAAAGAGCGCAAGCGAATCATGAGATTGCGCCGATGCCACGGCAACGCTACGAAACACCCGGAACGGCTACGTCTCGTGATGCTGGTCAACCGTTCGTGAAGCGTGCCGTCGATGTGGAGCTTGCCGACGCGCAAGCGGCCGGCGATCGTTCCGACGTCGTGTCAGCGCCGCTGATTCAACAACGCGCGTACGAAAACAGCGGGCCGCGAGTCGTCGCCGCTGATGGTTCGGAAGCCACAGATGCACGGACCGTGGCCAGCCGTGCGGACGATCCGAGTCCGCAAAAAGTGCAAGCGAGTCATGAAATTACGCCGATGCCCGGGCAACGCTACGAAACGCCGGGAGCGGATGCATCGCGTGATACGGGCCATCCGCTCGCGGCGCGCACCATCGATCACGAACACCCCGACGCCGTGGGAACTACCCGTGATCGTTACGGTGTCGTGTCAACGCCGCCGAATCAACAACGCGCCTACGAAAATAGCGGGCAGCGCGCCGTTGCCGCTAATGGTTCGGAAGCGACAGATGCACGGGCCATGGCCGGCGGTGTATTGCCCCGTACTCCGTCCTCCCAAGATGTTAGCGCTGCCGATCCGAGTCCGCAAAAAGTGCGAGCAAGTCATGAAATTGCGCCGATGCCACGGCAACGCTACGAAACGCCTGGAACGGATGTATCTCGTGATACGGGCCAACCACGGCAGCGATACGAAACGCCCGGAACGGGCGCGTCTCGTGATACGGGTCAACCGTTTGCTGAGCCCGTCAACGCACGAGCGGCCGCCGATCGTTTCAGCGTTGTGTCAACGCCGCCGATTCAACGATACGCGTACGAAAACAGCGAGCAGCGTGTCGTTGCCGCTAATGGTTCGGAAGTGACAGATGCACGGACCATAACCGGCGGTGCATTGCTCCGTACTCCGACGGCAGCGGGCCCCCTCGACACAGAAGCTACGCTCGCTCGCTCGGGGGCCGTATCAACGCCGCCAATCAATCGCACCGATTCGATTCTGCAAAAAACTCAAACGAATTATGAAATTACGCCGAGGTCGCGGCAACGCTACGAAACGCCTACGCCGAATGTATCGGGCGATGCGGATCAACCGTTCGTGGAACGTGCCGTCGATCGGGCGGAGCCTGCCGACGCACGAGCGTCCGGGGAGCGCTTCGGCGGGACGCTGCCAATCAATGGCGCTCTGCCGACCGTACGGCTCAGCGCTGCTAACGGTTCGGACGCGATCGATCGTGAGGGCGCTGCGTCGTTAGCGATCTCGCATGTTGCCACCAACAGCTCAGGCGCGAACGATAATTTCGTTGCGCCGATGCAACGGCGACGCTTTGAAACGTCGGCATCGGATGCCTCTCGTGACGGGGACCCGGCGTATGCGAAGCGCGCCGGCGATCGGGAGGACGTTGCTGCGACATGGGCTGCCACTGATCATCCCGGCGTCGTGCTAACTCCGCCGATTCAACGACGCGTGGACGAAAGCGGCGCTCAGCCGGGTGGAGCAATCGGCAGCGTACCGGATTTTGGCGATGCGCAAGCTGCCCTTGATCGTTCGGGGGTACCCTCAACAACGTCGATTCAACAACGGGTGTCCGAAAAGGGCGCGTCGCCGAGCGCGCGCCTCGCGACGGTAGCGCGGACGCTTGTTGGCCGCACCGATCCAAGTCTTCAAAAAACGCAAGCGGGCCCCGAAATTACGCTGCAGCGGCAGCGTTACGAAGCGACGACATCGGACGTGCCTCGTGATTCGGAATCATTGTTTACGCATCGTGAGGCGATCGCTCGTGATGGTGCGTTATCGCCGATTCCGCGTTTTGGCGCTGACGGGCCGGGTGCCAGCGCCGATTTCGTCGCCTCCGATCAGCGCCCCCAAGATACGCAGGCGAGTCATGAAATGGCACCGATGCAAGGGCGACGCTATGAGACGGCGGCATCGGATGCCATCGATCGTGAGGATTCTGTCGATACGCAAGCTACCCGTGATCGTTCGCGGGTTCCGTCAACGCCGCTGATTCAACGACTGGCGTTCGAAAACGGTGCTGAGCCGGATGGACCGATCAACGGCGCACTGCTGGAGCGCGACATCTCGCCGACATCGCCTCAAAACCGCGACGGGTTGCGGACCGCACATATCATCGCCGCGAACGGTTTGGACGCGATGAAAACACGGACGCTTGCTGACGGCACCGATCCCGGGCTGCAAAAAGCGCAAGCGAGTCACGAAAGCGCGCCGATGCAGCGACGCTATGAAACGCCGGCATCGGATGCCTCCCGTGATAGGGGTCTAGCGTTTACGCAGCGTGCCATCGATCTTCAGGATTCTGTCGATGCGCCAGGTACGCGTGACCGTTTGAGGGCACCGGCGCCGCCGCCGATTCAACGACGGGCGTCCGAAAACGGTGCTCAGCCGGATGGACCGATCAACGGCGTATCGTTGGAGCGCGACGTCTCGCCAACATCGCCACAAAACCTCGACTCGTTGCGGACCGCACGCATTATTGCTGCGAACGGTTCGGACGCGACGGAGGCGCGGACGCTTGCCGGTCGCACGGATCCGAGTCTGCAAAAAGCGCAGGCGAGCCGCGAAATTGCGCCGCTGCAGCCGCAACTCCCGCACTATGAAACACCGGTGGCGGATGCCTCTCGTGTTAGAGATCCAGCGTTCGCGAAGCGTGCCATCGATCGTGAGGATTCTATTGACGCCCAAGCTACCCGTGATCGTTCCGGGACCCCGTCAATGCCGATTCAACGACGCGCGTTTAAAGACAGCGCGCGGTCGGACCGACCAATAGATGGGATATCATCGGAGAGTCATGATGGTGCGTTGCTACCGACCCGGCGTATTGTCGCCAGTGGCTTGCAAGCGAATCATGAAATTACACCGGCGCCGCGGGAACACTACGAAACGCCGACGTCGAATGTATCGCGGGATCTCGGCCTCTTGTTAGCGCAACGCGAGGTGACCGGGCGTAATGAGGAGTCGACGCCACCGATTCAACGACGGGCATCCGAAAATGGCGGGTTGCGGGCCGATCCGATCAATAGCGCGTCTTCGGCCGCACGCGTGGTCGCCGCTAACGGTTCGGACGCGATGGAAACGCGGACACGTACTGATCGCGGGGCTGCTCTCGATACCGTAGGCGATCAAGATCGGTCCGACCCTGTGTCAACGTCGCCATCGCAACGCCGGCTGCGCGAAAGCGGCTCGCCGCCGGGCGAGCGAGCGCGTGTGTCGCCGGCAGTTCCGATGAACGAGACACTGCCGCTGCAGCGACCGGCCGCATCGTTCATGGAGCGTGCAGCGGACGAAAAACATGCGCGGCCTGACGAGCCAATCAATAGCGCGCCACCGCCGGGTGCCGGCGTTATTCAGCGGCGTGCAGTGATGACATCCCGTACGGCCGATGGCCTGCAGCAGGCGTTCAATCGCAATGCGCGGACAGATGAGCCAATCCGGCCGAGCGATTCGCCGTTGAATCGAAGCTTTCTGCGCGACGCCGAAATCGGCGACCGGGACGAGATCGCGCCGGCGCAACGCGCGTCGTCTCGGCGGACGATCGATGCCATGTCCGCGAGTTTTGATGACGCTCCCATTACGCCGGTGTCGCGTTCGCGGCCGGTCGCGCAGTCGGGGTCGCCGGTCGCAAGCGAAAGCGAAGGCGAACGGAAGATCCACGTCGTCATCGACCGTATCGAAATTGCACCTCCGCCGGCTACGACCGCACGCAAATCGGTGCGGCGGCCCAAAGCCGGCGTCACGTTGGACTCGTACGCGGATCGGCGCCGATGAGTAACTATCTCGCCATCGCAACGGTGACCGCGACAATCGGTCGCATCGTGAGCGAAGCACTCGACCGGGTTCCCGACCCGTCGGGAATTCCAAAGGTTCGTTTTGGGCCGCCGCAAGCCGACCCGCAGCGGATCGGCTGCACGATATTCTTGTACCGCACGACGATGAACACGTTTCGGCGTAACGACGACCTGCCGACGCGTGACGACGGCGGACAGTTCGTCGGGCGTCCGCGCGTAACCGTCGACGCCGACTATCTCATGACGTTTGCGGGCGACGAAACCACGCTCGAAGCGCAGCGTTTTCTCGGCGCCGTTGTCAGCGCACTTCACGCTCAGCCTTTTCTGTCGGCGGACGCTGTGCGGCGCACGGTCGCCGGAACGGCATATTTGCGGGGCTCCGATTTCGATCCACAAACGAAAGTTCGTTTGGTCCCGGGAACGATCGATCAGCAGTTCATGGCGCAACTCTGGAGTACGTTTCCGCAAGTGCCGTACAACGTTACGGCGCTGTACACGGCATCGTCGATTCCGATCGATGCCGATGTCACGCCGGTTCCCCAACGCGCCGTGCTCGAAGTCGACGCTCGGGTTTTACCGCGGTGAGCGTCCCTGCACGCGGCACATTCGCAGGCGATCGTGCGCAGATGGTGCGCGCACTCGAGCGGCTGCGTCTGCTGCTTGAAGCGCACACGGCCGGATCAGGCGACATCCCGGGCCCACTGGAACTCGACCCCGGTTCGTCGCTTGCCCGGGTGTGCACGATGTTCGGGCTGTCGGAGTTCGAGCGCGATGTCCTCACTCTAGCGGCCGCGCCCGAGCTTGACGGGAGTTTCCCGGAACTTTGCGCGCGGGCGGCGGGCGAACCGTCGCGCAGCTATCCGACGTTGTCGCTCGCACTGGCGGCGCTTCCGAATCCGGCGTGGTCTGCGCTGCTCCCGCAGGCGCCGCTGCGCCTCTGGCGTTTGATTGAAACGGATGGCCCGTCACTCGTCGGCGGCTTGCTGCGCGCCGATGAGGCAGTCACCCACGTGCTGCTCGGATTTGCGTATCATGATGCGCGTCTGCGTTCTATCTTGAGCGCACCGGGCGCGCGCGCCGGCACTCTGGCGCCCCAGCAGCAGTCAACGGCGCGTGCGATTGCGGATGTTTGGCGCCGGGATCCGAACGGCCGGGCGCAAGTCGTGTGTACGGATCGGTCGCTGGCGCGTGCGATTGCCGGATCCGTCGCCGAGATGCTCGGTGCGGTATCGACACCGATGCGGTTCGCTTCATTACCGGCGCATTCCGCGGAGCTTATCGACACGCTACGCTTGTGCGAGCGGGTCCTCGTTTTTAACGGCGGCTTCGGCGTGCTCGAGTGCGATGCAATCGACGATCCGCAGCGCGAGCGCGCCATCGACATCATCGCGCAGCGGTTTCGGCTACCGCTATTGATCGTAACAGAGGCGCAAATCGATTTAGCGCATGCCGGTGTCGTCGCGTTCGAGATCGAGCGGCCGACGCGCGACGAGCAGGCCACGTATTGGCAGAGCCGCTTGACGAAGAACCCGAACGCGATGCCGATGAGTCGGCGTCTGGCCGCACAGTTCGATCTCCATCTCGACACGATCGACGTGGTTACGGCTGCGGCTCCGGCTGATGCGGACGTTGATTCCGTCTGGGAACTCGTCCGCACACAGGCGCGCCCACAGCTCGACGCCTTAGCCGAACGCATTGAAACGACCGCCGCTTGGCGCGATCTCGTGCTGCCCGCCGATCGCCGGCGTTTGCTACGTCAAGTGGTCGACCACGTGCGGTATCGTGACGTCGTCTACCGCGAATGGGGATTCTCACGCGAATCAGGCGCGCGTGGCCTCACGGTGCTCTTCGCCGGTGCGAGCGGCACCGGGAAATCACTCGCGGCCCGCGTGCTGGCGAATATTCTCCGGCTCGATCTGTATCGGGTCGACCTTTCGGCCGTCTTTAGCAAATACATCGGCGAGACGGAGAAGAACTTGCGACGCATCTTTGACGCCGCCGAAAGCGGTGGAGTCGTGCTCGTCTTCGACGAGGCTGACGCGCTCTTCGGTAAACGCAGCGAAGTCAACGACAGTCATGACCGTCACGCAAACGTTGAAGTGAGCTATCTGTTGCAGCGCCTCGAGCGATTTAACGGCGTTGCAATTCTGACGTCAAATTTGCGCGAGGCATTCGACGCGGCATTCATGCGGCGTTTCCGGTTTGTGGTCGACTTTCCGTTTCCGGATGCGACCTTGCGCAAGCGGATTTGGAAGCGCGCGTTTCCTGGCTCGGTGCCGACCGACGAGTTGAACTTTGAGTTGCTCGCGCGATTGGCGGTACCCGGGGGGAACATCAGCAATATCGCGCTCAATGCAGCGGTGCGCGCCGCTGCGCGTTCGCGCAACGTGGGAATGACCGACGTCGCGGGCGCCGTTCGGCTCGAGTATGCGAAACTCGATCGCTCGCTCCACGACCCGGATTTAGCGCGCTGGCTCGAGTCGGTGCCGGTTGAGACGCTCGCGAGGGCGGCCGTATGAATAATCGTCGCCGGCCCGATGATATCCGGATCGAGATCAGCAAGCTCGTGTTACCGGCCGGGCATGATGCCGCAGACGTTGCAAGCCGGATCGAACGCGAGATCGCCGATCGCCGTTTCGGGCCCGGTACCGATCCGCACATTACCGCGATTGCCGGCCGCATCATCGAGACGCTCGCCTCGAGCAAGGAGCCAACGTGAGCGCGCCTAGTCAGCTCTCGCGCGGCGTGCTTGCGTCGGTTGTGAGCAACCAAGTTGCCGACGTCGTGATGTTTCAGTACAATCCCGAGTCGATCCGGCGCAGTCTGAAGCCGCAGATCAGCAGCGAAGACGCGGAGCACACGAAGGAAGCGCGCTTCACGGACGCACCGCGCCAAACGATCACTTTTACGGCCTATTTCGACGCGGCCGACGCGCTGGCGGCCGGGAATGCGACGGCAAAAACAAGCGGCATCGGCCCGCAGCTTGCGCTGCTCGAGTCGCTTGTCTACCCGACGCGTAAGCAAATCGAGGATCGCGACAGCGACCGGGATTCCGGCGTGATGGAAGTGGTGCCGCTGACGGCGCCGTCGACGATGCTGGTGTGGGGAAGCAATCGTGCCTTACCGGTGCGGATCGCAAGTCTGGAAATTACCGAAGACGCGTTCGATGCGAATCTCAATCCGATCCGTGCCAGCGCTGCGATCAGCGTCGAGGTGCAGACGTACGGTCAACGCACGCCGACCGACGACGACTACCGCCGCTTCGGCGCGTACCATCAGGCGCTTGAGGGCCTGGGCGCACAAGCGCGCGACCGTAGCGCGTCGCAATCGGTGAAGTTGTGAAGAAGGGGCAATCATGATCGATCCGGAGAGCCGCTATACCGATGTCGGCCACGCAACGATGGATACGGGTGACGGTACGCGTGTCATGTATCTGCGCCGGCGGATGCTTCCCGATCCGGACAGCATCGCGTCCGTGCGCTCAGTGTATGCGATGGAAACTGCCACGCGTCTCGACCTGTTGAGCGCCCTCACGCTCGGCGATGCCTTCGCGTTTTGGCGCCTGTGCGACGCGAACGGTGCGATGAACCCATTCGAGGTCGTCGCTGAGTCCGGCGGTCGTCTGCGCGTCCCCTCAGGCGCTCCAACGTGAGCGATAGCGTTGACGTGGTTGTGTACGCCGGCGCGTCGTCGCCGCAAGCGGTCCCCGCGTCGTTCATCGACGCGCTCGACCACATCGTCGTGCGCCAGTTGCACGATGATGTTTCGACGTTTCAGCTCGTGCTCAACGCCGATCTACCGGCGCGCTTGGCGTCGGACATTCCGATCATCGCCGCCGCAAACGTCGCGCCGGGAAACCGCGTTAAAATCGCAATCGCGATGGGAAGTGCGAAGCAATGCATCATGGACGGCGTCGTCGTCCATCAAGAACTCGGATACGACGGCTCGGCCGGAGCGTTCACGTATTCGGTGATCGGCGAGGATCTCAGTGCGTACATGCGCATCGAGGAGAAGTCGGCGCAGTGGCCCGCACGCTCGGCCGCGCAAATCGCCCGCGAAATCATCCAGACATACGCGGGCAAAGGTTTGACCGCGACGATCGTTACACCGTCGAGCGATTACGCGCCGCCCGAGAATCAATGGGTGCGCCAGCAAAACGAAAGCGACCTCGACTATTTGCGCACGCTCGGACGCCCGTTCGGGCACCTCTTCGCCGTACGGCCCGGGACGTCGATCAGCGCGAACAGCGTCGGATATTGGGGCCCGCCTGCGCGGGACGCAACGCCGCTGCCGGCGCTCAGCGTTCAGATGGGTTCGTGGACGAATGTGGAGTCGATCAACTTTGCCTACGATGCGAGTGCATCCGAGACGTATACGGGTGGCAACCGGGCCGACTCGCAAACCGATGAGACGCTGGCGGTGACGTCGGCTGCATTCAGCCTGACGAGTCTTGCCAAAACCAGCAGCTCGACGAGCGCGTTGCAGCGGATTCGCCGCTATGTCGATCCGGCCGTCGTTGGCGCACTTGCTACCGCGTACGCCGGCGCGCTGCTGCAAGAGTCGACCCGCGGAGCGTTGCGCGCGCGCGCCGTCATCGACGGCCTTGTGTACGGTGCGGTCATCACCCCGGCATCGATCGTGCCGATACGCGGCGTGGGCAGTCAACACGACGGGTTGTATTATGTCGAGCGTGTCGAGCATACGATTGCACGCGGTTCGTACAAACAAGAAGTCGTGATGACGCGTGAAGGCCTCGGTAAGACGATCAGCGAGGCGACGTGAACGTCGGCGGCGTGAGATATTACTTCGGGAAATATCGCGGTGTCGTGACGGATACGGCCGATCCCGATCAGATGGGCCGAATCAAGGTCGCGCTCAAGGATTTTCCCGGAGCGCTCACGGTCTGGTGTATGCCGTGCGTCCCCTACGCGGGTGACAAACTCGGCTGGTTCGTCATTCCCGAAATCGGCGCGCGTGTCTGGATCGAGTTCGAGGCCGGCAATCTCAACTTACCGGTATGGGTCGGATGCTTTTGGGACAAAGGTGCCATCCCCGATACGGCATCGCCGTCGCGCAAAGTTTTCAAGACGCCGACGACACGCATTGTGCTCGACGATCTCGACGGCAAGGCCGGGCAACTCGAAATCGATGCGACGACGCGCAGCAACGAAACGGTTTTGCTGCGCTTCGACAAAGACGGCGTGACAATTACGGCAAAGTCCGCGCAGATCACGATGAAAATGGATGACGGTATCACGATTGCGTATCCGAACAGCAAAATCGAGCTGACCGCCCAACAGATCCAAGCATCCGAAGGCGACGCTTCGTCGCTGACAATTACGGCGCAAGATCAAACGCTCAAATCCGGGACCGTCAACGTGCAAGCGGCAAATCAACTTTCGGTGAGCGCGACGAGTTCGGCCAGCGTGTCGAGCGGGCAGTATACGCTCAAGGCGAGTACGATTACGCTTCAGGGAGCGGCGATCAACATTGGATAGGCCTGCGGTCCTGCTCGCATTTCCGTTGCGTTTGGTCCATGGTATGGTCGCGACTGCGGCGCGAGCCGACCACATCCGCCAAATGATCGAGCAAGTACTCTTCACGATGCCCGGCGAGCGCGTAATGTATCCCGACTTCGGTGCGGGCCTGGAACGATTGCTGTTCGAGACGACGGCGACCGAAATAACGACCGCAACGCAGTCACTCGTGAGCGTCGCTTTGCAACGCTGGCTTGGCGATGTGATATCGGTGCGAGACGTCCGTATCGCCGTGGTCGAATCGACCTTGAGCGTTACGGTCACCTATGAGGTACTCGAGACACGCGACCTGCGCCAGGAACGGTTCGAGCGCTGATGCTGTCGACGCAGGAGGAACTGCTCAGTATCGGTCGCGTCGAAAGCGTCACGAGCCGGGGTCATCATCTCGATGTCGTTCTGCGGCTGCTCCCGAGCGGCAAGCCGTTACCGCGCCGGCTTGCAAACCGCAAGGCGATCGTCGCCACCATCGATGACGTAGCGCAAACGAGGCTGGAAGTACAATCGGTCGCGGTCGACGGCGATGCGCTGCGCATCTCGCTTGCCGGGCTGCGGCCCCAAGCGCAGCGCGTCATGATTCGCGTCGAGGGGCTCGTTCCCGGACTCGACGTTGCGACTGTATCGCTGAGTAAGACCGAGCCCGCCTTCGATCCGCGTTCTTCGGTGCCCGCGTCGCCGGGCACGGATGTGCCTTCACTCGTCAGTTATCTGTTTAAAGACTTTCGTTCGTTCCGGCAACTGATGCTCGATGCGATCTCGCACGAGATTCCGACTTTTACCGAACGGCACGAAGCAGATATTGCGATTGCGACCATCGAGATTCTGGCGTTTGCCGCCGACCATCTGTCGTATTTTCAAGATGCCGTCGCGACGGAGACCTATCTGGAAACGGCGCGCCGCCGCGTCTCGGTGCGCCGCCATGCGCGCCTGGTCAACTACGAGTTGCACGAGGGCTGCAGCCCGCGCGTCTGGGTCCAGGTCATTCCGTCGGAACCGTTCTGCTTGCCGCGCGGCTTCAAGGTTGCGACGACGACGGATGCATCGCTCGCGCGCCGCGTCTATGAGACGCTCGCGGAGGCGATGCTGCATCCGGATTTGAGCGAGAATTCGCTGTGGGACTACGGCGCGCTCGACTATGTTTTGACGGCCGGCTCGACGGCGGCGACCCTTGTGTGCAACGCTCCGGCGCCGGCGGGGCCCATGACGATGTTTCATAAAAACGACGTGTTGATTTTCGAGCAGCGTCTGGATGCCGGTAATGCACCGGTCTCACCGAAATTCCGCCAGGCGGTTCGGCTGCGTGCCGACGCGAAGAACTACCCGCATCCCACCGACGCCACAAAAGTCTTATTGCGCATCGAGTGGTCAGATGAAGATGCGCTGGGCTTTGATTTTCCGGCGCGCACGCTCGTCGGATCACGCGAGTGCGCGACGTTCGTGCTGGGCAATATCGTGCCGGCCGACTTCGGCGAAACACGGACGCTCGTCAGCGACGCACGGCTCGACGATCGCGGGCGGCTGCGCGTTTTCGCGCCCGATCTCACCTTCGCCGTGCCGTACAGTGACGATGAACCGGCCGTCGAATTCACCGAGATTCGTCCGTACCGGGCGGTACCGGCGATCCGGGTTGACGCGAGTGCGTTCGACATGGAGCCGATGCAATGGAATGCCCGGCGCGATCTGATCGGCGCGGATCCGTACGATTGTGCGTTTGCCGTTGAAGGCGAGCCGGACGGCAGCCTGCTCTTACGTTTCGGCGACGGGGATAACGGCTGGCTGCCCGATCGAGCCTCGCGTTTTGCGATCACGTATCGCAGCGGTAACGGTACGGCCGGCCGCATCGGTCCGGATTCGATCGTCGAAGTGGATTCGCACGACGCACCAATCGCGCGCGTTCGCAATCCGCTCCCGTCGGGCGGCGGTCAGGACGCGCTCGACCTTAGCAAAGCCAAACGACAGGCGCCCGAACTCGTCCACACGCAACGGCGCTGCATCACGGATGCCGATTACGTTCGCCTGGCGCAGATGATACCGGGCGTATCGGCGTCCATCGAACGGCGTTGGACCGGATCCGGTACGACGATCGATGTCTACGTGCATGCGAAGACAGAGGCGGATAAAGCGCGCGCGCGCGTCGCGAGCGATCTTGATAACGCGCGCCCGATCGGCGTGGAAGTGTTCGTGCGAGCGCCGCGCCGCGTCGGTGTTATCGCGAAGCTCGGCCTCGCGTACGATCGTGGCGCGAATGCAAATGAGGTGGCCGCCAATGTCGTCGCGCAGGCGAAAGCGGCATTGGATGCGCAGAGTATGACGCTCGGCAAAACACTGTTTGCGAGCTGGCTCATTTTGGCTGCGTCACGGGTACCCGGCGTCGCAAGCGTCACGCTGCTGGAATTGCGGCGGCTCGACGGCTCCGACATGCGCGCTGACGGGTTTTTGTGCTTTGCGCCGACTGAACTTGCCGTTCTGGTCGATGATTTCGGCATGACCACCGGCGGCCGGCCGCTGGTCGTGAGTTTGAACCCATGATTCGCCGTCACACGTCGTATCAGACGTATTACCGCGGTATGCTCGACGAATTGCTCAAGCCGGCGATCGACGTGCCGGGCGAGCCGGCCAAGGTGAATCCGCTCGCGAGCATGGACGCTGCGAACCGGGCGGGTCCGCTTCAGGCAATCTTGCTCGGATGGAGTACGGTGGGCGACGTCCTGACATTTTATCAGGACCGGATCGCCGACGAGCGCGCCCTGTCGACGGCGCGCGAAGATTTCTCGGCCTACGCGATTACGCGTATGGTCGGTTACAATCCGCGCCCGGCGATCTCAGCGCACGCATCGCTTGCATTCAACGTCGTTGCCGACCGGCCCGATGCCGGCGTCATTATCCCAAAGGGAACGGCGATTGGAAACGTTCCGGCTGAAGGAAAGCTGCCCGCGGTTTTTGAGACGAGTGCAGACTTGTGCGCCTACCCCGGTTGGAACGACGTCGCTTTGGCGCTCGACGATGCACCGGTTCCCGCAAAGCTTGCGCCGGGCGCAACACGCCTCGTTTTAGCGGGCATCGAACTTGTCGCAAATGGGAGCGCGATCGTAATTCGCGTGCGCGAGACGCTCGGCATTCGTATGCTCGCGGTGATCGTTGCCGAGGCGCTCGTCGACCGTGCGCACGAGACGACGCTCGTGCGGTGGGAACCGTCGGCGTCCAACGCGATCGCCGGCGGCGAAGAAGTTCTCGACGTCAGTATGCTCGATTTGCGCGTGCGACCGTTTGGTGCGCTGGCGGGCCCGTATGCACTCGCCTCGCCGGCCGATCGGCGCAAGTACGCACTCGGCGGCGTATCCGTGCGCAAAGATGCTTCGTGGGGATCGGTCTCGGGTGGCCTCGTGCAGAGTCCGGCGGTGCTGGCCGTCGGACGTGACGGGCTGTTCGGAATCGTGGGCAACGCATTCATGCGCCGGCAGTGGGACGGGACGTGGGCGGTAAGCACGCCTTTCGCCGGCGCCGTCGCGCAATCGATTGTCGTTACGCCCGGCGGACGGCTTGCCGTCGGCACCGTGACGGGCGGTGTCTTCGTGTCGGTCGATGACGGTTTGACGTGGATGGCGCTCGGCGACGGTACGGTAACCTCGAAAGAACGGTTAGGACCGTATCAAGTGCAGCGTTTGCCGTCGCTTCCCATTCGAAGCATCGCGATCGACGAAGGCGGCGAGGCTCCGGTTGTTTTTATTGCGACCGATCGCGGCGTTGCATCGATCTCGCTCAACGGCGACGTGTGGACGTGGCGGAACAACGGCTTCCCCGGTACCGATGCCAAGACGGGCTTTGCGGCGCTCGCCGCGATGCAGTTGACGTTTGCGGATGCAGCGGGAACGCTGCTCGTCGCCACGACGTACGGTGTTTTTCGCTCAACGCGGGCCGATGCGTGGGAGCGTGTGCAAGGCGTCGGAAGCGTGAGCCAAATTGCCGTTGTACCCGGCGGCGGTTTGATCGCGATCGGTTCGGGCGGTGTTTTCCGCAGTGATGACGCGATCACGTGGGAGAAGGCGCTCGACGTCGCGGGGACGCCGCGCGTCCTCGCAGCGAACGTCGGCACGGTCGCAGTCGCAGCCGGCAGCGATGTGTATGTGAGCGACGACGGCGGTACGACCTGGGCGAGTGTCCCCAATATGCTCAAATCGACGGTGAGCGCAATTGCGGTCGGGCGCGACGGTATCATTGCCGTAAGCGCGCCGTTCATCGATGATCCCGCCGGCGATTGGCCGGGACTCGAACTGGCGGGCAACACGCTCTGGCTCGATCGCGAACTCGTCGTCGCGCCGGGCGATCTGCTCGTTGTGAGCAGTAACGACACGCAAAACGGCACGAGCGAAGCATACGTCGTCCGGTCGAGCGCGACCGAATTGCGTGCGGACTTCGGCTTGGTCGGCATCTCCACGCGCGTAACGCTCGACCGTCGCTTGTCGCCGCTGTTGTGCGATGCGCGGCGCGTGGTCGTGTATCTCGGCGCGCGGTCGCGGTTCGTCGTACCCGTTAAACGCGAGGCGCCGGCGTCGCCGACGATCATGCTCGATGTACCGCGCGGACTCCCGGCGCTTGCACCGGGCCGCGCGCTGGCCGTCGAAGGGCGTTCGCCGCGCATCTTGCTGCGCGGCATCGCGGGTGGCGCAATCCGCTTGGACGCACGCGGCGACGGCACAGTCGATGTGCGACCCGCGTTTTCTTCCGATGACGCCCTCACCGTCGTCCCCGATCTCGATGTCGATGCCGCGACGCGTTACGGCGAGCGCGGAATTGCGCTGGCCCGCTTCGACGGCATCTGGATATGCGGCGACCTTGACGTGCAGCATGGCTGGGCGCCGCTCGCATCGCCGCCGATCGCCGTCACCGGCCTTGCAGCACAAGACACGATGCTGTATGCGTGCGGTGTCGGTCGTGACGGTCCGAAGACGAGCGGTGTTTATGCATTTGCAGACGGTGCCTGGAAGCTCGTTCTGGCCGGTGTCATTCGGCGTTTGGTCGCGGCGCACGACACGCTCTGGGCGTGTGGCGATCACGGTTTGTTCGAAATGCGCGACGGCATTTGGGGCATTGCCGATCCGCAATTCGAAGGCCGCGCGGTGCGCGACGTCGCGGCCGATACGACGACGATACTCGCCGCGACCGATGATGGCATTTTTGCGCGCGATGCGCGCGGATGGCGGCGCGTGAGCGGACTCGAGGGCATGAGCGTGACCGCCGTCGCCCTCGCAAACGACCGGTGGTATGCCGGAACGGCCGGCGCAGGGACATGGCAAACGGCCGCGGGTACCGTGCTTTGGTCGCCGCTCGACCGGCGTTCGCGATCGGCCGAAGTGACCGCGCTCTACGCCGACGCACGCGTCATGTTCGCCGCCGAACGCGGGCGCGGGATCACGAGCCGCGGCGAACTCCTCGAGGCGACGCTGGCAAGCAACGTGCGCGCGTTTATTGCAGTCGAGCTCAAAGACGGTCCGACTATTCTTGCTTTTCGCGGCGTGCCGCTGCTGCCCGCAACGCGGCGTGCCGGCGCGCCGGTGCCGATGCGCCGCTTCGTTGGAATTCTGGCTTACGAGCATACCGATACGCAGACGCTCGACGCCGGGATGCTGCCCGCGAGTTTGCGCGGCGGCATCGAAGGCATACTCTCCGTAAAACTGGCGGACGCCGAGACGATCGTCGAAGAAATTGGCCGGGCATGGCGCATTCGTGCCGGCGAACCGATGCCGCTGTACCTCTTGCGGCGCGAACCGGCGGCGATGAGCATTTTTGAGGTCCATCAATTCGAGCTTACAAATCCGCCGGCACGCATGAACGCCGGTGCACCGGACGCGCATCTTGCCGACGACGTGCCGGCGCTCTGGAAACTTGCGAGCGCGCCGGCATATCCGTCGACGCTCGTCGCCCGTGCCGACGAGGTTTGGTATGCGCCGGCGCGTGCGAACGCGCTGTCCCGCTCGGAGATCGCGACGGTTGCGACACACGACCGCTCGCAAGTGCTCTTGCGCCGGCCGCTCGCCAATGCGTACGATCCGCGAACGATCGCCATTTCGGCGAACGTCGTTGATGCGACGCACGGCGCGACGATCGCCGTCGATGAAGCAATCGCCAGCGGTGATGCGAGCGCGCCGGCGCAGAAGGCCGACCTTGTTGCCAAGCCTTTGACCAACGTTCTTTCCGAAGACGGCATTCCCGTACCGGCGCTCGACGTGTGGGTTCGCGCGGATGTGGCGCAGGACGCGGTTGCGGCGATTTCTGCGCTGGCCGATCGTTCGTCGGATTCCGATATGGTGCAGTGGCAGTGCGTACCGAATTTTTTGCGCAGCGACGAACTGGCGCGTCACTATGTCGTGCGCCAGGACGCCGAAGGGCGCGCGCGCTTGACGTTCGGCGACGGAGAGAACGGCCGCAAGCTCCCGAGCGGGCGTGACAACGTCATCGCCCGCTATCGCACGGGAACCGGCCCCAACGGCAACGTCGGCGCGAACGCCTTGACGCTCTTCCAGCGTCCGCGGCCTGCCGTGACGCGAGTGCGCAATCCGCTGCCCTCCAGCGGCGGCGCGGATGCGGAGCGCGCGAGCGACCTGCGGCGCAGCGTGCTTTTGGGTCTGGTCGCGCTCGGGCGTATCGTGGCGCAGCGTGACCTCGTCGATTATATTCAAGCGTGGCCGGCCGTCGCGAAGGTTCACATCACGCGGTCGCGTACGCTGCGCCGGTCGCGCGCCCGCGAGATGCTGGTGGTGACGTTCGCCGCAGCGCCCGGACAAAGCGTCGACGCTGGGGCGCTTTTGAACGCCGCGCAGCGCGACGGGGCAACGCATTGGCTGCTGCGCATTCTTCCGTATCGCGAGCGCCCGTTTTGTGTCGAAGCGCGCATCTTTGCCGATCCGACGTTCGACGCGAACGAAGTGCTGGCGCAGGCGCGCGAGGCCCTATTGGATGCATATTCGTTCGACGCGCGCGCGCTGTGCGAAGACGTCGGAGCGTCATCGATCGTTGCACTGCTGCAAAGCGTGCGCGGCGTGCGCGCGGTCATTCTGGAAAATCTTTTCGAGTCGAGTACGAACCGGCATAACGAAGCGTGCCTGACCGGTGACGACGGAGCAACCGATGAGGCGGCCAGTTTGCTCGTCATCGATCCCGAGGGCATCGTGTTGACGAATGCCGTGGATCGGGCCGAGGCGGTCGTGCGATGAGTGCGCCACGGTTATACGATTTGCTCCCAACGATCTACCGTCGCCGCGATGAAGCGATCTATGACCTCGAGCGCCGGCAGTTCGAGGCCGATCAGCATCAGAACGAAGACGTGCGGCCCGAAGATCTCACCGTGCCGCCGCTCAAGGCGCTGTTCGCGATTCTGCAGCCACTCTACGATGCGCTCGAAACGGACATCGGTGCGCTCTATGATGATTGGTTCGTCGAGACGGCACGGCCCGAGGTATTGCCGCTCCTAGCGGAACCGCTCGCGATCGCCGATCTTGCGGCGTTGGCAGAAGGCGGAGCCGACGTGCGCGCCGTCATCGCCAATATGGTCGGATACCGCCAGCGCAAGGGAACCGTCGGTGCGCTGCAAGATTTTGCGCGCGATGCAACCGGTTGGGCGGTGCGTGTCGTCGACGGATTGCGCTCGACCGCTGCGAACGTCCGCGTTGATGGGCAGAACGCGACCTTTGATGGATACGTCGATGTTCGGCACAGCGCCTCGCAGAACCAGGATATCGATGCGCAAGCGCGCACCGCGCATGACGTTCGGTGTGCCGTCGCGGGTTTGCGTTCGGTACGGCTCGACGTGTGGCGCATGAAAGCAGCGCTGACCAGCGGTGTCGAGCCGGGTCGTGTTGCGGGCGATCCGTCGCGCCGGACGTTTAGTTCGCTCGGTCACGACAAAGCGTTGATGCGCCCGGCCGGGCGTACGGATGACAGCGGCGGGTTTGGTTTTGCCGTGCCGCTCAGCAGCTATGATGCACGCTTCGAACTCGGGCAGACGGGTGAGCTCTCATCCGTGCGTGTGATCGAGCGCGGCGCGAAAACAGAGTCGGAGCCGCCGCTGCGCGTCGCCGATCTTTCCGCCTGGAACGTGCCGCGCGAGGCGGATGATCCGCGCACCGTGTACGTCGATCCGGAACTGGGGCGATTGCTTGTGCCGGGCGATGCGTCGCGTTATAGCGTCGATTGCTATCCGGCCACGTATGGGGGAATCGGCGCCGGCGTTCCTTCGCGACCGTGGCCGGGCCGGTTCGACTGCACGATTCTCGTTGCGCCGCAGCTGCGCGTGTCCGACGATGCGGGCGAATTTCCCGACGACGACGAGCACTTTGCGCGCCGTCGCACGCTCACCAGTGCGTTGTTGCGCGCGCAACGCGCACGCGGCCGCGTCCGTATCGTGCTGGGCGATTCGCAGACGCACCGGCCGGCGTCCGGACCGTGGGAGTTCACACCCGGGCCGCTGGTCGACGAATTCTCGATCGAGTCGGCACCGGGCGCCCGGCCGACACTCGACGGCGCATTGTCTTTGCTGCCCGAGCACAAACAGATCCCGATACGTTTGCAGGGTTTAAATGCGCGCGCCCTGATCGTGTGCTCCGCAAACGTCCTGCTCACGCTCGATTCGACGACGTTGCACGCGCCGGATGGCGAAGGCCCCCGCCGGTGCCTTGAAACGCGCGGGCAAAGCGATCGTCGCGTCGGCGCGCGGATCCGGATCCGCAATAGCATTGTCGACGGCGTGTGTACGGCCGCGGGCACGGAGCTTACACTACAAAAAACCATCGTCATGGGAAACATCGGCGCAATAGATCCGGACCTGTCCCCGCCGGACATCGTCGCTGTGGCCTCGACCTTTCTTGGAACGGTCGAAGCCGAGACCCTGACCGCGAGCGACTCGCTCTTCGACGCCGTCGTGACGACGAAGGCGTTGCACGACGGATACCTTCGTTATAGCGTGTATCGCCCGGGTTCGCTTGTGCCGGTGAGCTACCGCAATTTCACCACCGCTCGTCGACTACTTGCGAGCACCGTGTATGGCCGGCTCGATTTTGCGCGCTTACGCGACGACGCGCCGGTCGAGGTCCTTACGGGTGCTGCCGACGGGTCGGAGATCGGCGCATACGGACCGTATGCGCAGGGCCGGCGCGCCACGAACCTCGATCGGGTGTTGTCGGAATTTCTTCCGCTCGGCGTCGAATCGCGCATCGTGTACCGATCGTGAGCGCTGCTCGGTGAAGGGCGATCTTTCGCAAGGCGCCTTCGATCCGCGGCGCTTCAGCCGCGTCGTGGCGCAACAAGGCCGCGTGCAGCTCGACGCGGATTGGAACGAACAGGCCGCGATCGTTGACTATCGGATGCGTACGATGATCGGCGATGTCTTCGGACATGGCGGGCTCGTAAGCCGCGTGGTTGCTCCGCGGGCGAACGCCGGTTTCGGCGTCCACGTCCACCACGGGCGGCACTGTACCGCTGCAGACGTCGAGGCTCCACCGGCGTTTACGGCAGCCGCGTTTGCCGGTTCGCAGGCGTATTCGATCGAGGCTTGGGTCCACTCCGACGACGTTATTTCGCCCGGCATGCGCACGATCGTCGCGGGCTATTCGAAGGACGACGGCAGCGATGCCTCGATGGTGCTGCGCGTGGCGCTCGACACGCTCGGCTGCGTCGTGTTCGAAACCGTGGATGCAAAAGGCGCGCGCGCGAGCATAACATCGGCGCGACCCGTCCGGGCCGGCGGCTACTGTTCCATCGTGTGCCTGTTTACCGGTGATGCGAACGAGATTTGGATCGACGACGTGCTCGACCGGCGCGGTGCTGCGCGCGGACTTGCCGATGGCGAACTCACCCTGACGGTCGGCGCATCGCGCGTGGCACCGGCGTCGTTCGGCGCGCGTTTCGCGGGAACGATCGAACGTATCGGGGTGCGGCGCGGCCGGCGTTTCGACATGGAGTTGTTCGGCGCCAAGGAAGCCGTCCACGAGAAACGCGTGGCGGAATGGATTGCGCCGGTGAACGACGATGCGACGATCGCGCGCGAGTTATGTGTGGCCCCCGGGCGCTGCTATGTCAACGGCATCTTGTGCGATCAGCCGTTTCACGCAACGCTTTCGCTCGAAATAACGCCGGGCGGACAGCCGCCGGCGGGCATGTTTCTGGCCTATCTCGATGTTTGGGAACGTTACATCAGCGCGTACGAGGAACCGGCGCTGCGCGACGCGGCGCTCGGCGGTATCGACACGACCGGCCGCGTTCGCACGGTCGCCGCCGCTCACCTCATGCCGGTCGACAGCGAGCCCGACATCATTCTTGAAGCGCTGGCAGCGGCCAATCACGACCGCGGCGAGATCGCCGTCGACGTTGCCGACACGATCCTGCAAGACAATTTGCTGTACCGCTTTGAGGTGCATGCGCCCGGCCCGGCAGCGAGCACAGCGGATGCACCCGGCGCCGTCCGGGCCGAATTGCAGCGTCCCGATGATAGTGCGACTGCGGGGAGCCGGCGCAACCTACGTGTCGCCGCAGCGCTGAGCAGCACGTGGGAAATCGGCCAGTTTCTGCAGTTGATCGACGCATCGGCGCCGACCGCGAACACGATTTTTTCCGTGTTGGGACGCGATGATTCTCCGGCGGATGGTACGCTCGTTTTTCTCGTCGACGGCGTGCCGACGGGCCTGGACGACGCAATCGGCGTTCGGCCGATTGCAAGTCTGCTGTGGTCGAGAAACAACGGCCACGCCGTGTTTGCACTCGACGATGCGCCGCTCGTCGGCAAGGAATCGACGACGATCAACTTGCGCGATGAAGCCGGGCGATCGGGTCTCCTGCAAATCGGCGACGTCGTGGTCGTTACACCGGAGGATCGCGTCGAAGCATCGCGTCCGGGCATCGTTACGACGATCACGGACATTGCGGTCAATCTTGCCGGTACGGTATCCGTTGTCGTTCCCGCACGACTGGACGGTATCGATGCAAGCGCGACGTTACGCCGCTGGGACGGCTTTCTGCCGGCGGTGGTCAGTGCCGACGGCAAGCCCGCGCCCACGCGCGACCTCAACGTGCGCTTTTCCGACGCGGGCGTTTTTGCGACGGGTGACTATTGGTTCGCGCGGATTCGCCCGGATGCAGCGCAACCGCTCGAATGGCGACAGGAGGCCCGCGGTGCGCCGGCCTTTCTTCCACCGTTCGGTATTCCGCACACGTTCGCTCCGCTTGCGGTCGTGGACTTCGATGCGCGCGGACCGAACGTGCGAATGGATTTGCGCCGCGTCGTGCGCGCTGCCGCAGATCTCGATGAAGAGTTGCATGCCGAATTGGACGTGCTGCGCGAGCTGGAAGAAGTCGTCGTCGAACAGGCTACGGCACCACCGCCGGTATCTCGCGACGTGGAGTTCATCGAGCGTGTCGTCGAAATCGCACGGCATCCGGGGCTCGTCTTTTCGCGCCATCCGCTCCCCGGCTGCGAACCGGCCGGCAGCGTCGTTGAAGCACGCGTCGACGAACCACGGTGGAAAACCGCGCGACATGCGCCCGAGAAAGGCGCAGCGCAGGCTGCCGCCATTGACGGCATCATCTTCGTTCTTTACGCGAGCGGCTCGCTGTGGCGCCGCGATCCGTCGCACGCTGAAAATCTGTGGGAAGCCTGCCGGCCGTTTGGCGGCGAGCGTAGCGACTATGCGATCGTCGTGGCGGCCGGACGCCTTTTCGTCCTCGGCGGCGTCGACGTGCGCGGTCGTCCGAGCGCTGCAGTCGACGCGTACGATCCGCGCGAAGACACATGGTCGAGCGCTTTCATGCCGATGCGCAAAGCACGCTCGCGCGCGATGGCGAGCGGAGATGCGCACCGCATCATCGTGTTCGGCGGATTATGCCGCACGTTTTTCGGTTGGCGCTACGCAAGCCGGTCGATCGAGGAATACGACATTGTATCCGACGTCTGGCGGCGGCTCGATCCGATGCCGTTGCGGCGGTACGCTGGAGTCGCGGTGGCGCGCGGCGGGAGTACGATCGTGATCGGCGGCCTGCTGCGGGAAGGCGTCCTTGATGGACGCGCGGCTGCCACCGCGCGGATCGATCGCTTTTATCGCCGGACCGGCGAGTGGGTGCCGCACGAACCCCTCGCGGAAACGCGGGTCGATCCGCGTGCGGCGGTCATCGGAGAAGAAATTATCGTGCTCGGCGACGGCACAACTGCCGAGCGGGTTCGCCCGGCACTCGACGAGGTTTCCACATTCCCCGCCGACGACCGCAGCGCGTTCGGTTTTGCCGCCGTAAACGGGATCGCGTATGCGATCGCCGGAACGACCTATAACGGAACCCACCGCCACGACGTCCAATCATGTATCATCCTCGACCGGTTACACGCCTATCGATACACGGGTGAAAAGGGAGACGCTTGATGTACGAGCCTCTTGAACGCAAATCCGGCGGCAAAGACGCCCCGCTGCCCGCGCAACTGCGCGCCGGCCTCGAGTCAATCGGTGGCCAGGACCTTTCCGGCGTGCGCGTACACCACGACTCGCCGCTACCGGCCTCGGTCGGCGCGCTCGCATTTACGCAGGGCCAAAACATCCATCTCGCGCCGGGTCAGGAGAAGCATCTCGCGCACGAAGGCTGGCATGCCGTGCAGCAGATGACCGGCCGCGTTTCGGCGACGACGAGTGTTGCCGGCGTTCCGGTCAACGACCACGCGCATCTCGAGCGCGAGGCCGACACGATGGGGCAACGCGCGCTGGCAGCGGGCGGCAGCCCGCACGCACTGCAGCGGCTTACCGATGAAATGCTCCAGAAAGCCGGCCCGGGTGAAGAGGACGAGGAAGCAAAAAAGGCGGCGCTAGGCGGGGCATGAGGTCGGCACGGATCCGATGATCCGTGCGCCCATCTGTTCCAGGGTGCCGACGACTTTGTCGTCTTCGGGATCGGCGTTGCGCGCATAGCGGATCGTCAGTACGACGCCGTCGCACGCCGCTGCGCTCAGTACGGCGAACGGGCCGTAGAAAACTTCGCACAGATCGAGGATCGTAACGCGGTATTTTCCGCGCAGATATTGGACGAGACCGCGCAGTTGCGCGTCGGTCGCATCGTCGGCGAGCCGATGGCTGGCGATCGATGTTGCTTCGAGTAAGCCGCCGGCCTTCATAATGCTTAAATCGCCGGGTGCGAGCGTTTTTGGTGGCGCGAGATTCGCTAAGCCCAGCGCCGTACCGACCGCGGGCGCAAGTGGATTCGCGTCGACGACGATCGTCTCGAATCCGGCGCGCGCAAACGTCCGTGCCAGACCGACCGCGAGATGCGTTTTCCCATCGCCCGCTTGCGATGACGTGATGGCTACGGCAAACGGCAACGCGAGCGCCGACTCAAGCGTCGTTCGGACGGATTCGAAGCCCGGGTCGCCGCCGTAGTCCACGAGCGTTATTTGTGCAGTGCGGAGATGACCGGCTTGCCGTACAGTTTCGTGAATTGCGGAACGGTTCGCAATCCTTGGTCGATCAGGGCAAGCAGCACGGCAAGGAGGATACCAAGTACAAGTGAGGCCAGCACGATAACGAGCGACAGCACCGCCGCACGCACCCAGCCGACGCGGATGACTTGATCGACGGAACTCGTGCCGATGACGGCAATCGGACCCGAACCCGGAATTTGCGCGACCTGCGTGCGCATTGTATAGAGTTGCGTCGCCAGGGCCGCGTAGCTCTTCGCAAGCACGTCCTGGGTTCGCATGGCCGCCGCGCCGCCCGCGTTGCCCGCGGGAAGGCTGGCGATGACGTGGTCGTCGTGCGCGATACGTGCGTTGAGATCGGCGAGTTGCAGTTGCGCAATGTCGACGGTCGACTGGGCGGCGTTAGCTGCCGTCAGCGCGGTTGCGTAGGCCGGATTTAATTCGAGCGGGCGTTCGTCGAGTTCGCGCCGGCGCTCGTCGAGTTGACGGCGATCGACGGCGACGCGCTCATTTAGACCGACGACGCGCGCGTACGTCGGCCGATACTGCGCGGCGACGGTCGTGTACGTTTCAAGATCTTTGTCCAGTTTGGCTTTGAGCGTGACGAAGAGCGGGTCGGCTTGCTCGATCGCGGCGCGCGCCGGCGGTGCTGCAGTGGTAACGGCCTGTTGTGCCGTACGCGACGCCGCTTCGAGCGTAATGAGCTTCGTCTGGAGTGCATCGCGCTGGGCGACGAGCGATGCGCGGTCTTTGGCGGTTCCAAGTTGCGCGTCGAGCGGCGCGAGCTGCGTCTGCAGCGCGGCGACCTGCGTCGAAAGCGCCTGAACGGTCGTCGTCGTAAGCGATGCCGTTTCCGTGGCACAATACGTTGCAAGCCCATCCGCTAGCGCATTCGCGCCGTTGGATGCGACGGTCGGATCGGGATCGGTGTAGTGAATCGCGAGCACGCTACCGGCCGCCATGTCCGTCGAGATGTGCGCGGGCATCAGGCGCCCGGCGTTGACGGCCGGGAGATGCGGCACGAGCGCGGGACCCGATGCCGGCGTACACGGGAGCGTCATTCCGGTCACCGTGTAGTTGGTAACGCGCGCGGCCGACGTCGCGCGATAACCGATCAGTCCGGCTGAATCGTGCAGGTACACGAGCGCTGCGACGATGACGCCCGCGAGCAGCGCCGCGACCACGGCGAGCCACTTGCGTTCGAGCGCGTCGACGAGCGTCTTCATTTCAACAGTGTCATAATGTTGAGCCCGGCTTTTTTCGCGGCGATCAGTGCGGCGGTCAGCAGTGTTTTGGAGCTGATGCGATCGAGTTGCTTGGGAACATACACGAAATCGCCGTCGGAGAGTTCGGGATTCGCGCTTGCGATACCGCGCGTAAACGCGTTGTAGTCGACGACCTTTTCACGCCCGCTTCCATCGCCGGAGACGACGACGATGCGCCCCAGGTCGGCATCTTTGGCAGCACCGCCGGCTTGCGTCAACGCGGTTGCCAGCGTTTGATTGCCCTTGAGCGTGACGGGTCCGGGCTTAGCGGCAAAGCCAAGCACCGTGACTGTTGCAAAATGAGGAACCGTCAGTTGGTCACCGTTCTGGCCGGGCGCGTTGAGCAGCGCACTATTGCGCGCGGTCACCGTGATGTGGCCGGCGCGCTGCAATTGGATGCGCTGCAAATTCGCGTCATCCGCGAACTGGGCATTCTGCAAGGCAAGACCCAACGGCTCATCGCTTGCAAGATAGACGGTTGCCGGTGCCTTTACGGCGCCCCCGACGCCGACCATGACCGGCTTGTTCGGCACGCTGATCGCATCGCCGGAAGCGAGCATCGGGCTCGTGTCACCGCCGGTCTGAAGCGCGCGCATGTCGAATGGCCCAAGGCGCGTGCCGGTGCGGCGAATTGTCACCCGGCTCAGGTCGGCCGTATCGGGGATCTTTGCGTCGCCCAGAGCCATCGCGAGCGTCTCGCTCGGGTGAAGCGTGAGCGAGCTATTGATCGCACCCACGAAGTAGGCGATGTTGCTCTCGCTGACGACGCGCACGTCGACTGCCGGACTGAAGACATACGATGCCATGCGCCGTTCGATATCGCGCGCGACCGTTTGCGGTTCGAGACCCAGTGCCTGCACCCGCCCGACGAGCGCGACGAAGATGCCGCCGTCGCTCGACACGGTCACGGGACCCGACAACTCGGGGTGATCGAAGACGACGACGTCGAGCTTATCGCCGGGATGCAATCCCGCTAGCGCCGGCGTAGCGGCGAGTGCCACGATGCAAAAGACGGCGAGCAGACAAATCAGCCGCCGTAGGGACGTCGTGTGTTGCCGGTTCCTCAAAAGTGCACCCATTTTGTTCTCGGGAAACCGCCCCCGCTCAAGTGAAAGAATACTCCGCGCGCGTACGTGCCACCCGCCGGAAGTGTCAAGGCGGATCTGCTCGGGCGGGATACGACGCAACCCCCGGTGTATGCGCACATATGCCACCTCGCACGCACGGGTTGGAGCAGATTGTGGCCGGCGATGGTGCGGACGTCGAACACGTCGTAGCCGCACTGCCTCCGCGCGTATCCAAGCCGGCGCTCCAAGCGCGGGGAATTCGGGTCGGGCCGCCGGCGGCGCCCCCGCGACCGGAACCGGCGCCGTCGGGACTAGACGCGGTGCGTACCGATTCGGGCTACGTACTCGACAGCGGAAAACCGCTCTCACAGTCGATTCTGTGGGAATTGCAGCAGCGGTACTATTCGGCGCGCGGTGTCGATGCCTGGTCGAGCGGCGAAGTCCCGCACTACGTCACGACCAATCCGACCATCGCCGCACGTTACGCGGAACTTGTTTTCGCTTCCATGCGCGATCACGCGCGGCTCGGACTACGCGGCGAGCGACAAGTGGTGATCGAATTGGGTGCGGGTCCCGGGCGCTTCGCCTTCCACTTTCTGCGCCGGCTGACGGCACTGTGTGAAGGCATGCAATGGGATCACAAGTTTCTGTACGTGATGACGGACTTTGCCGAAGAAAACCTGAGCCATTGGCAAACCCATCCACAACTCGCGCCGTTCTTTGAAGCGGGGCTACTCGATGTCGCGCTGTTCGATGTCTCAAAATCGGAATGCCTCGAATTACGACGCAGTGGAGAAACGATAGCGCCGGGCGACCTTGCCGTTCCGCCGTGCGTCATCGCGAACTACGTCTTCGACGTGACGAAACAAGAGTTGCTGTATTTTGGCGAAAACGAACTTCACCCGTGCCGGGTGACGCTCGTGACGCAGGCCGATCCGGCGACCAGCGACATCTTGACGGTGCTCAACGGTTTGCGCTGCGAACCCGAAATTGAGCCGGCGTCGGACCCGTCCTACGATGTGGCCGAGTACAACGCAATCCTCACCGACTACCGGGCGATCATTCGCCGGAACTACCTGTTCTTTCCGATCGGCGCGCTGGATTGTTTGCGGCGGCTGCGCCGGCTTTCACCACGGGGGGCGATCGTACTGGTTGCCGACATGGGCGGCTACGGCATGGCCGGCTTTACCGATGCGCCACCGCTCGTGCATCATGGCAGCATCTCGTTCGATCTGGATTTCCAAGCGCTGGCGCGGTATTGCTCGGCGATCGGTGGCCTCGCGCTCTTTCCCAAACACCGTCACGAAAACATCGGGGTCTGCGCACTGCTCGCGGTCGACGATGCGCTTGCGTACAAAGGCTTCGTGACCGCATTCGAAGAGAACGTCGGGAGTTTTGGTCCGGACGACTTCTTTCACGTCCACACACATGTGAGCCGTGTGTTGTCCGGAATGACGCTGCAGGATATTGTCGCGTATCTTCGGCTCGGCCGTTACGATTGTGATTTGCTCGCGCGCTGTCTGCCGCAGCTCTGGCAGATGCTCCCGACGTTTAGCGACGACGACCGGTCGCTCGTGCTCGAAATCGTCGCGCGCTGCTGGGACCACCACTTCGCTGTCGGCGAGCAGCGCGATTTGGCGTTCGATCTGGGTCTCTTTTTCTACGATCTCGACGACTACGAAGAGGCGCTGCGGTTTTTCGGCCGGTCGGCGGAATTGTGCGGCGTGCATGCCGGCACGCTCTACAACGCCGCCGCCTGCTGTCGCCGCTTGGGTGACGAGCAGGAAGAATTGCGGCTTTTGCGCTTGTTCCTGGCTTCCGGCGTGGAAGACGTCGTCGCTCGGGAGCGCGTGTTGGAGATTGAAGCCGCAGCACCAAGCGAAGAATTCGCAATGGACCGCAACTGATGCACAGCTACGAGCGAGACCGAGCGACGTGGCAGCCGGCAAATGTCGCGCCGGCAGCGCGCTCGGGCAACCGTGAAACGCCCGTGCAGCGCGCCGGCGGCCGTCATTCGATTGCCCAGTTACTGGTAGAAGACGACGCTCGTGCACCCGGATTGACGCGCAACGTCGTCGTGCAGCGTTGGGGCACGCAAGTTGCCTTCGACCATACCACACAGGAATACAAAGACATCGTCGCTTTTCGCGGTGGCGGTGCGCCGGTGCACGACGGACAAAACGTCGCGACGTTTTACTATCCGCATCCGGGAACGAAGACGACGCTCAATAGCAATGCTGCGGGTCACTCAGAGCAACGGATCGACGCGGCGTTGACGAAGAAGCAGAAGGCTGCCGTTGACCGCGTCCACTCGGAGTATGAGCCGTGTCCCCCGATATGTTCGCCGCTGCTCCAAGCGGCTCCGTATAACCTTGCCGTGGGAAACGTTACCTATTGGTGGGGCTACGGCGGCGGGGGAGAAAGCAAAGAATCCGGGCGTAAGGCGAAAAAAGTCGATCTTGGCTGGTCAAAACTGCATGAAGCTTTTTTAAATCAGACAGGCGGCGTGGCGTGGGGCGGCGGCGCCTCGATGGGTGGCAAAGCGGGTGGGAAAACCGCGGCGTACGGCGGCTTCTAGCATCAAGCGTTGAGCGTGCGAAGCGTTCGCTAGTAGCGCCTTGCAAGCGGACTGCCGTGTAGTTATGTCAGAACGGGTACATGGGTGGTTCGGCGCGTTCCGTCGACCAGTGCCATGTCGTGTACTCGTCGAGCGAGCCGTGTCCGCCTTGCCGGCTGCCGTTACCGGATGCGCCGACGCCGCCGAAGGGTGCGCGCGGATCGTCGTTCACGGTCTGGTCGTTGATGTGGACCATGCCGGTGCGCAAGCGCCGCGCGACTTTGCGCGCATGATCGAGCGACTTAGAATGCACGGAGGCGGATAGTCCGTACTCCGTCTGGTTTGCTAAAGCGACTGCTTCGTCGTCGGTCTTAAATGTCGTTATCGGCGCGACGGGTCCGAAGATTTCCTCATCGAACGCCGCCATGCCGGGCTTGACGCCGGTGAGCACGGTCGGGCGATAGAAATTCCCCGTATGCGTGCCGCCGGCTGTTGCGACTGCACCGCTTGCCACGCTTTCCTTGACGATCCGATCGACGCGGGCGCACTGCTTGTCGTTGATTAACGGCCCTAGGTGAACTTGCTCGAGTGCCGGATCGCCGACGGCCAGATTGTCCGCGTGCGTCTTGAGTGCCGCCGCATATGCTTCGGCGATACTCTCGTGTACTAAATGCCGGCTCGAAGCCATGCAGATTTGGCCCTGATGCAGAAACGATCCCCATGAACCGCAGCGTGCGGCAGCTTCGATATCCGCGTCTTCGAGCACGATGAACGGGCTATTGCCGCCGAGTTCGAGCGAAACGCGTTTGAGGTTTGCGCCCGCGACGCTTCCAATCGATTTGCCGACCGCGCTCGATCCGGTGAACGCGACCATCGCGATGTTCGGATCGGTTGCCAGCGCCTTGCCGGGTTCCGCGTCGCCCGGCAGGACGTGCAGTACGCCCTTAGGCAAACCGGCTTCCTCGAATATTCGCGCCGTAAGAATACCGGCTGCGACGGCGGTTTGCTGATCGGGTTTGAGAACGACAGCATTTCCGTACGCCAGAGCCGGAATCACCGCGCGCAGACACAAGTAGAGTGGAAAGTTGAACGGCCCGATAACGCCGACGACGCCAAGCGGCACGCGCTCTGCGACACTGCGATAGCCGTCGGCATCGGCGATGACTTCTTCGAAAACATTCGCGCCGAGTTCAGCTATAACTTTATCGAACTTCGCGATTGTAATATCAATCTCGAAACTTGCTTTCGGTAACGTCGAGCCGGACTCGCGAACGAGCCACCATGCAAATTCGTCGCGATGCTCGGCGAGCAACTGCTTCGCCCTTTCGAGAACGGCGGCACGTTTCTCGCGCGACTCGTTCGCCCACCCGACTTGCGCGGCGGCTGCGCTTTTTGCAGCGGTTGCAACGTCGGCGGGCGATGCAACGCCGAGTGAGGCGAGCGATTCGCCCGTTGCCTTATTCGTTACCGGAATGACTCCGCTACCGCCGGCATGCCAACTGCCGGAAAAGATTTTGCCTTGCCAGTCGAGGCCGTCCAAGAGCGTTTTCGCGGCGGAAGCTGTCGTCATTGCAGACACCCTTTCATTACAGCGGGTCGCGCGTCGAAGCGTCCTCGGTTATCTCCCTCGGAATATATCGGTACCTGCACGTCGATCGTCGATCGCGCGCGGTCTCAGGAACCCCGTCAAAACGAGGTCAGCGAGTAGCGATAAAGGTGAACACCGGCTCGCGGGTACCGGAGAAGAAGGCCAGCATATCGGTTACCAGACGTTCGCAACCGGCGGCGGTAAGCGGATAGCCGCGCTCGTCGCGCAGGTATTCCGGCGTCGCGGGTTCGCCCGAGACCGCGTCGATTGACGGCGGTGCCACAAACCGCGCGGCGATGCGATCGAGTCCGGACAGCTCGACGATCGCGGTGTGGTCGCCGTGCGACCAGCGGGCGCTCGACCCTTCGCGTGAAAAGCGCAGACCGCCGCCGAGCGCGCCGTCGAGCGGCGCTAGGGCTTCGACAAGCCAGTGGCTTGGAGCAGAATCGAGCATGGCCGCAGCGTACCAGCGACGGGCGTTTGCGGCATCGGCCCGGCGGTCAACCGGCGCTAGGCTGCGTTATGCTTTTTGTGAACCCAGGCGTTCAATGATCGCGCCGGCGGCGGCGTCCGGTCGGGTTTCGCCCACATTTAGTAAGATGCTGTCGCCGGCATCGAACGAGAGCTTCGCCGTCCGCTCGTCGTCTTGAAGGGCGGCGACGACGGTGCCGTTGCTGCTGCGCCACAGAGCGGAATCCCAAGACAGCTCTTGCGTACGAACCTGCGCGCCGAGGCGGCTGCGCACCGACGCGTCGACGGCTTCAATCCATTGATCAAATGTCATATTCGTCTCCCGCGACGCTATCCAAATGGCCTAGCGCGCCTTGGAGAAAGCATACCCCTTTGCATGGCTA
>Ga0302324_100003296_pt1 | contig 36538 bp, 35 predicted proteins | sample Palsa_T0_1_FD_201949 | JGI IMG/M metagenome (GOLD analysis project Ga0302324, IMG submission 201949) | Peat permafrost microbial communities from Stordalen Mire near Abisko, Sweden - Palsa_T0_1 | ecosystem: Environmental > Terrestrial > Soil > Palsa > Peat permafrost | place: Sweden: Abisko... | reverse complement strand
ACGAAACTGCGATTCAGGGCGAGTCCCCGTTGGCTTATGTTTCGAGACTGGCGCAGGCCAAGGCTATGGCGGGATGGGAACGCAGCCGCGATTCGGGCGGCGCTCCGGTCCTCGCGGCCGACACCGCTGTGGTGCTCGACGGGAGAATTCTAGGAAAACCTGCGGGAATGAACGATGCAATCGCCATGCTGCTTCAGCTATCCGGCCGCGCCCACGAGGTACTAACCGCCGTCGCAATGCGCACCGCCGCGGGAATCGAAGTCAAAGTCAGCCATAGCATGGTCACGTTTCGACCCATCGACTCCAGCGAAGCCAGCGCCTACTGGGAAACGGGAGAACCAACCGACAAAGCCGGCGCCTACGCCATCCAAGGATATGCAGCCATCTTTATCAGTGATCTCAAGGGCAGCTATTCCGGGGTGATGGGATTGCCGCTATTCGAAACCGCGGCGCTGCTCAAGGCCGCCGGCGTCGTGTGTTGGCAACGATGAGCACCGATATTCTCATCAATGCCAGCACGCACGAGGCCCGCGCGGCGGTGGTGGAAAATGGCGTTTTGCAGGAAGTATTCTTGGAGCGCGCCAGCCGGCGCGGATTGATCAGCAACATTTACAAGGGCCGCGTCTCGCGGGTTCTGCCCGGGATGCAAGCGGCATTCATCGACATCGGCATGGAACGCACGGCTTTCCTGCATGCATCCGACATATTCGACCCGCGTCACGCGGATACCGGCATCGAGCCGCCGCATACTGAAAACATCCGTACGCTGGTCGCCGAAGGCAACGAAATCCTGGTCCAGGTCGTGAAGGACCCGCTCGGCACCAAGGGCGCCCGCTTAACCACCTACATCACCTTGCCCTCCAGGTATCTCGTGTACATGCCCAAGGGCCGCGGCGTGGGTGTCTCGGCGCGCATCGAGAAAGAAGCCGAACGCGAGCGACTGCGGGCTGCCGTCGAAGCCGGCGCCCTGCCGCAGGAGAACGCGGGGTTCATAGTGCGCACTGCCGCCGAGGACTCGGCGGCGGAAGCCTTGCGCGCCGACATGATTTATTTGCGCAAGCTGTGGGAGTTCGTGCGCCAAAAGGGCTTGCGTACCCAGCCGGGTAATCTGGTGCATGCGGATCTGCCGCTGCATCTGCGCGTGCTGCGCGACTTGATGCACCCGGATGTCGACAAGGTGCTCATCGATCAGCCCGGCGCACATCGCGAGATGCAGGAATTTGCCGCGACGTTCATGCCGGAGGCACTGCCGCGCATTGATTTCTATTCCGAGCCGCGCCCGCTGTTCGAGCTGCATCACGTCGAAGAGGAAATCCAAAAGGCGCTGGAGCGAAAAGTAACGCTGAAGTCGGGCGGGCATTTGATCATCGATCAAACCGAGGCGATGACCACCATCGATGTGAACACCGGCGCCTTCGTGGGCCACCGGAATCTCGAGGAAACCATCTTTCGAACCAATCTCGAGGCGGCGGTCACCATCGCGCGGCAACTGCGCCTGCGCAATCTGGGCGGCATCATCATCATTGATTTCATCGATATGGAGGAGCCTGAACACCGCCGTCAAGTCATCCAAGCGTTGGAACGTGCGTTGAATGAGGATCACGTCAAGACCAATATTTCCTCGGTGTCACCGTTGGGATTGGTCGAGATGACGCGCAAACGCACGCGGGAGAGCTTGGAACATCTGTTGTGCCACTCTTGTCCGACTTGCGAGGGCAGAGGATTCGTCAAAACGGTGGAAACGGTTTGTTATGAGATTTTTCGCGAGATCGTCCGGCAGGCGCGCCAGTTCGAGTGCCAACAATTGATGGTATTGGCGCATCAAGACGTCATCGAGCGTCTTCTCGACGAAGAATCCTCGGCGTTGGGCGAGCTCGAATTGGTCACGGGCAAACCCATCCGTCTGCAGACCGAGGCGCTCTACACCGTGGCACAGTACGACGTCGTCCTGATGTAAATGACCATCCGCAAGCTCGGCAAAGTCTTGGCGTTCGTTTTCGGGGGATTCCTGCTCCTGGTGCTGCTCGCCATGCTGGCAGTCAAGATCGCACTCGATCGCGCGCCCCATTACCAGGCGGAAATCAAAGAATGGGTGCATGCGCAAACCGGATTCCACATTGCCTTCGAGCACGTCTCGCCGGCCTTTCGTTGGTATGGTCCGGAGCTGTACTTCCAGCGGCTGGAGCTGCGCTCGAAGGACGATCAGCGCGTGCTCGCGCGCGCAGCCGGCGGCCGGGTCGCCATGGATATCTGGCAGCTGATCAGCAGCGGCAAATTGCTGGCGGGGCGCGTGGAAGTGGAATCGCCGAACATCTCGGTGGTGCGCTTAGGGTCGACCCGCTTTGCGGTTGCCTCGGAAATTGAACTGGGAGGCGAGGACTCGTCAGCGGGCTCGCTCCGCTTGAGCGACCTGCCTGCCGGGAGGCTGGTCATCCGGCATGCGGTGCTCAGCATGGAAAATTGGAACACTGAGCTGCCGCAGCTCACCTTGCAGGACGTCGATATCGACATGCGGCGCAACGCGCACGAGCTGGCGCTCGCCTTCAGCGCGCAGCTGCCGCCCGCGCTCGGCGGCACGGTGAGCTTCGAGGGGCATGTGCGCGGCAGCGGCGATGTGCAGAATCTGGCATGGGATGCATTGGCGAAAGTGCGCGCCATCTCGTTTTCTGGATGGCGCAAGTTTGTGCCCGAAACCTTGAGCAACTTGGACTCCGGCACCGGCGCCTTCGAAATTGCCGCGCTCGGCAAGGGCGCGACGCTTTCACGCGCCGACGTCGATTTCGGCGCAACGAATGTCGTGCTGCTGCTGCCCGAAGGACCGGTTGCGAAGTTCGATCAAATGAGCGGTGCCATCAGCTTGACCCACGCCGGCGATCAATGGGCCTTGAGCGGCCAGCGCGTGCGGGTGGGGCGCGGCGAGCCGGAATCGGCATTTGATGTCGGCTGGCAGGAAACGCCGGCGGGCCTCAAGAGCGTGCACGTCCGCGCCAACTATCTGCGCGCGGAATCATTGCTGCCGCTCACCGGACTTCTGCCGCAAAAGGACCTACGCAACCGCCTGCGCGAAATTGCGCCGAGCGGGGAATGGACAGATGTGTCGATCGCCCTCGAGCGCACGCAGCCCGACGCGCCGTGGCGAATGCAGGTGCAGGCCAAGTTTCAGCATGCAGGGCTTGCCTCGGTAAATGGCGTGCCGGGAGTGCGCGGCATCGCAGGTTCGATCGCCGGCAACGAGCGCGGCGGACAAGTCGTTATCGATACCAATGTCGGCGTATTTCACTGGCCGACGCAATTTCCGCGTTCCGTGGAACTGGAGCGACTCAAGGCAAACATATACTGGAAGCGAACCTCTGAAGAGCTGCTCATCGCCTCGCCCGACTGGGAGATCAAGACTCACGATGGCGATATTCACGGACAAGTGGCATGGCACCAGCCCGCCGATGATTCTTCGCCTGTGCTGACCTTGGTCGGCGGCATTCAAAACGGCAACGCGGCCAATGCACGATACTATCTACCGAACGGTCTGGTCGGCGCCGGAGCGCTCGCGTGGCTCAATCAAGCGTTCATGGCCGGGCATTTGCGGGCGTCCCTGTTATTTCAGGGTCCGGTGCGGAAGTTTCCGTTTCGCGATGGGGGCGGCATATTTTTAGCCCGCTGTACGATCGACGGCATGACCTTGAATTACAGCGAGGGATGGGCGCCGGCGGAAAATCTCGCCGTGGTCGCCGAGTTTCGCAATCAAGGCATGAGCGCGCGCTTAGTGAGCGCGCACATGGGTGATCTGCTGCTGGAATCGGGCGAAGCGCACTTCCCGGACTTCGATAGCGGCGAACTCAAGATTCACGCGAATGCGCGCGGCGATGCGGCGAGTGCGCTCAGCTTTTTGCGTGCCTCACCGCTCGATGCGATCGCTGAGCATGTCTTCTCGAGCATCGATGCCAGCGGGCCGCTTGCGGCCTCCGTGGATCTATTCTTGCCCTTCAAGGACTTCGAGCATCGACAGGTGCTGGTCCATGGACGCTTGGACGGCGCCAGCGTCAACAGGTCAGGCTCGCCGACGACGGCCACCAATGTCGTAGGGGAGTTCGATATCGACGGCGGCCAGGTCGCCCGGGCGGATATTCATGGACAGCTGTTGGGCGGCGCTTTCCAAATGCAGGCACGCGCGCCGCGCAACAAGCCAGTCACGCGTACGCAGCTTGAATTTCGCGGCACCGTGACGGCGGATGCTTTGCGCGCGGCGCTTGGAGTGCCTGACTCCATGTCCATCAGCGGCCAAACGGATTGGCGCGGCGTGCTTAGAGTTACACCCGAACCGGCGCGCGAGCGTTCCTTGCGCATCAGCAGCACGCTGGTGGGATTCGACATGAAGCTGCCGGCACCGCTGGACAAGAACGCCTCCACGCCGCTGCCTTCTTGGCTCGAGATCCAATGGCCGCAATCAGGGGCTCCGCAGGGAAGCTTCGCACTCGGCTCTTTGGTCAGCAGCTCTTATGCGTTGGAGCCCGATTCCGCTGCCGGCATGCGCCTCGCGCACGCCTCGATGAGTTTCGGCGGCAACGAATCCGGCGGCGGCGATGCGCAGATCTTAAACATCGGCGGCTCCGTGCAGCGCCTGGACTTGGGCGGCTGGTTGCGCTTGAGCGCGCAGTCGAAGGATGCCAAGCCGTTGTCGTACTACATGCGCAACGCCAAGCTCAATGTGGCCGAATTGGATTACTCGGGCCTGGCGTTTCGCGATGTATCGCTCGAGCTCTTGATCAGCGAACGCAGCTGGCGCATCAATGCGGGCGGTCCGAACGTGAGCGGTGCGATCACGATTCCGAGTGGAGAAGGTTCTACTGAGCCTTGGAGCATGCAGTTCGACCGATTGCAATTCGACGTGGCGGACGCCGACGTCACGGACGCCGCGGAGCCTGCTCCGGCCGGCGGCAGTGCCAACATACCTGCTGACGCTGATCCGCGTGGCATGCCGGCCATTTATTTCCATGCCAAGCAACTGATCTGGGGTGAACGGCAATTCGGCGATGTGACCGCGACGCTTGCGAAAGAGGAAGAGGGCGTCGCCCTCAAATCCTTGAGCGTGACGGCACCCACTTTCAGCGTAAGCGCCCAGGGTGAATGGCGCGCCAAGGAGGAGGGCGTCAGCCGTATAAAGGGTACTTTGACCAGTACCGACGTGCAGGGCACCCTGAAGGATTTGGGCTACGCCGACGTGATTCAGGCCAGAAGCGGTAAGATGGAATTTGACCTAACTTGGCAGGGCGCGCCGACGACCGCTGCTCTCGCCCAAACCGTCGGCCATGTCCAGCTGTCGCTGGAGAAGGGCCAAATCCTCGGCCTCAAGCCCGGCGCCGGCCGGGTGCTGGGATTCACGAGTATCGCGGCGCTGCCGCGCCGCCTGGCGCTCGATTTCAGCGACCTGACCGACAAGGGCCTGGCATTTGACAGCGTTCACGGCGATTTCGAATTGCGCGACGGCAATGCCTTCACCGAAAACGTGCTGCTGAAGGGGCCGGCGGCCGAAATTGGACTAATTGGCCGGGTTGGCTTGAAAAACAAGGATTACGACCAAACTGCGGTAGTGACGGGCAACGTTGGCAATTCGCTGTCCATACCAGTCGCGAGCACGCTGGTATGCGGGCCTGTATGCGGCGCGGCCGCGCTCCTATTCACGCAGGTGTTCAAACAGCCGCTGAAAGGCCTGGCGCGAGGGTATTATCGCATTACCGGCAGTTGGGATAATCCAACGGTCGAACGCATCAAGAGCGCAGACGCGGCCGCCGCGACTGCCGAGGTACCGAAATAGATGGGCAAAGTCGCCGCAATTCAAATGACCTCCAGCCACATCGTGGCTGACAATCTCGCCGCCGCCGGGGCCCTGCTGCGCGAGGCCAAGGAAGCGGGAGCGTTGATCGCCTGTTTGCCGGAGAACTTTTCCTTCATCGGCCTCAAGGACGCGGACAAGCTGCAGGTCGCCGAAGCGGATGGCAACGGTACGGTGCAAGCCTTCTTGAGAGATACCGCGAAGCAACTGAACATGTGGATCCTGGGCGGCACAATCGTGATCCGGACCCGTGACGCTAAGCGCGTGGCGAACGCCTCGCTGTTGATCGATGCGGCCGGAAAGCAGGTGGCGCGCTATGACAAGATCCACTTGTTCGATGTCACCATCCCGGGCCGCAATGAGCAGTATCGAGAATCCACACATGTGCTTCCCGGCCGCGAACCGGTGATTGCGGACACGCCGGTCGGCAAGCTCGGAATGTCGGTGTGTTATGACATGCGCTTTCCCGAACTCTACCGCGAGTTGGTATGGCAGGGCGCGGAATGGTTGGCCATGCCCGCGGCGTTCACCGTGCCGACCGGACGCGCGCACTGGGAGACCTTGCTGCGCGCGCGGGCCATCGAAAATTTGTGCTACGTCGTTGCGCCCGCTCAGGCCGGGCTGCATACCAGCGGCCGCGAGACCTACGGCGATTCGCTGATCGTGGACTATTGGGGTCAGGTGTTGTCTCGCTTGGCAACCGGTAGCGGCGTGATCACCGCGGACATCGATCTCGCCAGCCAGGCGGAATCGCGGGCGCGTTTCCCTGCTTTGGACAATCGCCAGCTCGGAGTGGCGGGCGCGGCGGTCCTGACATGAACGCACGCAGCGCAGACTTGATCCAGCCGAGCTTTGCGGTGGCCGAGAAAATGATCTTGGCGCCCTCCGGGCTCGATGAGCGGCGCCTCAGCCAAGTGCTCGACACCGTTATGAGCCGCGGCGTGGATTACGCGGACCTGTACTTTGCCCTGTCGCGCGAGGAGTCCTGGTCGCTCGAAGACGGCATCGTCAAGGAAGGCGCCCACAGCATCGAACAAGGCGTCGGCGTGCGCGCCATCAGCGGTGAGAAGACCGGCTTTGCGTACACCGATGAGGTGTTGTTGCCGGCGTTGCTCGAGGCTTCTGACGCGGCGCGCGCGATTGCGCGCAGCGGCGGCAAGAATGGCGTGAAAGCCTGGCAGCGGCCCTTGACGCATCGTCTCTATCTTCCGATCGATCCGCTCGATGCGATTAAAGACGAGGACAAGGTGGCGTGGTTGATGCGCGTCGACGCGGATACCCGCCGCCTCGATCCTCGCGTCAAGCAGGTGATGGCTTCTCTGGCCGCGGTGCATGAGATCGTGCTGATCGCCTCGAGCGACGGCACGCTGACAGCGGATGTGCGTCCTCTGGTGCGCCTCAACGTATCGGTCATCGTGGAACAGAATGGCCGGCGCGAACAGGGCTACAGCGGCGGCGGCGGCCGCTTTGGATTCGATGACCTGCTGCAGGGCAATGGCCCATTTGAACATGGGCGCGAAGCCGTGCGCCAAGCACTGGTCAATCTAGAGGCCGTGGCCGCTCCCGCGGGTTCCATGACGGTCGTCCTGGGTCCGGGCTGGCCGGGTATTTTGCTGCACGAGGCGATTGGGCACGGATTGGAGGGTGATTTCAACCGCAAGGGCACCTCGGCGTTCTCGAATCGAATCGGCCAGAAGGTCGGCGCCGACGATGTCACGGTGGTCGATGACGGCACGCTCGATCGCCGGCGCGGGTCTTTGAACGTCGACGACGAAGGCACGCCGACGCAATGCACGACGCTCATCGAGAACGGCATCTTGCGGGGCTACATTCAAGACAAGATGAACGCCAAGCTCATGGGCATGGCGCCCACCGGTAACGGCCGGCGCGAGTCCTTCGCACACATGACCTTGCCGCGCATGACCAATACCTACATGCGGGCCGGTTCGCGCGCGCCCGAAGAGATCATCGCATCAGTGGACAAGGGCCTGTACGCGGTGAATTTCGGCGGCGGCCAGGTCGATATTACCTCGGGCAAGTTTGTGTTTTCCGCGAGCGAGGCGTACTTGATCGAGAACGGTAAGGTCGGAGCGCCGGTCAAAGGCGCAACCCTGATCGGCAACGGACCCGATGTGCTGACGCGAGTCAGTATGGTGGGCAATGATCTGAAGCTCGACGGCGGCGTCGGCACTTGCGGCAAGGAAGGTCAGTCGATCCCCGTCGGAGTCGGCCAACCCACATTGCGCATCGATGCACTCACGGTTGGCGGCACGGGTTAGCGCTTCGGCCTGTGATTTCGATTGGTGTAGTGCTCGCCTGGAAGGCTAGGAAGACTCAAGGCACGAAAGCAACAGTGCCTTGACTCTTCCTAGCCCCCCTGACGAGAACTCTAGCCGATCAGTATCACATGCCGACGCTGCGAGTTGACCGATGGTGGCCATTCGAAACTCGTCTTTGAGCACCGTGAGTTTTAGCGGGCCGAATGAAATGCTAGGCCAGCCGAACCACTCAAACTCACAGCGCCAAAGCGCTAGGACTGAATGACCGAACCGAGTTTCTCGGGCCCATCCCCGAGGAGTTGACGAATCCGGCGATTCATCGGTTCGGAATAGAAGCGCGCGATCAACTCACCCAATAAGCCGGAGATGAGAATGACACTGACGAACAAGACTGGTACGGCACCAAGTGAGAGCCCGGCTGATTTGAACAGCCCAAACAGTGCGAACACCACGAACATGTGAGTCAGGTAGACTTCGTAGCTGCGCCGACCCAGTGCTATCAGCGGCAGGATGACACGCGGACTCTTCCACCGGATCTCTGCAGCCGCAGCAATGACCATACAACTTCCGATTGCCAAAAGCGTCATGTCGAGGCCACTCCGCTCGAGACCCCATGCCTCCGCCTGGTTCGAGAGGCCCAAGATGAAGAGAACCAGCACCGTCCCCAGACCACCCAGCACCCAGACAGCTCTGTGGGCAATCGTAGTCCGCGAGCAGGCAATAGCGGTCAGGCAGCCGAGAGCGATAGCATCCATGCCACCCAGGTAGGAATATTCCTTCCAGACTTCGTTTCCATAGCTAAGCGCGGTGCGACCGAACGGCCCGAGCACAATTAAGATCAGGAGAAAGGCCACGAGCCATTTGCCGCGTCCCAGCAGCCAGCACACGGGCGGAAAGAATAGATAGAACATTTCCTCCACCGAAAGTGACCAAAGAATATCCCAATTCGCCGGAAGGTATCCGCGATGCGCCTCTAGAACATTGACGTGAAAGGTCATTGCGGCGATGAGTGCTCGGCCCAGTCCTCCGGTTTTGTCTGAAACGACGTAATCCCTGAGGCCGGCGGTGTGTAACGTGCAGAGAACGGCGAGCAATAGTAGAAGCAGCGGCGCAATTCGGGCAATGCGCAGCGCGTAGAAGTCTCGCACGCTTACCCTTGAAAGCGATCCCCAGCGTCGAATTGATGTTGATGTGATGAGAAAGCCGGACACGGCAAAGAATATTTGCACGCCGTATTGTCCATTCCACACCAATGAGGACACCAGCTGGGAGGGAAGGCCTTGCGTGTACGGGATCTTGGCGAGAAACAGGCGCATGTTGACGTGATTCATCAGCACAAAGAAGATCGCGAGACCTCGGAGGATGTCTACGCCGTCGAGTCGCGCCCAGCTGCGCGCAGTGTGGGTCTCACGCAAGGACATGCTAGGTAACCGATTGCCAATATATCGTGAAGCGCGCGCAATATGACATGATTGCGGCGCTCGCGGCGGGGCCGCGGCGAGGGTCAGATCTTTTTTGCTCGGGAGCGGACGCGATGGAATTCTACCGACCGGCGGCGCTGGTGTTTGGATTGTGCACGGGATTGTGGTCGACGGCTCAGGCCGCCGAGGCGGCGCCGCAGCTGGGACTTCCGGCCGATGTCATGGCCTCGATGCAGGGAATCGATCCGCACCGCATCGCAGAGCAAGTGCGTTTCCTCGCCGACGATCTGCTGGAGGGACGCGGCCCGGGCACGCGCGGCGGAGATATCGCGGCGAACTACATCGCCGCCCAATTCGCGTTATACGGGCTGAAGCCCGCCGGCGACAACGGCAGCTATTTGCAGAAAGTCGATTTCATGGGCGTGAAGACCTTGCCGGACACCACCGCGTCCTTGTTGCCGGCGCATGGGGCCGCGATCGACCTCAAGCTGGGAGAAGACTATGTGGTCGGCAACCAAACACAGACCGACAGCGCCGATATCGATGCGCCCATCGTCTTCGTCGGCTACGGCATCGAAGCGCCTGAATACAAGTGGGACGATTTCAAAGGCGTGGACGTCAAGGGCAAGGTGGTGCTCGTAGTCGTCAACGAACCGCCGTCGAAGGATGCAAATTTTTTCAAGGGCGAGGCGCTGACCTATTACGGCCGCTGGACCTACAAATTCGAAGAGGCCGCGCGCAAGGGGGCGGTCGGTGCGCTGATCATTCACCGTACCGATCTGGCGAGCTACGGCTGGGAAGTGGTGCATAACTCCTGGAGCGCAGAGCAAGTGTCTCTGAGTAACGACAAGGATCCCAAGCTCAAGGCCGCGGCGTGGATTCAGCTCGAGGTCGCCAGGAAATTAATGAGCGCGGCCAATCTCAATTTGGACGAGATGCTGGCGACGGCCGGCACGCGGCAATTTCAGGCCAAGGAACTGCCGCTGCGCTTCAAAGCGCATATTCAGAGCCAAGTGCGAAAATTTGTGTCCTATAACGTTTTGGGGCTTTGGCCCGGCAAGCAAGGCGGCGGGCAAGCAGTCGTGTATTCGGCGCACTATGATCACCTCGGCATCGATCCGACGTTGAGCGGCGACCACATCTACAACGGTGCCGTCGATAACGGCACGGGTTGCGGGATTTTGCTCGAAATGGCGCATGCCTTCACCACGTCCGGCGCGAGGCCGCCCTCACCGGTGTTGTTTGCCGCGGTCACCGCAGAGGAGAAGGGGCTGCTGGGCTCAAATTATCTGGGCAAACATCTGCCCATCCCGGCTGCCAAAATAGCGCTGGATCTGAACTACGACGCCATTCTGCCGATGGGGATGCCGCAATCCGTGAATGTGACGGGGGCGGAACGCACGTCTTTTTATTCCACGGTGGAAAAGACCGCGGCTGCATTTGGATTCGAGATTCAAGCGGATGCCGAACCCGGTGCCGGTCACTACTATCGTTCGGATCACTTCAGCATGGCGCGCGCCGGCGTGCCGGCGTTCTCGATCAATACAGGCGTTAAATTCGCAGGCCATACGCCGGAGTGGGGCAAGGCCCAACACGAGGAGTACACGGCGAAACACTACCATCGGCCGAGCGATGAGTTCAGCCCGACCATGGATTTCACCAGCGATGCGGCGGTGGCTAAATTCGGCTTTGCCTTGGGCTGGCAGGCGATGCTGGCACCGCGCAGCGTGAATTGGCTGCCCGGTGATGAGTTCGAAGCAGCTCGCCTGCACGGCGTTGCGCATTAGCGCGCGCGCCCATGGCAAGTGCGCTGACATAACGTCATGTCATAAGCTGGGAAGCGGTGAATGCGTCGCTTCTGTGCGACGCGGCGGTAAGCGCAAGCGAGTGAATCGAGCGCAGCGTGCGCCAAGTCTCATCAGCGACGAGGGGGGACTCGGTAGGCTGCACTCCGTCATCACACGACGGAGTTTCCATGGCCGACAATTCAATGACGGGCACGTTTAAGATCCCCCAGGATCTGTTGTCCGAAGCTAAGCGTAGCAAGCCGAAAAACGATCGACTGCATGTCGAAGGCTGGCGCAACTCATGGCTGTCGCGCCTTGCGGAAGTGCTAGTCGGAAAAGACTAGAAAGCCGCGTAGGATGATCCCACCCATGTGGGTAGGCGTTCGCCTTAAAGTAAAAGCTTAAGTTAAATAGGCGGGATGCCTTCGGGCAGACGCATTAATATGGCGTTCAGGGGAGGGATTCACCCATGCGCCTTGCTCGTCCTGTTTACGAAAGCTTGCCCGTGTTCTACATGCTGATCGGCGCTGCCGCGATCTTTCTTTTCTATATCAATCCGCTGGGATTTGCGGGCAAGGCCGCCTTTCTCATCGGCGTATTCGCCGAGACGGCCGCGCTCACGCTGTTTCTGCGGCGACAGGACTGCCGCGCGTTGAGCCGCGAATACAGTGGCGAGACGATCGGCCTGCCGTCCAACCTCAACAACTAGGCCCTCTTCGGACAACTAGCCGCTCTTCGGATTTTCGATGACGCCGGTAGTGGTGGCGGTCTCGACGGGCTCCCCAGCGTTTCTCACGCGCGGCGTGCGCTCGTCGATGTACATGATTTCGTGCTGACCCACCTGTACCACGTCGCCGTCATTCAAGTTATGGCGCCGCACGCGTTTCGACTGCACGAATATACCGTTGGTGCTGTTGAGATCTTCGATCAGACATGAGTCATGCTGGGTCACGATTTGGCAGTGATGCCGGCTGATGAATTTGCTGTCGATTTGCAAATCATTGTCCGACGTGCGGCCGATCACCAGCCGCCCAGGTTTCAGTTCGCGCTCCCCGACGGTCTTGCCTTCGCTGGCTATCAGGATTCGTCCGATCACTTGGGCCGTTTCGGGTTGCGACGGCAGCGTGTGCTCCATATTGTTGGGCACTCTCATTCGATTGGTGCCCGAGCCGGACTCGACCCACTGCAATTCGCCAATCGCGGCTTCCAGTTCCTCCATGCCGACGGTGTCTTTATCCTTGCCGAATGCAGCCATGAGGCAGGTGTCGCACAGCGTGTTGATCAACCGCGGCACGCCGCCCGTGTATTTGTAGATGGTGGCGTAGGTATCCTCGGCGAATATGCGCCGCCCCTGTGAGCCCGCCACCTCGAGACGATGGTCGATGTAGGCGCTGGTCTCCGCCCTGGTCAGGGCGGTCAGATGAAAACGCAGGCGCACGCGTTGCGTGAGTTGCGTCAACTCCGGAGAGTTCAGTTTGTCGTTCAGCTCCGGCTGTCCGGCGAGAATGATGCGCAGCACCTTTTCCTTGGTGGTCTCCACGCCCGACAACATGCGCACTTCCTCGAGCACGCGGTGGCTCAAGTTCTGCGCCTCATCGATGATGAGCAGTACCTTGCCTCCGTTGCTGTACTGTTCCGTCAAAAACTGATTCAGCGTCGAGAGCACTTCCGGCTTCTTCATGTTGAACGGCGAGAAGCCGAACTGCACGAGGACGCTTTGCAGAAACGCGGTGGGAGACAATTGCGTTTGGTTGATTTGCGCCACGATCGCATCGCTTTGCAGCTCACGCAAAAAGGTCTCGATCAAGGTGGTCTTGCCGGCGCCGATCTCACCGGTGATCACGACGAAACCGTCGGTGAACCAGATGGTCGATTCCATGTAGGCCTTGGCCCGCGCATGCTGTTTGCTCAAATACAAAAATTGCGGATCCGGGCTCAGACGGAACGGCAATTCATGCAATTTGAAGAGTTCTAAGTACATGTGCTGGTCAATTTAAAGTGGTCATAGTCTGCCCGAAACTACCGGTTTAGGCCCATTCGACCAATTTTAGTGTATTCGAGAGCGCCCGGTTGCGCTCCTTTGGCAGGCGCCTAAGGATGGTGCAATGGCCCAATTTTCGGCCCGGGCGCGGCGTTTTGCCGTAGTCGTGATACGCCAATCCGTCAATCGCCAGCAGGCGTTCTCGATCCGGCATCAGGCCTATAAAATTGATCATCGCCGTGTGCCCCAGGGGACGCGTACTGCCGAGGGGCATATCGCAGACAGCCCGCAGGTGGTTCTCAAACTGACTGGTTACGCAGCCCTCAATGGTCCAGTGGCCCGAGTTATGTACCCGCGGCGCCATCTCATTGGCGATCAATGATCCGCGTACCACAAAAAATTCGAGGGTCAGCACGCCGATGTAATCGAGGGCATGCATGACGCGTTTCAAATACAGCTGCGCGCTTTTTTCCAGCCGCGCATTGGTAAATGGCGCAATGCTGTGCCGTAAGATGCCGCCGCCATGCGTATTGCAGGACAAAGGATAGAACAGCGTCTGTCCGCCGGCCGAACGCACACCTACCAGCGACACCTCACGGGAAAAGTCTTGAAATTTTTCGTAGATCAGGCCCGCAGCGCCGATGGCAGCCCAAGCCGGATCGACATCGGCCGCGGAACGCAGCACGTATTGACCTTTGCCGTCATAACCCAAGCGCCGCGTTTTCAAAATGCCGGGAAGCCCGATTTTCTTCAGGGCCCCGATCAATTCCTCGCGGCTGTCGATCGCGCAATGTGCCGCTACCGGAATTTTGAGCCGGGTGAACAGGGCTTTTTCCGCGATACGATCTTGCGATACCTCGAGTGCCGCGCGCGGTGGGCGAATCTGCGTGATCTTCTCGAGAGGTTTGAGCGCGCTGCCCGAAATGTTCTCCCAGTCGAAGGTGACGACGTCGCTGCGTGCGGCCAATTCGGCGAGAAGCGCCGCGTCCTCCAGATCACCGATGAGGCTGGGCGCGACCTGCGCGCCGGGCGTGTCGGCACTGCGATCGAGAAACAGGCAGTGCACTCCGATGGGGTATCCGGACAGCGCAAGCATGCGCCCCAGCTGGCCGGCCCCGACGATACCGACGTGCATCAATTTCAAGAGCGGCGCGGATCCGGCTTGGCGATCACCGCCGCGGTTTGCGCCTGGCGAAATGCATCCAAGGCGCTGCGAACGCCGGCATCTTCATTGGCGAGCATCGCGGCCGCGAAAAGGGCGGCGTTGGTCGCGCCGGCGACGCCGATGGCAAAAGTTGCAACCGGAACGCCGCTCGGCATTTGCGCGATCGACAGAATAGAGTCAATGCCATTCAATGTTTTGGATTGAATCGGGACGCCGAGCACGGGAACCGAGGTCTTGGCCGCGGTCATCCCTGGTAGGTGGGCCGCGCCGCCGGCTCCGGCAATGATGGCCTTCAGGCCCCGCTCACGCGCGGAAGCGGCATACTCAAACAAGAGATCCGGCGTGCGATGCGCCGAGATTACGCGAACCTCGTGAGCAATACTTAAGCGGCTCAATGTGTCGGCCGCAGCCTGCATGGTTTCCCAGTCGGAAGAGGACCCCATAATGACTCCGACCACGGCTTTCATCGAAGCAAGTTTACCAATCTATCCGAGCAACTGGCGCAGAAACGCAAAAAGCTCCCGGGCGCCGACAGGCGAACGCTGCTCCGCGCGTTCTTTTTCGGCCTTGTCGAGCAATCTCGTCAAGGCGGCACGATCGGCATTGGGATATTCCTCGAGCAATTCAGCCAGGGCAACGGCGGGCTCCGACAGCAAGCGATCTCGCCAGCGCTCAATCTGCTGGAAATGGCGTATTTCCAGATCATGCCGCTGCTTGCGCTCCGCCATCTTGGCAAGTACCGGCTCCGGGTCGATGTTGCGCATCAATTTGCCGATGTACTGCCGTTGACGCACTTGCGCGCCGTGCGAAGGCAAGCGGCGCAGGTCGCGCAACGCGACAAACAGATTTTCCGGTAAATCCAAGGCCTTGATCTCTTGATCCGGCAGGGCGGACAATTTCACGCCCAGTTCCTGCAAAGACGCCGCTTCCCGCTTGCGGGCGCTCTTGCTTAACCGCTGCTCCTCGGATTCGCCGGAATCTTGGGCGTCATTCTCGCTGCTCATATTCCCCATGCTATCACTCGGGCCGGTAGAATCACCGTTCGATTCCCTGCAGCCCCAAGTCGGAGATACGATGGCCGTGACCCATACCCCGGTGCGACTCACCCAAACGGACCTAGAGTCCATTATCGAGCGCGCGCTCGAGGAAGCCCGGGCGCGCGGGGCCTCCCAGGCGGAAGCGGCCGTCAGCCAGGATACCGGCCTGTCGGTCGGCGTGCGATTGGGCGAGGTCGAGACCCTGGAGCACCAACGCGATCGCAGTATGGGTGTAACGGTCTATTTCGGGCAGCGCAAGGGTACGGCGAGTACCGCCGATTTCTCCATGGAGGCCGTGCGCGCGACGGTCGCCAAGGCCTGCAGCATCGCCCGTTTTACCGCGGAGGACGAGAGCGCGGGACTGGCTGATTCAGCGCTCATGGCGCGCTCGCCGCCGGATCTCGATCTATCGCATCCTTGGAATGTCAGCGCGGACCGGGCCATTGAGATCGCCAAAACCTGCGAGGCCGCGGCGCTGGCATTCGACTCGCGCATCAACAATTCCGAGGGTGCATCGGTCAGCACGCACCAAGGCCTGCATGTCTATGGAAACACGCATGGCTTCGTCGGCGGCTACCCCACGACCTCGCACACCTTGAGCTGCGTGGTCCTGGCCGGCACCGGCGAGGACATGCAGCGCGACTATTGGTACACCAGCTCACGCGATTGGCGCGAGCTGCAGGAGGCGGAGTCGGTTGGCCGGGAAAGCGCGCGGCGCACCATTGCCCGTCTCGGGCCGCGGAAAATCAGCACCCGCCGGGCAGCCGTGCTGTTCGTGCCGGAACTGGCGCGCGGCCTCATCGGGCATTTTATCGCGGCGATCCGGGGCAGCAGCCAGTACCGGCAGTCGTCGTTCCTGCTCAATTCCGTAGGACAGGAGATATTCCCCAAAGGATTTTCCATCGCCGAGCGCCCGCATATCCCGAAAGCGATGGGCAGCGCGCCGTTCGACGATGAGGGAGTTGCGACGCACGATCGCGAATTGGTCGCCGACGGGGTGTTGACCGGCTATATTTTGTCGAGCTATTCGGCGCGCAAGCTGGGATTACAGTCCACCGGCAACGCCGGCGGTGCGCACAATCTCCTGGTGGCGCCGACGCTGAGCGGCGGCATTCCTCCATTACTGGCGCGCCTCGGAACCGGGTTGTTGCTGACCGAATTGATGGGGCAGGGCGTGAACACGGTGACGGGCGATTACTCCCGCGGTGCAGCGGGGTTCTGGGTCGAAAATGGCGCGATTCAATACCCGGTGGCGGAAGTCACGATAGCGGGAAACTTAAGATCGATGTTCTCAGGAATTGCGGCGGCTGGCGATGACATCGATGCTCGCGGCGGCGTGCGGGTCGGCTCGATATTGCTGCGGGAAATGACCATCGCCGGAGAATGATCAGAATTTTGTTTCGATAAAATCCTTGAGCGTGCGGCTTTTCAAGGGTTCCTCCATTGAGCTTTCCACTTCGTTCAAGAGCGCGACCGCCGGTCCCACGCTGTGAATGGCGATGGCCAACCGGCCGCTGTGCAAGGCGCGAACGACTTCAAAGATCTCGGCGAGGCGAATGGCCGCAATATCGCGGCCCGGCACGAATTGCTCGCCTTCGGTCGCCAACAGCAGTCCATTCTGTTCCAGGCAATGCAGCACGGGCGCCAAGGCGATGCTGGGAATGTCGAGTTCCGCAGCCAGGGCATGCGCCGACCAGGAGGTCTTGCCGGCCGAATAGTCGCGGCCGACGAGGTACATGATCGACAGCGCCACCTGTTCGCGATCCCTGCCGGTGAGTTCGAAGGCTTCCTGGCCGTGGCGCAGGTATTGCGGAAATTGCAGATAAAACGCGAGCTGCGCGCCGATGAGCAAGATCAGCCAACTCAAGTATACCCAGATGAGCGTGGTCAGCACGATGGCGAACCCGGTGTAGATCGCCACCAATGAAGACGCGTAGACGATGAATGCCGTGAACACCTTGCCGACCAGCGCCCACACGATGCCTGAGGTAATACCACCGATCAGCGCGGCCCGTATTTGTACCTTGGTGTTGGGGATGAAGACATACATGAAGGTAAATATGATGGTGACGATCACGTACGGCAGGATTTTGCCTACGGCGCTCAAGGTCCAGGCCAGCGGCGCGATCCCGTCGACCCACAGTGCAAAAGGACTGCGTTCTGCGCTTGCCAGCAGGCCCAGCGCCACGGCGAGCAGGATGGGCCCCAGTATCATCACCGCCAGATATTCGGTGAAACGCCGCAAGAAGCTGCGCGGCCGATCGACGCGCCACAAAAAATTGAAGCTCGTTTCCACCTTTTGAATCGTCGTGACGACGGTATAAACCAGGAAGATCAGGCCGATCGCACCCAGCAGATCGCTGCGCATATTGCGGACGAACTGCAATACGCTTTCCGTCAACTGATCCGCGGCGCCGCCCATCGGCGCGAAGAATTGCGAAATAATGAATTTCAAATCGCCGCGCGCGCCGAGGCTTTTCAAGATCACGAAGCTGAAGACGAGCAGCGGTACGATCGACAGCAGCGTGGTGTAGGCGAGGCTCATCGCCCGTACGCTGATCTCGCCGCGCAGCCAGTCGCGTATCAGTGCGGCGGGATAGCGCACGATGCGCAGAATGGGACCCCACGGGGGACGCATGCTGCGCGAGCCGGTGAACAGGCCATCTTCGATGGTCTCGAACCACTTGAACATGTGCGAACCTTACACGACGCGAGGGGCAAGGCAAGATCGACGCGGCGGCTTACGCCGTGAGCAGCTTGAGCGCCTCACGGTAATTATCGCTGGTGCGCGCCAGAATTTCCGGCGGCAGATGAGGGGCGGGGGGCTTTTTGTTCCAGTGCAATGACTCGAGGTAATCGCGCACGAATTGCTTGTCGAAGCTCGGCGGACTGATCCCCGGCTTGTAGGAAGCCATCGGCCAGAACCGCGAAGAATCCGGCGTCAATGCCTCATCGATGAGAAACAGCTTGCCGGTTTTGTCGACGCCGAATTCGAATTTCGTGTCGGCGATGATGATGTTGCGCGCGCGCGCATGTTCGGCGGCGAATCGATAAACATCGAGCGCAATGCGCCGAATATCGGCGGCGCATTCCTTGCCCACCAGCTTGACGATGGCGTCGTATTCGATGTTCTCGTCGTGGGCGCCGGCCGGTGCTTTTGAAGCGGGCGTGAATAGCGGCTCCGGTAAGCGCGCCGCCATGGCGAGCCCGGCGGGCAGAGGAATGCCGCAGATCGAGCCGTGCATCTTGTAGTCCTTGAACCCTGAGCCGATGAGATAACCCCGCACCACCGCTTCGAGCGGCAGTGCATCGAGCTTCTTCACCACCATGGCGCGGCCCTTGAGCTGCGCGCGTTCTTGCGCGTCGCTGATCACATCCTCGACGCGCAGCTCCGAGAGATGGTTGGGTGTGATGTGAGCTGTCTTTCCAAACCAGAACAGCGAGATCTGGGTCAATACTTGGCCTTTGAAGGGAATCGGATCAGGCAGCACCACGTCGAACGCCGAGAGTCGATCGGTGGCGACGATGAGCAAATGCTGATCATCCACATCGTAGATATCACGCACCTTTCCCTGGTGTATTTTTTTGAGGCTGCGCAGGCGCGTCTCAAAAAGCGGTGCCGAATGCGAAACCTGTTCCATGTGCAAGCGCTCGCGACTGCTACCATTGAAGGTCGGCGATTGTGGCGGGACGCGGCGTGTAGGTCAACGCGAATGAGTTGGAATGGCATTCTATTTGGGGCCTTGATCGGTCTACTGATTACCCGGAGCCCCTGGGGCGCGGTGGCCGGCGCCATCATTGGCTACATGCTCGATCCGAGGGCAGGAGTTCGGGTTGCCACCCCCAATGGAGCTGCCTCGATCTCCAACGAATTCTTTCGCACCACTTTCGAGATCATGGGCTATGTCGCCAAATCGGATGGCCGCGTATCGGAAGCTGAGATCGACGCGGCGCGGCGCGTGATGCATGAGTTCAATTTGGGGCCGGCCGATGTCGCCGCAGCCATCGCCTGCTTCACAACCGGCAAATCTGCCGGCTACGATGTGGAGCTCAGCGTCGAGCGGCTGCGCGAGACCTGCGGGTTGCGCTACGACCTGCTGCGCGCATTTGTGGATTTGCAGCTGCGCGCAGCACTTGCCGGCAACGGCATTTCGCCCCCCGCGCGCCGGATACTGCAGGGAATCGCCGAGCGGCTGGGGCTTTCAGCGCTCGAGTTTGCGAATATGGAGGCATCGCTGCGCGCGCGGCAGAACGGGCCGCGCGCCCGATCGAATAACTTGGCACAATGCTATGCAGAGCTCGAGGTCGACGCCAGCATCAGCGACCAGGATCTTATCAAGGCGTATCGGCGCCAGATGAGCCGGCATCACCCTGATAAACTCGTGGCCAACGGCCTGCCGGAGTCAATGGCGCAAATGGCGAAAGAGAAAACTCAGCGGATCCAAGAAGCCTACGAAAGCATACGCGCGGCGCGAGGCATGCGTTAACTCCATGGGCATCATCATTGCAGCGTCGATTTTGTCCGCCGACTTCGCGCGTCTCGGCGAAGAGGTCAAAACCGTGCTGGCCGCCGGGGCAGATTGGATCCATTTCGACGTGATGGACAATCACTACGTGCCGAACCTGACCGTCGGACCTGTGGTCTGCCAGGCTTTGCGCAAGGCCGGCGTGAAGGCGCCCATCGATGTTCATCTCATGGTGACGCCCGTCGATCCTCTAGTGGTGGACTTCGCGAAGGCCGGTGCGACCAACATCAGCTTTCATCCGGAAGCCACGCAGCACGTGGACCGCACCATCCAGCTCATCCGCCATTCGGGCTGCAAGCCGGGCTTGGTGTTCAATCCGGCAACATCTTTAAATTGGCTGGATTACGTGATCGATAGGATCGATGTCATTTTATTGATGTCCGTGAACCCGGGATTCGGCGGTCAGGAATTCATTCCAGAAGTCTTGCCGAAACTGCGCGAAGCGCGCGCGCGTATCAAGGCCGCCGGACGGGACATCCGCCTGGAAATCGACGGCGGCGTGAAAGTCGAGAATGCGGCGAGCATCGCCAATGCGGGCGCCGACACGTTTGTTTCGGGCTCAGGGATTTTTGGCAGCGCGGATTACGCGCGCACCATCAAGAGCATGCGCGCGCAGATCGAAACAGGCGCAAAACAAGCCTAAGGCCCTAAGGCGGGTCCTCTAGCGCTAGCCCTTACTCATCCTCGTCATCGTCGTCGTCCTCATCCTCAGGCTGCTGGGCACGCGGACTCTTGGGGCCTCCCATGTTTCCACCCGCACCCGCACCGGCACCGGCTTTCACCGGAACGATCAAGGGACGCGTTTTTACCTTGGGACGCGCATTGAACACCACAATGGTTTTCCCGGTGGCCCGCAGCAGCCCCTGTTCTTCCAACACCTTGAGCACGCGTCCGGCCATCTCGCGTGAACAACCCACCAGACGAGAAAGCTCCTGCCGGCTGACTTTGATCTGCATGCCTTCGGGATGCGTCATCGCATCGGGTTCACCGCACAAATCCATGATGGCGTGCGCCACGCGTCCGGTGACATCAACGAAGGCGAGATCGCCGAGTTTGCGGTTGGTGCGATCCAGGCGTGTTGCCAACTGCGTCGCCAATTCAAAAATCAAGCCGGGACTTTCGGCGGCAATCTGGCGAAAACGCGGATAAGTCATTTCGGCGAGTTCGGATTGCTGACGGGTTCGGACCCACGCGCTGCGTGTCGGCTGTTCGTAGAACAAGCCCATCTCGCCGAAGAATTGGCCCTTGTTCAAATAGGCGAGAACCATTTCATTGCCGTCTTCGTCCTCGATCATGACTTCGACGGAGCCGGAAATGATGTAGTACAAGATATCCGGCAGATCGCCGGCGTGAATGATCACGGTCTTTGAAGGGACTGTCCGAATGCGGCAGTAGCTCAAGAAACGATTGATCGCTGGGATATCGCTTAAGGCTTTTGCCCCTTCTTCCATGTTCACTCCCGCTGGTTTTTTCGCCGGTTAAACGCCGATGCTGGCGCACGTTTTATTACATAAGTCCCGGAATCGCAAGCACTAAAGGGTCTTAACTAGATCCAATACGAGCCGTGGGTCATCAGCCGGGATGTCGCGCGCATCGCCCATGTTATTGGAAACGGCAGCGCTTTACCTCCCATCGAGGCGGCTTTTGCACCGTGCTTCATCTCATCGTGGGTCATCTGCGTCAGGATGGCGCGACTGCGCAGATCCTTCGGACTCAAGCGCTCCAAGTGATCGCGCAAATGCGATTCGACCTGTTTTTCAGTCTCGGCGATGAAGCCAAGACTCGCCCGATCGCCGAGCGCGCCGGCCAAGGCGCCGAGCATCAGGGAGCCGAAGTACCAAAGCGGGTTCAAAAGACTGGGCCGGCCTTTCAATTCCTGCAGACGTTGTTCGCACCAGGCTAAATGATCGATTTCTTCGGCGGCGGCCTCATGCATCGCCGATTTGACCTTGGGGTCGCGTGCCGCAAGGGCCTGGCCCTGGTACAGAGCTTGGGCGGCCACTTCTCCGGCGTGGTTCACCCGCATCAGCCGGACTGATTCCGCGCGCTCGGCTTCCGGCAGCGCATCTTGGGGGATCTTCGGCATCCCTCGCGAGGCCCGCGGCTTGATGGTTAAGGTCTTGATTATTCTATCTATTTCGCCGATTACGCGATCCTGTACCCCAAGCCTCCGTGTATTCATGGATACATTATATTATAGGTGCGCAAGGCTGCGGATTCTAAGGCTGGCATCTACCCGCGCTGTTCTGTACACTTTCGCGCCTTTCGTCAAGACCCTATTGTTGAGCACTCCATGTATACCGTATTTTCGAAGCCTGAAGAATCTCGCGGCGACTGGTTCCTGGTCGACGCCGCAGGCAAAACCCTGGGCCGCCTGGCCTCGGAGATTGCGCATCGCTTGAAAGGCAAGCACAAGCCGAATTATGCGCCGCATCAAGACCTTGGCGATCACATTGTCGTCGTCAATGCCGGCGAGGTGCGCGTAACGGGCGCCAAACTCACGGACAAGTTCTACCACCAGCATACCGGCTACGTCGGGAACTTGAAGAGCATCTCCTTGGGCAAGCTTTTGCAAGAGCACCCGGAGCGCGCGATTCAGTTCGCCGTCAAAGGCATGCTGCCGAAGGGCCCCCTGGGGCGCCGCATGTATAAGAAGCTGCATGTATTCGGCGGCAAAGATCATCCCCATCAAGCACAGCAGCCCAAGGCGCTGGAAATTTAATTCCTAGGACAATCAATGGCAAATACAGCCGCCAACTACTACGGCACCGGCCGCCGCAAAACTTCCAGCGCGCGGGTTTACCTGCGTCAGGGCACGGGCAAGGTATCGATCAACGGCCGATCCTTGGATGAGTTCTTTGGCCGCGAAACCGGCCGCATGATCGTGCAGCAGCCCTTTGGCGCGGTACAACTCGACGGCAAATTCGATGTTGAAGCGCATGTCGAAGGCGGCGGAATCACCGGCCAGGCCGGTGCGATTCGCCACGGGATAACGCGCGCGCTCATGGCCTATGATGAGACACTGCGTTCGCCGCTGCGTAAAGCCGGCTTTGTTACTCGCGATGCGCGCGAAGTGGAGCGCAAGAAGGTTGGCCGACGCAAGGCGCGTCGCGGCACCCAGTTCTCCAAACGATAAGCGCGAGAGAGCCTTCGCCTCCTTAGCTAAACGATCGATCGGATTTGGGGGATCGTCTAGTGGTAGGACAACGGTCTCTGACACCGTTTACCTAGGTTCGAATCCTAGTCCCCCAGCCAAACAGGGCCCACCGATGTGGGCCCTTTTTCTTACGGAGATTGGCTCCTAGATGTCGGGCGAGCACAATTCGAGTCAACGGCTCGCGCCCATGGCGCTCGCAGCGCTCGGCGTTGTGTTCGGCGATATTGGCACGAGCCCCTTGTATGCCGTGTCGGCCTGTTTCGTGGGGCCCGGAATTGCCGTGACCCCAGACCATGTTCTCGGCGTGTTGTCGCTGATCTTTTGGTCGTTGATACTCGTCATCCTGTTGAAGTACGTGCTGGTGGTGCTCAACGCCGATAACAAAGGCGAGGGCGGCGTGCTGGCGCTGACCGCTCTGGTGATCAACACGGCCCGGGCGAGCCCGCGCAGAAAACTTTACGGCACCTTGGGTATTTTGGGCGCTTCGCTGTTTTTCGCGGATGGCGCGATCACGCCCGCGATATCGGTATTGAGCGCCGTCGAAGGTCTGCATGTGGCGGCACCGGACGCGCAGTTTCCGGTGCTGCCGATTACCCTTTTGGTATTGGTCGCACTGTTCGTCATCCAGAGACACGGCACCGGCTCGGTAGGGAAAGTTTTCGGCCCGGTCATGCTCTTTTGGTTCGCGATCCTGGCGGTGATGGGTGTGTCTTGGATCGTGCGCGAGCCGGCAGTGTTGATGGCGATCGATCCGTCGCACGCGATCGGCTTGCTTGCTCAGCATCAGATCGGATCGCTCGCCGTACTCGCCGGGGTATTTTTGTGCGTGACCGGCGGCGAAGCGCTGTACGCCGACATGGGCCATTTCGGAAAGACGCCGATTCGCTTGGGTTGGTTGTGCGTCGTCATGCCGGCGCTGGTCCTAAATTATTTTGGGCAGGGCGCGATGCTGATCGAAAATCCGGCCGCCATCAGCAACCCGTTTTATTTGATGGCGCCTGCGTGGTCCTTGTGGCCGCTGGTGATTTTGGCAACGGCGGCCACCGTCATCGCCTCCCAGGCGGTTATCTCGGGGGTCTTTTCGGTGACCACGCAAGCGGTGAGCTTGGGTCTCTTGCCGCGCCTGCGCGTCGAGCACTCCTCGGCGGACGTTGCCGGTCAGATCTATGTGCCGACCATGAACTGGATCCTCATGGTTGCTTCGCTGGCGTTGGTGGTGGGTTTCGGCAGCTCTGCGGCGTTGGGCGGAGCATATGGCTTGGCGGTATCGGGCGCCATGACCATCGTGACCCCCTTGACCTTGAGTCTGATCAAATCACGGACGGGCAGGAACAGCCGTGCGCTGCGCACCGGTCTGTCGCTGCTGTTCATTGTCGACATCGCTTTCCTGCTCGCCAATCTGACCAAGCTCGAGGACGGCGGTTGGGTTCCGCTGGTAGCCGGCCTGACGATATTCTGGCTGATGCAGACCTGGCAAAGCGGCCGCGCCTCACTCATGGCTCGGCTGCTGCGCGAACAAAAGCCGGTGCGCGATTTCATCGAGGACTTGAAGTTGGATCCGCCGGTACGCGTCGCGGGCACCTCGATCTTCCTCGATCAGAAAGCGTCTGGAATTCCACGCGCCTTGCTCAACAACATCAAGTTCAATCGAGTCATGCACGAGCGGGTGGTGCTCTTGACCGTCGTGACCCGCGAAGTGCCGCGCGTGCCTGCGGCCAAGCGCTTGACCGTCACCCCCGTTTGCGAAGGCATTGTCCGGGTCGTGGCTCAAGTTGGCTTCATGGAGAAGCCGAACATCACAGCGATTCTGCGCGAGGCGGAAAGCCACGGTGTACCTTACGATCCGGAAGCGACTACGTATTTCCTGAGCCGGGAGGAATTGCTTCCAGGCCGCCGCTCCGATCTGCCGCCCCTGCGCCGCCGCGCATTCATGCAGATGGCGCGCAACGCGCAAGTCATCGGCGACTACTACGGATTGCCACACAACCGGGTCGTCGAGATCGGTACGCGCCTGGAGATCTAGGGGAGATCCAGGGTTCGAACGCCCGAGTCCCCCGCGACGATGAGCACATCCGCGCGACGGCGGGCGAAGAGCCCGACGGTTACCACGCCGGCAATTTGATTCATGGCGGATTCCAAGGATACGGGGTCGGTGATCTTCAGATTGTGCACATCCAAGATCGGATTGCCGTTGTCGGTGAGGATGCCCTCGCGCCATACAGGCTGCCCGCCGAGCTTCACGAGCTGTCGCGCGACATAGGAGCGAGCCATGGGTATGACTTCGACGGGGAGCGGGAAGGCACCCAGCACGGGCACCAGCTTGGAGTCGTCGATGATGCAGACGAAGCGCTTCGCAGCGGCGGCGATCACTTTTTCGCGCGTCAGCGCGGCACCGCCGCCCTTGATGAGCACGCCGTCGGCGGTGGCCTCGTCGGCGCCGTCGATATAGAGATTCAGATCGCCCGAGGTATTTAATTCGAGTTCCTCAAAGCCTGCGGCGCGCAATCTCTCGGATGTTTGGCGCGAGCTCGAGACTGCGCCGGAGAGCTGGATTTTGCGGTCTTTCAGCACTTCGATGAGTTGATTGACGGTGGATCCGGTGCCGATTCCAAGCACCATGCCGCTTTCGATGTAGCGGACCGCGGCTTCTGCGGCGCGGCGTTTTTTTTCCGTTGACGGGTCCGGTGACACGCGAGATTTCCTGCCCTCAGAAACAACTGTGCCCGCTTACGCGGGCACAGTTGATTACTTTCGAAGGCTTACTTTTTCTTAGCGGCCTTTTTCTTAGCTACCTTCTTCTTCGCCTTCTTTGCTTTCGCTGCCATGATAGAAACTCCGTTATCGGGTTAGTCCGGGGTCCGAGTATATACACGAATAATTAATTTACAAGCAATAGCTCGCGCGCTTGCACCACAATGTGCTAGCGATGTGAGCGGCGTCACTCAAGGGTGAGGATGAAATCCCAATCCTTCTTCGTCACCGGCATGACCGATAAGCGATTCCCACGGCGCAGCAAAACAAAATCCTTGAGCTTCTTTTCGGCATGCATGCGCAACTCGTCGAGCGTGATGATGCGCTTGAACTTGCGCTCGTACTTCACGTCGACGACGTACCAGGAAGGTGCGTCCTTTTTGGAATCGGCATCGTAGTGGTGGTTCTTCGGGTCAAAGGCGCTGGCATCCGGATAACCTTCGCGGGCGATGCTGACGATGCCGGCAATGCCCGGTACATCGCAACTGGAATAGTAGAAAAACGCCAAATCACCCTTTTTTATAGAGTCGCGCAGCATGTTGCGCGCCTGGTAATTACGTACGCCGTCCCACGCGGTGGTTTGTTTGGGAGCCTTGCCGAGATCATCGATGCTGAAGGTGGCGGGTTCCGATTTGAACAGCCAATAATTCATAGGAAATGCTCCATTCCCGATTCTGTTGCCAATGAATCCAATCGTAGATCCCAAGCATCCGCGAACTTCACATTCGTGCGCTGACAGTCAAACGCGAGTCCCACCACGTACGGACCCTTCCAGCAGCGCCGTCGCCGGCGGAACGCAAGGGCTCGATCATAGTACCCAGCCCCCATCCCCAGTCGCCGGCCGTCACTATCGACGCCGACCAAGGGAACGACGATGAGATTCAGCCATTGAGGCGAGATGGAGGTCAAGCGCAGGCGCGGAACTGAAATTCCAAACTTGCCAGGAACGGTGGCGCCGGTCAGCGGGTAGAAGCGCAGGCGGCAATGACGCCGATCGCTGATGACCGGCACGAAGACTTGCACGCCACGCCGCCATGCGGCCGCGATCAGCGCGGCGGTATCCGACTCGCCATCGAAGGGCAGGTACAGTGCGACACGCGAGCCTGCGCGGAAGAATCTCAGCCGTGTAACTGCCCTGGCAGCGGCGAGAGAGCGATGCCGATGGTCCGGCTCGCTCAAGGCGAGGCGCTCAGCACGCAACTGTTTACGAAGGGTTACCTTCATGAATAAGGGGATGGCGCTACCCGCAGATGCCGTTTTGGACCGTTGCTCCCGACCTGAGCAACAGGTGGGGCCGACTGCGGCACTTAAGGCTTTCCGCTCGGGGCGGACTTGCACAATGTTGCCAGCAAGCATTGGCCCCTGGGGTTTACAAAATTAGGGTCAGGAGGTAACCCGATCCGCATCGAACACCACAGGCAGCGCCAAATTTAAATGTCGAGAAAGGCCGCTCAGAGTTCGAGCTGTTGACCTTTCTCCAAAGCCGACTCTACGCGCTCACGCAGGATACGCAAGCGTCCGCCGACATCAGAATCGAGATTGGTGTCACGATTGCGGAAGCGAATGAGTTCATTTGCCATGTTGAGCGCCGCAATCACGGCGATGCGATCCAGGCCGACGACTTTGCCGCTATCGCGAATTTCGCGCATTTTCAGGTTCAAAAACTCGGCGGAATCGAGCAGATCGGAGCGCTCCTCGATCGGACAGGAAATGTGATATTCCTTTTCGAGTATCCGCACGCTGACCCGCGCTTGATTGTCGCTCATGCCTGTTCCATGGACTTAAGACGGCCGATCATGGCCTCGACTCGCGCGCGCACTTGTTCATTCTTTTGCAACAGCGTCGCACGTTCGGACGTCAAGGTATCTTGACGCTGCCGCAACGCCCGGTTCTCTTCCTTGATATGACTGACGGTTACGATGAGATCTTCAAGACGCTTTTCCAAGCGCTTCAGCTCGAGCTCGACCGCTGACTTCGGATTGGCTTCATTCATAGGCTGCCAATATAGAGCGGGCCATAGCGCAATGCAAAGGGCGGTTTATGCCTCCACTGCGCTATTATTCGCCCTACCATGATGTCTGATATTCGGTTCCAGGATTTCGAGGATGTACTGGCCACCGCCGGCGGCCTGGCGGACGCCGCCGAGGCGCATGGATCCCTGTGCGGCGCCCTGTGCTCGGTCGCGCCTTACAGAATGCAGGACTGGATTAACGAAATCCTCCCGGACGGCGCCGCGCTCAGCGACGAGTCCTCCGCAATGATCGAAAGGGTCTTCACGGCCACCGCGACATCCTTCGGCGAGCAGGGAATGGAGTTCGAGCCCCTGCTGCCCGATGATGAACAGCCCCTCAATGGCCGCGCCAACGCACTTGCGTTATGGTGCACCGGTTTTCTCTATGGACTGGGCACTGGATCCATCTCCGATCTGGAAGCCTTGGGCGGGGACGTCGGTGAAATCGTCAGGGACTTCACCGAAATCTCTCGCGCCACGGGCGATGATGCGGAAGGGGACGAGTCCAACGAGCAAGCCTATGCGGAACTGGTTGAGTTCATCCGGGTCGCAGCCCAGGTCGTCTTCGAAGAACTACTGCCGCTTCGCAGGCAGGTCTACCCCGCGCAGCAGCGCCTGCACTGACCGAAAGGGTTTCGCCTGATGGATCGCAAGGAGTTCGCACGCCGACGGCGCCAATTCATGCGCATGATCGGCAAGGAGGCGATCGCGATTCTGCCTGCGGCCCCGGTGCGTCACCGCAACGGCGACATCGAATACGCCTATCGCCAGGACAGCCATTTTTACTATTTGAGCGGCTTCCCGGAGCCGGACGCCGTAGCCGTTCTGGTGCCTGGCCGTCCGCAGGCTGAATATCTTTTGTTCGTGCGTGAGCACGATGCCCTGCGGGAGTCGTGGGACGGCGCACGCGCTGGAACCGAGGGGGCGGTCGAGTACTATGATGCCGACGATGCCTTTCCGATCGAGGACATCGATGAAATTCTGCCTGGATTAATGGAGCAACGCTCGCAGATCTTCTACTCCATGGGAACGCATTTGGATTTCGACCCCCGCATCTTGAGCTGGGTCAATGGACTGCGGCTGCAGTCCCGCCAGGGCGCAGGCGGCTTGCAGGAATTCGTGGCGCTGAACCATGTGCTCGATGATATGCGCCTATACAAGAGCCGGCCGGAACAGGCCAGTCTGCGGCGCGCGGCGCAAATCGCGGTCGGCGCCCATCGTCGAGCGATTCGCTTCGCTCGTCCGGGCCGCATGGAGTACGAGGTCATGGCGGAAGTGCTGCACGAATTCCGCTCGCACAATGCCGACATCTCATACCAACCCATCGTTGGGGGCGGGGCCAATGCCTGCGTCATGCACTATCGCGACAACAATCAGCCATTGTGCGACGGCGATCTTCTGCTGCTCGACGCAGGCTGTGAACACGACTACTACGCGTCGGATATCACGCGTACCTTCCCAGTCAGCGGCAAATTCACCGCAGTGCAACGTGCCGTCTACAATGTGGTGCTGGAAGCGCAGTTGGCGGCTATCGACAAGGTGCGTTCGGGCAATCATTGGAACGAGCCCCACGAAGCAGCGGTGCGCGTCGTCACGCAAGGCCTCGCCAAGCTCGGATTGCTCAAGGGATCCATACCTAAATTGATCAAGGACCAGGCCTACCTGCCGTTTTTCAATCATCGCACCGGCCACTGGCTTGGGCTCGATGTGCACGACGTAGGCGATTACAAAGTGGGCGGCGAGTGGCGTGTGCTGGAGCCGGGCATGGCGCTTACCGTCGAACCCGGGATTTATATTCGACCCTCGCCCAAAATCCCTAGGGAGTTTTGGAACATCGGAATTCGCATCGAAGATGAAGTGCTGGTGACCCAGGGTGCGCCCGAGGTGTTGACCGGCGCGCTTGAGAAGACTCCGGAGGCCATCGAGGCGCTGCGATGACCTATGACGTCGCCATTGTCGGAGGCGGCATGGTGGGCGCCACCTTGAGCGTGGCTCTCGCCCCGCTGAATCTACGCGTCGCCCTCATTGAGGCAATTCCACATAACGCGGCGGCGCAACCCAGTTTTGACGAGCGCACCACCGCGCTCTCGAACGGCAGCCGCAGAATCTTGGAGACCATCGGTGTGTGGTCCGCGCTCCATGCATTCGCGACGCCTATCGCCAAGATTCATGTCTCGGACCAGGGGCGGTTTGGTTTTGCGCGAATCGACGCCAGCGAACAGGGCCTCGCTGCCATGGGCTACGTCCTCCCCAACCGGGCGCTGGGCAGCGTCCTTTGGTCGCGCCTCTCGAGCGCGGGAATAAAAGTATTTTGTCCCGCCGAGGTATCTTCGGTGGCGGCGAACGATGAGGTGGTCAAAATCGAGATCACCGAGGCGGGCGCCAAGAGCGCAATCGATGCCAAGCTCATCGTGGCAGCCGATGGGGCGCAATCCGCCGTGCGCAGTGCGTTCGGCGTTGCCGCCGACGTGCGCGACTACGGTCAAACGGCGGTGATTACCACCGTATTGCCGCAGCGCTTTCATAACAACGTGGCCTACGAGCGTTTCACGCCCAGCGGTCCCTTGGCATTGCTGCCTTTGGATGGGGGACGCTGCACGCTGGTGTTGACCTTGACGAACGAGGCGGCGCAATCAGCTTTGGCGTGGTCGGATCAGGAATTCCTCGCCGAAGTACAGCGCCGCTTTGGCTTTCGCCTGGGTCGATTTCTCAAAGTAGGACGCCGCGTGCCCTATCCGCTCTCTTTGACGCAAGCGGACCGCACCAGCGCGCCGCGTTGCGCCATCATCGGCAACGCCGCGCAGGGCCTGCACCCCGTGGCCGGCATGGGATTCAATTTAGGATTGCGCGATGCGGCTTGCCTCGCTGAACTTATCGCCGAGAATGCCAACGATGCCGATCCGGGCAACCTCAGGCTGCTGCGCGAATACGATGCCTGGCGCAGCGCGGACCGCAGGGGCGTCATCGCCTTCACCGACGGATTGGTGCGCCTATTTTCCAATCCCTTGAGCGGGGTGACGGGATTGCGCAACTTGGGACTGCTCGCGTTCGATCTGCTGCCTCCAGCAAAATCCGCATTGTCGCGTCTCAGCACCGGCGGCGGCGGCCGCGTTCCCAAACTCGCCCGCGGCGTGGCGCTGACGTGAGCCGCGGGCGCACACCAGCGTTCGATGTGATCATTGTCGGCGCCGGCGTGATCGGTGCGGTGATGGCAAGCCTACTGCTGGCACGTAAATTGAGCACGGCGGGCAGGGTGGCGGTGGTTGCCGATCAGTTTGCGGCCGCGCCCGTGGGCCCCGATTGGGACCTGCGTGTATTCGCATTGAGCCGCGCCTCGGAACGGCTGCTCAAGGTGTGCGGCATTTGGAATTCGCTGCCCGCGACGCGGGTGTTTCCGTATGAACGCATGTGCGTCTTTGACGCCGGCGGGACGCCGCCGGGACCCAACTCACTAACGTTTGATTGCGCCGAACTCGGCGAGCCTAATCTCGGCTACATCGTGGACGGCAAAGAATTGCAATGGCATTGCCTGAAAGCCGCCCGCGCCGCGGGCGTTGTGTTCATCGAGGGTGCGGTGGAGGCGATATCCGCGGGGGACGACGCAGCGATCTTGCGCCTGCGCGATGGGCGTGAACTGCGCGGCACGCTGCTGGCGGCGGCGGATGGAACGGATTCAAAGACGCGCGAACTGCTAAGGATAGACACCGCCGGTCATGCCTATTACCAAGATGCCCTGGTCGCGCACGTGCAAACCGCGCAAGTTCACGCTAACACCGCGTGGCAGCGGTTCTTGAGTACCGGACCTGTTGCATTTCTCCCGCTCAACGATGGACGCTGCTCCATGGTGTGGAGCGTCGCGCGGCCCAGGGCCGATCTCTTGAGAGCCCTGGATCCTCAGGCCTTTGACCAGGCGCTGACAGAGGCAAGCGGCGCAGTGTTGGGTCAGTGCACACTCACAACCAAGCTGGCAACCTTCCCGCTGAAGCTGCAATACGCCGTGGACTACGCGCGGCCGCGGGCAGTATTGCTCGGGGATGCCGCACACGTGGTGCATCCACTCGCCGGCCAGGGATTGAACCTAGGACTGCTGGATTGCGCGGCGCTCGCGCAGGTCTTGGACGAAGCGGGCGGCGCGGGAAACTTCGGCGACTACAAACATCTGCGCCGCTATGAGCGCTGGCGCCGCAGTGAGAACATCATCGCGGCGGCCGCACTGGATGGATTGGAGCGGCTATTTTCCAATTCAGATGCGCGCAGCGTTGGGCTACGCACCGCGGGCCTCCGCGCCGTGGCCAGGATGCCATTCGTCAAGCGCGCTTTGGCGAAGCGCGCCTTAGGGGTGGCGGGGGACGTTCCGGAGTTTCTAAAGGCGGTCTAGTTTTGCCGCGCAAATAAAATCATTCACCGACAGCCCGCCGATCGAATGCGTGGAGTAGGTGACACGGCAATGGTCATAGCCCACTTCCAAGTCGGGATGATGGTCTTCGGTGTTGGCGATGTACGCGACCGCATTGACGAAACTCATGGTGCGGTAGAAATCCTTGAACTTCAGCGATCGCATCAGGCTCTTGGAGTCCTTCGCGATCCTCCAGTCCTTGTGCAGCTGCTTGGCCAGAAGTTTGACCTTGGCGGGCGTCAAGGGTTTTACACCGCCCTCGCAGGGGGCGCATTTCTTTTCCGATAAATCCTTCATGCCTGAATTCTCGCGTAGGTGCGCTCGATGTAGCGCTCGACCAGATCCTGAAACTCCTCGGCGATTCGATCGCCCTTGAGCGTCACGGTCTTCGCACCATCCTCGTACACCGGCGCCACCGGGTGTTCGCCGGTGCCGGGAAGGCTGATGCCGATATTGGCATGCTTGCTCTCGCCGGGGCCGTTGACGACGCAACCCATGACCGCAACCGTCATGTCGGCCACGCCCGCGCGCTGCTTGCGCCATTCCGGCATCCGATGGCGAATGTGGCTTTGGATCTTTTGCGCCAATTCCTGAAAGTAGGTGCTGGTGGTGCGGCCGCATCCGGGGCAGGCGATCACCATGGGCGTGAATGCGCGCAAGCCCATGGTCTGAAGTATTTCCTGAGCGACGATGACTTCCTGCGTGCGATCGCCGTTGGGTTCGGGAGTCAATGAAACGCGAATGGTATCGCCGATGCCCTCTTGCAGCAGCACGCCCATGGCCGCGGTTGAGGCCACGATGCCCTTGCTGCCCATCCCAGCCTCGGTGAGCCCAAGGTGCAAGGGGTAGGCGCAACGACCCGCCAGATTGCGGTATACGGCGATTAGGTCCTGCACGCCGCTGACTTTGGCGCTGATGACGATCATGTCGGACCCCAAACCTAGGGATTCGGCGCGTTTCGCGCTGTCCAATGCCGAGACGACAATGGCTTCGCGCATGACATCGATCGCCGCCAACGGTTCCGGCAGCTTTGAATTCTCATCCATCATGCGGGTCAGCAGATCTTGATCGAGGCTGCCCCAATTGACGCCGATGCGCACCGGCTTCGCGAATTTGATGGCGGTCTCGATCATTTCCGCAAATTGCGGATCGCGCTTGCTGCCGCGCCCAACATTGCCGGGATTGATGCGCAGCTTGCCCAGCGCCTCGGCGCAGGCCGGATGCGCCTTGAGCAGCTTATGGCCATTGAAATGAAAATCGCCCACCAAGGGCGTGCTAATGCCTTGCGCATCCAGGCGCTCGCGGATGTGTGGCACCGCCGCGGCCGATTCATCATTATTGACCGTGACGCGCACCAATTCGGATCCGGCGCGCGCCAATGCCTTGACCTGCGCCACCGTGCCGTCAATATCGGCCGTGTCGGTGTTGGTCATCGATTGCACGACGATGGGCGACGCGCCGCCGATGGCAACCGAGCCCACCTTGACGGTGAGCGAATGTCGACGTGATCTCATCGGGTCATTATACCTGACCCGACCTTAAGGGCCGGTCTGAGGATTCCCCGTGGCCGCCGCAGCCGCCGGAACGATTTTTGGCGCAGCAACAAATGGCTGAATGCCAAATTTCGGATACACCTCGCTGGGGTAGTACACGGTGCCATCCTTGACGACCATACTGATGGTCTTGATGGCTTTCAGATTCTTGATCGGATCGCCGGGGATGAGAAAGAAATCCGCGAGCTTGCCTTTTTCGATCGAGCCCATGCGTTGGTCCTGGCTCGTGTAGCGAGCCGAGTCGAACGTGGCGCGCTTCAGGATTTCCGCGGATGTCATTCCCGCGAGCTGATACAACTCCAGCTCGCGATGATAGGTGAAGGAACCGCCCGTGTCGGTGCCGAAGACGATGAACACGCCGCGGTCGTGCAGCATGCGCACCACCTCGATCAGCTTGTCGAACGCCTGGCGATAGGCTTGATCATCGCCCGGTGCGGATGTGTCGGCCAATGCTTTCATGTTATTGCGGCGCCAACCAATCGGCATGTGGTCGAAATAGTCGACATCGCCCGCCGGAATCTTGCCGTCTCGCTGGGTCAGCAACAACTCGTGAATCCCGAGCGTCGGATCGATGGCAATCTTGCGCTCCACCATCATGTTGATGGTGTGCTGAACCCTGGCGCTCTGCAGATCCAAGGCGGGCAGACGCTTCAGCGAAGTCAGTCGGAACAGCGTGCGCGTATCCTCGGTGGGCTGAATCACCCAGCCGAGCGCGAACTGATTGATGTGGGTAATTTCATCGTAGCCCGCCTCGATCATGGCATCGGTGTTCGAGAAGGCGGGAATGTGGCCCGCGACTCGCATGCCGAGCAGATGGGCCTCCTTGGTCATGGCGGGCACCCAGGCGGGATTCATGCTGTTGTAAATCTTGATCTGCCAGAAGTTTCGCGCCCCGTACCAGCGCACCGCATCGATGGCCGTCTCTTGGCTGTCGACCAGGATGCCGTCGTTGGCGCTGAAGGGGCTCTTGCCCTCGATAAAACCGGAGCGGATGACATGCGGGCCGCCAATCGTGCCGCTGTCGATCTGCTGGATCAGCTCGGCGAGCACCGCGTTGTCATTGCCCATGTCGCGCACGGTGGTAATGCCCGCGATGACGTTGAGCAGGGCGGCGCTTTGGCCCAAATGCGCATGCATCTCGTACATGCCCGCGATCAACGTGCCGCCCGCGCCATCGATGCCGGTCTCGCCGGGCGTAGGCGGGCTGTCGTTGGGTTCGACGGCGGCGATCACCTTGTCCTGCACCAGCACCGACATCGCCTGCGTCAGCGATGAAGTCTTCGGATCGAACAATCTGACATTGCGGATGCGGATGGGTCCTGCGTAATGATGCGCGACGTCGTGCTCGATTTTCACAAAGCGCTGGCTCGACCAGGCCGCGGCCATGTCGCGCAGCCGCTTCTCCTCGCCTTCGTACCCTGAGCGCACGAGAATGGAACTGGCGTCGACGTCGGCGAACAAATTGTTGGCCGAGTCAAGCAAGATGATCTCCGGATCCAGATCGATTCCAATCAAATCGTAGCGGGTCACCGCAAGCGGGCCGCCGCTTCCCTGGACGTTGATGGTCTCGCCTTTTTCGAGGCGCACCGTGCCGCCCGGCAGCGCCGGCAATTGCATGTCGGAAGTCTTCAACAGGGCTCGCGCGTAAATTCCATTCGCCCAAGGGCTGGAACTTTGCGCCAGATAAATACCCGGCTTGGTCGATTGGCCTTTGCCGGTGGAATCCAGCCATTCGGAGTGCGTACCCTTGCGGGCGAAATGCTCGGCGATCTTGCTGCCGAACGTCGTGGAACCTTTGAGATTCCAAGTTGTAGGCAAGCCGGCTGCATCCAACGTGATTGACTCGGCGATCGTCGGGCCGCGGCCATTGTTCTTGACGTCGAAGTCGATGGTCGTCTGATCCCCCTTGGTTTCAGCGGTCAAGTGCCCGACTTTTTTCTCGCCGGAAATGAATGAATACGTGAAGGTGTCCGCCAGGGCCAGAGCAGGCAAATTCAGGGCCAGCGCGACGATTAGAAGTTTGCGCACAGTCTTACTCGCTTGAGGTATTGATTGACTATTGTTACATGTAGCAACCATGAGCTCGAGAATTGTCTACTCGACCGGTATCGGCAGCCTCTGCCCCAATTGCCGCCGTGCTGTGCGCGAGTGCGTGTGCCCCAAAGGTGTTCCCGGCGCGGCCAAGCCCGCCGCCGTGCGGGTCGCGCGCGAAACTCAAGGCCGGGCGGGGAAGGGGGTCACGATCATTACGGGCTTGCCTTTGTCTCCCGCCGATATTGAAGCGTTGGCCACGAAACTGAAAAAGCGCTGCGGATCGGGCGGCACGGTGCGCGCCGGTGTCATCGAAATTCAAGGCGATCACCGCGATTCGATCGTCGCGGAGCTGATCAAAATGGGGTGGCCGGCGAAACGCTCAGGCGGCTAGCGCGCCTCGCAAGATATATTAGGGCTTGCCGCTTCAATCCCCGGATGCTCTTCTGTATCATGCCGCCCCACTCGCGATAAGAGCTGTCTGGAGAGAGTCCTTTTACTAGGGCCGCCGAAGGCGCAACCGCCCGGAAACGCTCAGGCACACGAACGGCAGACTCTCGCGATCTCTGGAGAGCGGTCGCATTGGGCGATCCACCGAAGGGGAGCAGCGCTTGAT
>Ga0302324_100003290_pt1 | contig 36587 bp, 26 predicted proteins | sample Palsa_T0_1_FD_201949 | JGI IMG/M metagenome (GOLD analysis project Ga0302324, IMG submission 201949) | Peat permafrost microbial communities from Stordalen Mire near Abisko, Sweden - Palsa_T0_1 | ecosystem: Environmental > Terrestrial > Soil > Palsa > Peat permafrost | place: Sweden: Abisko... | reverse complement strand
GTGAGCGATTCATTCATCTCTGCGGCTGATGTGCTTGTTCAGTTCGCGGGCGAGGTCGTAGATCTGCTGCACTTCCTCTTTCTCGATCGGCGTATCGACGGGCTTGGTGGTGATGCGCTTCACTTCCTGCAGATTCTTTTCCAACTCCTGGCCCAGCTTGGTCTTCTTGAAGCTCGGGTTGAGGGTCGAAACGCGATCAAGGAAATAATCGAGCAACTCGGGCTGGATCAGCGCCCGGGCACGCTCGGGCGAATAGTCTTCCAACGCGACCGTGCTGGTAATCTCCAGGGCGCGCAGCCACCCGCCCAGGGCCACGAGATGGGCGATTTCTTCGTCCTTCAGCCCCATCATCGCCACCTCGACTTCGGCCTGGGTCTGGACCAGCTCTTTCTTGATGTCCGGCCACTGCTGGCGGGCCGCTTTCTCCAGGATGCTGCGGCTGTGCTTGCTCACCCGGTCACTGACGCCGAGCCCCTTGGCGAGCCGGAGCAAGGCCCGCCCGACTTGTTCGATGCGCGCCTGCTTTTCACTGGCGACCGCCAGAAACCCGTCGGCAATCACCACCCCGGTGGTGAGCGCCAACCGGTCGCGATCCTGGGGTGTCGTCTCGGGTACGTCCCGCCAAACTTTGTCGATGGGAATGGGTTTCAGCGCGTCGAGTTCCTGGAGGATCACTTCAATCGAAGGGGCGGTGAAGCCGTTGACGCCAAGCTCTTCCCGCATGTGCTCGATATCGTCGTCCGTTGGTTTGGGAGCGGCTGCCGAACTGGCAATCAGCAGGCTGCCAACGAGAAGAAATGGCCAGCACAGAGGAATTTGCATGGAACGCGATGATGACAAAACGGCGGCGAATTGCAGCAGAAATCTCGGCCGGCGGACCCGCGTCGGAAGCCCTTGGCGATGCGAGATTTCCCGCTTGACCATCAGGAGCCAACCGCCATGATTCCGCGCTTACGTCGGCCGGAAACGGCTTAAATTCATTATGCAAGGAAGTTTGGGAAACACAATTTGGACAATTTGCTACTTCACAGTCCTTTTCGGCCTGTCTCTTTACGGCCTTCATCGCTACGTCATCGTTTATCTCTTTCTCAAGAATCGGCACAAACCGCCGCAACCTCAGGCGACCTTTGACAAACTGCCACCGGTGACGGTGCAGTTGCCGATTTTTAATGAGATGTACGTCGTCGAGCGACTATTGAAATCGGTGGCGGCACTCGATTACCCGCGCGACCTGCTCCAGGTGCAGGTCCTCGACGATTCCACCGATGAAACCACCGACATCGCCGCCAAACGGATCGCGACATTGAGAGCCGGCGGCCTGGATATCGAACTCGTCCATCGGACCGACCGCACCGGCTTCAAGGCCGGAGCTCTTGAGGCGGGGATGCGTTCGTGCAAAGGCGATTTCGTTCTCATCCTCGACGCCGACTTCGTGCCCGCGCCCGACATGCTGCGCAAGACCATCCACTTCTTCACGGATCCGGAGATCGGCATGATTCAGACCCGCTGGGGGCACCTCAATCGCACCTACTCCGTGCTCACGCGCGTCCAGGCGATGTTCCTTGATGGGCATCTCCTCCTCGAACAGACCGCCCGCAGTCGTAGCGGACGGTTTTTTAATTTCAACGGGACGGCGGGGCTCTGGCGGCGTTCGTGCATCCAAAATGCCGGCGGCTGGCAGCACGATACCCTCACCGAGGACCTCGATTTGAGCTACCGCGCCCAGTTGAACGGCTGGCGCTTCATCTTCTTGCCGCACCTGGTCACACCCGCGGAATTGCCGGTCGACATGAATGGTTTCAAGTCACAGCAGCATCGCTGGACCAAAGGCTCCATTCAGACCTGTCTCAAGCTGCTCCCGGCGGTGTGGCGGGCAAAGCTGCCGGTGCTCGTGAAATTCGAGGCGACCGCGCATCTCACCTCGAACTACGCGTACCTCCTCCTCTTCTTCCTCTGCATTCTCATGCACCCGTCGACCGGCGACGGAAACTACCACCCGTGGCAGATGTGGCTGGTCGATATCCCCATCTACCTCTCGGCCTCTCTGCCGGCGGCGGTGTTTTACATTTGTGCGCAACGTGAATTGTATCCGAAATCGTGGGGCAAGGAAATCCTCCTGCTTCCCATGGTCCTGGCGCTGGGGATCGGCCTGGCCATCAATAATGCCCGTGCGGTCATCGAGGCGCTGCTCGGACATCAATCCGAGTTCACGCGCACCCCGAAATACGGCATCGAAAGCCGCACCCAATCCTGGAAGAAGGCGCGCTATTTGCCAATGAAGACGGTGCTGCCGTTCGTCGAATTGGCCTTTGCCATCTATTTCAGCTATCTGCTGGGGTTTGCCATGGCGCATTGTCAGTGGCTGAACGCCGCCTTTCTCGCGCTCTTCCTCGTCGGGTTCACCTACGTGGCGCTCACGTCACTCGCGCAGTGGATGCCCAATCTGCGCTTCCCGGGCCGCGATACCGGGGCGCCGCTCGCGGCGTAGAGTTTAGAATTCAGATGATAAATGCGGGGGGGGACATTGATTGGATCAATGGAGGCGTGAGCGGGCGCCGCCGCCAGGAACTTCCCCGGCAGTCTTTCGGTCGGCGGCCTCGGCAATTTCCGCAATTCTTTCTCGGGGATTCCCGCCGCTCCGACTTGGCATGGGCGGTGCTCAAGAACAAGTCCCATGAAAGCTCAACGTTGGTTCTGCCTGTTCGGCATGTTTTTCGTGCTTGTCCTCGACCGCCTTCCGGCTGCGGCCATGCCCCAAATCATCATCAGCGTGCCGGACCAGCGGTTGGTGATCATGGAGAATGGCGTCCTCGTGGGCCATTACCCGGTTTCCACATCCAAGTTTGGCCTCGGTGACACGCCGAGCAGCTATGCCACCCCGCTGGGGACGCTCGAAGTCGCGGCGAAGATTGGCGAAGGCGCCCCGCTCGGCGCGGTCTTCAAGAATCAGCACTTCACCGGCGAGATTCTTCCACCCAATGCACCGGGTCGCGACCCGATCGTGACGCGAATCCTGCATCTGCGCGGCCTGGAGGCCGGCAATGCCCAGGCGTTTAATCGCAGGATCTATATTCACGGCACCCCGGAGGAATTCAATATCGGGCGGCCGGCCAGCTACGGTTGCATTCGGATGCGCTCCCGCGATGTCGTCCAGGTCTTCGATGCGGTCCCGGTGGGCGCGAAGATCGAAATCGTGGACGTCCCCCTCCGCCGGGCACTGGCGGATTACGCCGCCCAACCGTTCAATCAAGGCCACCACGTCGCGGCCAACTGAGCCGATTTAATACGAGCACGTATCGAGTGTGACAATTTCGTGACGGGGTGGTGGGCGTGGAAGGTCGGAATAATCAGCAATCCGAGGCGGGCTGGGCCGGAAACCATTTAGAAATGCCCTTCGGCGGGACGAGGCCGCCGGAGATCTTGGTTCCAGCGGCATTGCGGAGGCGGGCTCTTTCTGTCAACTCTCCCGGAGTTTTTCCCAGAAATTTATTTTTTGGTTTTCTGACTAATTTTCTTGGCACCCACAACAGATTGTGGTTTTATTAGGACCCTTGCCCCACATAATGTGGTTGTTGGCGATAATTCGCCGGCTTTTCACAGGATGTTGGCACCCCCCGGAGGAGTTGTTCACCACCCATTCACGAAAATCGCGTATCGTATGATCAAATTGAAATCGAGTCGCCGCACCACCAGCCGCGTGAATGTCGCCGACACCCGTCGGCGCACGCAAGAGGGACTGAAGTTCGCCCGCGTCTTCAGTCAGAAAGCCATCGCTCCGTTTGACGAAATCGAGTGGGAACTCCGCACCGCGGAGATCACCGACGATTCGGGCAAGACCATCTTCAAGCAGGAAAATGTGGAGGTGCCGAAGTCCTGGAGCGCACTGGCCACGAAAATCGCGGTGTCGAAGTACTTTTACGGCGACATCGCCAACGGCACCGACCCGTACCAAGGCGGCCGTGAGCGCAGCGTCAAGCAACTCGTCCATCGCGTGACGCGCACGATTGCCGATTGCGGCATCAAGGACGGCTATTTCGCCGATAAGGAAAGCGCGGAGACCTTCTACGACGAACTGACCTGGTTGTGCGTGAATCAATATGGCGCCTTCAACTCGCCAGTGTGGTTCAACGTGGGCTTGTGGCATCAGTACCGCGTGGGCGCGGGCCGGGGCGAGGGCAACTATTTTTACAATCACCGCACCGGTGAGGCGGAGCGCGCGAAGACCCAGTACGAATACCCGCAAGGCAGCGCGTGCTTCATCCAATCGGTCGACGACAACATGGAGGACATCATGCGCCTGGCCATGTCCGAGGCCATGCTCTTCAAGTATGGCAGCGGCACCGGAAGTGATCTTTCGACGCTGCGTTCCACCCGCGAGAAGCTCAGCGGCGGCGGACGTCCGAGCGGGCCGCTTTCGTTCCTCAAGGTCTATGACCAGGTCGCGAACGTCGTCAAGTCCGGCGGCAAGACGCGCCGCGCGGCCAAGATGAATACCCTCAAGGACTGGCATCCCGACATCGAGGAATTCATCGAGGCCAAGACCCGGGAGGAGAAAAAGGCCTGGGCGCTCATCGAGCAAGGCTACGATGGCAGCTACAATGGCGATGCCTACGGTTCGATCATGTACCAAAATGAGAACCTGTCGGTCCGCGTGAGCGATGAATTCATGGACGCCGCCATCGAAGGCCGCGAATGGTGGACCAGGCGGGTCACCGACCGGCAGCCCTGCGAGAAAAAGGATGCGCGCTTGCTCTTGCGCAAGATCGCTGAAGGCACGCACCTGTGCGGCGACCCGGGGATTCAGTTCGATACCACCATCGATAAATGGCACACCTGCAAGGGCACCGGCCGGCAGAATTCCACCAACCCCTGCAGCGAGTACCTCTTCCTCGACAACACGGCGTGCAATCTCGCCTCCCTGAACCTGCTCAAATTCAAGAAGGCCGACGGCGGCTTCGACGTCGAACGTTTCAAGGCGGCGGTGCGGATCTTCATCACCGCGCAGGAAATCATTGTCGACAATGCCAGCTACCCCATCAAGGAGATCGCCGAAAACTCGCACATCTTCCGCACCCTCGGCCTTGGTTATGCCAACCTCGGCGCGCTCATCATGAGCTATGGCTTGGGCTACGACACCGACGAAGGCCGCGCGCTGGCCGGCGCGATCACGTCCATCATGACCGGTCACGCGTACGAGCAATCGGCCCGGATGGCCAAAACCATGGGGCCGTTCCCCGGCTACAAGAACACCCGGGCCAGCGGAGTGAAGCAGACCGTCGACACGACCAATGAGCCGCACATGCTCGAGGTCATCGAGCTGCATCGCTCGCACGTCGCCAGGATCCAGGCCAGCGACCGCTTCGGCTACCTCAAGGACGAAGCCCAGCGCTGCTGGGACGGTGCGCTCGCGCTCGGCAAAAGGCAGGGCTACCGCAACGCCCAGGTCAGCGTGCTGGCGCCCACCGGCACGATCGGTTTCCTCATGGATTGCGATACCACCGGCATCGAACCCGACATCGCCCTGGTGAAGTACAAGCTGCTCGCCGGGGGCGGCATGCTCAAGATCGTCAATCAGACGGTGAAATCCGCGCTGCAGAATCTCGGTTACGAGGCCGAAACGATCGAGGGGATCATCGCGCACATCGACAAGTACGACACCATCGAGGACATCACCGACGCCAATGGCACGACCGTGCCGAGCGGGCTCAAGCCCGAGCACGTGCCCGTCTTCGATTGCGCGTTCAAGCCCCATCGCGGCACGCGCTCGCTGCATTTCCGGGGTCACATTCGCATGATGGCCGCCGCCCAGCCCTTCCTCAGCGGCGCCATCTCCAAAACTGTGAACCTGCCCGATGACGCCACGGTCGACGACATCGTCAATACCTACGTCGAAGGCTGGAGACTGGGTCTGAAGGCCATCGCCATCTACCGCGACGGTTCCAAGCGCAGCGCTCCGCTCAACGTCAAAAAGACCAAGGACATGGGCACGTCCGCGGAAACCGCCGGGGCCGTCGCCGACGTCGACGCCGTGCTCAACGACAAGCGCACCCTCGAAGCCCGCATCGTCGAACTCGAGCAGGAGACCAACGCCCTGCGCGTCAAGGCCAACCAGCCGGTGCGCCGCCGCATGCCCGAGACGCGGCTCGCCATGAATCACAAGTTTGAGATCGCCGGCCACAAGGGCTACCTGACCGTCGGCCTCTTCGAGGACGGCGAGCCGGGCGAACTCTTCATCCAGATGAACAAGGAAGGCAGCACCATCGGCGGCCTCATGGACACCGTCGCCACGCTGACCAGCATTTCGCTCCAGTACGGCGTGCCACTGGAGTCGCTGGTGAAGAAATTCGCCTATCAGCGCTTCGAGCCATCCGGTTTCACCAAAAACCCGGACATTCGCAACGCCACTTCGATTACCGATTACATCTTCCGCTGGCTCGGCTGCCAGTTCATCAAGGGCTACAAGGAAGCCACCTCGCCGAACAAATCCCAAGCGGACCTGCCCATGAAAGAACTGGCGCAGATTGACAAGGCCGCCATCAATCGCCCCGTGCCGGAGCTCCCGCGCGAGACGCCCGACATTATCGACGTCATCACGCAGAAGAACGGCAGCGAAGGCGGCCCGCATCTCACCCCGCGCAGCGACACCCATTACGATCGGGTCAAGGAAGCGCTCGGCAACATGTACATGGATATGCCTTGCTCGAATTGCGGTTCGAGCAAAGTCATCCGCGCCGGCGCCTGTGGCTGCTGCACCGAGTGCGGCACTTCGCAGGGGTGCAGCTAACCCCATGAGCGCGCCCAAAAAGAAAGAACCTCCCCGCGATTCGAGTTCCGGCCCGATCCTCGCGGACTAGCCTTTCCCGCGGCTTCGGCCGCCTGCAACCAAGGAAACGCGTCCGGCAGTCGGCTGCCCAACCCAGCCCGGCTGCCGGGCGTCTACCCCGCGGATTTCACCTTCCGACTCGCTTTGCCGCATGCTGTCGGATGGCGCGTGCCCATCAGCATCGGTCCTTTCCGTCCTCCAGGTGCCATTCCTCCCATCCTCCATCCGGAGGGCCTGCGAAACCGCCTCCGGTAAAACCGGATTGCCCCTCCGAGGCGAAGCGCATAGCATCCTCAACTCCGAACTCCCGACTCCCATGGAAGGCCAAACCATCTGCTGGACGGATATCCCCGTCATCGATCTCGACCGTGCCATTAAATTCTACTCGGCGGTGCTCGACGCGCCGGTCACCAAGGAGAGCGAACCCGGCTTTGAATTCGGCCTGTTGCCGCATCATGACAACGTTTCCGGCTGCCTCACGCCGAGCAGCGACAACCAGCCTTCGCTCGTCGGTCCACTCATTTACCTTTCCGTCGACGGCCGGTTGGACGCGGCCGTGGCTGCGGTCGCCGCGAATGGTGGCGAGGTGACGCAGCCCAAACATCAAATCGGTCCGTACGGCTACCGCGCCGTCGTCGTCGATAGCGAGGGGAATCGGATCGCGTTGCACTCCACCACCGCGTGAGGTTACCGGGACGCTGAGCCGTCACTCCGCTCCCGGCTCGCCGATTTCGTCATCCGTCGTGTGCCATCCCTCATTCCTCTCCCTCTCCGAGCACCTGGAAGAGTCCGCACTTTTTTTCCGCGCGCCCGAAGAGGATTAACGCCGCCAGGATTGCTTCCACCTCGTCGGTTGTCACCCCTTGAAAGCGCTGCACGAGAGTGTCTGCCGACGCCGGCGCGCCGATATTCCGCAACTCGTTGGTGACGGCTTGCAGGCGTCCGAGATACGTGCCTGGCCACTCAATTCTCGGGTGATCTGGCATGTGGGAGGTTGTAGACATACGTCTACATGGTTTGCATGATCAAGCGAGTTTGACCATATTTAATAAAAAATATCTCAGGCTTTCCCTGTGCGCCTTTAGCCCGTCGGCGGGGAATCAAAAGCGTGCCGGAATGGTGCGGTGGAAAGCTGCTTTACCTAACCGGTTCGGAAACGCCGGAGGTCTCTCGAAAAGCAGCAGGCGGCAGCGGCCGAAAGAGAACTTCATGACTCGGGGAGGGTGGTGACGCCCGGAACGCCAAGGTGGCGGAGAGGAAGTGTGGAAGGTCGTTAATGCGTGAGACAAGAGCGCGACCCATCCCTACTTTCAGACGCCCTCTTCGTAACATGCTGCGTATATCTGCGTACCATCGATTCTCCTTTCGCGCGCGTCGCCGAAAAGGGCGGGCGATGTGGCGATTATCTCCACAACATAAGTCATTTGTGCGTTTCGCTCCGGGCGGTTTGAATAGCCGCTGTTTCGCAAGCTATGAATCGTCCTTCATCGCCTTCGCTTCCCCCCGCTCTTCGCTCCGCAGAGATCCGCCGCTCCGACATAGGGGGGCTGCTATGACCCCATTCGAGCGAGTCCAGCCCGACGTCCGCGAGAACCAACTCTTTCGCGATACGTTATTGGCTCAGCCGCCGGAATTCTTTAGCGTCTATTTTGGTTTCGTGCCGGACATCACGCAGAAAATGTTTCTGGTCGAGAAACTCATCCATACTATCTCCGCGCCTTTGGTCTACGTGAACGATACCTACCGCGTACGCATCCGGAAGGCCACGCCATTCGTCCAACTCGATATCTGCCGGCACGACGGTGCGGGTTGCACCAACTGGCGGGACTTTCAACAGATCAAGAACGAAATCATCGGGCCGGAATGCGAGGCCGTGGAACTATTTCCCGCGGAAAGCCGGCTGGTGGACACGGCCAATGAGTATCACTTGTGGGTCATACCGGATGCCAAATTTCGTTTTCCCTTCGGCTACAATGTCCGGCTCACCTTGGATCCGCCGGCGATGCGTGACCCCAATGGCGAACCGGAGACTTCCGCCGCAGCCGCATGGGTGCTACCTTCGGACAGCCTGTCCGGAATGACTCCGAGCGCGGTTCCGTGCTCAGCAGGCGTCTAAGAATTCGCCGTCGGCACGGAGCCATCCGCATTTGATTTGGCCCCCGCGGTGCGGCAAGGTAGCGGGAAGAAATCGGCGTGCTTCGCGCCGGATCCATGAGCCGCACGCCAGCCGTGCCACGCTATGCGTCTTGCATCGGACACACGCCGCCGTTAAGTAGCTACTTATGCCACTCGATCCCACTGGCCAGCGCGTCCTCATTTTCGTCGTGGCGTACAACGCCGAGAAGACGATCGAAAGCGTCCTGGATCGCATCCCGGCGGAATTGCGCACGCGCAATATCGAGGTCCTGGTGATTGACGATTCCTCCAAGGACGCGACGTTCCAGACCGGCCTGAAATGCGAGGATCAGAAGAGCGATTTCAAGATCACCATGCTGCGGACGCCCGTGAACCAGGGCTACGGTGGCAACCAGAAGCTCGGCTATCGCTACGCCATCGATCACGGCTTTGATATCGTCGCCTTGATCCATGGCGATGGCCAGTACGCTCCCGAAAAGCTGCCGGTGCTGCTCGAACCTTTCTACCAGGGAGAAGCCGACGCGGTCTTCGGTTCGCGCATGATCCACAAGCAGGATGCGCTCAAGGGCGGCATGCCCCTCTACAAATGGGTGGGCAATCAGGTGCTGACCCATTTTCAGAACGCCCTGCTCGGCTCGCATCTCAGCGAATTTCACAGCGGCTACCGGCTCTATTCGACCAAGGCTCTGGCCCGCATTCCTTTCGAGCGCAACTCCAACGATTTCCATTTTGACACCGACATCATTGTGCAGTTGCACTTCGCCGGCCTGCGGATCGTCGAGATCCCGATTCCCACCTTCTACGGCGACGAAATCTGCCACGTCAATGGGATGAAATACGCGTGGGATATTTTCCGCACGATGCTCCGCGCGAAATTCCACGAAAAGAATCTGCTCTATGATCGGAAGTTCGATGTCGGGCAGGTCGAGTTGACCTACGATTTGAAACTTGGTTTCCCGTCTTCCCACACTTTTGCCGTCGAGGCGGTGACGCCCGGCGCGAAGGTGCTCGATATCGGTTGCGGGCAGGGCTACGTGGCGAAGGAACTGGCGGCGAAAGCCGCGCAAGTCACCGGCATCGACCAGTACGTGCCCAGTGAGCCGCCGGCCCCGAATGTGCAACTCAAGCGCTGGGACCTCGACGTTCACGAGTTTCCCGTCGACGTTTCGGAGTTCGACCAGATTTTCATGCTCGACGTCATCGAGCACCTGCACGATCCGGAGGCCTTCATGGAGATGCTTCGCGCCGCGACCGGCCGCAAGCGTCCGGAAATCGTGCTCACCACGGCGAATATCGGCTTCTTCATTACGCGCTTCATGCTTTTCCTCGGGCACTTCAATTATGGGCGCAAAGGCATTCTCGACCGCACCCACACGCGATTGTTTACCTTCAATTCGCTCAAGGAATTGTTCGACCAGACGGGCTATCAGGTCACCGAGGTGCGGGGGGTGCCCGCGCCCTTTCCCAAGGCCTTGGGCGACAATTGGCTGGGCCGCTTGTTCATCACGGTGAATCAGGGGCTCATCGAGATCAGCAAGGGCCTTTTTGGCTACCAGATTTTTCTCCGGGCGCGCGCCCTCCCAACGGTCCCGGCGCTGCTCAGCGAAACCATCGAGCGCAGCGGCGAAATGAAAAAAGCCGCCATGGCCGGAGCGGCGTGACGCCGCATCCTCCCGGGTAGCCACTCACAAAAAGCCATTTTGTGAAGCCGGTGGCCGTCCCGGCTGCCGGTCCAGGCGTCTCGCCTGGACCTCCCTGCGACCGATCGCCGCCGATCCGAACCTTATTTTAGGATTTTGACCACCTGCAACAATCCGCCGGTCACGAGTTCATAAAGACCGCCGTGGACGAAAAAGAGGTGATACTGCCGGAGGTCGTAAGCGCAGAGCGCGGCAATGGCGACGCCAGTGACCCATGATTGCCAGGAGCCGAAGCGGGCGGCCAGGGCGCCAACTTGTGCCGCGGCCAGCGCGCGCAACGGAAGATCCCAGATCGAGGCATAGCGCAGGTTCATGCCGTAGCGCACATTGCACATCACCGCGTAGCTGAAGCCGACGAAAGCGACCAGATAGACGTACGCGGGCCGCTTGCGCACCTGGGTGAATACCCCGCCGATCGCCAGAATCAGCACCAACGGGCTCAGGAGGAGCAGGTCGACCACGTACCGGTACCACGGTCCGTCGCCCGTCTTGATCGCATAGGTCAGCGTCTCGGCCTTGGTCACCAGCAGGTGATATATTTCGGTGAATTGCGGAAAGCCGCCGGCCAGCAGCACCAGAGCCAGGACCCCGAGAGCCGGCCCGATAATCCCGGCGATGAGCAGGCCGGGCGTCACGGTTCCAAATTTCGCCCAACGGTTCGTCACGACCAAACCACCAAGCGCCAGATACACGAAAAAGGAGTTTTCCTTGGTCATGACCATCATCGTGAGGCTGACCGCCAGGGCGGTGAGCAGGCGGAGGTCGTTTGGCCGCTGGAGATTCTCCCACACCAACCACAGATTCAGGATGGCCCAGAAGGTAAAGACGCCATCAATGAGGGCGTGCTGGGCGAGATGAATTTGCAGCGGTGAAAAGGCCATGAGTGCGAGCACCCCGGGCAGCGCCCGCAGACCGAGGATGCGCCAGGCCGCCAGCCCGCTAACGATCAAACCGAGGCAGGAAAACAGGCAGGCGACGTGATGAAGCGAAACGAGCGCCGGATCGCGCTGGGCGAAGTGCTCGGTGTGCGGGTTGACCGGCGGCGCGTCCCCGAATTCATACTCCTTCCACATCCACGCCGTGTACACGTAGAGAAAGCGCGTCGGCGGCAGCTTGGTAATCACGTCCGGCTTGCGCTGGTCCTCGAGGTACCGCTGGCAGATGAAGGGGTAGGCGGATAGGCCGACTTTTTCGAGTCGGATGACATTGTCGCGATAGATCGCCTCGTCGAATCCGGTGCCCGTAAACCCCGCCCAAGGCCAAATCCGCAGAAACAGACCTGCCGCGAGGGCCGCCGCCGCGAGCCACCAGCTCCACTGCGTCCGTGGAGGGCGTGGGGGCGCCATTTTCGGCGCTTCCGGCTCGGGGGTGAGCGCGAGTTTCATGGGTGCAGTTTCAATCATGGGAGCCTGATGTTTAGCAAGGCACGAGCCCAGCCCGCATTTTTCAAATCCCGGGCAGACGCGCCCGCCATCGGCGCTCCGTCATTCGTCATTCGTCATGGTTTCTCCCCCACTCTGGCACAGCACTTTCTCTTACCACCCCCGCCCATGACTCATTCCCGGCCCGCTCGCGGGCCCTCACCGCTTTTTCAGCAACTGCTCCCGGCACTGCTGCTGGCCTGCTTTGCCGTCGTTGTCTTCTGGTGGAACCCATTTGGCCGCCCTCCGGAGCACGCCTACTTCGACGCACTGCTGCGCCCAAGCGTCTCGGGGCAGACGGGCTTTCTGGCCAGTGTCGACGGTACGGGATTGCGCCTCGAAAAGACCATTTTTCAGCCAATCAGGGCGGGAGAGGTGAATCATGTCCGCTTCACCATTCCCGCGGGCCAATTGTGTGCTTACGTGTTTACGCCGCTGGCCGCGAAGGGCGACGTCGACGTCATTCGCTGCTGGCTCACCGCGGAGGGCGGTGAACTTATCGCCGTGCTCCCGCCGGCGAGCATCTCTGCTTCGGCGCCCGGCGCCCGCCTGCTGCCCGGGAGCGGCGGCGTTCGCCTGCCGGGCCAGGTCGGTGAAAGCCTCACCGGCATTACCCAGGATTTGACCCCTCCCTTGGATCTCGCGGTCACGTCGGCGCCCCCAGTCTGGCAGATCGTCCTCGTCTTCACCGTCACGCTCCTCGCCGCCCTCGCCCTCGGCCGGTTCACCGGCAGCTTCCCGCATCCATCCAGTCCGTCAGGTCCATCCTGGCGGGATCGCGCGGCCACCATCTGGCGTGTCATCCGCGCCCATCCGCGGCGTGCGATCTTCCTCGCGGGGCTCCTTTCCGCGGTGCTCTCGTGTTTCCCGGTGGTCTTCTGCGGGATGAGTTTCGTCTCCCCCGACAATGGCATGCAGACGCTCTACGAAGCGTTTCCCGGAGTCCCCGGTGCGCAGGGCGGGCGCGTGGAGAATCCGACCGGCTCCGACATGGGCGCGACCATGTACTGGCACATGCCGGCATCGATGATCGAGCACCGCGCGATCTTTGAGGACCATGAATTCCCGTTTTGGAACCGTTACAACTGGTGCGGTCTCTCTCTCTGGGCTCAATGCGTCTCGATGCTGGGCGATCCGCTCCACTGGCCGGCGGTACTGACCGGCGGGTCGGCCTGGGCTTGGGACTTCAAGTTTGTCGCCGCAAAAATTCTCTTCGCCTTTGGGGTCGGGCTATTGGTCTGGGCGTCTTCGCGGAGTATTCGCGCCGCGCTGCTGCTCGCCTTATCCGCGCCGTACCTCGGTTTTTTTGCCTATCGGTTTTGCCATGCCGGCTTCTTCGCCCTGTGTTATGCGCCGTGGGTCCTTCTGCCCTGGATGGAAGCGGTCCGGCAGCCCAGGCTCCGCCAGGTGGCTTGGTGGGGGGCTCTGCTCATGTTCGCAAATTGGGAACAACTCAACAGCGGCACCGCCAAGGAATCGAGCGCCTTTCTCGTCTTCCTCAATGCCGCGGGCGTCCTCGCGCTGCTCGGCGCGCCGTTCTCCTGGCGCGAGCGCCTGACCCGCCTGGGAGTTTTTGCCTGGGCGACGGGCCTCTTCATTCTCTTGAGCGCCCCGCTCTGGCTGCCCTTCCTCGATGCCTTGGGCAAGGCGGTGACCTACTACGACCCTCCCAAGGTCTGCCAGATCCAGCCGGGCCTCTTCATTGGAGCCTTCGATGACATTTTTTACCGGCAGTTAATGAACCTCGAATTTCTCAACAATCCGTCGGCCAACTTCTTTGTCCTGCTCGGGGCCGCCTGGGCGCTGGTGTGCTGCCGCGGTTTGGCCCGGGACGGCACTTTTCGCGCGGCGTTGGTCATGGCCACGGTAGCCGCCGCCGTGGCCTTCGGTGTCGTCCCGCCCGATTTCCTCGCGCGCGTGCCGATGATCAAGAACATCTACCATTTCGATGACACCTTCTCGGGCGTCCTCTTTATCCTGCTCTTCGTGCTCGCGGGATACGGTTTGCGCGCGTGCCACCGCCGCATGCGGTCGGCGGAGTGGCGGGGCGACTGGGTGATCGTGCTCTGCATCGTGGGCATTTTGTTCGGCGCTTTCCTCGGCATGACCCAGGCGGCCCACCGCAATGGCAAGACGTTCCTGCTGATCGGACAAACCATCCCCAAGAGCGAGTTCATGTGGGCCTACGGAACCGGTCTCCTGCTGGCGCTGGCGATTTTCCCGTGGGCCTGGCGCGCGGTTCAGCTCCGGCGGCCCGCCGCGGTGGTCTGGATGCTCGTCGCGCTGTGTGCCTTGGCCACGCTGCATTTCCGCCACGGGATGTATCTGGTCACCAAATTCGACCTCTACACCATGAATCCCAAGAAACGGCTCGATTTGCGTTCGGTACCGTCGCCGGCGGTCATGCAGATCAAGGCCGCCGCCCGGGAACCCGCCCGCGTGGTCGGTCTTGACTGGCTCATGACGCCGGGGTTCAACACCGTCCTTGGCTTGGAAACGATCAGTGGGCCCGATCCGTTGCAAAATCCGGCCGTGCGCGACCTCGCCACCGCCCTGGGCCTTCCGCAAATGTGGTTTTGGAAACTGGCCATCTGGCACAAGGACTTCGCCAAAACCCACCGTGCCCTCGACATGCTCGGAGTGCGCTACTTGCTGGACAAGCCGGGCCAGGGGGCGAGCCTGCCGGACACCAAACTCCTCGGCACCACCGATCTCGACGTGGTCGAAAGTCCCACCGCCTGGCCACGCGCCTTCTTCACCGATGCCGCGGTCGCCTACAGCAGCCTCGCTGAGATCCGGGAGTTGGTCGAGCAGGGCGATGGCCGGCCCTTTGCCGCGCTCCTCCCCAAGGCGCGCGAGCAATTGCCCTTGCCGGCCCGCGACCTCGCCACGCGGACGATCGTGCCGGCGCACGATTACCGCCTCACGCAAAACACCACCGCATTCCAGATCGACGCGCCCTCGCCCGGCCTCGCCGTCCTCGGTGAAGCCTGGCTGCCCAACGACCTGGAAGCATTCGTCGACGGCAAACCCGCGCAAGTCTGGCGCGTGGATCATGCTTTCCGCGGCGTCTATCTCGACCAGGCGGGAACGCACACCGTTCTCTTTCGCTACCGGCCGGCGGTGCTGGATCTGGCGCTGGGCGTGGCGGGCGTCGGCCTGGCCGCGGCCGCCTTCACCCTCTGGCTCCTTCTGCGCCGCCGCCCCGCCCTCAGTGGCACAATTCCGGCTGAATCCATCGTCAAAGAATGCCTGACCACCCCATGAAAAAGACGCCCTCCTTGCGTACCGATTGCCCCGTGTGCGCCAGCCGCCGCCTTGGCTACGCCTTTTGCCACGCCGATTACCGGATTGCCCGCTGCACCGACTGCGGCGTCATGTTTTCCAATCCGCAGCCGTCCGACGAACAACTTTCCGAAATTTACAACGCCGATTATTTCCTCGGCGCCGGCAGCGAGGAGGGTCGCACCGCCACGCGTGAAATGAAGCGCGCCACCGCCCGGCTCTATCTCGAGGAAATCAAGCGCTACTGCGACGCCGCCGGCGGCCGTTTGCTCGAAGTCGGTTGCGGCGATGGCGATTTCCTCGTCGAAGCCGAAGCCGCGGGCTATCTGGTCACCGGCGTCGAACTCGCCGCGCCCGCTTGCGAACAGGCCCGCGCCCGGCTGAAGAACGGCGAAGTGCTCTGCGGGTTGCTGGAAAGCACCGGCTTGCCCGACGAGCACTTCGATCTCTGCGTCCTCTCGGATGTCATCGAGCACGTGCGCGACCCGTCCGCCTTCCTGGCCAACATCCGTCGCTTGCTCAAGCCCGACGGCGCCATCTTCATCGCCACACCTTCGCTCGCTTCGTGGTCGGCCAAGCTGCTCCGCCAGAAATGGATGGAATTCAAGCCTGAGCATCTCACCTATTTCGACCCCAAGACCCTCCAGACGGCGCTTTTCCGCACGGGCTATCACGAGGTCATCGTCCAGCCCGGCTGGAAAGTCCTCAGCTTTGAGTACGTCGCGCAGCACTTTGAGCGCTTCCCCGTGCCGGTCGTCACCCCCATCGTTCGCTTTGTCCGCGGCCTGCTCCCGAAACGCGTGCGCGAAAAATATCGCCGCATCGTGGCCAGCGGCATGATGGTCTTTGCCCGCCGCACCGAAGTCCCGGAGAGGCGCAAGCTTTCCGTGGTGCTGCCCGCGTATAACGAAGCGGCGACCTTCGAGCCGCTCATGGAAGCGGTTCTCCACAAGGAAGTGCCCGGACTCGATCTTGAAGTGGTGCTCGTCGAGAGCAATTCCACCGACGGCACGCGCCAGCTCGCCCGGAAATACCAGGATCATCCCCGCGTGCGCCTCGTGCTCGAGGACAAACCGCGCGGCAAGGGACACGCCGTCCGCACGGGGCTGTCCCACGCGCGCGGCGACTTCATCCTGATCCAGGACGCCGACCTCGAATACGACCTCGAGGATTACGACGCGCTGCTCGAACCGCTCATTTCCGGCCGCGAGGCGTTCACCCTCGGCGCGCGTCACGGCGGCGGCGCCTGGAAAATGCGGAGCTTTGTCGATCAGCGCTTGCTTGGCAGCCTGCTCAATCTCGCGCATTGGGGCTTCACAGCTCTCATCAACGTGTGTTTCCTTCAGCGTCTCAAGGATCCGTTTACGATGTACAAAGTGTTCCGCCGCGATTGCCTTTTCGGACTCTCTTTCGAGTGCAACCGGTTCGATTTTGATTGGGAGCTGCTCATCAAGCTGCTGCGCAAGGGTTACAAACCCCTGGAGATGCCGGTCAATTACCGGTCGCGCTCCTTCAAGGAGGGCAAGAAGGTCTCGCTTTTCGGTGATCCCATTTCCTGGATCAAGATTTGCCTGAAATTGCGGTTTACCCGCATCGATCCCATGGCCGAAGTCGATCGCCAGCGCCGCGCGGCCTCGGACTCCGCCCACGATCCCTTGCCAGCGCCCGCCGCCCTCCGCGCCTGATCAATACCCGCCCCGCCAGCGCCGCCCTCATTTTCTTGCACAGTCCCTTAGTGAACCTTCCCGATCTGTCTGACTTTCGAGTCCCGCGTGTCCGTTTGCGTATCCGCAGCGGAGCCCGTTGGATGTTGGATGTTGGATGTTGGGTGTTGGATGTTGCGGCGAAGCCGCCCATCCCCGCCGCGCTCCGCGCTTGACCCATGCGCGCCTTCGTCACCGGCGGCGCCGGCTTCATCGGCAGCAACCTCGTCGACCGGCTGCTCGCCGATGGCGGCGAAGCGGTCGCCTGGGACAATTTCTCCACCGGCCAGGAGCGCTTCCTGGAAAACGCCCGCTCGCAGCCGCGCTTCAAACTCGAACGAGGCGATAACCTGGACCTGCCCGCCCTCACCCGTGCCATGGCGGGCTGCGACATCGTTTTTCACTTCGCGGCCAATGCCGATGTCCGCTTCGGCTTGCAACATCCCGGCAGGGATCTCGAACAAAATACCCTGGCAACCTTCAACGTCCTCGAGGCCATGCGCGCGAATGGCATCCAGCGCATCGCCTTCTCCTCGACCGGCTCCGTCTACGGCGAAGCGGAAAAAATCCCGACGCCGGAGGATGCGCCTTTTCCCGTGCAAACCTCACTCTACGGCGCCTCGAAACTTTCGGGCGAAGGCCTCATCGCCGCCTACAGCGAGGGTTTCGGCTTTGAAGGATATATTTTCCGGTTCGTCTCGATCCTCGGCGAACGCTACACCCATGGACACGTGTTTGATTTCTACAAACAACTCCTCGCCCATCCTGGGCGGCTCGACGTGCTCGGCGATGGCTCTCAACGAAAATCCTACCTCCACATCGGCGATTGCCTGGAAGCGATCCTTCACGTGGTGCGCGCGCGCACGGCCCGTGGCGTGAAGCATGGCGTGCAAATCTACAATCTCGGCACCGCTGAATACTGCCAGGTGAAGGACTCCATCGGCTGGATCTGCGCGCGCCTGGGCCTCACACCGGAGCTGCGCTTTGCCGGCGGCGAGCGCGGTTGGGTCGGGGACAATCCTTTCATCTTTCTCGATACCGCGAAAATCCGCGCCACCGGCTGGCAGCCGAAGCTCGCCATTCGCGAAGGCGTCGAGCGCACCGTGGACTGGCTTCGCGAAAACCGCTGGGTTTTCGACTCCCGGCATTGACTGCCATGCGGATTGTCATTACTGGCGCCAGCTCGGGCATCGGCCAGCATCTCGCGGAACATCTGACCGGCGCGGGCCACGAGGTTTGGGGGCTGGCACGCTCGGCGCAGACTGCCGCCTTCGCGACCTCGAGCTGTGATGTCAGCGATTGGGCGCAGGTCGAACGAGCATCGTGGACCGTCGCCACCCGATGGCCGGAGATCGACGCGCTCATCTGCGCGGCCGCCATCCAGGGCGCCGTCGGTCCCGCGATGACCGTCGATCCGCGCGCCTGGAGCGAGACGATCCGCACCGATCTCGACGGGACTTTCTTTTCCATCCGCGCCTTCTGGCCGCTGCTCCGGGCCACTCCGCGGCGTGCCAAAGTCATCTGCTTCTCCGGTGGTGGCGCGAGCAAGGCGCGCCCCAACTATTCCGCCTATGCCGCGGCCAAGACGGGCGTCGTTCGCCTGGTCGAAAATCTGGCCGCCGAATGGACGAACCTGCCGGTGGACATCAACGCCGTCGCGCCGGGCGCGATCAATACCGCCATGACCCGCGAGACCGTGCGCCTCGGCCCCGATCTGGCGGGACGCGCCGAATTCGAAGCCGCCCAGCGACAGCTCGAGGAAGGCGGCCAGTCCATTAGCAGGGTCAGCGGCCTCATCGAGTTCCTGCTCTCGGCAAAATCCGACCACATCACCGGCCGGCTGCTCAGCGCGCAATGGGACAACTGGGCCGCCCTGCCCGCCCACGTCACCACGCTGGCCGCCAGCGAAGCCTACCAACTGCGCCGCATCCTGCCAGAGGAACGTGGCCTGAAATTATGAGCCGCCGCGATGCGGATGGATCGGGGAGCGCACGCGCCCCGCGTGCAGTTTTCGGCGCCCTCGCCGAAAACCCGCACCGTCGTGGTAGCACCCTCGTTAGCACCCTCGTTCCCAAGCTCCAGCTTGGGAACGCACCTGTCTGCGAAGCTCCAGCTTCGACGAGCGCCGCCGCAGCTCTGCGCTCGCGGCGCCTCCAGGCCGCCGCTGAATATGGAACCACCCATTGATCTCGCCATCATCGGTTGCGGCCTCATCGGCCGAAAACGCGCCCAGTCTCTTGCCGGCGCCCGGCTCGTCGTGGCCTGCGACCTGGATCTACCGCGCGCCCAGTCCCTCGCCGCATTCACCCCCGGCTGCCGCCCGACCGTCAATCTCGACGAAGTCCTGCAATCCAGCGCGCAAGCCGTCGTCATCGCCACCGCCAATCACGCCCTCGTCCCGCTGGCGACTCAAGCCGTGCGCGCCGGCAAGCACGTCCTCATCGAAAAACCCGGCGCCATCCGCGCCGGCGAACTCGAAACTCTCGCCGGGGAAGCGAAAGCCAGAGACGCCCTCGTGCGGATTGGCTACAACCATCGCTTCCATCCGGCCCTCCGCCAGGCGCGGGAACTCATCGATGCGGGCGCGCTGAGCGAGCTAATGTTCCTCCGGGGACGCTACGGCCACGGCGGACGCCTGGGCTACGAAAAAGAATGGCGCGCCGACCCGAAGCTTTCCGGTGGAGGCGAACTCATCGACCAGGGCGTGCATCTCATCGATCTCGCGCAGTGGTTTCTCGGTGACTTTGCCACCGTCGAAGGCCACGCCGTGACTTCCTTCTGGCAGATGCCGGTCGACGACAACGCCTTTCTCAGCCTGCGTACCGCCGCCGGCCAGACCGCCTGGCTGCACGTCAGTTGCACGGAATGGAAAAACCTCTTCTCGCTCGAAATCTACGGCCGGACGGCCAAGCTCCACATCGAAGGCCTCGGCGGCAGTTACGGCGTCGAGCGGCTCACCTTTTATAAAATGCTCCCGGAAATGGGCCCGCCCGAGACGGCCATTTACGAATACCCGCGCGCCGACGACTCCTGGCGCCTCGAGATGCTCGAATTCCTCGAAGACATCCGCCTCAACCGCACACCGCGGCCTGGCTTGCGCGAGGGCCTCGCCATCTTGCGCGTCGTCGAAACAATCTACCGACGCAGTGGATATCTATGAGTCGCTGGGCGGGTGCGCTGGCTTTTCCGCTGCTGCTCGGAGCAGTTGTGGCGCTCTGGCTCCATTTCCAGCCGCTCTCCGCCGACGAAAGCGGTTACCGCATCGAAATGGATCTCATTTCGCCGGCCGGCGGTTCGACCTGGGTTCAGTACGATATCGGCCAGGGCCGGAACTATCGAGACCGCCGTAACTTCTGGGTAACGCAGAGCGCATCGCCCAGGACCTACCAGGTGCCGCTGCCGTCCGGCACGTTTCGTTCCTTGGCCATTCTGCCGCCGGCGACGGTTCACCAGGTCCTCGTTGGGGCGCGCATTATTGCCCCCGACAGCGCCCTCGTGGCCCGGGTTCCGGCGGTCCGGGATGCGCCGGGAAGCGATCTCATCTTGATCCAGCCCGCGCGGCCACTCGAACTCCGTACGCCCGGTGAAAAGAGTTGGGCGGCGAGCGGGCTGGATTTCGCGCTGTGCGCCGGGATCGCCCTGTTACTCAGCACCTTTGCCCGACGTCGCGGAGGAACACCGCTCGACGAACGCTGCCGCGCTGCCGCGGGTGTCGTGTCTGAATGCACCTCCGCTCGCCCCCGGGCGACGCTCCTTGCGATTGCCGCGCTGGCCGTGGCCGTGAGCTGCCATCCGGTGCTGTTTTTCGGGAAAAGCTTTGTCTCGCCAAACAATGGCGCGCTCTGCCTCTACGACGTTCAGCCGACGCTGCCGGGCGCGCCGGCGACGCCGTTCGACCCGTGGAACGGCAGCGACATCAATGCCACCATGTGGGCGCATCTGCCTTATTCGGTGGCCGCTCACGACGCTGTCTTCCGCGATCGCGAACTGCCCTTGTGGAACCGCTACGTCATGTGCGGCTTGACTCTCCTCGGCCAGGGACAATCGATGGTCGGCGATCCGCTTTACTGGGTCACAGTATGCGCCAACGGCGCTGCGTGGGCCTGGGATTTGCGATTCCTCATTTCCAAGCTGCTGTTCTCATTCGGTCTTGGCCTTGTCGTCTGGCGCGCCACCCGCCACCTGGGCATCGCCGCATTGCTTGCCTTCTCCTCTTCGTTCATCGGGTTCTTTTCCTTTCGCTTCAATCATCCCGCTTTCTTTAGCGTCTGCGATGCCCCTTGGGTCCTGCTCTGCTGGCTGCATCTCGCCGGAGCAACCACCCTCCGGCGTGCCGGCTGGTGGGCCCTCGGGCTCGTCGGCGCAAACTGGCTCGAGTTCAACAGCGGCACGGCCAAGGAAGCCAGCATGCTCATGCTCGGCCTGAATGGCGCCGGCGCCCTCGCCATCTTATTTCAGCCCGAGCCCTGGAAGGCGCATCTCAAAAAACTCACGGTCGCCGCCGTGTCCTGCGCCATCTTTCTCGCCATCAGCGCGCCGCTTTGGGTCGTCTTTCTCGACGCCTTGAAGAGCGGCTACACCATCTACGATCAGCCGCACGCCAACCAGATCGCTCCGGGACTGCTCGTCGGCTTGTTCGATGACTTGTTCTTTCGGCAGTTGATGGTCAAGGAATGGCACGTCGATCCCGCGCTGAATTTCCTCGTGCTTCTGGGCCTGTGCTGGGCCATCGCTGGTCCTCGCACCTGGATCAGTGAGCCCGCGGCCAGAGCCTTGCTCGTCGTCTCCGGCGTCGCGCTGGCCATGGGCTTCGGTGTGGTCCCGCCGGCGCTCATCGATCAGGTCCCATTCCTGAAAAACATCGTCCACGTCGACGACACTTTCATCTGCGTGGCCATTGTCCCGCTCTTTGTTCTCGCGGGATTTGGATTGCGCAATTGCCTCGAAAAAATGCGCGCGCCGAGAGCCTGGCGATCCGATTGGCAGGTCACGCTGCTCGTCCTCGGTGGACTGGCCGCGCTGTATTTCGGCACCGTCCAGGCCGTGCCCGGCGGCCAGGGATTCGGATGGCAATTGGTTCGCCCCACCGAGTTCAGCCCTTTCTTCATCGTCTACGCGATCGCGCTCTTCGCGGCGGTGGCATTGCTCCCGTGGCTTGTGCGCTGGATCATGACGGGCCGCGGCTCACTCGCCGCCGCGGCATTGGCCATCATGATTTGTCTTGCCGTCGTCCACTTCCGGCATGGCCAGTGGCTGGAAACCAAATTCGGCCCCTACGTCGTCACTCCGCAGCAGCGGGTCGATTTGCAGGCGCCCTCCGCGGCCGTGAACTTCGTCCGCGCTCATCAGGATGACCCCGGGCGGGTCATGGGTTTCGGACAAATCCTCCGGCCGGGCTTCAACATCGCTTTGCGGCTCGAAACCCCGACCGGCGCCGATGCGGTGGCCGTGCGCAATCTCGGCCAATGGTACGAGGCGGCGGGCCTCGGCGCTATTGCCATGTGGTGGCCGACCGTTTCCAAGGAAAACATCGCGGACCTCAAGCCCGTCTACGACGCCATGAATGTGCGCTATTACTTCGGCTCCACAGCCGACGCCGATCGCTCCGCGCCCGGGCTGGAAAAAATCTGCTCCACGGACCTTGAAGTCTTCGAGAGCAAATCCCCGTGGCCGCGGGCCTTTTTCACCGATCGCCTTGCGGAGTACACCGACGTGCGACAGCTCCTGCGATGGGTGAAAACTGGCGATGGCCGTCCCTTCGCCGCCATTGACATGGACGACGGAAATACCATCCCTTCATTCCATTCCATCCAGTGGGACCATCCGGATTCCGCCGCACCGCTCCCATCCCTCGGCGCCGCCCCAGTACCGGATCCACCAGCGCGGCAGATCCTCGCCGCCCATGACTACCGGCTCACGGCCAATACGACCTCCTTCACCATCGACGCGCCTGCCGCCGGCGTCGCCGTCCTCAACGAGTCCTTTGTCCCCGATAATTTCCGCGCCTACATCAACGGCTATCAGGTCCCGTACTTCCGGGTGAACCACATTTCCAAGGGCGTCGAGTTGCCCGGGCCAGGGACCTACCGCATCCAGTTCGTCTACTGGCCGCATCTGCTTGGCACCACGCTTTGGATCGCCTTGGGCGGTCTGGTCCTGATCATCGCGAGCGGCACGGCGCTCTTATTCGTCCCGTGTAATCTACTCAGCCGTGAGCGGTAACGAAGCAGCGCAGAAACGGGAGCGCGAGCTTCCAGCTTCCCGCGACTGCGGGACCGGCATCCTGCCGGCGAGATCGGAATACGTTCCGCATCAACCTTTGCCGAACCCACTGGCAAACCGATTCGCCAGAGTCCAAGACTCACATTTTTCATCTTCCATTTTGCATTTTTCTTGTCGCCCTGCCGTCACCTTGTTGCCCTTAGACGCCCTCTTAGCCTGATCCCGTGAATCCCACCGGCCCATGATTATCACACGTTCACCCCTTCGTATCTCGCTTGGCGGTGGCGGCACCGATCTGCCTTCGTACTACGAGGAGCACGGCGGCTTTCTCGTCGCGGCGGCGATCGACAAGCACGTTTATATCAATGTCCACCGGCGCTTCGAGGAGGGTTTCGTCTTGAAATATTCGCAATACGAAGACGCGACCGAAATCGATCAGATCCGCCACCCCATCATTCGCGAGTCCTTGAAACTGGTGGGCGTGACCGAAAAGAACCTCGAGATCACCTCGATGGCGGACATCCCGGCTGGCACCGGCCTGGGTTCATCGGGCAGCTTCACCACGGCCTTGCTCAAGGCGCTCCACACCTTGCGCAAAAATATCGTGCGCCCGGCGGAGATCGCCGCGCAGGCCTGCCAGATCGAGATCGAGAAGCTGCACGAACCGGTCGGCAAGCAGGACCAGTACATCGCCGCCGTCGGCGGCGTGACCTCATTCCATTTTCTGCCTGGCGGCAGCGTGGAAATCCTGCCCGTCGAACTTGACGAGGAAACCCTCTTCAATTTGCAGGACAATCTCTTGATGTTCTTCACCGGCTACACCCGCTCCGCTTCGAAAATTCTCAAGGAGCAGGACGACAAGACCAGGCGAGTGGACAAATCGATGGTCGATAATCTGCACTTCGTGAAGGAGCTGGGCGTGCAGAGCAAGGACGCCCTTGAAGCGGGCAATCTACGCGAGTTCGCGCGGCTCATGGATGCCCACTGGCAGCGCAAGAAGGAGCGCTCCGGCGGCATGACCAATCCGCAGATCAATCTCTGGTACGACTACGCCATGGCCAACGGCGCCCTCGGCGGAAAGCTCATCGGCGCGGGCGGTGGCGGCTTCCTCATGTTCTATTCCGAGGAAACCACCCGCTTGCGGCGCGCGATGCGCGAGAAAGGCTTGCGCGAGGTGCGCCTCCGCTTCGATTTCGAAGGCACCAAGATCGTCGCGCAGGATTGAGCATGCCAGCGGACGACTCACAAGGAGGGGCGGTTTGCAACCGCCCGGGGCGCTTTCAAAGCGCCCCTCCTTGGGCGCGATGCGCGGAAGGCGCACCGCTGGAACCCTCGTTCCCAAGCTCCAGCTTGGGAACGCCCTTGGTCTTGGAAGCTCTGCTTCCCACCCTTCCGCCCGAAGCAGGAGCTTCGCCCACAAGTGCATTCCCAAGCTGGAGCTTGGGAACGAGGGCTGGCCGCCAATGAGCGTTGCTTCGACTCCCGTGGCCATTCTCGCCGGCGGACTGGCGACCCGGTTGCGCCCCATCACCGAGAAGATTCCAAAGTCGCTTGTCGCCGTGGCCGGCGAGCCATTTCTCGCTCACCAACTGCGCCTGCTGCACCGCCGCGGGCTGCGGCGAGCGGTGCTTTGCGTCGGCCATCTCGGCGGGATGATCGAGCGGGAATTCGGCGATGGCGCGGCCTTCGGTATGGAGCTGCGCTATTCGTTTGATGGCGCAACGCTGCTCGGCACCGGCGGAGCCCTCCGGCATGCCTTGCCCCTCCTCGGTGATGAGTTCTTCGTCCTCTACGGCGATTCCTACCTGCCGATTGATTACTCCGCCGTGCTGGACGCGTTCCAAACCAGCGGGAAAGCGGGATTGATGACCGTCTTCCGCAACGAAGGCGCATGGGACACCAGCAACGTGCATTTTGCCGAGGGCCGCATCATCCGCTACGACAAGCGCGATCGGACGCCCGAGATGCGGCATATCGACTACGGCCTCGGCGTCTTCCGCGCCTCGGTCTTCGCGAACCGGCCGGAGGGCGGGACATTCGATCTGGCCGACGTGCAGCGCGAACTGGTTGCCAAAGGCGCCCTCGCGGGCCATGAAGTCTTCCAACGCTTTTACGAAGCCGGCTCCCACGCCGGTCTCGCCGAACTTGAAACTCTCCTCCGTCCACCCACCACGCCATGAGCTACTCCGCCCAACACCTCACCGAAACCCGCACCATCGTCGATCAACTTGACCCGGCGCTGATGGAAAAAGTCGTCGATGGCCTCGCCGCCGTGCGCGAACGTGGAGGACGGCTCTTCATCCTCGGCGTCGGCGGTAGCGCCGCCAACGCCTCTCACGCCGTCAACGACTTCCGGAAAATCTGCGGCTTCGAGGCCTACGCCCCCACTGACAACGTTTCCGAGCTGACCGCGCGCACGAACGATGAAGGCTGGTCCACGGTCTTCGCCGAATGGCTGCGCGGCAGCCGCCTGAACGCGAAAGACGGCCTGCTCGTCTTCTCCGTCGGTGGCGGCAACCTCGAACACAACGTCAGCCCCAATCTCGTCGAGGCCCTCAAATTGGCCAAATCCACGGGTGCCTCGGTCTTCGGCATCGTCGGCAAAGACGGCGGCTACACCGCCCAGGTCGCCGATGCCGCGGTCGTCATCCCCACGGTCAATCCCATCAACGTCACACCGCATTCCGAGGCCTTCCAGGCCGTCGTCTGGCATCTCTTCGTCTCACACCCCAAACTCAAAGTCACCGCGACCAAATGGGAGAGCGTGAAATAACCTCGAACTCAGCTAGCGCCCGCCCGCCTCTGACGCACCGCCCCGACCAATTGGATGTTGGGTGTTGGATGTTGGACTTGTCCGGGCGAAGCGTGGATGTTGGCCCGGCTTCGCCTTCGGTTACGCCGTGGCGGGCGGAGCCCGATGTTGGATGTTGGATGTTTCCCCGAAACGCCGGCGCAACGTTTGCCCGCCTTCCCCTCCCGGATTAGCCTCGCTTCCCCGATTTTCCTCTATGTCCGAAGAACGCAAAACACTCGAACAACGCCACCAGATGTCGGACATCGAACGGCTGCGCCACAGCGCCGCCCACGTGCTGGCCACGGCCATCCTGCGCATCTGGCCCGAGGCGCAATTCGCCGCCGGACCTCCGGTCGACACCGGCTTTTACTACGACCTCGACATGCCCCATCGCGTGTCACCGGAGGACTTCCCGCGGATCGAGGAAGAGATGAAAAAGGAGATCAAAGCCAACCACGTTTTCGAAAAACAGATCGTCGCGCGCGAGGAAGCCATTGCCTTGGCCAATTCCGGCCGTCTCGGCGGCCTTGGCGAACGGCCCGGCAATGTTTCAAAATTCAAGATCGGCAATCTCGCGGATATTCCCGCGGGCGAAGAGATTTCCCTCTACCGCAATGGCGACTTCCTGGATCTCTGCGCTGGCCCGCACGTCATGCGCACGGGCAACATCGGCGCCTTCAAACTCACCCACGTGGCCAGCGCCTACTACAAGGGCGACGAAAAGAACCCGCAGCTCCAGCGCATCTACGGCACCGCCTTCAAGAACAGGACCGAGCTGGACGCCTACTTCACCATGCTGGAGGAGGCCAAAAAGCGCGACCACCGCAAGCTCGGCAAGGAACTGGAGCTCTTCTGCTTCGACGATGACGTCGGCCCCGGCCTCCCGCTCTGGCTCCCGCGCGGCACCGTCCTCGTCGAGGAACTCGAAAAGCTGGCCAAGGAGACCGAATTCGCCGCCGGCTACCAGCGCGTCCGCACCCCGGTCATCGCCCGCGAGAACATGTACCTCACCAGCGGCCACCTCCCGTACTACGCGGAATCTATGTTCCCGCCGATGATTTTGCACGAAGGCGGCGAGTCGGGAGGCGATCGGGGAGCGCACGCGCCCTCGCCTGGCGACCGCTACTACCTCAAGGCCATGAACTGCCCGCACCACCACAAGCTCTTTGCCGCGGTGCCGCGCAGTTATCGCGACCTCCCCTTGCGGCTCGCCGAATACGGCACCTGCTACCGCTACGAGCAGAGCGGCGAACTCTTCGGCCTCATGCGTGTGCGCTCCATGCAGATGAACGACGCCCACATCTATCTCACCGAGGAGCAATTCGAATCCGAGTTCAATGCCGTGAACGAGATGTATCTCAAGTACTTCAAGATCTTCGGCATCGACAAGTATCTCATGCGCTTCTCCACGCACGATCCCTCCAAGCTTGGCCAGAAGTTCGTCGATAACTCCGAGCTCTGGCTGAAGACAGAGGACATGGTCCGCGGCGTCCTCCAGCGCAGCGGCATCAATTACATCGAGGTGCCGAATGAAGCCGCCTTCTACGGCCCGAAGATCGACGTCCAGGTCTGGAGCGCCATCGGCCGCGAATTCACCATCGCCACCAACCAGGTCGATTTCGCCGTCCCGCCGCGCTTCGGCCTCACCTACAAGGACCGTGATAACTCCAGCAAAACCCCGCTCTGCATCCACCGCGCCCCGCTCGGCACCCACGAGCGCTTCATCGGTTTTCTCATCGAACACTACGCCGGCAATTTCCCGCTCTGGCTCAGCCCCGAGCAGGTGCGCATCCTGCCGATCGGCGACGAGGAACCACTCGTCGCCTACGCCCGGGACCTCCAGCGCGAACTGCGCGGCCACGGCGTCCGCTGCGAACTGGACGCCACCTCCAACAAGATCAACGGCAAAATCCAGGACGCCGAGACCATGAAAGTCCACACCATGTTCGTCCTCGGCCGCCGCGACTTGGAAGCCGGCAACATCAGCGTCCGCGTCCACGGCAAGGGCAACCTCGGCGCCAAACCGCGTGGGGAGGTTATCGCGGATATTCTCGCCGCGATCAAAGAACGGCGGGCTTAGGGAATGCTTGAAAATAGCCCAGTCCCGCCGTCGCGGGACTGGGCTATTCTCGATTTTCAAACACTCCCTAGCCCATCGTGACCGGAATTCTCGGCTCGCGCGGATCGCGCAAATCGCACGAATGAATGGGTCTCCTTATTCGCGTTATTTGAGTGATTCGCGGGCTTTTTCAAAGTCGTTACGCCGCACTCGCGTCCGCCGGCGCCGAAGCCGCGTTCGCGGACTTCCTCGTCCTGACAGCGCGCACGATGTTTTCGGGTGCTGCCGGCGTAAATTCCTTCCCACTGACGCGAATTGCGCCGCCGCCCGGAGAGAGCGAACCACCCTTCCGGCTACTGCCCCGCCGCGGGTTTGGAATGGGCGAGCATCTCTTCCTGCGCCTTTCTTTGGTCGGCGCCGGCGGCGTTGATTTTCCGGATGTGATCGTTGAAGGCATCCCGCACCACGGTGTTTTCAAACCGCAGGTGTCCGGTCGATTCATCACGGGTCCATTTGCCCCAATTCACCTCGAGCAGGTCGAGAGCGGCGAGCGCGTTTTCGCCGATGGTCTGGTCACCCTGGCGAACTCGCATCAGCAGGGGAAAGAGCAGCACTTGCGATTTCGCGTAGCCCGCGACGGTGGCATTGCGGGTTTGGGGCGGCACCTTCTCGGCATCCAACGCCGCGCTGAGAAGCCCCTCCGAATGTTCCAGCATATCCTTGAGACGTGCATTGCTGTCCATGAAGTCATGGACGATTTGCCGGTCGGTTTCGATCGTGGCGCGTTCGCGAACGTCCCAACTAAGCACTTTCTGCTGTTTCAATTGCTCGGCCGCCGCGCCGTACTCGTGGAGGCGCTCTTGGAACTTTCCGAGGAATTTGGACATGGCGCGTGTCGCCGCAGCGTCCACGCCGCTCAGTTGGGAGGTGGATGCATCCAGGGTGTCCTTGATGTGCCCCACCGAGGCGTCACCTTGCGCGAAATTGCGATCCTTGATGGATTGCGCAATTTTCTCACGCTCCTCCGCGACGCTTTTCTGGAGACTCACGACGGCCTCGCGCTTCGCCTGGGCGTGCCGCAAGAACATGACGCCGCCGACCGCGACAGCCGTGAACACGGCGAGCACGACCACGCCGGCCACCACCACGATGATCCATAGATTGCTCCCGGATTTCGGTGGCCGCGGCGGATTTGGGGGCGGTGGCGGCGGATAGTCCATCCGACGAGCAAAGCCAGTTGTTCCCACGGCGACAAGGGCGAAGCGGCCGGGGCTGGATGAGGCAACCGGTGCAGGTCGGAAATCGCCGGAGGCCCTCCGCGATCTTAGACTACGGCGCCGGGTGTCGCTTTTGGTACGCGGTGAGTTCTTGCTGTGCTTGTTCTTGCTCGGCCACGGCGGCCTTGGTTTTTTCGGCGTAATCTTGGAAGGTCGCCAGGGTGATGGAGTTGTCGAAATCCAGTCGTCCGGTGGCCTCGTCCCGGCGCCACGAACCCCAATTCCGATCGAGCAGGTCGAGGACGGCGAGGGCGCCTTCCCCGACCATCTGGTCGCAATGGCGAACGTGCATCTCCAGGGGGAGCAACGGTCCCTGTGATTTCGCGAAAAGGGCGAGTGCGGAATCACGAACGGCGGCTGGCACGTTGGCGGTGTTCAACTCGGCGCGGATGAACTCCGCCCCAAATTGCATGGTGTCCGCGAGCCGGGCGTTGGTGGCCAGATAGTCGCGGATTGTCTGCCGGTCGGTTTCGATCTCCGCGCGGTCGTGAATATTCCAGGAGAGAACCTTTTGCTGCTGCAGCCGCCGTAAAGCGGTTTCGTGCTCGCGGAGTTGCGACTCTATTCTTGCCAGATAGTGGGAGATGGCACGCGCGGCCTCGAAGTTCTCGATGGCCGCTCGAGCGGCGGTCCTGGCCTGCTCCCGGGCGAGCGCCTCGCGCCGCGCCCGGGCGCGCCTGGTGAGCAGAAGGCCGCCGGCGATGGCTCCCGCGAGAACCACGGCGATCAGCACGACTGTCGTCCGGCCCATGATGCGTGGCTTGTTCCCGGCCTTTGGGACGGTCGGAGGCGGGGGTGACTTCATCGAACGAACAAAGCGGGTCATTTTCCCCGCGGCAAGGCCGGTCTGGCGGGAATTGGTCCACGGGACGCCACTTAGACGCCCTCAGGGAGAAGCCTGTGCGCAGGGAATGCCGTGGAATTTTCAGTTCGCTTCACGCCTTGGACACGTATCATCCGGCATGGAATTCGATCTTGAAGGACAACATGCCGACCGCGCCTATGCCGTGCTCGCCTCGCTGGTGACCCCGCGGCCGATCGCGTGGGTCACGACCATCAATCCCGATGGCGCGATCAATGCCGCCCCATTCAGCTTTTTCAATGTGCTTGGCGCCGAGCCGCCCATTGTGGGCTTCTGCCCTGGCGACCGGGAGGACGGGACCCCGAAGGACACCGCGCGTAATATTCGGTTGAACCATGAGTTCGTCGTGAATCTCGTGGACGAAGAGCTTGCGGAGGCGATGAACAAGACCTCCGCGTCGGTGCCATATGGAACCAATGAACTCGGCCTCGCCGGGTTGACCGCGGCGCCATCGTCCGCGGTGAAACCGCCGCGCATCGCGGAAGCGCCCGCGAGCCTCGAATGCGCGGAATGGGGAACGCTCCAAATCGGCGACAACCGCCTCGTTATTGGCTTGGTGAAGCGCGTGCATGTCCGCGACGAATTCGTCGATTCGGAAACGCTGCGAATTCGCGCTGAGCAATTTCGCGTCATCGGCCGCATGGCCAGTCCGAATTGGTACTGCCGCACGCGCGATCGCTTCGAGATGGTGCGGCCAAAATAACACGCGGTAGGGACGCCCCGCCCGTGCGGCCCGCACCGCCGCCGGCGTCCTTCTTACTCCCGCTGCCCCGCCGGCGTCCCCCGCACCACACAACGCCGCCGAGCCCGAGGCATGGGATCAATGAATACGGTTTCATGTGGATGAGGTATGGGGTGGGATGATCTTCATGCCCTATCACGACGATGGAGCCGAAATCCCAGACCCATTTCTCTATCTGCAACACGTGCTGAACGCTGGTTCTCCTCCGTGTCGTCGGTTTGATGTCTGAATCTAATGCATCTCTCCGCGGAAATCGCCGTAATCGACCGCGCCGGTCAGGCCGTTGTCCATAAATCCCCGCAATTGAATCTTTTTCGTCTTGGGACGGAGCTTTACGGTCGCGGTGTAGGTCCTCCACTCCGGCACTGGCCCACTGATCTCCACCGGCCTTTCATACGTTATCTTTTGGTCCTGTGCGTCGAGCTGCCAGATGGCGATACCGTAAGCGCTGGGACCCTTCAGTTCCGGCGCACGCATCCGAAACTTCACTACCACTTCATTCGCCTCCAGGGGACGGTCCACCGTCTGAGAGAAGAACTGCTTCATTCCGTCCGTATCCACAAAGTGAAAGTAGGAATAACCGTGCTCGTTGGTCACGCCGCTCACGCCTTTACGGTTGAGCGTCCAGTTTTCCGCCATGCCGTTCGCCTTCGCCTTCGTAAAGTCGCCATTGAGGATGAAGTTCCCGCCTCCATCGGCGCCAATGGGGACGGCTCCCTGGCTCGGTCCTGCGATCTTGCTTTTCTCCGCCTCGCCCGGCGCGGGAAGCGCCATCGGGTTCGCCGCGCGTGCCCCGTTCTCATTAAAGGCCAGCTTCTTGATAATAGCCTGACTTTCCGGTGAGAGCTGCGTGAGAGGAACTGAATAATTCACCTGATTGACCTGCAGTACGACCGTATTGTTTTCGACGCGCACATATACCGCGCTGAATTCCCGTCCGTCCCAGGTTTTCCAGTGTTGTTCTGGCGCCGCTGGCGTCGCCGCTATGGTTGCAGGTTTCTCCAGGGGGTGCTGGCGCTGTGCCATAGCGACGTAAATGTTTGGCGGTTGGATGTCACCTGGAGTGTACGGCTCAAACCAGCGCCCGTTTAAGGAGCGCTCGCTTGGGGCATTGATCCTGACTGCGACGAAGTTGATTTCAGGCGGGCCAAAATCCTGCGGCCAATTCACCATTCTTCTCGTATGGATATTCCAAAATGTGGCGCCGGCGGCGGTATGTGCTCCTTGAATCGGAAACCCACTGGACTCAAAGAGTCGTGTCCCATCTCCCGCGTCGATTTCGGTGTATAAATTTTCGTAGGGAGCCCAGCGATGATGATCGAAGTTCAGATTCCGGCCTTTGCCCTTGGAAAAAACGCAACCCACCGCTGACTGCACGCTAAGATCGTGAATGAAGGGTGTATCAACGTCGAAATTGGTGCAAAGACAATCGTTGCCTTCGAAGGTGATTCCATGATGCCCCGTCATCCCATCAGCCGACCTGCGGTGTGGATCTGCCTCCAGCCGAATGCCGTCGGCCGTGCAGAACCATCCGTTGATAAAGGGGCCGGAATCGGCGTTCCGAATTAAGATATCATGCAACCAGCAGTGCATCGCCGACGATCCGATTTGGACGGGGTTGAACCCGAGCTCCTTGAAATGGCCGGCGTATGGTTGTGCTGGAAATTCGAAAGTAAGTCCCTCCAAGCCAACATCAGTGACTTCCGGGATGAACCCAGAGAGAGTGGGACTCCACGCCGGGCGAATCTCGAAGCGCGATGGACGATCCAGGGTCAATTCCTGGTCGGAAATTGCCGTAATCCGAAAAATCTGGCGGCATTTCCAGTTCTTCAAGCCTGATACATTACCAGATTGCATCCGATAGAGATACTTAAGCAGCGACTGCTCCGTGTCGTCAGTCAGCGTCAAGAGCAGTTCGTCACCAACGTGGAATTCATTCTTGCCCACGGTCAATTTGGTGGCGCCACGATTGGCAGGCGCGGTGACGCCAGCCGACGACTTCAGGGTGAGACCGCGCATACTGCCAATCATGATCAACCCGCCGCTCCACGACCATTGGGTGGTATTGCTTTCAGCGCCGGTTCGGGCCGGGAATGGATGCAGTTCCTCCAGGGGCTTGCTAAATACGAGAATGATCTTTCCTGAACCTGCGCCGCGCAGCACGGTATTTGACTTCTGGATGTCAAACGAATCGCTCAAGAGATAGCGACCGGCGGGCATGAAGATGATCTTCCCGGCGGCTTTGTCGAGGGCCTCTTTAAAGGCCGCGGAATCGTCCGATTTTCCGTCACCTTTGGCGCCAAAGGCGGTGATCGAGACCTGTTCCCTCGGCAAACGATAGGGCTCCTGACTGCGGCGGTATCCGGCCAACGAAAAATCCGGAAGCCGGCTTTCAGGAGTCCACCGCTCACCCGCGGTGCCCCACAACTGGGAGATCTGGGCGGCGCAAGCCTCTCCGCCATTGAAGGCCACGAGAAGGGCGAAACTGAGCAAAGCGAGAGGGAGCCTCGCTATTGCATGGAACGAGGAAGGCAAACAAAAATGGCCGGGCGAAGAATGCGCCGGCTTTAAAAGTATGGGTTCAAGCTCGACGGATTGGTGATTCTGGGACATTTCACGAACAAGTGGTTCGGGGCGGGGAAAACGTGACAAACTTTTCGTGGGAAAGTGCGGCCCGTCCTCAAAGAAGACGCAGGAGGCCTTGATTATTGTTTGTCCGTTGCCGCTTTTATGACGGCGCGGCGGAGGCGGACGATTTCGGTCGTCCTAATGACGGCGCGGAGGTTGTTCCTTCAACCCGAGCCACCGCAAAGGTGTCGCTGGGATTTTAGTCGAAACCAATCCGCCACAGGGGTTAGTCTCGGAAATAACGTGTCCGCCCCCGCTCCCCTCGCCGCCACCGCCACCGTGACTCAGCCGGCGCCGCCCGCGTCTCCTGCCGCCGTCCGGCTCGGCTCCGTCGACGCCTATCGTGGCCTGGTCATGCTTCTCATCATGGCCGAGCAATTGCGGACCGCGGCTGTCGCCAAGGCCGTTCCGGATTCCCCGGTTTGGCGTTTCCTCGCCACCCAGCAGGAGCACGTGGCGTGGACGGGCGCTGTGCTCCACGACATGATTCAGCCGTCGTTTTCATTTCTCGTCGGCGTGGCGCTTCCCTTCTCCGTCGGCAATCGCCGGGCGCGCGGACTGTCCCCGGAGGCCGTCACTGGCCACGCCTTTCTGCGCGCGCTAATCCTCATCCTGCTGGGGATCATTCTGCGGTCCGCTTCCTACACCTTCGAGGACACTCTCACACAGATCGGGCTCGGCTATGGGTTTCTCTATCTCCTCGCGCTTCGTTCCGTGCGGGTGCAATGGGCGGCGCTCGCGGTCATCCTCGTCGGGTACTGGCTCGCTTTCGCTCTTTGGCCGTTGCCCGGTCCGAATTTCGATTGGGCGAGTGCGGGAGTTTCCCCGGATTTTGCGAGCAATGCCACCGGATTCGCCGCGCATTGGAATAAGAATACCAATCCCGCCTGGGCGTTCGATACCTGGTTCCTGAATCTCTTCCCGCGCGAAAAGCCTTTTCAGTTCAATCAAGGCGGTTATGCGACGCTCAGCTTTATTCCCACGCTGGGGACGATGATCCTCGGCTTGATCGCCGGGGAAATCCTGCGCAGCGAACGTCCGAAGGTGGCGAAGGTGCGTTGGTTTGTGATCGCGGGCGTAATCGGGCTCGCGGTGGGATGGGGCCTCGGCGCGACCGGAATCTGTCCGGTAGTGAAGCGCATCTGGACGCCTTCCTGGGTGCTCTTCAGTGGTGGCTGGTGCTTTCTCGGGCTGGCCGCATTCTACGCGGTCATCGACGTGTGCGGCTGGCGGGCGTGGGCCTTTCCGCTGGTGGTTGTCGGCATGAACTCCATTGCCGCGTACGTCATGGACCACCTGCTCCCCGCGTTCCTGCGTGAAACCCTGCAGAATCATTTAACTCTGCAAACTCATTTTGGGCCGCGCCTCATCGGCTTCGTTGCTCCAGCCTACGCGCCGTTCGCGATCGGGGTGGGTGTCATTGCGCTGCTCTGGCTCATCCTCTACGGCATGTGGCGGAAGAAGATCTTCCTGCGGATCTGATCGCTGCGAATCAGATCGATCCTTGAGAGTTTTTGGCCCGCGAATCACACCGATGACATGGGGCGGCTTTGCCGCAACATCCAACATCCAATGGGCTCCAGAGCGAGCGCGAGACCTGATACGCGGAAATCCTCCTGAAAAAAGAAGAAATGAAGAAATGGTGACGCGGATGGGCCGGTCTCATCATTTGCGTCATTCGCGAAATTCGCGGGCCTTCCTCCGCAGACACTCGCTTCGCGGCGCGCCGACCTCCTCCGATCATTCGGTGTGCATCCGTCCCGCATGCCCGTTACGATGCGAGCACTAGCCGATGAAAACCGTACTCCTGTTAATTCTCTCCAACACCTTCATGAATCTCGCGTGGTATGGGCACTTGAAATTCAGGGACAAGCCGCTCTGGATTGTCATCCTGGTCAGTTGGGGCATTGCCTTTTTCGAATATGTATTTCAGGTGCCGGCCAATCGGATCGGCTCGTACGAATGGAGCGTGCCGCAACTGAAAGTTTTGCAGGAGTGCATTACTCTTTTCGTGTTCACGCTGGTCTCGTTTGGGCTCTTCCACTCGACGATCAAATGGAACATCGGCGTGGCCTACGCGCTCATCGTGGGCGCCGTTTACTTCGCGTTCAAGTTTTGAGCTGGGGAAGCCGGCGTGGGTCGGAAGGACGGCGCGAGCTGGGGAATTGCCGAACCTGCGGCACTTGATAGAACGCCTCCATGAACCGCATCCTCGTCCTCTACGATTCCAAGACCGGCAACGTGGCGCGGATGGCGCAATTGGTGGCGGAGGGCGCCGCGCGCATCTCGGAAACGGAAGTGCGGGTTCGCTCCGTGGACGAAGCCAAAGCCGAAGACGTCGTCTGGTGCGACGGACTGGCGGTCGGCAGCCCGACAAACATGGGCTTGCTCTCCTGGAAAATGAAACGCTTTTGGGATGAATCCATGTTCGATCAGTGGATGGAGGTCGATGGCAAGATCGCGTGCGCTTTCAGTTCCGCCGGAGGCTGGGGCGGTGGCATGGAACTCGCCTGCCAGGCGATTCTTACCGTGCTCATGAATTTCGGTTTTCTGGTCTTCGGAGTGACCGATTACTCGTCGAAAATGCGCACGCTGCATTACGGCGCGGTGGTCGCGAAAGAGCCGCGGAATGACGATGACGCCGCCTCGTGCCGGTTGCTGGGGCAGCGGCTCGCCGAGTGGACGGCGGTCTTTGTCCACGGTCGCAAGGACGAGCATCCCGCGGCGAAGCTCGCCCAGCGGATGCCGCCAGGTTAGAGGGCGTCTAAAAAGTAGGGATGGGTCGCGTTGTGCGCAATTCTGGCTCTCAGAGTGTGTACCGAAAGTCCGCTGAGGAAAAAGAGTGAGAAAAGGCTGTACTTTGTAAGTACAAAGGTGTGGAAAGCTTGGGATGGACCAACCAAAAGCCAATGGAAATTACAGCACCAGCCTGCGC
>Ga0302324_100003287_pt1 | contig 36600 bp, 26 predicted proteins | sample Palsa_T0_1_FD_201949 | JGI IMG/M metagenome (GOLD analysis project Ga0302324, IMG submission 201949) | Peat permafrost microbial communities from Stordalen Mire near Abisko, Sweden - Palsa_T0_1 | ecosystem: Environmental > Terrestrial > Soil > Palsa > Peat permafrost | place: Sweden: Abisko... | reverse complement strand
GGCGCCAAGGGGCCGATTTCGGCCACAGCGACGGCGTGCGCCACCAGCGCCAATTCCATCGGCGACTCGGTGCGCATGATTATCCACGGCGATGCGGACGTGATGATTGCCGGTGGCGCCGAGGCGTCGGTCACACCCTTATCGGTGGGCGGTTTTGCTGCGATGCGAGCTCTCTCGACGCGGAACGACGAGCCGACACGCGCCAGCAGGCCTTTCGACAAAGACCGCGACGGATTTGTGATCGGCGAAGGCGCAGGGGTTTTGATCCTGGAAGAGCTGGAATTTGCGAAGGCGCGCGGCGCGAAGATTCTGGGCGAAGTGATTGGCTACGGCATGAGCGCCGATGCGCATCACATGACTGGCATCGCTCCCGAGGGCGCAGGCGCGCAACGCAGCATGCGGGCAGCGCTGAAGGACGCGGGAATTCTGCCGGAAGAAGTGGGCTATGTGAATGCGCACGCAACCTCGACGCCGGCCGGCGATGGCAATGAGTCCTTGGCGATCGAGAAGGTGTTTGGCGAGCACGCGTTGAGCAAAAAGCTGAAGGTGAGCGGAACGAAGTCGATGACGGGGCATTTGCTTGGCGGCGCGGGCGGCCTCGAAGCGGGCATTACCGTGCTGGCTTTGCAGAACCAGGTGCTGCCGCCGACGACCAATCTCGAAAATGTCGATCCGGTGTGCAAGCTGGACTACGTGCCGAACAAATCCGTCGCGCACAGCTTCGATGTGGCGCTGTCGAATTCATTTGGATTCGGCGGAATCAACGCCACGCTGATCATGCGGCGGTGGACGGAATAACCACCCCAGCGACGAAGACCTGTCGCCGGGGAACTCGGAAAAAAACCAGGGAACAGGGATTATGCCACGGGGGAACAGAATGAAGCGGCGCACATCCTTGAGATATGCGCCGCTTTTGTTTGCGAAGAAGTTCTTGCTTATCCGGTCACTGCAGCAATCCCGACGCCGATGAGCACAAAGACGGCCCACCAACCAAAGACCGCGATGTAGCCGGAAGTGCGTTTGACTCCCGCAACCATGGCGGTGCCGATTCCCAGCAAAACCAGCGTCCAGATGGTGGTGATGTCGATCGCGCTTGCCAGCGAATACAGCGCGGCGTTCGTTTCAAGCGGATTGAGGAAGGCTCCGAGATTCGTGGGGGCGTAATTCTTGATGTTGAACGATTCCGGAGCGGTGCCGGCAAAGATGACAATGACCCCCAGAAGCACTTTGAGAATGCCGGGCAGTCCTGCATACATCCAGACGGTGAAGATGCTGCCGTATGTGGCCTTGCCACCAAATGCGAAATTGATGGTGCCCCAAAGTCCTAGGGAGCCGAGCGCAAGGATGGCCAGCAGCAGAAGCGGATTGGCGAGGAAGATGCCTTCCGTGATGTAGAGCGAGATTTTGGCCGACATCTCGCGCTGTTCAGGGGGCGCCTGGGCAAGCTTCTCTTCCTGTTTGGGGTTGAGATGGATCTGGTTGTCGACTACTTGCTGCATGCCGATCTTGGTCACGATTGCTGCAAAAAGAACGTAACCAACCAGCGTGAAGATGATGAACGGCATCCACCAGCTTTTGTTGCCGCGCTTGATGTCGGCGAAGGTCTTGGACGGTGCTGTGAAAACGTTAGAAACGCGTTGCAACTGGGAGAGGCCGGGCACAGGCTCGGCCACCGGTTGAACCAAAGGATCGCTCATGATTCCGCCTCTCGGGTATTGCCCGATTGATAAAGATCGCTGAACTGCGCAGTTCGACCGGTTCGCGGAACAGGCGGTTGCATTTTGTTGGGGCCTGCAAGCCGTTTGTGATCGCGTCGATCGATCCCACTGCGGATAATTGCGTTCGCCCGCGATTGTACCTTTGAATGCCGCCAGGAAGAAAAGGATTTTCTGACGGCGATTCGGACGGACCGCATTCAAGCTGCGATGGCCACAGCGGTTCCACAATTGCTATACCCGAAGCCGCTACTGCCGAGTGGCATTTTCCTCAAGAAAATGCCACCCTGGAGGGAACTGGCAAGGGCACATGAATGTGGAACCGCTCTGGACGATCAGACGCCGGGAGTGGCAGCTTCCGCGGGGATGGATGGGCTATCGTCGTCCGTTGGCGGCGCCGCGACGTGTGGGCGTGATTTGTGAAGCGGTCCGGCCCCGACGTAGCTCTTGTAGACGGTGACATGGAAGCAGGACTGGTGAAATTCCTCTTCGACATCGATTTTGCCTTCGCTCTGCAGGCCGTTGAGGCGATCGCGCATCCAATAGAGTTCGCTGCGGGTCAGGCCGTGCTTGGCGATATCGATGGTGGCGCCGGTAAGGTGGGGGCTGGCAATGTCACCTTCTGCGGGAGCGGCGTTGCCGTTGGTCCGCATTAGGCGCTTCTGGTATTCGACGGTGCGTACCGCGGAGCTGACCTCAAACGCATGATGGAATTGCGTCTGGTGGGCGCGCGACAGGTCGGTGAGAAATGCCGCCGTCCAGGGACGGCAGTAGCGGCGGTCGAGGGGCAGGTTGGCATTGACGGCGAGTGCTTCCGATTCCGGAACCCGGACCAACTGGCCGTTTGCGATGCGTGCATGCAGGTCAGCATCGTTCTCAATGCGCTCAAGGTTATCGGCATTGGTCTTCTCGTTCTGGCGGATCAACGACTCGAGCGAACCGCGCAACGGCGCCATGGCAAAGATTCTCGTGCTGCGCAAAGGATCGGCTGCGGCGGCTATTGAAGGGACGGCCAAAGCTGCGTGCGGCACGGGCATTTCAGCAGCGGCGATCTTGTCGGCGGCATCCTGCGGCGTGGGAGTGTTGATGTCAGCGGTGTCAGAAACCTCGGCTTCCGCAATAGATGTGGCGGGCGTCGGCACACCTGCTCGCTGGGGCTGTGCATCTGTATCGCTCGCGGGAGTTGCAACGGCTTCGCTCACGGAGTAGCGCGCACCTCGAGCTACGTGCGCGGAACTGCGAGTAGACATCCAGGGATACTGGCGGATCGGCATGCGGGCGCGGAGAACCGTGGGCTGACGCCGAACACTTTTGCGCCGGACGGTTGTGTAGCTGCTCGCGTGCTCCCGGATGCGGATGGAACTGGTTCGCGCGGAACGGGCCCGCGCCGACTGCGGATGACGGCGAGGGGATGAAGTGGATGCGTACCTGCGGTGCGTCCGGGCCTGCAGTGCAGACGAGGGAATCGCCGAGGCTGTGAAGAATCCAGCCAGCAAGAGACCGAGGATGACGTTGCGCACCAGGAGGTCTGCGCGGAGAATCGAGAGCACCATTAGTGTAGGACGCATGAGAGAGAATTTCGAGTACTGAAGGTGGTACGGTTTCGTCTGATAAGTCCAGGTTCAGTTTACAGCAAAAGGGATTGCAGCAAAGACCATACGCCGGAATTGTCGGCACGACGGTACGGCTTGCCCAAGAATGATCTAAACGGGGCATCCAGTTCGGTCTTATTGCAACAGCGTCGGCTCGTCGTCTTTGACGATCTCCTCGGGCGGAATGATGACCGCCGCTGCGACTTTATCGTCGTCCTCAAGATTCAGCAGACGAACGCCCTGCGTGGCGCGGCCAGCAGCGCGGATCGTCTTGGTGTCGATGCGAATGATCTTGCCGAACTGGCTGATGACCATGAGTTCGCTGGAATCGTCCACCAGCTGAATCGTGCTCACGCGGCCGATGCGCGGGGTGACGGCCATGTTTTTGACGCCCTTGCCGCCGCGGGTTTGCAGCCGGTATTCCTCGACATCTGTGCGCTTGCCGAATCCATTCTCCGTGACAGCCAGGATGCGATAGGCTCCCTCTTCGTGCTCCTTGGGCGTGATGGCGGCGCCGACCACGTAATCGTTCTTGGCGAGGTCGATGCCGCGGACGCCGAAGGCCGGACGGCCCATCGAGCGCACGTCCGCCTCATCGAAGCGGATGGCCATGCCGAGGTGCGTGGCGAGGAAAACAATCTGCGAGCCATCCGTGATACGGGCGGCGACGAGCTCATCTTCCTTATCGATGCCAATGGCGATGATGCCGCGCGCCATGACGTTGGAGAAGTCTTTCAGCGGGGTTTTCTTCACCGTTCCTTGGCGCGTTGCGAAGAAGATGAACTTGCCTTCCTCTTCGAGATCGCGAATGGCCATGATCGCGCGGACGTTCTCTCCGGGCTGGAGGTTGAGCAAGCTTTGCATGCTCTTGCCCTTGCCGGCGGCGCTGACGTCGGGAATCTCGTAGACCTTTAGCCAGTAAACACGGCCGGTGCTGGTGAAGCAGAGCAGGTAAGCATGCGTCGAGTCGATGATGAGCTGCGAGACGAAATCCTCTTCGCGTGTCTTCATGCCGGTGCGGCCCGTGCCGCCGCGGCGCTGCTGGCGATAGATGGATATAGGTGTGCGCTTCAGATAGCCCTGATGACTGACCGTGACGGCGACCTGCTCATCGGCAATAAGATCTTCCAGCTGAAGTTCGGCGGACTCGTCGATGATCTGCGTTCGGCGCGCATCGCCGTAGCGGTCGCGGATTTCTTCGAGTTCCTTGATGATGACGGCGCGCAGCTTCTTGTCGCTCCCGAGAATTTCCTCGTACTCGGCAATCTTGGCGCGAATCTCTTTCAACTCGCCGAGAATCTCGTCGACTGAAAGCTGGGTAAGACGATAAAGCTGCAGTTCGAGGATGGCGTCGACCTGACGGAGAGTAAGCCCACGTTCTTCGCTGGGCAGACGCTCACGGTTCAGATTGATGACAATCTCAGTTCCCTTGCCCCAGGCATACAGATTCTCCCGAGCTTCGACGCGCGAGGCGGATGCGCGGATGATGCGAATGACGGTGTCGAGATTGTCGAGCGCAATTTTGTAACCTTCAAGAATGTGCTCGCGCTCGCGGGCCTTGCGAAGAAGATAGACGGTGCGGCGCTGCACCACGTCGATGCGGTGATTGATGAAGGTGCGAATGGCTTCATCGAGCGCAAATTCCTTGGGCTGGCCGTTCAGCACGGCCAGGAAGATCATGGAGAAGCTCTCCTGCATCTGCGTATGCTTGTAAAGCTGGTTGAGCACGATTTCAGGCTGCGCGCCGCGCTTGAGCTCGATAACAATGCGCATGCCGTCGCGATCACTTTCGTCACGCACGTCGCTGATTTCGTCGACTATCTTCTCGGTCACCAGTTCGGCGATGCGCTCGATGAGCTTGGACTTGTTGACCTGATACGGAATCTCAGTGACGATGATCGCCTGTTTTTCCTTGGTCAGGTTTTCCGTCGCCACTTTGGCGCGCATCATGAAGCGGCCGCGGCCTGTCTTGTAGGCGTTGACGATGCCGCTCTTGCCGTAGAGAAAGCCACCTGTGGGAAAATCGGGCCCCTGTACGTGCTTAAGCACTTCGGCGAGACCGTAGGTGGGATGCTTCACGAGATCGATCGTTGCGTTGACGACTTCGGTCAGATTATGCGGCGGAATGTTGGTAGCCATGCCGACCGCAATTCCATTCGAGCCGTTCACAATGAGATTTGGAATCCGCGTGGGCAGAACCGTGGGTTCCTGTGTGGACTCATCGTAGTTCGGTACGAAATCCACAGTCTCCATGTCGATGTCGGCCAAAAGCTCACCGGAGATGCGGTCCATGCGGCATTCGGTGTAACGCATGGCCGCGGGCGGGTCGCCGTCGACCGAACCGAAGTTGCCCTGGCCATCCACAAGCGGATAACGCAGTGAGAAGGGCTGCGCCATGCGGACCAGCGTGTCGTAAATGGCGGAGTCGCCGTGAGGATGGTAGACGCCCATGCACTGGCCGACCACCTTGGCACACTTGGTGTACTTCTTGTTGTACTGTAGGCCCATCTCGTTCATGGTGTAGAGCACGCGGCGATGGACGGGCTTGAGGCCGTCGCGAGCGTCGGGAAGAGCGCGGCCGATGATGACCGACATCGAGTAGTCGAGATACGAGCGGCGCATCTCGTCTTCAATGTTGATGGGGATGTGGCTGGGATTGTTGGGCGGCGTACCGCCATCGAGGGGGAGTTGCGGATTCTGATCGTCTGCCATAGGGATTCTGGGGGCCCGCGAAGGTGGGTCTGAAGGATGCGGGCCGGATGCCGCGAGCTAAAGGTCTATTTTACCCTTTTAGAGTGGTTCGCGACAAGGCAAGCTGTGGGAAATAAGTCTTTATCCTGCATCTGTTTAAAGGTAGGCGCGGCGAGCAAGCGAAGCAGGTCCTTGTGGATTGGCAACGCGACACGATTTTGGCGAAAAAAGGAGGCAAAAACTGAGCAGTTTTGAACTGACTTTCTACTACGGCAGTGAGCCCGGAGAGAGAGGCTATTTCGGTTCAGAGCAATCCGGGCAAGCTGAGCACACAGAAGACGACTTGCAGCACCACGATGGCCCCGGCGGCGGCAACAGCGAGACGGCGGCGTGGACTCTCATAAGCGTCGGCAAAAACGCCGCCGATGAAGGTAAGGAGAAAAGGCAACGCCCACAGCCACGGAGCGCCCGGTACGCCCGTCGTGACGAGAGGGATCAGGGCCAAAGCGCAGAGAAGCGGCGCCGTGTCGCCGAAGTAGCGTGAGCGGTGCACGCCGAGATACAGCAGAGCCGAGGATGCTGCAGCAACCGTAATGCCTGCGTTGCTGAGCGTCGAGAAGAAGCGCCGCGCAGGGTCGAAAGAGAGCCAGAGGACGCCCGCAGCGGAGCGGAACACATAACTGAAGGCATCGGGCGAGAACCCATAGCAGGCGAAGACGAAAATGAGCGCGCCGGCGGAGGCGATAAGAACAATTGGTAGAACCTGACTGCGCCGGCCCTCGGCCACCCAGAGCATGAGGATGAGGCCGAAGAGTGCCGCAACCGGCAACGCCGCAATGTGCGAAGCGGCAGCGATGCCTAGCACTGCGGTGAGAAGCACGATGCGGGGCCTCCACTTGCGGCGCGGGCCTTGCATGGCGTGGGCAACACCGATGCAGGTGTAAACCGCGCCATAGACGCCAAGCGCGGCGAGAATCTCCGGCGCAGGCGAAACGCACGCTTTAAGAATGGGCGGGGAAAAGCAATAGAGACTAAGCGCTGTGTAGCCGCCCAGATTTCCATAGAGACGCCGCGTGACCCACCACAAACCGGCGCCGAGCACACAGCCGGCCATCAGAAACGGCACACGCAGGAGGAGCAGTATATGCGTAAGCTGATGACGCAGTTCCCATGGAGTAAGTTCTCCGGCTGACTGCACAACACGGTCCTCAGGCTTGCGGAAAGTATCGAGTACCCGCTCGACGACGAGGTTGATGGTAAGCGGCAGACCGGCCAGCCGGTAGGCAAGGATGCCATCTCGGATGTTGCCGCAGGTAGTGAAGTAGCCGGCGAGAGGGGATGGTTTCTCCCACGTCTCGCGCCCGCAGCGAGCGTATTGGTAGTCACGATCCGAGAGAGTCTGGCGGCTGGTGATCCACAGTCCTTGTGCCAGAAAGAGCAGAAGCAGTCCGGCTGCGATACGCTGCGGCAGATTGAAGCGGAAGCGTCGAATCAGACGAAAAGGGCGGGTCATCACGAACTGGAGAGACGTTCCCAGTCTAAATGGCTGAACTGAACGCGCAATGAAAGCAAGAAGGCCGCCAAGAATGGCGGCCCTCTGCGGCTCCTCTCCGAAGCCGGAGCTGTTTAGTTTTTGGCGTCTACGAAGAGATGAGTGACCCCAACCGCCGTCGTGCCGTCCGGATTCGTGTAAACCGCGACAATTGTGGATCGGCCGGCGCCGAGAGTGGAGACAAGCCCGGTGGCTTCATCAATTGTGGCAACTTCGTTATCGGTCGAGGTCCACTTGGGCTGTCCTGTCAACTTGACCAAGGTTCCGTCTGCCATCTTCCCCATGGCCGTGAACTGCACCGTTGAATTCGGCTCCGCACTTGCCTTTGAATTTTGAATGAGAGAAAGAGACCTTATCGCTGGCGTTGTAGTAGGCGCCGAAACAGTGAAGGCCGCCGTTCCGACGATATCGCCGTGGAACCCCGGATATGCGGCATAAATCGCCCCGATCCCGTATGCAACTCCCTGAACCGTCGCCACTCCAGCGCTGTCGATCGTCACCATCTGGTTAAACGAAGAAGTCCAGTTGACTTGATCGGTTAGATCCTTCGTAACTGCCGTATGACCCGGGGTTGTGTAATTACCGATGGCGATGAACTCGACCTGGAGACCAGCTGAATAGGAGGCTGTAACGGAGGCCGGATCAACCGTAATAGAAGTTAGGGAAGGAGAGGTGCTGCAGCTGGTAAGTGGCGCCAAGACGCCGATAAGGAGCAAGGCACCCAGCAACGAACGATAATGCATAGTGGTCTCCCGGCGTTTCCGCCCCAGCCAGTCCTGCCAAATTTCAGGAACCAGCCGCGTACATTTCTAATCAGCACCTTTGCGCCGAGGTTTCATCTTCCGGCCTGTGCCTGGTAAGCGATCTGAATCGCGTGAATTTGCGATCGACTGGGCGACGCAAATCGTTGCTTAAGTTAGTGTTTGGCCCATTAGCGCACTGATTTGGTGCAGCCGCACAGGCCCATCCAAACGTCTCGATGCCTCTGGTGAGGTGGCGCAATCATAAGATATGTCGATCCACTGAATCAATAGCAATCTTGGCACATTGCGATCTCAAAGTTACGCGCGTAACGAGGCGAAACCCAAGGACTTGCACCGCTTTTAAAGGTGCCGGGAGTTGGGCAGTGCGGCTTTGAAATGAAGGACGATCCAAGGGGCAATCCGAGCGCGCGGGTGGGTTGTTTTGCCGCTTCAACCGGCAACGGCTACACTTCCCTCAGCATGAATCGCACTCGAGAGGATGCACCGGAGCGGTTGGTCAACGCCTCGCGCGCCGAGGAGGAACAGGGCTTCGAACTGAAGCTGCGGCCGCGTTGGCTGGGCGAGTTTATCGGGCAGACGAAAGCGAAAGAACAGTTGGCGATTGCGCTGGAAGCGGCGAAGTCCCGCGGTGAGGCGTTGGACCATGTGCTGCTCTTCGGGCCGCCTGGACTAGGCAAGACCACGCTCGCAACGATCATCGCGAATGAGCTGGATGTGGGCTTTCAGCAGACGTCGGGGCCCGCGCTGCAAATCCAGGGCGACCTGACGGCGATCCTCACCAATCTCCGCGAAAAACAGGTACTGTTTCTCGATGAGATTCATCGCATGCAGCCGGTGCTCGAGGAGAAACTCTACACCGCGCTCGAAGACTACAAGCTGGACATCATTATCGGTCAGGGGCCGGCGGCGCGAACGCATGTGATGGAGATACGGCCGTTCACATTTATCGGCGCGACGACGCGGCCCGGATTGCTGAGTTCGCCGCTGCGCTCGCGGTTCGGCATCTTGCTACGGCTCGAGTTCTATACCGAGGACGAGTTGCGTTTCATTGTGGAGCGCTCAGCCGAGGTAATGCAGGTTCCCATCGATGCGGACGGCGCGGCAGAGATTGCCTTGCGCTCGCGGGGAACGCCGCGCATTGCAAACCGGCTACTGCGGCGCGTGCGCGATTTCGCACAAGTTCGCGGGACGGGCACCATCGACCGGGCAACAGCAAACGCCGCGCTGACCATGCTCGAAGTGGACGCGCACGGTTTTGATGAGATCGATCGCCGCCTGCTGCTGACAATCATCCAAAAATACGATGGGGGTCCCGTAGGACTGGGCACGCTGGCTGCGACGCTTGCGGAAGAAGAGGACGCGCTCGAAGAGGTGTATGAGCCGTTTCTGATCCAGATTGGATTTTTGGATCGCACGCCGCGCGGACGTGTGGCAACCCGGCAAGCGTATGAACACTTCGGATTGGCTATGCCGGGAAGACAGGCAGGACTGTTTTAGGACCTGGCGAGTCTGTGTTGCCCCGCGGCAAGCAAGTCAGCGATCAATTTAGGTTGCGAAGTGGTAAGTTCGAAAACATTCGGGAGATTGAACATGGCACTTACAGAATCGACGATGGAGTTGGCCTTGGGCACAACGGCGTCGGATTTCGCGCTCCCCGACGTGGTGAGCGGCAAGACGCTGCGGCGGGACGATCTGCGCGGACAGAAAGCGCTACTCGTGATGTTCCTCTGCACGCATTGCCCATATGTAAAGCACATTGAAAAAGGACTGGCGGCGTTGGGCATGGACTATGACGGCGAACAGGTAAGCATTGTGGCGATCGGCAGCAATGATGCGGTGAATTTTCCCGATGACAATCCGGCCGGATTGAGACGGCAGGCGCAATCCCTCGGTTTTCGCTTCTCGTACTTGTTTGACGAGACGCAGGCGGTGGCCAAAGCCTACAGGGCCGCGTGCACGCCGGACTTCTTTCTCTTCGATGGGGACTTCAAGCTCGTGTATCGCGGCGAGTTCGATCGGAGCCGGCCGGGCAACACGGTTGAGGTAACCGGCGAAGAGTCTGCGGGCGGCAATCGATGCGGTGTTGGCCGGCAAGACGCAGTCTGGCGAACAGCGGCCCTCGATCGGCTGCAACATCAAATGGAAGTCTTCGCGATAGATCTTAAAGCGCCAGTCCCTTCAGGTACTCGCGGAACTGTGGGCCGAGGTCGGAGCGCTTCAACGCGAATTCAACCGTGGCTTGCAGCATGCCGAACTTGTCGCCGGCATCGTAGCGTTTGCCCTCGAATGTATAGCCGAAGACCTTCTCTTCTTTGAGCAATGCCTTGATGCCGTCGGTGAGCTGGATTTCTCCTCCGGCACCCGGAGTGGTTTCTTCGAGAAGTTCGAAAACACGCGGCGTGAGTACGTAGCGGCCGATGATGGCCTGCTTGGAAGGTGCATCCGCGAGCTTGGGCTTCTCAACCATGCCAGTGCAGTTGTAGATGCGTTCGTTTTCGGGGTCGGGCGAACCGGCAAGGACACCATAGGCACTGATTCCGGGGCCATCGATGGTCATCGTCGCCAATACAGAACCGCCGCGTTCATCAAATACGTCGAGCATCTGTTTGAGGCAAGGCGGGTCGGCATCGATCACGTCGTCAGGAAGAATGACGGCGAAGGCTTCGTCGCCGACCAGTTCCTTTGCACACAATACAGCGTGGCCCAGGCCCAGCGGCTCTTTTTGACGCACATAGCTGATGCGAGCTAGCGCCGCGACACTGCGCGATACCGCGAGCAATTCTTTCTTGCCGCGACGCTCCAGAGTGGCATCCAACTCGAAGCTGTGGTCGAAGTGGTCTTCCATTGCACCCTTGCCGCGGCCGGTCACAATGATGATGTGCTCGATGCCGGAGGCAATGGCCTCTTCGACGCCGTATTGGATGATCGGCTTGTCGACCAGAGCCAGCATTTCTTTGGGTATGACTTTTGTGGCCGGCAAAAAACGCGTGCCGAGGCCGCCTGCGGGGAAGACTGCTTTCCGCACTTCCTGACTCATTTTGTCTCCCGTTCTCTAAGAGAGTAGAACGCAATGCGTATCAAAAAGTCTGCATAACTTCATCGTTCAGTATTTCAAATGTGAGTCGCCGAGTTACAGCGCGGGCGAATCGTCGCCGAGCAACGCCTCTCGCACGATCTTGACAGGCGGAAATCCCTGGCGAAGGAAGTTATTGTGGAACTCCTCCAGAAGAAAGTCCGAACCCTGTTTTTTCCTTAGATCTTCACGAAGTTTCATGATTTCGAGCTTTCCGAGCGTGTAGTAAAGATAGGTGGGATCCGCGGTACCACGTTTGGTTTCGACCAATGCCGATTCCTTAGATTGGTAACCCTCTTTCTGGAAGAAGTCAACGGCTTCGTCGAAACTCATCTTGCCAGTATGCATTTCGATGCCGACAATGAATCGGGCGTTGCGCAAAAGGGCATCCTGAAGCTGCCCGAGGTGCAGGAATTTCGATTCGCGCTCGTCCTTGGCGCCCTGACCCGGCTGGCCATATCCCTCGTCGAGCATCATCTGCTCGCAATAGTGGGCCCAGCCTTCCACGTTCGTCGTCGCGCCAAGCAATTTGCGCACGCGGCTCGGCGCCTGCGGCACCCAAAGGAACTGGACATAATGGCCGGGATAGGCTTCATGAACGGCGGTAGAAATGACGGTGCCGATATTGAACGAATGCATAAACCCCTCGAGCTCAGCCGGAGTCATAGTGGGATCGGGCAAAGTGACGTTGAAGTAAGCCTCGGTAGCGTGCTTCTCGTAGGGGCCTGGCGTGTCCATGGAGGCAAACGTGGTGGCCCGCATGAAAGGCGGCGTTTCTTCGACGATGGGGCGAATGTCGGATGGGATAGTCACGATATGGTGCGTGCGGATGAAACCGACGAGGCCGTCGAACGTGGCAGTAAAAGTTGGGATCAGCTTGTCCGGGGCAGGATGCATCGCGCCGAGCTCGTCCACCACGGCACGGGGATCTTTGTCCGACTCCAGTTCTTTGGCCACCTGGTTGAAGTGCGCCTGATTTTTGCGCAGGTCGGCCCAGCCTATTTCGAGCAGCTGATCGAGGGGCAGATCGACCATCTCGTCGTATTGAAGCTTCCTTGAGAACGTCTCGGCGCCGATGCGAAAGTCACCGTTCGACTTGGGAAGTAGGTCGGACTTGATCCAGTCGAGATAGCTGTTGAGCGCGGCAATGACGCTGGAATTGGTGTGCGCAAATTCTTCTTTCAGTGCGGAATCTTTGGCGTCGGTAAACGCGGCGGGTACATCGTTCTCGAAAAAGTGAATGATGCCGGGCAGTTGTTCGATCGCAATCTCAGTGTAGATATGCGGGGGATTTTTGAGATTTACGCGAGCCTCGTCGAGGCGTGCCGGAATTGATCTTTCGCGTGCGACAAGTGAGCGGAGACGGTCGTCGGGAGAAGCAAACTTGCGCTCCATGATAGTAAATGCGCCGTTGGTCAGGATTGTCGAATAGAAATCCGGATCCTTCTCCCAAGGGCGGATAGTCTGCAGGGTAAGAAGAGTGGATCGGATGTTACCCAGCACCACGTCGCAATCGCCGCGCGTAGCCTGGTCAAACGAGGCCTTTGTGCGCATCTGCTGAAACCGCTTTTCGAATTTCTCGAGCGCCGCAATCTCCGCGTTGACCGTGGCTACGCTGAAGTCTTCGAGCTTCGCGTCGTATTGGTGATAGCCGGCCGATGTGCCCTGCGTGGGCTGATACGGGAAATAAACCTGGTCGAAGTATTCATCCGAGGCATGGACGAAAACCTTCTTCCAGTAGATTTCGGTGAGTTTTTCTCTTTCGGCGTGGGCTACGATGGCGGACATACAGGCTCCAAGGGCAAGCAGCGCGGCGATTTTTTTCACATTCCCTCTCGTGGTGGGATGGGCTCTTATACGTTTACCGGCGTTGGCGCAAGGTTGGCAAGCAATTCACGGATTTCGAGCAGTACTTCGTCGGGTCGAGACGAGCTTAAAGGATATTTGAGGACGCCCTGCGGTGTGAACTGGGCGCCGCGCTTGGCGTTGCGCGCCACCAGGCGCATCAGGTGCTGCGGATCGACCTGCGCATTCTCAGTGAACCGGATTTGCAATTCCGAGCGACGACGGTCAATCTGCGCAATTCCCATGCGCTCGCATTCGAGCCGCAGGGTGGCTGCCTCAAGCAGATAAACAGTCGAGTCGGGGAGCGGGCCGTAGCGATCTTCCATTTCCGCGCGCAGGTCCGCGATGGCCTTCTCGCTTGCGCCGCCGGCGATCTTCTTGTAAAGCCGCAGGCGCTGGTTCTCTTCGCCGACGTAGCTCTCGTCGATGCGCAGGGCGATACCGAGGTTGAGTTGCGTAGACGGACGCTCCTCCGTGCCCTCGCCCTTCATCTCCTTGACGGCAGCCTCAAGCATGGAAGTGTAGAGTTCGAAGCCGACTGCCTCAATGTGCCCGCTCTGCTCGCCACCAAGCATATTGCCCGCTCCCCGCAATTCAAGATCGAGAGCGGCGATTTTGAAACCTGCGCCGAGGTCGCTGAACTCCTTGAGTGCGGCAAGACGGCGGCGTGCGACATCGCTCAATTCCTTCTCTGAGGGAATGAGTAGATACGCATAAGCGCGGCGATTCGAGCGGCCCACGCGCCCACGCAGTTGATAGAGCTCGCTGAGGCCATGCCGGTCGGCGCGATTGATGAGGATGGTGTTGGCCATCGGAATATCGAGGCCGTTCTCAATGATCGTAGTCGCGACGAGCACATCGTACTCGTGGTTCATGAAGGCGAGCATGACGCGTTCCAGTTCGGTTTCCCCCATTTGGCCGTGGCCCACAACTACGCGTGCCGCTGGCACCAGTTTCTGGATACGCGCAGCGATTTCGTAGATCGACTCCACACGATTGTGGACGAAGTAGACCTGGCCGCCCCGCTCCAGTTCGACTTCAACCGCCGAGCGCACCAGCTTCTCGTCGAACTTGGCTACGACGGTCTGGATTGCCATCCGATCCTTGGGCGCGGTCTCGATGATGCTCATGTCGCGGAGGCCAACGAGCGACATGTGGAGCGTGCGCGGAATTGGCGTAGCAGACATGGCGAGCACATCGATCTCCTTGCGCATTTGCTTCAGCCGCTCCTTATGCCGCACGCCAAAGCGCTGCTCTTCGTCGACGACGAGAAGTCCGAGGTCCTGAAACTTGATGTCCTTCGAGAGCACCCGATGGGTGCCGATAAGAATGTCGACTTTACCGGCTTCGACGCGCTCGAGGATTGCCTTCTGTTCTTTGGGCGAGCGAAAACGCGAGATCATTTCGACGTGGATGGGGAACTGCGCGAAGCGGCGTTTGAAGGTTTCGAAGTGCTGGAAGCAGAGAATGGTCGTGGGCGTGAGAACAGCCACCTGCTTACCGTCCTGCACGGCTTTGAAAGCCGCGCGCATCGCGACTTCGGTCTTGCCGTAGCCGACATCGCCGCAAAGAAGGCGATCCATCGGCGTGGTGGCTTCCATGTCCTGCTTGATGGCAGCGATGGCAGTGAGCTGGTCGTCAGTCTCGCGATAGTCGAAGGAGTCTTCAAACTCCCGCTGGAACTCGTTGTCGGGCGAGAACGCTGTGCCGGGAGCGGTGTGTCGCTCGGCATAGAGCTTGAGCAGCTCGGCTGCCATATCCTGCATGGCCTTGCGCACGCGAGCCTTCGTCTTGACCCACTGCTGCGAGCCCAGCCTGTTCAGCACCGGCGCGGGGCCGGAGTCGGTCGAGCGATACTTCTGAATCAGGTCCAGGCGCGTGAGAGGCACGTAGAGCTTGGCCTGCTCGGCGAATTCGAGAATCATGAATTCGACCGAGAGGCCATCCTGAACAATTTCCTTGAGCCCCTGGAATTGCGCGATGCCGTGCTCGACGTGCACCACATAATCGCCCATCGCAAGATCGCGAAAGTCCGAAACGAACGCAGCAGTCTTCGAGCGCTTGGGCTCAGGTCGCGCCATGATGTCGGCTTCGTCGGAGAGATCGTTGGCGCCGAATACGACAAGATGCGCTTCGGGAAAACTGACGCCAGAGGCAATCTGTGTGCGGATAATGACCGGCACGCGCAGATCGCCGGCAAGGTAGCTTGCCTCGTCGAACATCGTTTCGCTGGTCGTGTGCGAGGGACGACTGCCAAGCCGATAAGGGATCTGGTACTCGCGCATGACGGTGGCCATGCGTTCCACATCACCCTGCGTAGGTACGGCCAATACCATTCGCTGTTCCGAGGCCATCAGGTTGCGCAACTGCTCCGTCAGGGCGGGAATGGAGCCGTGAAAGCGCAGCGTGGGCCGGGAGTTGAGTGCGATTTCTCCGAGAATGTGGTCCTCTTCGAGAACATCGACGGCGCCAAGCTGATCGAGATCGAGGCCGGGATGCGACCCAAACATGGCCTGCAAAATTTCAGGACGGAGATAAATGTCTTCGGGCCGGATGAGCGAGCCTATGCCACTGCGCTCGTGGCGTTGTTCGACCTTATTCCACCAGCGATCGATCTGGTTCCTCACCATGGCCGGCTCGTCGACAAAGAGAACGGATTTGGGCAGGAGCTTGAGCAGATGGCTCTCGGCGCCCGCCACAGAGCTGAAGAACTCCCAACCCGGAAAGACACTTACGCCTCCGGCTGCGGCCATTTCGGCAGCCATCTCTTCGTCCTCGCCTGCATCCTCGACGTTGATGCGCTGACGGCTGAGACGCGCATTGACCGCGGCGAGCAGATGCTCGGTCACTGGTGTTTCTGTCAGCGGAGAAACCTGTATCTCATCGAGACCAGCCTGCGAGCGCTGCGTTTCAGGATCGAACTTGCGAATGGTTTCGATTTCGTCGCCGAAGAATTCGATGCGCACCGGCCGATCGGATTCAGGAGAATAGACGTCGAGGATGCCGCCGCGTCGCGTGAATTGGCCGGGCATTTCGACGAGGTCCATCCGCGTGTAGCCCACGCTGGCCAGGTGCGCGGTGAGCACCTCAACGTCGACCTCTTCGCCGCGGCGCAGGGTGACAGCGAGGCTCGCATAGTAGTCGCGATCGAAAAGCTTGAGCGCGGCAGCCTCGGCGGGCGCAATGAGGATGGAGACAGCGCCAGTGGAAAGCTTCCAAAGCGCGGCGGCGCGCTGCTCCTGTACATCGGGATGGGGCGAAAGATTCTCGAACGGAAGTACGTCGTGGGCTGGGAATCGCACAATGCGGTTGGGATCAATCGCCCCGGTCAGCTCGCAGCCCGCGCGCAATGTGGGCTCAAGAGCTTCGGCGGCCTTGTTGTCGGCGACGATCAGGATGACGGGCTGATGAGCGGCACGCGCGAGCAGTGGAACATAGAGGGAGCGGGCGGTCGCAGTCAGTCCGGACACACGACGGCGCCCCGTACCGAGGTTGAGGTGCCTCTGTACGCGCTCAAATGCGGAGGAGTGCTCCAGCTCCGCGAAAATCTCGCGGACGAACGGGAGGATCATCAATTCCAAGTTTACCAGCGCGGCTGCGCGCCGAGCGAATGGCGCTTCGCGCACGGAAGAACGCTTGAACAACGATCGTTGGGGGGGTCGCGAATGCCTACCGCTTCCGCAGCCGGACGGATTCCCAGCTGCCGTCGGTGGCCCAACCGCCATCGACAGAAAGCGCATGCCCGTTGACAAAGCCGCTCTCGCTGTCGTCGGCCAGGAAGGCGATGGCATGGGCAATGTCGTCGGGCGTTGCGAAGCGGCCCATGGGAACACGGCCGGCGATGTCGGCATCGGAATAGCTGCCACCCGCCTGATCGGCCACGTCCATCTCAGTCTTGACCCAGCCGGGACAAACGGCATTCACGCGAACGCCGCGGCCTCCCCACTCGGCTGCGAGAGTGCGAGTAAGCCCGATGAGCCCGTGCTTCGATGCGTTGTAAGCCGCCCGATCAGAAATCCCAAGCAGTCCGGCGACCGAAGCGACATTGACGATGGAACCGCTGCCCGCCTCAAGCATCTTCTTGCCAAAAATCTGGCACAGCAGAAACGGCGCAACTAAGTTGACCTCGATCACGCGGCGATAGTCGACGAAGCTCGTTTCCTCGGCGGAAGAAATAAGGCTGATGCCGGCGTTGTTCACCAGCACGTCGATGCGCCCGTAGCGTTCGAAGAGTTTTTGCGCAAAGAGGGCCAGCGCGGCTTCATCGGTAATGTCAGCAGAGGAGCCAAATGCATCCGCGCCCTTCGCTTCGATGGCTTTGATGGTCTCAGCAGGCTCACGCAGATCAATGAGAGCCACACAGTAGCCGCGCTCGGCAAACAACTCAGCAGTGCGGCGGCCAATGCCCTGCGCTCCGCCAGTAACCACCACAACGCGATTGTTGGTGCTCATCTGTTTCGCGGTCCTTTCGTGATCAATGCGGACGGCCGGGCAGGATGAAATGCTCGGCACAACGAGGTTCGTACGAATCGCCTGGCATTTTGACCGGGCTGTCGTAGGGTGCCGGTTTTCCCTCGAGCAGGCGTTGCGAGTAAAGAGCGCGGTTTCCGCAAGTGCAATAGGCCATGCACTCGGTCACACTGCCGCCATACGCGTTGACGAGCCAATGGAGATTCAGCATTTCGCCAAACGGAATCGCACGGAAATCGAGATCGAGGCCCGCGACAAGCACATCATGGCCGGTATCGAGCAGGTGCTTGGTAAACAAGAAAAGTCCGTCAACAAATTGGGCTTCGTCGATCGCGATGCATTCGATGCGCCTCCCGATCCGGCTTTCGAGGTCATCGATAGCGGGAAGCACTTCCCAAGGGTCGCGGGCATCGAATTCGAGGGCCTCCATCTTCGCGTGACCCATTGGATTGCGGCTTTCGACAACACCCGGGCCGCCTTTTGTATCGTCGCTCGGCTTGAGGACGAGCACGTATTGCCGGGCGTATTCGCGCCGCATTTCCGCACGGCGCAACAGTTCAGCCGTTTTGTTGCTTCGCATCGGCCCTAGCAATAATTCAATCTTCCCCGGCACTGTCGGGTCTCCTTAACCTCGCGGCGGCTTTGCGCCACGACGCCATCCTAATTGCTGCCGGTCCCTGTGAAAAGCGTCGCAGTTCTCTCATTGGCCGCCCAACTCTTTGGCGAATGCGTAAAAGAAGTCAAGCGATTTCCAATAAGAGTCAACGGGCAGCCTTTCATCCTGGCCATGGGCGCGGTCATCATCGCGTTCAAGCGCGATCGCGGAGTAGCCGTAGCTGGGAATGCCGGCCTGCGCGAAGTAAATGGAATCGCTGGCCCCATTTTCCATCACGGGTGTCACGGGTGTGCCAGGCCAGATCTCCTGAGTAATTCGAGTCAACGGTTCAAAGACTTCCTTGATCGGCGCCGGTGGCGTCATGGCTTTGCGCTCCGGTGCCGTGTCGGCGATAACGCCGGCGTCGGAAACATACTTTACGGTGAGCTGCGGATCAGCAAACACAGCGACGAGCTGCCTGCGAATCTCCTCCGGCGAGTGGCCGGGAAAGATGCGGCAGTTGACGTTGGCCTGCGCAGTCTGTGGAAGCGCGTTGTTGGCGTGGCCGCCCGAGAGGCGCGTGGCAACGCAGGTAGTACGGAAGTTGGAGTTGAAGCTAGGTTCAGCACTGAGACGGGCAGCGGCCGCGAGGTCAGGCGGAGTGCCCAATATGGCGCGCATGTCGGTCCCAGTCTGTCCCGTTTCCCGTTTGGAGATGTTTTCGAAGTAAGTGCGGGTTACCTCGTTCAGCTCGAATGGGAACGAGTACGCCGCGAGCTTGTTGAGGGCCGTAGTCAATTCGTAGACGGCGTTATCGGGGCGCGGAAGGGAGCTGTGGCCGCCGCGATTGACTGCTGTAATTTGAAAATCCGAATAGACCTTTTCGGTGGCCTCAACATCGGCGACGATGGTGTGTCCGTGATCGAGCTCCACGCCGCCCGCGTCGGGATTGATAACAAAAGCCGCGTCCACCAGTTCGCGATGCTGGCGCACAAGCCAATCGGCGCCATTGAATTTTCCGCCCTCCTCATCGGCGGTTAGGGCCAGGATGAGATCCCGACGCGGCTTGTATCCTTCGCGATGCAGGCGCAGGAAGGTAAAGACCAGCGCGGCGTCGGAGTCCTTCATGTCCTGCGTACCGCGTCCGTAATAGTAGCCGCCTTTTTCGACAAACTCGAAAGGATCGGTGTGCCAATCGGACCGGAGGGCCTGCACGACGTCGATGTGGCAAAGGAAGAGGACCGGCTTCTCAGTTGACTGGCCCGCAGCGCGCATGCGAACTACGAGATTCTGCTTGCGGGCGTCGGGACCGAGCAGGCGCACATACTCCGGCGCGAAGCCCGCATCGAGGAAGCGCTTTTGCATGGCAACGGCTGCCGTGGTTACATCGCCGCTCGGCGTATCTGTGGTGTTGATCTCGATAAGCTGTTTGAATATCTCGCGGGCTTCGGCGCGCTCGGCGGGCGAAGCGGCCGGCAACGAGCTCTGGGCGAGGAGTGGCAAGCCAAGGCAGGAAACGAAGACAGATGCCGTGAGGCGCAAGGGAAAGTGCTTGAGACGCATGTGCGCATTGTACGATTTGAGCCGGATTACGGAAGCACGCACCGCATCAATTTGCACCTCACGGCAAATCGTTTTATCTTAATCCGGCCACAACTTTCGAGGTGTTTGATGAACTCCAGGATTCTCGCTGCCGCTTTTCTCGCCGCCTTTACGCTTTCCGCATTCGGACAGACCGCGCCGGAACGCCCGAAGATTACGGGGATTTCGCATCTGGCCGTCTACACGTCGAACCCTGCGGCGACCGAGCATTACTACGAAGAAATTATCCGCGCAGCAAAGGAACCGGACCCCGAAAATGCGAAAGGCGTGCGTTACGCGGTGAGCTCGACGCAATTTATTGAAGTACTTCCTCTACCGGCAGACGCGGGGATCAACCGCCTGGACCATACCGCGTGGAACACCACGAACGCGGAGGCATTGCGCGCCTACCTGGCGGCAAAAGGATGGAACACACCGGCCAGGGTGACGAAGGGTTCCGACGGCAGCAGCTGGTTCGAGGTGTTCGATCCGGAGGGGAACAAGGTCCAGTTTGTGCAAGCATCCACGACAGCGAAAGTGGACGCGCCCAATGCGGTCGGGCACCACATCATGCATGTGGGGTTTCTGGTGAAAGACCGCGCAAAAGAGGATACGTTTTACCGTGACCTGCTAGGATTCCGGCCGTACTGGTATGGCGGGATGATCGACACGAGAGTCGATTGGGTGAGCCAGCAAACTCCGGACAGCCACGACTGGCTCGAGTACATGCTGGTAGCCGATCCGGCAAAAGTAACGCAGCACACGCTCGGCGTATTGGATCATTTTTCAATTGGCGAGGTGTCGGTGTTCGACACCTTCAAGCTGCTGGAAGCAAGCAACCGGCTAGGCGAGACGCATGACTCGGCGCCAAAGATCGGCAAAGATGGGAAGGGTCAACTCAACCTGTACGACCCCGATGGCACGCGTGTGGAGTTGATGAATTTTCACGCAACCGAGAAGCCATGCTGTTCTGCGTTCACGGCGCAGGATCCGGCGGAATAACTGCTGTCAACGAAATGAAAGAGGCTTTAATGACAGCAATGCCCCGGCGATTGAGGTCTGGAATACCGTCTGGAGAAGATCACTGACGCTCAGCGGTCTTCTCGACTCTTCGCGCTAGAATCGTAGTCAATCATGCTTGCTACGGCACTCTCGCCTGAAACTATGGCTAAATACGAGCCAGTGATCGGCCTCGAAGTCCATGCGCAATTACTGACCGCGACGAAAGCTTTTTGCGGTTGCGCGAATCAATTTGGCTCAGCGCCGAATACGAATGTCTGCCCGGTGTGTCTCGGTCTGCCCGGAGCATTGCCAGTGCTGAATGCGAAAGCAGTCGAATTTGCCACGCTGGCTTCGCTCGCTCTGCATTGCGAAGTGCGCGAGCAATCGATTTTTGCGCGCAAGAACTACTTCTATCCCGATCTGCCCAAGGGCTACCAGATTTCGCAATACGACAAGCCGCTCGCCGAGCACGGATGGATCGACGTGCCGACAGCCGATGGGAGCATCAAGCGGATCGGCATCACGCGCCTGCACATGGAAGAAGACGCCGGTAAAAGTTTGCACGAGGGTTTCGCCGACTCGGCGACGCGGACGTATCTGGACTTGAACCGCTGCGGGACGCCGCTGATCGAGATTGTTTCCGATCCCGACATCCGCACACCGGACGAGGCCTTCGAATATCTCACCCGACTGAAAGAGATTCTTCTTTACACGGGTGTCTCCGACTGCAACATGGAAGAGGGGTCGCTCCGGTGCGATGCCAACGTGAGCGTCAGGTTGAGAGGCGCGGAGCGGTTCGGCACAAAAGCGGAAGTGAAAAATGTGAACAGCTTCCGCTTTATCCGTGCGGCACTGCAGTACGAGATTGAACGGCAGATCGAAGTGATCGAGTCGGGCGGGCGTGTGGCGCAGGAATCGCGGCTTTGGAACGCTGGCGAGGGCAAGACCTATTCGATGCGGTCGAAGGAGCAGGCGCACGATTATCGCTATTTCCCCGAACCGGATCTGCCGCCTCTCCTCGTGACGGCGAAGTTTCTTGACGACGCGAAAATGAAGCTTCCCGAATTGCCGGAGGCACGCCGCGCGCGCATGATTGCCGAATACGAGCTCAGCTTGCAGGACGCACACGCCCTGACGGCCTCGCGCGAATTTGCAGATCGATTTGAGGCAGCCGCGAAGGCAGCGCGAAATCCGAGGCGGGTGGCCAACCTGTTGCTGAACGAGTTGGGTGGTCGGCTAAAGACGCTGGGACTGGAGCAGGAACAATCACCCGTCTCGATGACCGGGGTGGTGCTGGCGGCGGATCTGCTGGACGAGGGCAAGATCAGCTCCAAGCAGATGAAGCAGCTTTTCGACGTGAGCTTTGAGAACGGTGAGGACTTTCCGGCTGTTTACGAACGGGAAAAGCCCCAACAGATTACCGACGCCTCGGCGATCGAGGTGTTGATCGACGAGGTCATCGCAGCCAATCCCAAACAGGTAGAGCAATACCGCAGCGGGAAAAAGACGATGGTAAACTTTTTTGCCGGTCAGGTGATGAAGGCATCGAAAGGGCAGGCCAACCCGGCACTTCTGAACGAGCTGGTCACGAAAAAGCTGGAGGGGTAGCAATCGCGGAGCAACGCAAAATACCCGCAGCGGCGGATCACTTCATCTTCAATTCAACTTCGAATTCCTTGCGTGCATCCCAGGAACTCACCGTCTTGACGGCGGTTTTTCTGTTATCTTTTTCGGCCCAAAGATCGTAGTCATCGGACATGTTGACCTGGGCGAAGTGGAAGCGACCGTCCTTGGTCGAGGTATAACTGCGGATCGATTTCGACTTTTGGTTCTTCAAGAAGACTGTGGCTCCGGCCACAGGCTCCGAACCGCCTTCGACCACGCTGCCGGAGACATCGCGCTGGCCTAGATTCTGGGCCCACGCGGTAAGGAAATCACCACGCGACGACGATGGTATTGTCCCAGTTGCAAAGGCGCAAAAAATCGCGACTGCGGTAAACCTAAGGCGGATACACTTCACTCCTCCTCCTCTTCTTCCCCGGGGAGCTCGTCTTCATCCTCATCGTAGCCTTCGTCGACCCGACTCAATTCGAGCGGTTCGACACCGACGACTTCGTATTCCGAACCGCATTCATCGCAGACGACTACGTCACCCTCTTCCAGTTCTTCTATTTCAACATCTAGATCATTCTCGCATTCAGGGCAGCTTGGCATCGCAGCCTCCTTTCTTACGGCGTTTCCTGCTCAATGAAGACGACTTTTTGCGTTACGACTCCGCTAGTTTTAGGGACCACCCCGCTCCGGGTCAAGTAGGCCGAATTCGAGATTTCGCGGCACTCCCAATTGCGGAGAATACACCATTGAGGTTTTCCTGTCCGCGATTCATCGACAGATGGCGAAGTCGAGCCGGTTGGTACATTTTTGAGTGATCTCCTTCAGATCTCTTGCGGTCGATTCGAAGACGCATTTTGGCGGACGGTCCGATGACAGGGGAGAAGCACACAGTGAACAGACGCTGAATGGGAGAGCGGGTTTGGTCCCCTGTCTGCGCCTTTCAGGCCCACCGCGTCCAATCCGGCCACAATGCGAGGGATTCGCGCCCTCTGCGAATCCGCCGGAAACAAATTGGATGAGAATGCGCTGCAATGAGTCGAGTGGATTTATTCGGGCAGCACATGACACTCTCATGTTGAACGGTTTAACCTGTTGAGTACCATGCCTAGGATCGGCGCCACCCCGTTTGCGTTCCCCGACTTCCACGGCGCGACCCGGCGCCTGGTCGTCGTCAATCTGGTCGCTTACTTTGTTTTGTATCTGGCGACTATAGCTGCTCCAGCCGCGACAAGCCAGGTGGCCGCACTGCTTGCTCTTGTCCCAAGCACCTTTTTGCACGGAGCGATCTGGCAGCCTCTTACCTACAGCCTCATCCATATCGGCCTCGTTCGTGCGCTCTTTGAACTACTCTCGCTGTGGTTTCTCGCTGGATTTCTCGAGCCATTTCACGGAGACGGGTGGGTCACCGGCCTTTACGCCGCGTCGGTTCTGGGAACTGCGGTGGGCGCTGTTGCGCTGTATGTGGGCGGCGCAGCGGTGGGCCATCCGATTAACCAGATCCCGATGTTTGGCTGCTTTGGCGCCATTTTTGGGATGCTGGTTGCGATTGGATATCTTTACGGCGACGTGCAGTTCCTGATGTTCTTTGTCATTGGCATCAAAGCACGCTACCTTGCCATCATCTACGGCCTAATCTGCTTTGCCATGCTTTTTGGGCAACAGCAAATGTATGCGTTCGCACAGCTCGGCGGAGCGCTTTTTGGATTGATTTACGTTCGCTCGGTGCCGCGGCGCGGGTTCAGTTTTGTATTCAGCGAACGCTGGTATGGTCTGCGCAACGGCTACTACCGCTGGAAGCGGCGCCGCGCAGCACGCAAATTCGAGGTCTACATGCGCTCCCAAGGCCGGACGGTCCGCTTCGATGGGCAGGGACGGCAGATTGACAAGGACTCTGACGACAAAAGCCGTTGGAATTAAGGCCTGCGAGAGAAAATCCGGCTAGACGAAGCCGAGCCCGAAGGCTGTGGCGGGCCCACCGTCGAGGGCGAGAATGAAGCGTAGCCGGATCTTCGCCGCAACCCGAGGAGCCGGGACCAATTTTCCTCATTTCGTCGTCATTCGTCGCTAGCTGCGGCGTTCTGTAAGCCTTTTCGTGCAGATTAGTCCTAGAAACCTCACTTTGGTAACCGGAAAAGAGCCGGAACACCCAAAAGACACATTGAATGCGCTTGCAGCGCCTCGCAAACTTAGAGAGAAGTCAAATCTCCCTCTATTTCTTGGCCCGCGAGGCACGACGTGAAAGCAACATCCCGGATGTTCACACTTCTGTTGCTCTCCATGTTTCTCCTGGTCGGGCTCAGCGTCGCGGGATCGTGGGAGATCGATCACATCAATCAAGTCGCAACCGCCTATCATTCGAATGAATCTCCGGTCGGTGCAAAGCGCGGAGAGCAGTCCCTTGCAATTGAGAGGATTCGGAATTGGATCATGATCGTCCAGGGTCTCTCGTTGATTGCGTGCGGCGCGCTGTACGCTCTCGGGATTCGGCTTCGCAACAGAGCTCGGCGCGAGCAACGCGAAAGAGAAGCAGCGGATCTTGCGCTCGAAATGCGCGTCGAGGAACGTACTCGCGAATTGCGCACCGAAGTGGAAGAGCGGCGCCTGATCGAGCATCTTCATCGAGGCCAAAGACGGATTGTGGAGATGCTTTCCGCCCCGGACGATCTGAAGCCGGAGGATATCCTGCGCTTTTTGGCTGACACGGTTGCGGCACGGAACCAGGGCTGGGAGTGCGCACTGCACCTGATCGATCGCCGCGGAAAGTCTCTGCGTCTGGCAGCATGTTCGGAAGTCACGGAACGACTCAAGGACTACTTCGAGGCCGTGGGCACTAAGTATGCAGACAGTCCCGAGTGCCAGGCAAGCGCTTCCGGCGAAACGCACATCGTCGAACATCTGAACGAGATTGGCCTGGAATGGAGCGAGGTTCTGGCCGCGAGCGGCGTTTTCTCCGCCTGGTCGATTCCGTTCAGCGCCAATGGGTCAAGCAGCCTGGCCGGGACGCTGACGGTGTACTCGCGCTCACGGCGCAAGCCTAGCGCACACGAATTAGAAATGTCGGAGAGCGCCGCGAAGCTGGCCGCGCTGATCATCGAGCATCGGCGCCTTCGTTCAGAATTGACTCACAATGCCTACCTCGATCTCATGACCGGGTTGCCCAATCGCCGCGGGGGCGTCCAAGCCATGGACGCAGCCATCGTCAAGGCCGACAGCCAACGAGGGTCGGTTGCCGTGCTTTGGGTCGACATCAACCGGTTCAAGCGAATCAACGATCAGAACGGACACGAAGCGGGCGACCACGTCCTGCGCACGATCGCCGAACGGCTCCGTCGCAGCCCTTTGAATACCGGCACTGTGGCGCGCATGGGTGAGGACGAGTTCTTGCTGGTCATCCCAGGAACGGAAGACTCGCTCGACACCGTGGAGATTTCGCGCCGACTGGGAAAGGCAATCGCCAAGCCAATCTACGCGGGTGCAGCGAGGATCATGGTTTCGGCTTGCATTGGCAGTTGCGTCTACCCCAAGGACGGCGGAACCGCTGAAATTCTAGAGCGGAACGCCGACTTTGCCATGCTCCGCGCAAAATCTTCCGGTGAGAGCTATTGCGTCTTCTCGCCTGAGATGAGCGAAGAAGCGAACGAGGCGATGGAGATCGAGGAATCGCTCGGAGTGGCTCTCGAGAAGAACTATCTGCGGCTCGTCTACCAACCGCTTTATGCGACCGATGGGGAACTGACAGGCTTCGAAGCTCTCTTGCGCTTCCATCATCCAAAGCTAGGCAATATACCCCCGGCGCGGTTCATCCCCGTTGCTGAAGAAACGCGGCTCATCATACCAATCGGGAACTGGGTGCTGCGCGAGGCCTGCCAGCAGTTGCGGAGTTGGCATGAGGCAGGTCTTCCGCGCGTGCGCATGGCCGTGAATATCTCCGTGCTGCAATTTGCCCGCGATGATTTTGCGGATACCGTCGCAAGAACTTTTTCAGAATGCGGACTGGAACCGGGGCACCTGATTCTCGAATTGACGGAATCGGTAATCATGGAAGACTATGCAGCTGTTGTGAGCCAGATGAATCTGCTGCGGCAATGTGGCGTGCATATCGCTTTGGACGACTTCGGCACCGGATATTCTTCGCTGAGCTACATCCACCGCATTCCTGTGGACATGTTGAAGATCGACCGGTCGTTTGTTGAGCGGCTTGCCGTGCCCGACGGCACGCGGCCCATCGTCGAGGCTGTGATTGCGATGGCCAAGCATCTCGGCCTGCACGTGGTGGCTGAGGGCGTAGAGACAGCGGAGCAGCAGCACATTTTGCAGCAAGCAGGATGCCAGGGGTTTCAGGGATATCTGTTTGAGCGGCCGCTCCCTCCGGACGAAGCGGAGAGCTGCCTTAGAGCGAGCATCACCACGCCGTTTGCCAAGCCAACGATTCAAACAGGGGGAGGCGGACTTGCAGTTGCATAACCGCGATCGCAGCGGAGTTACCGGCACGGCGCGGAGCCTTGTCTACGGTGACGGTGCCTCTCAACCTGTGCCTTCGCAGGTAGAATGTGGTGCGCTCGGCGAACGATCCGGATCGCGCGGGCAGCTGGACGCATCGTTTCGCAAAGTGACGATGGTGGGCTCACATCAAACAAGTCTTCGCCGCCGCTTCAATCCCAGCCGTCCAAGCTAGACCTCGCGAGCATACCTCGACTGACAAGTCGTGGACACGATCTTGTTCCGCCGACGACACGATACAATCCTGTCTGGAATGACGAAAAAACTGGCCTTCCTTTTTCCTGGACAGGGTTCGCAAGCCGTGGGTATGGGCCGCGAGCTTGCCGAGCGCTTCCCTATCGCTGCCGAAACCTTCGCCGAGGCAGACGAAGCCTGCGGCTTTCCGCTCTCGAAGCTTTGTTTCGAGGGACCCGAAGACGAGTTGAAGCTGACGGAAAACACACAGCCTGCCATCCTAACTGCAAGCATCGCTGCCTGCCGAGTGCTGGCTCAGAGTGGACTCGAACCGGCGCTCGCCGCGGGACATTCGCTTGGTGAATGGTCGGCGCACGTGGCTGCCGGTACGATTCAACTCGGCGACGCCGTGCGTGCCGTGAAAGCACGCGGACGCGCGATGCAGCAAGCCGTTCCCGCCGGCGAGGGAGCGATGGCGGCTGTGCTGTCCCTCGACCCAGCAGCAGTAGCCGATGCGTGCGCGGAGGCCGCAAGAGAGACCGGGCTCACCGTTGCAGCGGCGAATTTAAACTCTCCAGGCCAAACCGTCATCTCTGGCGCACTCGCCGCAGTAGAGCGCGCAATAACAATTGCAAAGGCCAAAGGAGCACGACGCGCAGTAATGCTCCCTGTGAGCGCGCCGTTCCACTGTGCGCTGATGCAGCCGGCGCAAGACGAAGTGGCGCGCATGTTGACGTCGATGACGCTTGCTGATCCACACATCCCAGTAGCCGCGAATGTGACCGGCGGGCTTGTTACGAAATCCGATGCGGCACGCGATGCGCTCATTCGCCAGGTGACAGGCACAGTGCGCTGGGTCGACTGCATTCATGCACTCATCGGAGCAGAGGCGACTGTCTTCGTCGAGGTGGGACCTGGCAAAGTGCTCGGAGGGTTATTGCGTCAGATTGACCCTTCGCAGAAGGTGCTGAACGTCGAAGACATTGCCAGCCTGGAAAAGACGCTGGCAGAACTGTAGACATCTCGATCTGACTTTGCGTAATTAAGGGCCGAGGTACAACTCGACGGGCGAGAAGCCGAGCGCGTGGGTCTGCGGATCGTAGTCGATAAAAAGGTTCTTGCTCTGGCGCCCGTTGATGCGAATCCCCATCAGCAGCACATTGCCTGACATGCGGGCCGCCAGAATCTTGTGGCTCTGGATCGCCCCATATTCGTTGGCAGCGCTGTTCGAACTCCAGTCCTGCTGAAATCGATCAAAGGGGTAGGCAGCGTAATTGTTCGCGTGCTGCTGCCAGTTGGGATCGTGGAACCAGACGCCGTAGGCCTTCTGCAAATCATTTTGCTCAACCGCGGTCAGAAAATGATTGACCGTCATCCTGCCGCGAAAGTGCGTCCACCAGCGCCACGGCCAGTCGACAGGCATGCCGGAGACGAACCAGCCGCCGATGAACAGGACCACCAGCAACCCCACGGCCCCATAAAGAAGGTTTTGATTGCGGCGTTCGCGGGCGGCATCGAAGACGGGAGCGTCGAGCAAAGTCATCGCAGCAGTTCCTCGGGATCAAGCATACGGCAAAAAGCAGGGAACAGGGATCAAGAAGCGGTTCGCGGATCAGAGTTCAGAGATCAGAGTGGTACGTAGTCAGTGAACAATGAACAATAAAAAGTGGCTTGGCGAAATCCGGCGCATGCCCTGTGAAGTTAGACACCAATGAAGGACTTACTGTTCCCTGTTCCCTGTTCCCTGTTCCCTGTCTTCCTACTCCTGCCGGATATAGCTCGTCCGGCTCTTTTCCGCGTGCCAGTCCAGGCCCAGTTCAATGAGACGCGTAATCAGGTCGGTGTAGCCGATGCCTGTCGCCTCCCAAAGCTTGGGGTACATGCTGATCTGCGTGAATCCGGGAAGCGTGTTGACTTCGTTGAGAAAGATGCGGCGCTTGCCATCCGGCTCCATCAGGAAGTCAACGCGTGCGAGGCCGGAGAGATCGCAGGCTCGAAACGCTGCGATGGCCATTTCGCGGATCTTTTTCGATTCGGCGCGCGTGAGTTTTGCGGGAATGACGGGCACCGAGCCTTCAGAAAGATACTTGGCCTCGTAATCGTAGAACTCCTTGCCGGGAATGATTTCGCCAACCACGCTCGCTTGGGGGTCATCGTTGCCTAAAACGGCCACTTCCAATTCGCGGGCCCGCGATTTCTTGCCGCCCACGCCCTGCTCGACGACGAGCTTGCGATCGTACTGCGAGGCCAAGTCGAGAGCCGGTCCGAGTTCTTTGCGATCATGCACCTTGCTGATGCCGACAGAGGAGCCGAGATTCGCCGGCTTCACGAAGACCGGATAGCTCAGTGCCTTCTCAATCTGGGCGATCGCTTTGCGCGGCGACTTCTCCCAATCGGCGCGCAAAATGGTGACGTGCCGGACAATGGGTAGCTTAGCCTGCACGAACAGCCGCTTCATCACATCCTTGTCCATGCCCGCGGCCGAGCCCAGAACCCCCGAGCCGACGTAGGCGATGCCAGCCAACTCGAAGAGGCCCTGAATGGTGCCGTCTTCGCCGAAGGTCCCGTGCAGCACCGGAAACACAACGTCAAGGGAATGGCTGTTCGAGCGGGATTCGAGCGGCTCCGAGGCGAGCATTGTCTCCGCACTCGCCTTCCGGGGTTCCGGCGCGAAGAGCGTGGGCATACCCTCATGCAGAAGCTTGGCGCCTGGCGTCGCTTGGGGATCTCCCGCCCGCAATCGGTGCGCAACGGGACTGCTGTCGCCCTCGAGCAGACTGTGCGCATCCCTCGCGCCCAGCCAGCGGCCCTCCTTGGTGATACCGATAGGCACCACGTCGAATTTCTTGCGATCGATTGCCTTCAAGATGGAAGCGGCCGAGAGCAGCGAAACCTCATGCTCGCCGCTTCGCCCGCCGAACAAAATGCCGACACGAAGTTTTTTTGCCATTGCGTTGTCAATCACCAAATAAGGAGGAAGAAGAAGTCCTGATCCAGTGTAGAACCCACAGTTGCGAAATAGCCGCTAGAGTATCTTCTTCCCAAACGCCGAGCAGGCCAGTTCCACCGCCAAATCCGCAGTTCGATTGTGCTCATCAATCACCGGATTGACTTCGACAATCTCGAAGCTGACCATGCGGCCGTGGTCCGCGAGAATCTCCATCGCCAGATGAGCCTCGCGATAGGTAGCCCCACCGCGCACCGGCGTGCCCACGCCGGGCGCATCCTCGGGGTCGATCCAATCCATGTCGAGCGACACATGATACCCAATCGTCCCGCGTCCGGCGGCGCGTAGCGCTTCTTCCATCACCGCACGCATGCCGCGTTCGTCGATGTCGCGCATAGTGAAGACCTCGGTAATCCCGGCTCTGCGGATGTTCGCGCTCTCGGCGGCATCCACATCGCGAATGCCCACCAGCACAGTATTCTCCGGCGCAATTTTGGGCGAGTAGCCAAAGAGGCGGCTCAGCGGCTCAGGCCCCAGGCCGAGCAACGAAGCCAACGGCATGCCATGCACATTGCCGGAAGGGGATGTGTCCGGCGTGTTGATGTCTGTATGCGCATCCATCCAGATGACACCGATTTTCTGGCCCTGGCGTCGGTAAAACTCGGCGACGCCCGAGACCGAACCGGCGGCCAGCGAATGGTCGCCACCCAGCACCAGCGGGGTTGTGCCTTCTTCCAGAGCCCTCACGACCGCCTCAGCAGTCCGCGAACACGTGTCAGTAATCTGTTTCAGATACCGGGCATTTGGATTGCCAAAGGCCTGCGTCTCGGCGATCTCCACCAGGATGTTGCCGCCGTCGGTCACCTGGTGGCCAAGCGCTTCGAGCCGTCCCTCAAGACCTGCCACACGCATCGCCGATGGGCCCATATCGACGCCGCGACGGCTGGCACCCATATCGAGGGGTACGCCCAAAACTCGAATACGGCGTGTCGGCTGCGCCTGCGTACCGCTCGGGGAGGAGGAGGGGGTAAGTTTCGGAGTTTCTGACTGATTTGTCATGCAACAACCACTTTGCTCTCGAAAATAAAGCTTTGCAGCCACGTTGATTGCCGAAGTGCATACGAAGGGCATCCAACTCCTAATGCAACTGGTTACTGGCGGCACCCATGGGCGTCATGCCCTAAAAGGGCTATTAGAGCATTTTTCTTTCAGAGTAAGATGAAGCTGTAACAATCTAAAGGAATTCAGCTCATTCTTAGGCTGCTCTAGCCCTGCCTTGCTACCGGGGATTTGGCAAGGCAAATGGGGAAGGATAGAGGCATGACGGACGCTGAGGGTGCCAAGCTGCGAAGCGCAGCTCGTGGCACTGTCCTCATCGGGAAAGCAATTGCCCCAGGGGCATTGCTGGTCGCTTTGGTTGCAGGTTGCGTCTCGACGACGCTTGCGCAGCCGACGCCGCTTGCCTCCCTGCGCGCCATTCACGCGCTCACAAACGCTCAAGCCAGCCAGGCGCTCCCCGTCGATTTCGAGGCCACCGTCACCTACGTTCGCAACTATCAGCGCGCGCTTTTTGTGCAGGACGGCGACTCGGCAGTTTACGTGGATTGGCCGATGCAAAACCTGCTCGAGCCTGGCGACCGCGTTTCGATTACCGGGACCACCAAGGAGGCATTCAGGCCGATCGTGGTGGCCAAGAGCGTGACCTTGTTGCACCACGGCACACTGCCGCCAGCTGCGCCTGCCTCTTTCGATCAGCTCATCCGTGGAGATATGGATGCCAGACTCGTCACGGTGAATGCGACGGTCCGCGACGCCGATACGGTGGTGAACCTCGGAGTCCGCAGTACGCTGTTACAGCTGCACACCGATGGCGGGGAGATTGACACCGCGGTCGACGTCGACAACCAGGAGCTTCTTAGCTCGCTGCTCGATGCCGAAGTCCAGGTAACGGGAGCGGTGTCAAGCCGGCTAGACGGCAAGATGCAGCAAACCGGAATTGTGCTCCATGTTAGTTCGATCGAAGGCGTGAAGGTGCTGCACCGCGCTGCATCGAGTCCATGGGATTTGCCTCTTACGCCAATGGACCAGATCTTGACCGGATACCACGTGAGCAACTCGAGCAAGAGAATCCGGGTCCATGGAACGATTACATATTATCGGCCGGGTTCCGATGCCGTGCTGCAAGATGGCAACAAGAGCCTGTGGTTGACTACCTCGTCGATCGCGCCACTGCACATCGGAGACGCGGCCGATGCGACCGGATTTCCGGATTTGCGCAATGGTCTTTTGGCACTTGCCAGCGCCGAGATTCAGGACAGCGGGAACCCCGCGCCGATCGCGCCTAAACCCGTGACCTGGGAGCAACTCGCGGCCAGCAAAGACTTGTTCGACCTGGTTACAATCGACGGACTCATTGTGGCGGAGGTACGGGGAGCCGCACAAGACGAATACGTACTCGATTCGAACGGCGATCTCTATTCCGCGATTTACAAACACCCGGCGTCGGATGGCGACGATCCGGAGTCCTCTTCACCGATGAAACACGTGGCGGCGGGCACGAAGGTTCGGGTTGAGGGCGTCAGCTTTACGAACGCATCTAGCCCGTTGGACACGCGCGTACCTTTTGACATCCTGCTGCGCTCTCCGGACGATATCACGGTGATTGCAGGAGCTCCGTGGCGGACGGTCGGGAATCTCGCGAAGCTGGCAGGACTTCTCTTCCTTCTGGTGCTCACCATCAGCATCTGGGTCTGGATGCTGCGCAGGAGAGTGCGACAGCAAACGGCTGCTATTACGGCACAGAGTGAGGCAGATGCCGCGCAGGAACGCCGTATTGCGCAGCTGGAGCAGCGGCGCAGCCGGGTGCTTGAAGACATCAATAGCTCGCGGCCGCTGGGTGACATTGTTGAGCACATCACCGAAATGGTCTCGTATATGCTGAACGGCGCCCCGTCCTGGTGCCAGGTAAACGAGGGACCACTGCTTGGGCATCCTCCCGCAACCAAAACTGGTTTGCGGATTATCAGCCGTGAGATTCACTCCCGTACTGGCTTGGTTCTCGGGACGCTCTATGTGGCGCTCGAGTCAATGGAAGAAAACGAAAAAGAGGAAGAGGAAGCGCTCACTGCGGGTGTGCGGCTCGCGACCCTCTCGATTGAGACGCGCAAACTATATAGCGATCTGGTTCATCGCTCGGAGTTCGACTTGCTTACAGATATGTACAATCGTTTTTCGCTGGATCGGCATTTGCTGGAATTGATTCAAAAAGCGCACGAGAGTGGATCCAATTTCGGATTGATCTACGTGGACCTGGATGACTTCAAGCTGGTGAACGACATGTACGGCCATCATATCGGCGACCTTTACTTGCAGGAAGTATCGCTGCGCATGAAACGCCAGCTTCGCACCGGCGATATCCTCGGGCGGCTGGGAGGCGACGAGTTTGCGGCGCTGGTGACCGTGGTGCGCGGACGCAGCGACGTGGAAGAGATCGCGACGCGCATGGAACGCTGCTTCGATGCCCCGTTTGCGCTGGAAGGCTATGTGCTGCGCGGGGCGGCAAGCGTGGGCATGGCAATCTACCCCATCGACGGCACAACTTCAGACAGCTTGCTGAGCGCGGCCGACGCGGCCATGTACTCAGCCAAGAACAGCCGCCGCGCGACTGGGAAAATGTCCTCACGCAGAAGCGGGTAAGGCACGGAACAGAAATGTGTTCCTGATTCGGCCGGTATACCCCTTTAGTTTTGATTTGGTCTCACTGGGGGATGATTTCCTGGCCAGGGGATGCCGATAATGAGGCGTGAGGTCGTCGCCAAAAACGCCGTCGAGGGGCAGAACTCGCGGGACAGCCGCGTGGATGAACTGTGTCTTCTTTCTATTCTTGTGGACCTCAGCGGCGTGGGCAGCTCAGCCCGCTTCGCTCACAACGCTGAGCGCAATCCACTCCTTGAGCAATGCGGAAGCGAGTAGGGCCGCTCCTGTTGCGTTTGAAGCCACAGTTACCTACTTCCGCGGCTATGAAAAAACCCTTTTTGTCCAGGATGGCGATACAGCCATCTATGTTCTAGCTACGACGAAACTCAAACTCCTGCCCGGCGATCGCATTCTGATACGCGGCGTCACTCGGGACAGCTTCCGCCCCATCGTCGTCAGTGACGACCTGGTCCTTCTTCACCATGGCCCACTCCCAAAACCCGTCGCGGCTGACTTTGGTGCTTTGGTTCAAGCGAAGTTCGACTGCCGGTACATCGTTTTGCGAGGTGTCGTTCGCTCTGCCACGCTTGCGTGGAGTTCCGGCCATCAGGTGACGCAATTGGAATTGGCAATGCATGGAGGATACGTCGGAGTTACGGTGGACGAGGGCGTCCTCGCGCAGTTGAGCGATCTGCTGGATACAGAAGTCGAAGTGACGGGCGCGGTGTCCGGCCGCTTCGATGGCAAAATGCAGCAGACTGGAGTCCTGCTTCATACCGATTCCATCGACGATGTGCATGTCCTACGTAAACCATTGGTTGACGCTTGGTCACTGCCCGCGACTCCAATGGACAAGGTTCTGAAAACTTACGACGTGGAAGATCACACTCGTCGCGTGAGGGTTGAGGGAAGCATTACTTACTTCGAACCGGCTCGAATGGCTGTTTTGCAGGACGGAAACCGAAGCATTCGCGTGCTGACCCCCACGATCGATCCGCTGCGCGTGGGCGATCGGGCAGAGGCCATCGGAATGCCGTTTGTAGACAACGGCTTTCTGACACTCAAACTCGCCGATGTGCGGAGTACGGGCGGAGAAGCGCCTATCTCCCGCAGGTTGTCGGTTGGGACGAACTCGCATCCGGAAAGCACGCCTTCGACCTTGTCTCGATCAAAGGGAACGTGGTGACTCAGGTTCGCGAACACGCGCAGGATGTATACATCGTCGCAGCGCAAGGCCATCTCTTTTCAGCCGCAGTGCGTCACCCGTCCCGAAACGGTTGGGGTCTCGTAACACCACCTCCTCCGATGCCCGAGATCCCCGCGGGAAGTGAAGTCCGTGTGACAGGCGTGGCTATTCACGACGACGCAAATCCCTTCAACGGCCCGATGGCGTTCGGAATCCTCTTGCGCTCATCGTCCGACGTGGTTGTCATCGCAAATCCGTCGTGGTTAAACGTGCGCAATCTCACTCTGATCGCAAGCCTGCTTCTTGTTCTGGTCGTTGCTGTTGGCGCGCGGGGTTGGATGCTGAAACGGAAAGTACAGCAGCAAACAGCTGAACTCGCCGCGCAGAAAGAAGCCGAAGCGATTCTTGAGCGGCGACGGAGTCGCATCCTTGAAGACATCAATGGAACCCGGCCCTTGGGCGAAATCCTTCAACAAATTACCGAGCTGGTCTCATTTCGGCTGGACGGCGCGCAGTGCTGGTGCGAAGTGGGCGATGGGCTTAGGCTGGGAAGCATTCCGAGGGATCAGTGTGACCTGAACATTATCCGCCAGGAGATTCTGTCGCGCTCCGGGCCGTTGCACGGAATCCTCTTCGCCGCAGTCGATCAGATCGCGTCTTCAGCTGCTAATGCCGCCGAAGCGCTCTCGATGGGCGCATGGCTCGCCACCTTGGCGATTGAGACAAGGGGACTCTACGGTGACCTGGTGCACCGGTCGGAGTTTGATCTACTGACAGATATCTACAATCGGTTTTCGCTGGAACGGCGCCTTGGCGTGCTGATCGAAGAGGCCCGGCAGAAATTGGGCTCTTTCGGAATGATTTACATCGATTTGGACGACTTCAAGCAAGTGAATGACCGATTCGGCCACCGCGTGGGCGACCTCTACCTGCAGGAATCTGCCTTGAGGATGAAACGTCAGCTGCGCCCCACGGACATGTTGGCGCGCATCGGTGGCGACGAGTTCGCCCTATTGCTTCCGAATGTTCGCACTCATGCGGAAGTGGAAGAAGTTGCGACTCGATTGGAGCGCTGCTTCCAAGGGGAGTTCAAGCTCGGCGGCCACATTCTGCAAGGTTCGGCTAGCGTCGGAGCAGCGCTCTATCCCGACGATGGCGAAACCAAGGACTGCCTGTTCAGCGCGGCGGATGCAGCGATGTATGTCTCCAAAAAGATCAAGAAAGAAACCAGCCAAAGTTTTTATAGACGCTGAAGAGCCGTGCCCAATAACAGACAGGTCGCGGATGGACCCAGCCTGAATTACTTGCAAAAGAAATGCCCGGCACGATGCCGGGCCTTTTTGTTTGATTGTTGATCCAAGAGAACGCCGCTTCAATGGCAAGCCTTACTCAGCTGCCATCTCTTCGGCTTCGCCTTCCTGGCGCATGAGCTCCAGTTCACGCTCGGCGGCTTCGATCTCTGCCGAGACCTCCTGTTGGACGCGGGCTGCCGCTTCTTCGAGCTCCGGTGAGAGCTGAACATTGCGGTAGTATTCCAGTCCCGTGCCGGCGGGAATCAAGCGGCCGACGATCACGTTCTCCTTGAGGCCACGAAGATTATCAA